>CXWJ01021474.1_pt1 | contig 13696 bp, 7 predicted proteins | sample 590841 | NCBI WGS metagenome assembly CXWJ01 (sample SAMEA3498367, study PRJEB10139) | wastewater metagenome | biome: wastewater treatment plant; material: activated sludge | place: Austria | collected 2015-01-21 | reverse complement strand
TACCGCGGATTATTACCCAGTGATCGACATGGTGGACTACAACAACGACGGCGCGCGCGATCTGATTGCCGGCGGATATGTCACGGGCCGGCTGTATTACTACAAAAATGTCGGGACGAACCCAGACGGCACACCACAGTTTTCGCTGCAAGGTCCGATCGAAGCCAACGGCGCGCCGATCGACACTGAGTGGGGAGCAGCACCCACGTTCGCGGATTTCACTGGGGACGGCTTACTGGACATTGTGACGGGAACTTTTGCGATCAGTAGCGGCGTGACCTCGGCGAAGTTCCTAGATTATTACGTCAACGTGGGATCGCTAGGCACCCCCGTTTATGAGAAGCGGGCTGTTCCTAGAGTGGGATCGTTTCCGGTCGCCACACTCGCATCGCCGCGGGCGGTGGACTACAACGGGGACGGAAAATTAGATTTAGCAGTGAGCACGGACGAGCAAATCTATCTCTATCGCAACAATAGCACAACCGCCGCGCCACGCTGGACGGCGGGAGCGGCGGCACTGCCGGGTGAGTGGGTTTCCGCGCCACTATTTGCATCCCAATTCGTCGATTGGAACGACGACGGGCACTTAGACAAAGTGCAGGGTTTGAATGTGGCGCTAAATCTCAATCAGGGGAATCCCGGCGTGTATGGTCCGGCCTCGTCCGTGCTTCCGGCCGGCCAATCAATTCCTCCCAAGCCAGGGAGCGGCGACGGATGGCAGTGGTTGCGGCTGTTCGATCTGGACTGGGACGGAGAGCTTGACATTCTTGATGCCGATCACGATGGCAAGATCTGGCTGCATCGTAATCTAGGGACGACGAATAGCCCGAACTTCGACACCGCCGGAGTTCCGTTCATGCAGCTCAATGGTCAGCCTATCGACGTTGGTCCGGGGCCAAGTGATCCATCCTTCGATCAATTACAAGGCTCGCGGGCCACGTACTCCGTGGCGGATTTTAATGAAAATGGCCGCCCGGACATCGTCGTCGTGAATTTTGCCGGAGCGGTCAGGTATTACGAAAATGAGATGGCATCGATGAACGATAACCCACTGTTCACGCAGCCCACGTTGGTGGGGCAGTTGCCCACGCGCGGCGTGCCGTTCAGCGCGGATTGGGATGGCGACGGAGATCTCGATATCCTTGCCAGTTCCGACCCAGCACAAATGATGTTCATTGAGAACATGGGTAATGATGTGGGGGGGCGAGCGATCTTTGGAGCAGGTGCGTGGGTCAGTCTAATCGACGCTCCTTATGGTTCCATCGGGTTGAATATCGTCGACTTCAATGGAGACGGAGATGGCGACATCATGGTCGACACGACTCACCGGTACACCGTGCTGACGGACGGTTCCTTCCTGCAACTGGGATACGCCAACGGCGCGCTGATCGCCGTCGAGAGGATTGCGGCGCTAACCGGCGACTATAATCGTGATGGCGCCGTAGACGCAGCAGATTACGTGCTGTGGCGGGACGCGCTAGGGCAATTCGTGGTGAGCGGCGCCGGCGCGGACGGCGATCGCGACGGCACGGTCGATCAAGACGACTATGCCGTATGGAAAACGCATTTTGGGAAAAGTCTCGCCGGCGGTGCTAGCGAGTCATCTTCGGTGCCAGAGCCAAATGCGGCTACGAGTTTGCTGGCGATGATCGCCGCCTGTTTGATGGTGCGATTTCGGGTCAGAGCAAACGTGCGATAGCGCGGTCTTCCGCAAAGCCCTGGGAAAAGTGTGAGGCCGCCGGCGTTGGTGAAAGAGACAAATCGAACCAGCGGATATTGTGTGTACCGTTCTCGACGCACCAAAAGACCACCTTCACCCTCCCGCCCGACACTTCCACCATGCTGGGGAAGCCAAACTTAAGCGAACTGAGTTGATCGCTGGTATTCGTGGTCGTGTCTCGAACTCCGTCGCCACTCCATAAAACACACTCTTCAAGATTGACCCAACGCTCGCCGTCGAGCCGGGCAAGCTGAGCCCACAAGCCAGGCTTATCGTCTCGACGGTAAACGCAAAGCACTCGGCCGTCACTAAGGGCCAACAACTTGGCCGTCTGGCCGTGCAGACCAGTTGGCCGGCTGGCAGAAAAAGTCTCCCCATTGGCTGAGATGGCATAGGGCGTCGGCAAAGTAGTTCGTGTTGCTGGATCATAAGCCCAAGCCACGGCTAGAAGTCGTCCGTCTGTGAGCTGGACCAACGATTGCTCAAAATGGATGATTCGCTTCGAAGTAGCGTCGAATACTTTGAGAAACCTAGGCCAGGTGCGGCCTTGATCCGACGACACCAGAGCTATGGCTTGCCATCCATGAGGAGATTGACCATCCCACGCGGGCCAAGTTTGTGGTGGCGCCAACCAGCGACCATCCACTAGGCTGATTATTGTATGGCAAATTTCAAAGGCGGGGCCCACAAGAGGTGTGGCGATGTTCGTAGGCGATTGCCAGGTTCGCCCGCGGTCGCTGCTCCTTAAAAGAATGACGTCCATCGGCACGAAGCCCAGGGTCTCGCGATTGGTAAGTCCCTCCATGGGGTTGTCACGATAGAAGCGAGCGCCGAATCCCACTAAATCGCCGCTGGGCAGCGCGGCGACCCGGACGGTGTGGGTGGAATGTCTGGCGCCATTTTCTTCAAGCAATCGCTGGGGCACAGTCCATGTAAGTCCGCCATCGAGCGTTCGCGCGAAATAGGTGCGATAATCGAGACTTTCGGCAGCCTCGCCAAGATCGAATGCACATAGGAATTCGTCTCCGCCTAAGTGTGCGATCGATGGATGCCAGGCGTGGATTGCCCTTAAATGTGGGCTTGGGTTCGTGTAAACCAGCCCCGTGTTATCGCAACGAATCATGGAGACCTTTCAGCGCTAGATTTTTGTTCCAATAACGGCGCGCCGTCCGGAGATGCTCGGACGATCGCCACTTGATAACCGTGGTCCAGAAACGAGCGTTCAAGCCAAAAGGAAAAAAACTCACTTTGCACCAACAGATCGACATCGCCATCGCCGTTCCAATCGGCCGCGCGGAGCTTCGGACCCCAAAACAGATAGGGCAGTCCAGCGACGGCTTTCCTCGACTCAACCTTGGGTTTTCCAGGTTGGCTGGAATTATAATAGATGATGCAAGGATCCGTCGCTGTGCCTCCGATTAACAAATCCGGGAGGCCGTCATGATTCCAATCCGCACAGGTTACCGCCTCAGGACGCGTTTCGAGTTTGGTAAGCAGCACTCCGGGATGAAGCGCGTCCGTCGCTCCTTGTTTAGAGCCGCGAAAGACCCAGACGTTTGCAAAGGTATCTCCCACGACTAAGTCGGTTAGGCCGTCGGCATCGAAATCAGTAACGGACACCACGATCCGCGAACCTTGCAAAATCGTAAAATCGGAGGCCTCAGCCGCCGACTTGGCGACGGGAGGACCGACTCGCAACGGCTCGCCATCCAGTAGTTTTAGCTCAATTCCTTCTGCGAAGGCCAGCGGATCGTCCAGGACAAGATTGCGATGTAGAAAAATATTCCCTTGCTGTGTTCCCCACAGAATATCGGCATGGCCGTCTCCGTCCCAATCGTGCAAGATCGAAAAATAGTAAGGGTCGCCATAGCCAGGCCCGGAATGAGACAGAGGCTTGCCGTTCACGTGGGCTACGCCGAGTGTTTGCATGTGGGGGGACGCGGCCGAGCCTGTGATGGAAGTCAGAAGGTTGCCAACCAGGAAATCCAGGGAGCCATCCGCATTCACATCTGCCATACTGGCGGCCACGTCAAAGTCCCGCGCGAACCCCCACGGTGCGGTCAGCGGTGGGGGTCGAAGATTCCAACGCGGCGATAATTTTGAGCCCTCGTTGAGGAAAATGTAGGCATTGCCCCCGCATTCGCTCGTAAATAAATCAAGAAGCCCGTCGCCGTTAGCGTCAACTACGTTTGGGCGAGCGATTGAAGCTTGCGGAAAATCCCCCACTCCCGGAAAGGCCGCGCGAAGGTACCGAGGGTTTTCTTCTGTGCCTGTTCCGCGATAGTACCACAATACGTCAGTTTCGCCTGGATGCGGAGCGCCATGAATCCCGCTCCATCTCCAAGCGCCTGTGACTAAATCCAAACGCTTATCCCCGTCAAAATCCGCGAGGGCAGGGGCGGCGGCCCAAATGGTGTCCAATGGCTTCTCATCCGCGTCGAGGAGTGGTCCCATGTACTGTAATTTTGGCGCGCCGAACTCGTCGCGGGATTGGCCACGATACCAAAAAATCTGGCCTGTTGTATAACCGCCAGTAACCAAATCAAGCTCGCCATCATCGTTTAAGTCGCCCACCCACGGTTGATTGAAATAGTCGCGAGCGAAGATGCCATGCGCGTCTTCGGCAACAGGCGATTCGGGTAGCTCAAGCCGCTTTCCGTCGGCTTGGACGAATCCCATGTAACGAAAGTCCGGAACAGTTTCGCTACCCTCGTTTCGCCACCAAAGAATGACGTTGCCGCTCGTGCCGACCAACAGGTCCATGAGGCCATCCCCGTTCCAATCGCAGACGACAGGGGCCGCGTACCAGCCGGTGTCGATCGGCCCAGCCTCGTCCTCGAGCAAAAGACACCCCAAAAAATGTGGCTGATTCGGACCGCCTCGATTAGGGAACCAAAACATGTCTCCTTTTTCGTTGCCCGCGATGATGTCAAACAAACCATCGCCATTCAGGTCGCCGGAGGCGGCGGTGAAATGAGCGAACCCTCCCAAAGGTTGGTCGCTTTCTCGACGCAGCGGAGCGCCGTCACCAAGCCATGGCGCAGCCGGCACCCCCCACGAGCGCTTGCTTGGCAGAACGTCAAAGTAAATTGCGTAATAAGAGGGTTTTGCGTCATCTTGGCGATGCGCCCAGACGAGACGGCCGCGCTCGTTGCTATGCTCTCGATTGAAAAGACGTGCTTCGCGATCGCGCATGACGAGAGCAGCACGGCCGTCGGCAGTTTCTGAGGCACGTCCGACGCGGCTTGGATGTTGACAGGGGTATCGATCGTCCTCAAAACGGCAAGGAAGGTCAAAAGAGGAGCTAGAAGACTCAAGCTTTGGCCCAACCATTGGATTGCCGCTGACTGGGTCGTATCGATGGATTTGGAAACTGCCCAAATCGACTGAGCCATCGACCTGAAGCTTCTGCAACCATTCCCTGAGAGGTAGGTCGCACTCGGCGATCAACTCGTCCGGCCCTGCTAGTCCGGATATCGCGGGAACTTGCACCTGAACTCGAAAATGCCCCGCGCCACTCCATCGAGGAACCCGAATTCCCTCGGTGGGGGGTGAGGCCATTACTCGTAGCGTTGACACGCAGCAAACTGTTACTAATGCACGCATTAAGTAATGAGCCATAAAAAGACCTTCATTCTGACGGAGGAAGGCAGGAATTGTGCACTTGGTTGTAATAACATAACAAAAAGAGAATAAAGGCCGTAAATTCCCGCGCGCACCCTATGGTACGAAGAATCCAATCCAGCGCCAATGATTTGACCTCTCGAATTCATTTTTGCCTCATACTTGGGATGGGCACCGATTTATACATCTTTGTAATTGACTTAGTACAAACTCACCGATATCATCAAGTTTATAGTGTTTGCTGGTGAAATTGTTTGGCATTCGTCAAACTGTCGTGGAATTGCTCGTTTAAACTCACCAAACGAATACCATTAATGGAGGGCCAATTCGTTAGGGCATCAGCACCACAAGAGCTGTCGTTGATGTCGTGACCAAAACAGGAACGAGGTCAGCAAGGAAGCGCAGTGGCGGCAAAAATTGTGGACGGAATTAAATTAAGTGATTAGTTGAATCCTTACAGAGGTGTGTCTCATGAAAGTACTTCCGCGAATTTTATTTCTTATTTCGCCCTGTTTCTTGGTGGCATGCAGTGTGGCTGAGGCAGAGATACTGAGCGTTTCCGCTTCCGCCGACAGCAAGGTCGACGCATTGCAACCGGCGACCGCATTTCCTTTGGGCGACCTTGTTGCCGCCAAAGAAGGAACACCAGAAGCCGTCGCCACGCAACTCACTTTTTTCTATACACAATTTAATCTGCCAGGCGGCCTGACAGGGCAGGGGATCGACGCTGTGAACTCAGCCCAATTAAGGCTTGCGCGCACCGGCCCCAATTTTAGCCTGACCTATCACGTTTACGGTGTCCTTGACGGCCTCGATACAGGCAGCGCCGACGGCTACAAGTGGAACGACGGTGTGGGCTTCGATCCAACCCATAATTTGGTCAAGTTCCTTAGCCCGGACGAGATTAGCTACTACAGCGACCCTGCAAAATCAGCGTTCGTAGGTACGATCGACACGGGAGTTGCTGGGGCAGGTCCGTTTGACTTTGGCAGCATTGCTCAGTCGCCAACGGCGGCGGCCAATTTGAAGACTCTGATCCTTAACGACACGGACGGTCGGATTACGTTTTATGTTGGGGTGCGGCAGAACTTTGGCGTTACCGCGCTCAACACATTTGCCTCACTGGAAAACGGAAATTTTTCTGCCCCCACGTTAGTGCTCGATATCACTCGAGCGATTCCCGAGCCTGGCAGTTTACTGCTTTCTGCAATTGGCATGATGGCCGTGTACACACCCACTCGACGGAAGCGGCGCGGCACGAGTAAGTAAGGGGCTAAGCGTGGGTTTCTTCCATCCGACAAGAGCCTGTGGAGTCGGGGCAGTCAAGCTGTGGATCACCGCGGTCGTATTTAGCGCCGCGGTGATCCCTTCTGTTGCAGGCGGAGTTGTAGAGTCGCTGGAGCGGCTGCAAATTCCTCGCCTGGGGGGAAGCTCGCTGAGCGCATATCCGTCCGTCGAGCGATTGGAAGACGGGCGTCTTTTATGTGTTTTTTCTGCGCGCTACGAACAGCAGGCTGGAAAGCTCGTTTTGGCAGGTACGATCTCCGAAGACCACGGCCGAACTTGGTCCAAGCCAAGCATTTTGCTCAATTCAACCGACGGAGACGACTACGATCCAAGTATTATTGCCATCGGTCCGCGAGTCATTGTCTCCGCCACAACAACACCATTAAACGAAACTGCAATTGCGACTTCGCGGATTATTGCTGTACGGAGCGAAGACTCGGGACGCAGTTGGTCTCAGCCTTATGAGATTCCCACCGGCCGTCGATACACCTCAGGAAAGGTCAACAATGGCATCGTTCTCCGGGACGGAACTGCTTTATTGGGCTATACCTGGGAGAAAAATCTGGACGATGGCCGCATTCAGAGCCTGGCTAGCGAAGGGGAGATGGAGGAAGTCAATGCGGTGCTATTGTCCGGCGACGACGGCCGCACTTGGACTTCATCTAAAAGCGTCGGGCTGCCAACTCGCAAGGCAGATTCTTCCGTGAACGCCATCAACGGCCTTTGCGAACCGGCACTCGCCGAATGCGAGGACGGCTCGGTCTTCATGCTTTCGCGTACCGGGTTGACCAATCTTTATGGCGCTCGCAGCGTGGATGGCGGCCGCAGTTGGTCAAAACCACATCAGACATCTCTCGTCAGTCATAATGCGCCAGCGGCAATGTGCGCGTTCCATGGGGTCAAATCAGGCATATTGGCGGTTTGGAATAACTCTCCTGAGCACCGCTGGCCGCTTTGTGTGGCGGCTTCCTTCGATGGCTGTCGCACCTGGTCGGCACCGCAAGTGATTGCGCATGAAAAGGGCCTTCAATCTTCCTACCCCGGTTGTGTGCAAACGGCGGACGGAAAGATCCTTGTTGTCTATCAACAGGACGGCGAGAAGGGTCGTGATATTTTGGGCGTGCGATTTGAACCCGCGTGGCTGGCTGGGGCTGGTGGCGCTAACGGTGCATCAGTCAGACGAGAGCAACTTCAGTTGTCGAATACTAGTAAGGGGATCGCACCTCGCAAGTTGGCACATTTTACTTCGATGCCCAAACCGGCCATGCTGCCGGACGGTACGATGGCCGTTTATTTTATCGATCACGAAGGCCCCGGCTTAGCAGCCACCCCAGAGCAACAAACTGTTTATGCTCGCTATTCTAAAGATGAAGGTGTGACATGGTCGTCGCCGGAATCGTTGCTCGAACTTCCGGCAGAGGCAGGTGGTTTTGGCTATTTCGTTGTGCTCGTCGACCGGACAGGCGAAGTTCACTTATTCATCCTTTGTGACGCCAACACTGGCGCGATACGCCCCCGACCCGCAGATTCCGGCAAGCCGCGAGTCGAACCACTCGCGCGACAACGGCTCGATATTTGGCATGTCAATTCGGTGAAAGGGCGTACCGGCTGGAGCACCCTCCGGCAGATCTGGCAAGGCCGCGCGGGGGATTTGCAATCTGTCACTCAGTTGGCCAGTGGGCGGATCGTGTTGCCGATTTCTTATTATGTCGATCGCAATTGGGCGAACCGCGGCGACGGGCTGGCTCAGTTTACTTACACGGGTCAATTCGACACGACTGTGCTTTATTCGGATGATGCCGGCGTTTCCTGGCACTTATCTCCAAGCGTGTTACGAACCGTAACGCCGGACTTGTCATCTTATGGAGCGGTCGAGCCAGTGGTGTTGGAGTTAGCGGATGGACGAGTGTGGATGCTGCTTCGCACGCAACTTGGAAGATTCTACGAGTCATTTTCATCCGACGGCGCGGAATGGAGTGGAGCCCGCCCATCGAACATTATGTCTTCGGATTCCCCGGCCGCTCTCGCCAGACTGCCGGACGGTCGAATCCTCATGCTCTGGAACAATTGCCAGCGGCATCCTTACGCGCAAGGTTCGCGGCACGTTCTGCATGCGGCAGTTTCGGCCGACGATGGAGCGAGCTGGCGCGGTTACCGGGAAATCGTGCGGGATCCGTTGCGAGAGGTGCCACCACCTCCCGGCGGCGATCATGGAGTTTCTTATCCTTTCGTCGCAGTGCATCCAAACGGCAGCGCATACTATTCGTTGTGGGTTCAGACAGGCGAAGGTCGCGGTCTACAATCGCTTGATCCCAGTTGGCTCGACTCGACGTCCGCCAGCGACGATTTTTCCAACGGATTATCGGCTTGGTCCGCATTTGGCACACGCGGGGTAAAATTGGCAGAGGATCCGCAACAGCGCGGGAGGCAAGTGTTATCGCTGTCGCGGGAAGATAGCCAGTGGCCCACGGCTGCGGTTTGGAATTTTCCGATGGGCGCGTCTGGTCAATTGAAGATGGAACTTATGGTGGAGGCGGGTGCGCCGCCGTTAAGCGTGCAACTGACCGATCATTTTTCTCCCCCGAGTGACGAACAAAGCCAACTACATAGCGTGCTGTACGTAGAAGTGGTTACGTCCGTAGAGTCGTCTGATCAGATAGTCTTGACACCGAATCGGTGGATCGCTTTTGAATTCGATTGGGACTGCAAGCGCGGCGCGGCCACCCTAGCCATTGAGGGCGAGGGGAGCAGGCAATTGCGGCAACAGCGCGTCAGTCCTGGGCCATCGTATCTGCGGCTCGTTTTTCCCAGTGGAGAAGTGTCGGAATCGCGAGTCTTCGTGCGGAACGTAGAGGTAGAGGTTTCAAATCACAACTAATTTAACTATCGAGACTTTCTTGAGATTCCGGAATCATTGAAGCGTAACCAATCGATGCTACAAGTCCTTCGCATCCAACTTCAGGTAGTTACTGTGACACTCGCCATACAGACGGTGATTGCCACCGCCGCTGAATCACAGACAGAGCCCTGCTCACCACCGAATTGGCATTGGGGGCCTTTGTTGCCGGAGCGTCGCACCGCCTTTAGTTGTTGCGGGACCGGCGATGCAATCGTCGTCTTGGGCGGTACTTTCTGGACTGACCTGAATACGAACGAACCAAAAAAAGAATGGTTATCCGCCGTCTATCGCCTCAGGCAAAATGGCGATCATTGGGAAGCTCTTCCTGATTTTCCATCGCCAATCGAATATGGGTTAGTTGTCTCCTGGAATGAACGAGTATACGCGATCGGTGGGCAAAACAGCGCTGGGATGCGAGCGGAGACTTATTCGATTTCCCTGGGTGAGCCTGCACCCTGCTGGCGATCGGAACCAAGTCTGCCTCGCCCTTTGAGTCGTCTGCGAGGAGGCCTTTGGGGCAGTACGATTGTGGCAGTCACGGACGAGCACAAGACTACCGAATCTGAAGTGGTAATGGCCGGTCCGAAGGTTCTCGCGCTGGACGCAGCCAATACGCAGTCTGGATGGAGGGAAATCACCGCGCTACCGGAAGCGAGTGTTGGATTCAGAACGGCGGCAATTTGGTTTGACAAGCTGTATGTATTTGGTGGAGCTTCTGAGACAAATCAACAGAGGCTGCTGCTTAGCAACAAGGTATGGTGTTATGACCTGGCCAGCGATAAATGGACTGCTTGCTCCGATTTGCCAGTCCCTATCCGCGATGCAACGGCGACTAAGCTAGGCGACCGCCGTATCGTGCTCACGGGTGGAGTGGAGGAGGCAGTTGAAGCTAGTGCAACGCCCGATCAAAAGTCACGGATCTTGCTGAGTACGCGCTGTCTGGTCTACGACTGCGACAACGATCGATTTACGCAAGTTGATCCTTTGCCCTTGGCTGTGGCAGATCACGGCTTAGCCGTTTTAGGAGGTGAATTGTTCGTGGTCGGCGGCGAGGATTCACCCTACCGCACACGCACAGATCTAGTTCAGCGCTGTAACGTAGACTCGATGGTTCAGGCTGTCATGCGCGAAAAAAAGCTGCAAGAGAAGGGGACGACAGGGAAATCGCCACTAAACGACGAAACTGGCACGAAGATCCCCGCAAACGCATTTCCAACTCAAGCTAAGTCACTCAGCTCGATTCCCAAATTTGAAACCAAACCCTTACTCACGAGCTCTGAAAACTATTGACTGCAGGTTTAGGTTTTTACTCAAAGAAAGGCACTTGCCATGAAAACTCAATTACCACTGATTCTCCTTTTCTGTCTGATAAGTTCGGCCTCTCAGGCCGACATTCTGACGCTGCTTCCTGTTAGCGACAGCACCGTCGATGCACTTATGCCAGACACGGCCTTCCCTACTGGGGATTTGGAGGCCGCTATGACGGGAACCTCGGGGGGGCCCGCGACTGAGCTCACGTTTCTGTACGCACAGTATCAATTGCCGGGTGGCATGACGGGCCAAGACATCGCGTCGATCAACTCCATCAATTTTCAGGTGCGACGCGCCTCCGAAACCACGCCCAAGCTCAACCTCACCTATTATGTCTACGCTGTTTTTGACGGAATCGAAACTGGGAGCGCGGATACGTACACTTGGAACGACGGAGTTGGCTTCGATCCAACACACAATCAAGTTAGGTTCCTTACGGTGGACGAAATATCATACTATTCCGACCCTGGGGAATCTGCGTACATTGGAGGCCTAGACACTACGTCCAGCGGCCCCACCACACGGCCGTTCGGATTTTATGCTGACGAGTTTCAAGGAGAGACAGCCCTCCAGAACCGAAGGGATGCGGTACTCCAGGACACCGATGGGCTTATTACATTCTACATGCGGGTCCGAGCGCCTTTCGATTCGACTCCACTCCAAATGTTCGCGTCCCTGGAAAATGCTGAAGATCCACTGATTTCAGCCCCAACGCTGACTATCGATTACGTGCCGGGCAGTGGTACGATCCCCGGCGACTACAATGAAAATAATGTAGTGGATGCGGCAGACTACGTTTTATGGCGGGATACGCTGGGCTCGACAACTGACCTCCGAGCCAACGGCGACAATACTGGCGCAAGCATGGACGTGATCGACGCGGCCGACTACGCGGTTTGGCAAGCGAACTTTGGCGCCACGGCTGGCAGCGGATCGTTACAGACCTTCTCAACCGTTCCAGAGCCGACTTCTCTGGTGATCTTATTTTGCGTGATGGTCCAGCTCGCCTCTTTCGTGCGGTTGCGTTCGAGGAAATGATCCACGATAACGATTCATTAGGAGATCGAAGCGCTTAGACGCCGCTAGCCACGCACATAACACATAATCGGTAGCATGACATTTCAATCGGCGAAATCCGAAGAACTCTACCGTTCATCCTGCGAAGTGCTGGCCACCGGCGTGTCTAGTGGCATGCGAAGGCATGCTACGCCGATACCGCTTTTTTTCGACCGAGCCGAAGGTCCTTACTTTTGGGATGTCGACGGCAATCGACTTCTTGACTATACGCTGGCCTGGGGACCATTGATCGTCGGTAGCAATCATCCGCACGTCAACGCAATCGTTGAAAGTCAGTTGAAACGTGGCTATACCTTCGGGGCGCAACATGAGCTTGAGATCCGGGTTGCACAGCAAATCATAGGCTTGGTGCCCGGCGTCGAACAGGTGATTTTTTCCAATACTGGGAGCGAAGCTGTCCAGGCGGCACTACGACTTGCTCGCGCCAAAACCGGTCGCGCCAAGATCGTGAAGTTTGAGGGGCATTACCATGGCTGGATGAATAATGTGCTCGTGAGCTATCATCCGCCAGCTGACTCGCCAATCGAAGCTCGCTCTACTTGCGGAGGGCAGCCGACAAATGAATATATCGATACGTACGTGTTGCCGTGGAACGATGTCAGTGCGCTAACTTCGCTGTTCGCTCGCGCCGGAAACGACATCGCCGCAGTGGTCACTGAGCCGCTGCTCGCAAATAGTGGTTGCTGTGAGCCGGCCGAAGAGTTTTTGGCCTGCGTCATTGATGTTTGCAAAACGCACGGCGCGGTGTCAATCTTCGACGAGGTGATCACGGGTTTTCGTCTCGCCGCGGGCGGTGCTCGCGAGTATTACGGCCTTTCTCCCGATCTCTCAGTATACGGCAAGGCATTAGCGGGTGGTTTTTCCCTTTCCGCCGTAGCAGGCCGCACGGAAATGTTCGACGTATTACGTAGTGGCGGCACGATTCATGCCGGTACTTACAACGGAAATCCGATCTGTCTGGCCGCGGCGAGCGCCGTATTGGACATCCTAGCCGAGCCTGGAGTCTACGCTCGGTTGCACGATCATGGCCGCGCGCTGCGGTCCGCCATCGCTGCTGCGGCGACTTCGGCAGGTCGGGAAGTGGTCACTACCGGATGTGGTACGGTATTTTCGGTTCACTTGGGGACTTCTGTAGCTCCCAGGGATTATCGAGCAACGCTTAGCTCCGACACCTCTGCGTATGCTCAGTTTCAATCGTCCATGCTGGAACATGGCGTTTATCTGCTACCGGATGGGCGATGGTACGTGGGCGCCGCCCACGATAATCACGCTCTTGACTTGGCAGTTGCAGCGATTGACGACAGCTTTCAGTCTCTCAAATAGCAATTGACAACGGACCCCGATGGCGAACCTCGATCACGTGGCGAAATGTCTGCGAGCCCCTTGGGCGCTGGCATGTCTCATGATTTGGGTGATGGGATTTCCTTCAATCAACATATGCGCCTCGTCACCTCGTGAACCCGTCCGGATCGTCGCGCTCGGCGATTCGACCACCTTTGGATACTCGGTTGAGGGCAGTTATCCGAGACAGCTCGCTCGACGGTTAGACGAACAGGGGATCGCAGCAGTAGTCATCAACTCGGGGGTCAACGGAGATACCACTACCGGCGCCCAACGACGATTTGAGCAAGAAGTACTTCGTCATCAACCTGATATTGTCGTTATTCAATTCGGGCTCAACGATCAGACGGTTCGGTTTTATCAGAGACCCGAAGAAGTTCCTTCCTACGTCACGGAAAAACAGTTCGCCGATAATTTGCGCCAGTTTATTGCAGAGC
>CXWJ01001724.1_pt1 | contig 13699 bp, 15 predicted proteins | sample 590841 | NCBI WGS metagenome assembly CXWJ01 (sample SAMEA3498367, study PRJEB10139) | wastewater metagenome | biome: wastewater treatment plant; material: activated sludge | place: Austria | collected 2015-01-21 | reverse complement strand
ATGCCCGCCGCGGCCGAAGGTGCCGTCCACGTACACGCCGTCGTCCGCGCACAGCAGCGCGTCCACCGCCTCGGCCAGCAGAACAGTGGCGTGTGTCCAGGCGTCCGCACCGGGGTTCACAGGTTCAGGCCCAGCACTTCTTCGGTCATGCCGGCGGCGAGCACACGCGCCTCGACGGCGTCGTGGCGCTGCTTGTCCCACAGCTCCAGGCGCCGGCCGGTGCCGATCAGCAGCACGTCCTTGTTCAGGCCGGCGGCCTCGCGCAGTTCGGGTGGTACGAGCACGCGCGAGGCGCTGTCGATCTCGGCATCGACGGCGCTGCCCAGGAAGATGCGGCGCCAGCCGTCGGAGGCGGTCTTCAGCGCCATCAACTCGGCCTCGACCTGCTCCCAGGTGGGGCGCGGGTAAATCAGCAGATAGCCTTCAGGGTGGCGGGTGAGCGTCAGCTGGCCGTTACAGGCCTCCACCAGCGGGTCGCGATGGCGCACGGGCACGTTGATGCGGCCCTTGGCATCCAGCGCCAGGGCCGATGTCCCCCGAAACACCCATTCCGACACTTTTTTCCACCCGCAGCCACTAAACGACACTGTATCTCACAAAAACGACAGGGTCAACGCGGCCGAAGGAAAAAATCAATGAAATCAGATACTTAGAGAGTGTTTTTCAGATGATGTCAAAAAAAATGACTGCAAAATTAAGGACTTGCAGAGCCCACTGAAAGTTAAGCCTTAGATCACCCATGTGCACCGAGCGTCGGTACTTCGTGACATATTGCCGCGGCGCCTTGGCAGGTCGCGCTGCTGAGCGGGGCCAGACGGTTTGAGCACTGGGGACAAACGGTCTGAGCACAGTTGCCGCAATGCGGCATACAGAAGCGCCGCTCTGGGAAAGTGAGTTTCCCCAGGCGAAAGCCAGGGGGGCGGGCTCCCCCCCTTACGCTCCAGGCGCGGAAGGCATTCTGGCGTCGCGCACGGTGAGCGCGGTATGCGCGAGCATCTCAAGAATGATGCGCGGATCGCCGTCGCCGTCGATCCAGGCCTTCGGCCTCAAAGTGCCGGCCAGGGCAACGGCCTCGCCGTCGCGCAGAGCCAGAAGCCGATCGCCGGTTGCTTGGTTCGAGGTCACGACGTTGCCATACAGCCAGTCGCCGCCGCCGACGTTGACGCGCATCCTCGTCGACACGAAACGCTGTCCGTCCGAAAGGTGTTCTTCGGCCGTGCCCATCAACAGGCAACTGATCAAGCATTCGATCATCTTCAAACCCCCAGCAGCATCGCCAGCCCGTCACGGTTCACGCGGGTCTGGATCGTGCGCAGGATCTCCCACATGAACGCCTCGAGGTGCGGCTGCAGGCCGGCGCCGTCGATCTTGATCAGCGCGTCGCCGCTTTCCAGCTGCCGGGTCTGCGCGCGCAGGTTCTCGATCTGTGCATCGGCCAGTTTCTTCTGCTGTTCGAAGGACTGCTCGCGCAGGTTGTTCTCGCGGTCGATCTGGTCGAACACCGCGCGGTAGGCCGAGGAGTCCAGGTTGCCGAGCTTGTCGAACATGCCGAACAGGTTGCCGAGCACGTCGCCGGTGCTCTGGATGCCGACGTTGATCGATTCGAAGGCGGCCGTCACCTTCTCGGCGTCGGCCTGGATGCGCGCCACGTCGATCTCGGCGCGGAACTCCATCGTCTTGATGCGTTCGTTGCTGGCCAGCTTCTCCAGCTCGAGGGCAAATCGGTCGGCGGCCTCCTTCGCCTTGTTCATCTCGTCGGCGGCCTTCTTGGTTTCTTCGGCCTGCCGCTTCGACGCGTCGCCTTGCTTGTCCGCCGCGTCGGCCACGTTGCTGAAAGATGGCGCAGCGCCATCCAGCCGCACCTTGATCAGCGCGATGGCCTGCGCGTACTGCTCCGCCGTGATGCGGCTTTCCCTGAACGCCTTGTCGATCTCGGCCGCGACCTGGCTGACCGAAGCGCCGGCGGGCAGGTTCCGCAGTGCGCCGATCAGGCCCACGATGATCTGCTCGCCCGTCGCGGCCGAACTCTTGGCCAGCGATGCGAAGACCTCCTCGATCTTTGCCGCGGGGTTCTCGAACACTTTGGGGTCGATGCCAAGGGCCTTCAGCGCCTGATCGACTTCCTTGGCGGCGGCCTTCAGGTCTAAGGTCAACTTCGCGCCGGCCGCCATGCCCTGGGCGATCTTCGCTCCGGCCACCGCACCGCTGTCGCCGGCCTTGGCCGCGGCCTCCTCCACGCCCAGCATGGCATCTCTGGCTGCTCGCGTCTTGGTGGCTGCCTCGTCGACAGCTCTGGCCAGGTACTCGCCGAAGTTGAAGTTCGAACCTGCCACCAGCTTCAGGTAGAGCCCCTCGATTGCCGTCGCCAGCAGCACCACCGTCTGCGTGGCGCCGGCGATCGCGGCAGTCCCGATCTGCAGGCCCTTGGTCAGCGCGTCGAACGCGCCGCTGCTGCCGATCACCACGAAAGCCTCTTGCAGCCCGTTGCGCAGGCGCGCCAGGTTCGCCTCGAAGGTGTCGACCTTGACGCCGGCCAGGCTGGCGTTGATCGATTCGGCGAACCTCAGGAACTCGGGGCCGCCGATCTTGCCCTGGGAGATCAGGTCGAACAGCTTGGAAGTCGTGATGCCCAGCGACTCGGCGAACTTATCGAAGAAGCCGGGCATGCGCTCGGCGATGCTCTTCAGGTCCTCGAGTTCGAACTTGCCCTTGCTAACGCCTTGCTGGATCTGCACCAGCGCGCCCGCCACGTCGGCGCTGGACCGGCCCAGCACGGCAAACTGCGCGGTGATGGCCTCGAAGATCGCACGTGCTCCCGCGCCTTCCAGCGCAGTGCCCTGGGTGGCTGCGCTCAGGCCGAGCCACGCCTGGCCGGCGGCGCCCACTTCGATGCCCAGACGGTTGGCCGTGGCGCGCACATAGTCCAGTTCCCTGGCGGCGCTTTCGCTGGTCCCTGTCACCTGGGTCATGCCAAGGATGAACTTCTCGGTCTCGACGTTGGCATCGATGAAGGCCTTCACCACCAGGCTGGCCGCCAGCGCCTTCAGAGACGTGGCCAACGCGTCGATCTTCTTGTCCTTTTCGGCGAGCTTCTCGATCTCCTGTTCGAACTGGTCGACCTTGGACGCCGCGTCGCCGGCGCTCGCGTCGAGTTGCTTGAACGATCTTGCGACACCGTCGATCTTGTCGGTCGCAAGGTCATTCGTCTTGAAGACGATCGCGACCGTGCGCGTCAAATCAGCCATTCACTTCCCCCCCCCTCGTAGGGTTAGAAGGTGCCGGCCGCGCAAAGCATGGACACATTGCCGCCGACTCTCGAAGCTGGATAGACGAAGGGCGCAACTCCATCGTCATCAACACTTCGAGCTGCCCGCCGCGCACATGGAGAAGTTCCACGATGGAGACTGCCGCGAGCCCTTGGTTTCCCAAGCTTGTTCACATCACGGGCGTCGACCGCGCGCCTTCCTCCGCCGGTGCGCCAAGGGAGGCCAGGGCCTCATCCAGCTCGCTGCATTCCTGCTCCAGCTTCTCGACCTTCTCATTGTTTCGATCGATCTCGGCTTGTCGCTGCTCGATCGTGCTGGCCAGGTCCTCTGGCGTCGCATCCTTGTAGTGGCCGTGAAACTGCGGGCGATGGCGAGCGTTGATGTTCTGGGTGTAGTCGGGGAACCAGTCTTCGAGGTGGGCTTCCAGCTTCTTCTTCATCACGTCGCCGAAGAAGAAGCACATGGCGTCCGCGTCGACGGCCAGGCCGTTGATCGAGCCGCTCTTGCCCACGAAGAAATTCGTTGGCCCATTGCCCAGGTGATTGATGTCGTTCTCGCGAACTGCAACGACATCATCCAACGACAACGGGCGATCGCTGCGACCAAATCCGCTAGGACAGCCGCGTTGCGGCGTCGCGAATGACGCAATGAACTGGGGGTAGTGCGCTCGTTTCAGGAACGTGCGCGCTTGAACGTCGATGCAATCCAGAACGAAACGCTTGCCGTCCTCTCGATTCACGGGCAGCGCAGTCACGTAGTCGTTGCGCTTCTGCAGAGCAGCTATCTGCGCGGCGAGTTCGCTGCGGCGCATGGACAGGCTGGCGCGGACTTCCGCGACTTGTTTCGCGGCAGTGGATGCCGCCTGGATCGACTTCGCGAGGCTTTCAGCCATGATGCTTCTCCATTTTCTGCCGTTGCGCATTCGCCTCGGCCTTCCGCTTGATTTCCTGCAGGCGCCGTTGTTCGATCGCGATCAGCTGCGCGATGTACATCGGTATGAAGCCGTAGCTCTTGGCCAGCTCGGCTATGGACTCGCCGGCCGCGTGCCGCGCAAACACTTCAGCCGCTCGCTCGTCTTTGCTGACGCGACCCTTCGGGATGTAGATGCCAAAGCCCCCGAAGTGTTCGCGCAGCCTGCTCATCAGCTCGACGACTGCGCGGTTCACCGTCAGCTTGGGCACACCAGCGTCCATGAGTACCTGGTCGCAGACCGCCGCGAGTTGGGCGACCACACCGTCGCCTGTTCTGCCGCCCTTGAATGACATGGGGGCCATGATGGCCCCCATGTCCGCAAACCGCTTATAGAAGCCGGTTTACAACTTTCGGTCGAGCACGAAATCGACCGCCTCTTGAGTGCCGACCTCGACTCCGGCGGCGCGTTGCTCCTCCTTGTACTTGAGCNNTCCTTGTACTTGAGCACCTCGCGCGCGATCTCGGCGCTCAGTTCGTCGGCTCGTTCCTGGTCGGCTTTGGCGCCCTTCTCGAACTCCTTCTTCGCAGCCGCCGCTTCAGCGATGTAGTCGGCAAGCTCCGATTCTCCGAACGATGCGTACTCGATGAGTTGACCGCGCAGGTGCGGCGGGTAGATGCCGCCGCGGATTGCCTCGTCGATCATGGCTTCCATGCGAGCAATTGCCTTGCGCTCCTTGCCGCGGGCGGAAGGCGCCGCCCCGTTCGCGCATTCATTCGTCGCGCGCGCCTGCGCTCGCTTGCCGACGCCTTCATATACGAAGCGCAGGCTCCTTTCCAGGAGCGTCAGGAACGCGCTCACTTCTTTGCTCGTCGCCATGACGGTGTTGCCACTGTGTCCCGCTTCAGCGACGAGGATGGACCCCATTGACGCGGTGTGCATGGCGTCTTCGAGCGCGTTGTACTCTTCATCAGAAAGAACAAGGTCGGGATACATCTCTCACTCCTCGGTAGGGTGCCGATCGGCACGATTGGTTGAACTCGCGGTCTTGCGGGCGACCATCACTTTTAGGCCCTCGATCGCCATGCGCGCTATCGGCTCGGTGGCAAAGCGCAGGTCGGCGACGTGAAACCGCCCCTGCAGCCACTTGCGCAGCGCCTTGGAATCATTGGAGCCGTGCCACTGCCGCCACAGTCCGCGCACGAAGCGCCGTTGCGCCGTGGTGGCCATGCCGGTGCGTCGGGCCTCGTCGTCGAGCGGCGGCGCCTCGCGGTTGTTCGGGTTGACGAAGCCCAGCGTCTTGAACCGGTCCATGACAGCCGCGAAGCCGCGCGCGTTCAGCTGCGTCGAGCTGCCCACGTCGCCGATCTCTCGCAGCATCTGGCGGTAGACCTCGTCGGCCATCCCGACCTTCGCCTTCGCCACATGGATCAACGTGACCTTCTCCGGGGCCAACCGATAGGCGCCAGATCGCTTTGAAACCTGCTTTGCCGCGTTTAAATCTGGGCGGGTGGCACTCAGGGTGCTTCCGCCTGTTCCGGAAGCTCCTGGGGCGTTCTGCGCGGGCTTCATGCGCAACCCCGTTCGCGTTGATCCGGCACGCGCCACAGCTTGGCGCGCAGCAGCGCGACCGCCGCCCGGTCCGGCCGGCCTTCAGCCGCCAGGCGCCGGGCCTTCCTCAACTCGAAGCGCGCCATGTCCCGACGAAACGTGGATGCGCGGCTCATTGGTCGGCTCCCAGCGCGGCACGCGCATCGCGCATCAGCTTCACGTCGATGGACCGGCCGGCGCCGTGCGCCGCGATGGCTGCTTGACGCAAGCACTGGTAGAGCGACCTCAAGCCCCCCGCCGCCAACGCGACGTGCCGGGCATATTCGACCTCGGCCCCGCCGGTGATGCCCCAGGGCGCCAGAAAGGCGTCCACATCCTCGGGGCTGACGGTCTTCAGCTGCAGGCGCCGACCGATGCGGCTGGCGAGTTGGGCGAAGTAGGCCCTATTGGCGCGGCCTGTGACCTTTGAGTAGATCTCTTCCTTGCCGCACAGGCACAGACCGGCGCCCGCCGCGTCGTGGATCGCGCGCAACTGGTTGTAGGCCTGGGGAGTGAGGTCTTGCGACTCGTCGACGATCAGCAGGCCCTGCGTACCGCGGAGCCGCGTGATGATGTCGCACGAAAGCTGGTAAGGCGTGGTCGGCAGACCTCGCAGACCCACCGCGCCCGCCACCTGCTGCAGCGTGGCCGCGAGGCCACCCGACGCGGGGTTGCAGGTTGCCACCCAGACGTTGATGTTCGCGCGCTCGTACCGGGCGATGCCCGTGGTCTTGCCGATCCCCGGATTGCCGTAGATCACGACGATAGTCGGCTCGCTCTGCGCGAACGCCAAGGCCAGCTCGATGCGCCGGCCGGTCGGGGTCTCGACCCATTCGGTCGGGATCGGCAGAAAGTCGTCCGCCCCTTTCCTGATCTTGTCGGACCAGCCCTCCAGCGCCGTAAGGACCGTGGCGATGCTGCCCTGGTACTTGTCGTTCAGAAACTGGCTCAGCGTCGTCTCGGACACGCCCGCCAGGCGCGCGATGTCTCGCTGCGTGTGCCCCGTCCGCACGAAGTCGCGGATCATGGTGCGGATTCCCTCTACCCGTTCGTGCAGCTTGCGCTCGGAACGCGCGGCGTGGAGGGCGTCCACTTGTTCTTCAGCCAAGATCACGTCCATACAATCTCCTTGCTCGATCGGCGCCCGTTCTTCGCACGTTGGGGTCGCCTGTTGCGCTCGCCCTGGGGTGTTGACGCACCCCAGGGCCACCTACTCGGCGCCGTTCGCGCGCCGAAACCCTTCAAGACGTTTCTGCAGGCCGCGTTCAAAGTCCGCCTCGGACTCGGCGCGGTCATGGTCGGCATCGGCAGCGGTTCGCAATTTGCTGCGGTCGACGCGCAGCTCTAGCTGCATGCGCACCGGCTGGGCCACCTTGGGCGCTGGCACGGGCGCACCGTCGCCGACAATCACTGTCCGCGATTCAGGTTCGCCCGGCTCCCAGCTGCGCAGCGTGCGTTCGGTGTGAAGAAGGGCCTTCGCCTGCTCGCGCTGCAACTTCTTGAGGATGTTCCTCGCACGCGCATGTGTCTTCGCGGCAGTGCGGCTGCGGAAGTCACCCTCTTGCCACAGAGGCACTTCCGCAAGGAGCTTTCGCCCAGCGTAAAGGGCGACAGGCTCGCTCATGTCGGCCGGGTTGTAGCGCGCCTGGTAGACCTGGCCGCGGTCCAGTTGTGCCAGGCCTTCGGCCCAGTAGCGATTGCGGAGCACGCTGAAGCTGTGCGACTTGTCGAGCTTCACGCTTTCGACGGCCAGCAAGCACATGCGCAGCTGGCGCTCGGTAGGCTCGCGCACCTGCGTGCCCGGCAGCAGTGCCGCATAGACCTCGTTCGGCGAGCGCCCGTCCATGCCGCTGCCGCGATGAGGCTCCGCGTTCTTCGCCTCGATCGTCTCGCGCAGTAAAGCCTCGTAGTCCGCGATCGGAATCGCGCCCCGCGCGAACTCTTCGGGCTTGGCGTCGGGTCGGTTGCCGCAGTAGCTCCCTGCAAAGGCCTTGCAGCGCTCGGCCTGGGCGATCGTGTTCCAGTAGCTTTCGATCGGCTTCGATCGGCCGTTGTATGGCGTGGCCCAGATCGCCTCGATGCAGAGCGCCGTGAGCATGCCGAGCGGATCACTTTCGTTGATCTTGAAGCGGTTGCGCTTCGCCTGGCCGCCGGTCATCTCCTTCGCGGCATAGGCGCGGCCGTTGTCCATGTAGGCGGACTGCGGAACGGCCCGACTGGCGCTCGCGGCATGGTGGAACGCCAGGCGGGCCAACTCGGCCGTCTCGGTGCGGCCGATCGCCCAGCCCAGAATCTTGCGCGAGCGCAACTCCTGCCAGGCCACGACGATCGGTCGCCCCACGTGGCCATCGGGCCATTCGCAGAAGACATCTGCCTTGCGGCCATCGGAGCACCACATCTGGTGCAATGCCAGCGTCGCATAGTTGCGTGTCAACGCAGGGTAGAAGCGATCGAGCCCCTTCTCGCCTTCGCGAAGCCAGGCGCGCTGCTGCACCGGAAGGACCGCGATCCTGCGCAGAATCGTCTTGTACGAAGGAAGGCTCCATCCTTGCGCAGCAGCTTCCTTCTGCGCGCGCCGGTAGATCGACTTGAGCGCCGGCTGCGACTGGCAGGCCCATTCGTTCAGGATGAACTGCCACGCCTCTTCGCTCAGCTCCGCCTTCGGCGGCGCAGTTGTGCCCCACGCCGGCGCCAGCGCCGGCGCCCAGTCGCTGCGGTCGAGGTTCTTGATCCCCAGACGCCAGCGGCGGAGCGTGTCGACAGTGCAGCTGGTTTCCGCGGCGATGATGCGGAAGCGTTCCTTCAGTGACAGCAGGGGATCGAGCGCCGCGAACTTGAGCATGACGCTGACCCGGTACTCCGCCACTGCCTGCACGCTGCTCGGCGAACGCTCGAAGGCTGCATGCGCGGCCTCGCGTTCCTCGGGCGTGAGTGCCGCGGGCGCCGCAGGACGCGGTTTCAGCGTGGTTCGGGTCTGGCGCGCGACCGACCGACGATCATCGTCGGGCATGGGCAGCTGCTGGATTGCCTCGAGCCGTTGCGCCGGAGGCAGATCCCTCACCTGGCCGGCGAAGAAGCGCAGCTGCGCTTCGTGGGGGAGGCTCGCCAGGTCAACGATGTATTGCTCCCCACCATTGCCTGGCAAGCGCGTTGCGATCAGTTCGCCAGCGCGGCACCGACGCTGCAGAGTGGAAACCGACAGTCCGGTGAGGGCCGAAGCCACCCTCAGCGGCAGCCGGAGAGATTGACTTTCTGGCTTCACTTCGTACTTCTCGACGCCTCGACGATCTGTGCTCGAAGTTCTTGCGCCTTCGGACCGTTCCACGCGCCAAGCAAGGCGGTTCGCACGTTCTGCCTGGCGACTCCGTTCTGCTCGCACCAAGCCGACAACGACGTGCCCTGATGAACGAAGCCGGCGCGCACCGCGACGAGAAGGCTCGCTCCTGGGGATTGACGCTCACGGTTTGACATCGCCTACACTCATTCGCAATGAATATGCGACAAGCATAACTCATGAAACGTGAACACATCAAGACCGAACTCACGAAACTTGAGCTCACCTTCGGCTTGATCATGGAGCGGTTGAAGTCTGCGCTGGAGCTTGGGACTGACGCCGAGCTGGCCGCACTCCTTGGAATGTCGACCAGCAACTACGCCAACCGCAAGCGCGTCGACTCCATTCCTTTCGATCTGATCATTCCGCTTTGCCTCTCACGATCCGTGAGCGTTGATTGGATCTGCACTGGCGTTGGGCAGCCGTTCAGCACAGGTGAACCTTCGAACGCGGCTCAGGCGGCGGCCATCAAGCCCGTACTGCTCGCCCAAGTGCTCCGCGAGCTCGATTCCGCATTCAACGGGACCGAGTCTGCCGGGCTCGCCGGCAAGCTTGGCTTCGTGGCCGGCGTCGTCTACAACGCAGTTGCCGGCGAGCGCAACCAAGCTGCCCAAGAGGCAAAGTTGCGCGAGCAAGCGGCCTTGCTTGCCTCAGTCGATAGGATCGAGACGCAGATGAAGCAAGCGGCAGACCGGGGTTCCGCACGGCCACTCCGCCGACGCAAGTGATGCACCTTTTCACGACGAATTGTCGTTCTTTCGGCTTTGAGGCGACATTTCAAGCCCAGAAACGCAGCACCCTTGCGCCAAGGGTGCATCAGCCAGGGACAGACGGTCTGCGCAATCGGCGCCGCCTCCAAGGGGGGCCAGCCCGGCCCCGTTTTCCCTCGTGACGAGGGGGGGTCTTCCGCTTCCTTCCCGTTTCTTCCGTGTGTCATCACGTATTGCGCAGGCCGTTTGTCCCCCGTCAGCTGCAGCCCCCGAGGAGGGCAGGCAATGAAGCGCGATCGCCAGCCGCCCGAAGGCTTCGAGCACGACGGCTGCCTGTCCTTTCCGGGGGGGGCGTTCAGCGCCGAGGAGGCGTACGTGCTGATCGATGCCGTAGCGACCGGCGCGTTGCTCGACGGCGAAGGCGGCTGTGCCGTGGGGGGCAGGCAACTGCCACCGCCACCGCGCGCCAGTTCGGCAGCTCGGCTGCCTGCCGCTCAGGCGGGCGCGCCGGCGCGCTGCGTCAGTTCGACTGCTTGATGATGCGCCCGGCGGCGCGCTGCATCGGCCGCGCATTCATCGGGTACAGCCGCGAGAAGACGTCGATCTGCCGCGCCGACACCGTCAGCGGCTGCTGCAGCACCAACCACAGCACGCCCTCGCTGCACGGCGGCGTGGTCAGCGAGCCCATGTAGCTGTAGTAGCGCCGGTCGGCGGGCAGCAGCTGCAACGGGTCGATAGACGCGTCGACGGCGGCTTCCTCGCGCTTTTCCAGCGGCAGATGGCGCCACAGCGTCTGCAGCAGCGGCTGCGCCGCGCCGCGCTCGAGCAGCACCGCCACCACCGCCAGCCGGCCTTCGGCGTCCTGGTGCACGAGGTGCACGTCCATCTCGAACTGCCGGCCGTTGATGCGCTCTTCCGACGGACGGTGGAAGTGGAACTGGCGCAGCTCGTAGCGCCTGCCGTCGAGCTCGAGCGCATCGCCCGGCGCGACGTTGACCTGCACCGTGTGGCCGGTGTCGATGATCGCGAAGCGGCCGGGCCGGTAGTCGAAGCGCGGCGGCTCCAGGTCCAGNNCGGCGCTGCAGCCGGTCCAGCGGCGTTTCGGGCGCGGTGACGGGCGCGGTGACGGGCGCGGTGACGGGCGCGGTGGCGGGCGCGGCGCGCGAGGCGGCGGCCTCCGGCGGCGGCGCCGCGGTGTCGGCGCCCGAGGGGCCGGCGATGAGCAACCCAAGCGCAGCTACGATGACGATCCTCGAACCCATGCGTAGCTATCGGCCGCCGCCGGCCAAGCTTGACCCCCATCGGGATCAAGTCGATGCCGGCGATCGGCGCACTGTGCGGAAGCCGAATTCAGTCACCGCAGGGCATGCAGCGGACGCGGAGGTCACGCCGAGCAGAGGACGACAACGCCCTTCTCTGCTCTGCGAAACCGCCGCGTCCTCCGTTCCTCTGCAATGAAGGCTGTTTCGATCCGACCGCCCTGCACGGCAACGAAGCTCTCGAGTCTGCCCCTTCGGACGCAGGCTCGCCTTCAGAACGCACAACTGCGGAAACCGCTGAACAACTCGTCGCGCGGCGCCGCCGCAAAGCGCCGTGCGCGCGGGTGCCTGCAGCGCGCGCGCGTCATCCACGAGGCGCCGCGCAGCACGCCGCAGCTGCCGGGCTCGGGCAGCGGCGCGAAGCCGGGCAACGCGGCACCGCCGCCGGGCCAGGCGCGGGCGCTGCCGCCGGTCCATTCGAAGACCTCGCCCCAGACGAAGCCGCGCGACGCACCGCTCAGCGCCGCCAGCTCCCATTCGGGCTCGGTCGGCAGCCGGCGCCCGGCCCAGCGGCACCAGGCCATGGCCTCGTGGCGGCTCACATGCACGGCGGCCTGCGTCGCACCGACGCGCTGCAACTGGCCCTGGCGATGCACCAGCACGCCCTGGCGCATCTGCTCGACGTAGCGCGGCGCACGCCGTGATCCGGCCTGCACCCAGGCCCAGCCCTCGGGCGTCCACCATTGCGCGTCGTCGTAGCCGCCGTCGCCGGCGAACTCGGCATAACGCGCCCAACTCACCGCCTGCGCGTCGATCTCGAATTCGAGCAGCTGCACTTCGTGCGCCCAGCGTTCGTTGGGCGGCACCAGGCCGCCGGGTCCGGCGCCGAGCATGAAGCGCTGCGCGCCGAACCACAGCGCCTCGCGCGCCGCGCGCGCCGGGCGCGGCAGCCACGGCGCCTCGGCCGCCGACAGCTGCAGCGCCTGTGCGCAGGCCGCCAGCGCCTCGCAGATGCGGTCCTCGTGCAGCAACGCCAGGCGGTAGAAGTACAGGCCGGCGTCGTCTTCCTCGGCCCCGGCCAGCAGGTCGAGCGTGGCCTCCAGCGTCTCGGCCAGGTACTGGCGCAGCGCCGCCGCGTCGGGCAAGGCCAGTTGCCAACGCTGCGCCCGGCCGTGGCCGCCGGGGTCGAAGCAGTCGTCGGCGCGCGGCTCGATCGAGGCCAGGCGCGGCCGCGTGGCATCGGCGGCCTCGCCGCGTTGCCGCTGCACGTTGCGCGACACCCAGCATTCCTGGAACCAGGCGGCATGGCCGACCAGCCACAGCGGCGGGNNCAGATGCGGCTCGAAGGCCGCGAGCCAGCGCAGCGTGTGGTTGCGCGCGTCGATCAGCGCCAGCGACAGCAACTCGGTACCGGCCTGGCGCATGCGCACCGGGTCGTGGATCGCCGCGGCGCTTTGCTGCATCGGCGCGGTCAGCGCTCGATCAGCACAGTGGCCGAGTGGTTGCGGCAACGCTCACATGCCGGGGCCATGTGAGCCGTTGCCGCAAACACGGCCGCTCGCTGCGCGGGCGCCGCGACCTGTGCGGGCTTATATGCGCTCGATGCGCGCATAAGCGCTGTGGTTGTGACAACGCTCACCTGCCGGGGGCATGTGAGCCGTTGCCGCAATCATTCGGGGCGTGCTGGGCGCACCCGCCGCGATGCGGCGCCTATGCGCGGTCAATCCGCGCATAGGCCGAATGATTGTGAATCGACTCGAAGTTCTCGACCTCGGCGCGATAGCGGCCGATGCGCGCATCGCGGTCCAGCGCCAGCGCCACATCGCGCACCATGTCCTCGACGAACTTGGGGTTCTCGTAGGCGCGTTCGGTGACCCACTTCTCGTCCACGCGCTTGAGCATCGGCCACAGCTCGCTGGACGCCTGGTCCTCCGCGAAGCGCACCAACTCGTGCCATTCAATGGGCTGCAGCAACTCGACGCGGATCGTCACGCGCGAGCGCTGGTTGTGCGCGCCGTAGTCGGAGATCTCCTTCGAACACGGGCACAAGGTCTTCACCGGCACGCCGACCTCGGCGTAGACCGAGGTCACGCCGCCGCGCGTCTCGGCGATCCAGCGGCCTTCGTAGTCGAGCAGGCTGGCCAGCCCCGACACCGGCGCGCGCTTGCGCAGGAAGAAGCTGAAGCGCGCCTCGATGCGCCCTTCGACGGCGCCCAGCTTGACCAGCATCTGCGCGTGGCGTTCGCGCAGGCTGTGCGCATCGAGCGGCGCGTCCAGCGCCTCGAGCCAGGCGATGAAGCGCGACATGTGCGTGCCCTTCTTGTCCGCCGGCAGCGCCACGTCCAGGTTCCAGGCTGCGGCGGTGTGCTGCACCGCGCCGGCCACCTTCAGCTGCAGCGGGTAGCGCACGTCCTTGATGCCGACGCGCTGGATCGCCAGGCGGCGCTCGTCACGCTCGCTTTGCGTGTCGGGGATGTGCAGGGCATCGGTGAGCTGGTTCATATCGACAGCATGACAGCGAACGCGGTTGTGCGCTGCGCTGGGGGTTACCGGCGTGTCGCCGGGGTGTCAGAAGGCGTGAATGAGCCCGGCGTGCCCGAGCGGGCCGCCGGATTGCGTCCAATCCAGGC
>CXWJ01001978.1_pt1 | contig 13719 bp, 10 predicted proteins | sample 590841 | NCBI WGS metagenome assembly CXWJ01 (sample SAMEA3498367, study PRJEB10139) | wastewater metagenome | biome: wastewater treatment plant; material: activated sludge | place: Austria | collected 2015-01-21 | reverse complement strand
GCATTGCGTTTGAAGTAAAAGCTCATAAGCAATTTTCTTATTGTTTAAACCCTCATCAAGTTCAAATAATGCTTTAAGTCTTTCTGCCAATAATTGGTGGTAATCTGTTAACCAAAAATTTTTATCGGCTGGGTAGTTGGTAAAAATAATTTTAATGCTGTCAACAATTCTGTTTGTGTTGGTCCATAGTTCTTTATTTTTTATTCCATATTCGGCATATCCGTTTTGTAATAAAACTGCGTTCGGGTTTTCTTTTGGATTGTATACCGGAAGTTTGGTTATGCCAAAAGCATTTTCAATTTCTTTGGAATAAACCTTAGGGCTACTCAAGTGCTCAACCGTAAATTTTTGTTGCGCATATAAAACTGTAGCCGTCCGAAATAAAAAAAATAAAAGCAGTAAACTCCTCATTATAATGGACGAATGTAGTATAAAGCAAATATATTTTTTAAAGCCCTAAAACATTTTTGTCTTTATTTGTTTAGTTATTTAAATCTGATTAAAATATATCTTACGGAAGCATGACTAATGTAATTTTAGTTAACGAAAATGATGAACCGATAGGGTTAATGGAAAAAATGGAGGCTCATCAAAAAGGGTTTTTGCACCGTGCTTTTTCCGTTATGGTTTTTAACCCGCGTGGTCAGGTGCTTTTGCAACAAAGAGCTGCATCAAAGTATCACTCTCCCCGCTTATGGACTAATGCATGTTGCAGCCATCAGCAACCGCATGTAGAAGATTCTAAGTGGATAAAGGAAAGAATGAAATATGAAATGGGGTTTGAATGTGATATTAGACTAAAGAACAAATTTATTTATAAGGCGCATTTTCAAAACGGTTTAACGGAACACGAGCTTGATTATTTATATGAAGGAATATTTAACGGCTATCCTATTCCCAATCCTGCCGAAGTAGCTTCCTGGCGATGGGTTAACTTGCCTGAGTTAAAACAAGAGATGGGAGTGGTTCCCGAAAATTTTACTTTTTGGTTTAAAGAAATTATTTCAAGCTTTTATTAGTAGTGTCGAGCACTACAGAAAACGGCAGGTCTAAAAATTCCTTTAAATGGTAATTCGTAAAGCGGTTGCTGTCGGCAGTAATTTCACTTGAATGTAAAATGCCTGATGCAGGCAAGGGTTTAACATAAACACAGCCTCTGTAATTTTTTTGCGCAAGCTGACTTAGGTTAGCCAGCCTGTAATCGTAAGCATAGGCATAAGCCGACAAAAGTTTAACCTGCCACATGGTAAACAAAACTAGGAACGATGCTGTTATTATTTGCAGTGAATGTGCCGTGTTGTTTAACCACTCAAACTGCTTTTTAACTCCGGCAAAAAACGCAAGCATAACGATAGCAATTGTCATATAAAAAGAGATAACTGTCCAAGCCCTTTCCGGTCCGGCTTCCGCCATTTTAAATACGATGATGTAAAACGATCCTGATGTAATCACAACCAAAACCAACGCTAACCTTATGGCAAAAGTTTTAAATGATAGCGTAGTTCTCAAAGAATCAGCAACCGCTCTTCCAAATAAATAAAATGGAGTGCTGATTACAAAACCAATTGCAAATCGGTAAGGGAAATAAAAAACAAAAAACTTAATCATCGACTTAAAGAAGATAACCTGCTTTTTCAAAAAGCCCGGGTCGGGTAGGGCAGAGGAACGCAAATGCATGCCATCACCCATACAACTGATTAAAAACCCTGTGAGTATTGATGCGGTAAGCAAAGCAAAACCAACTGCTTCACCTTTCTCATTTTTAAAACTGAAAAAAATCCCGCTCACCATAGCAAGCAAAAGCAAGCTGATTAAGGCAAAAGGCTCGCTACTGCCGCCCACATACAAACCGCAAATCAATAGTATCAGTCTGGTCAGCAAATTTAACTTAGGTCTTAATGCCAGTGAAACTCCCAGCAATAAAAAAGAAACATTCCATAAATACATACACGATGCATTAATCCAGAACCATACATCGCCAATACTAAACGTTACAGCAAAAAAAACCATGCAGAAATAAATAGCAAGCAAATGAATCTTTAAAGCAGTGGCTCCAATGGAAAATTTAATAAGCACTTGATGCAAAAAAAAACTCACACATAAAAACAAAAACACCAACGACAAAATATGAAACCACAAGAGGTTGGAGCCAATACCCAAAAAAGAAAATACTGTGTTTGCCATTAATACACCTGCCCAGCGTGTATTCCACGAGTTGTAATTTTTTTTGGTTGCATTAATAATACCATCCGTATTTACCCCCTGCAGGTAAGCAAGATCATCGTGCGAGAGGCGGTTGTAATAACCAATCACACAATAACAAACTAAAAAAAGAAAGCAGGTAAGATAAACCAACCTGCTTTCTTTCAAATTATTTTTTTCAGTCATTACTGAATACGGTAGTAAATATCTGTTTGGAATTTAGCAGGATCTTTAACCACCATTGGGTCATTTGCATAAACCTCCCATGCATTACCAATTGCTTTCAATCCTTTCTCTTTCATATAAGCATCAACGGCTTCGTGCGCCTTACCAGTTCCCTCATAAGGGCCAAAGTATGTTGCCACCACTGCCTTGCCGGCTTTCAGTTCACCGCCTTTTACTTCACCATCATCTTTTCCTGCACCGGATGTAGGTATGCCTGCATCAAATTCAAAATTGTTGTTTTCCCATTTGTAATAAATACAAAACGGGGCACCTGCCTGCGTAAGCTTCTGTTTGCCCATAGCCATTCCTACTTTGCCATAACTCTCGCCAATCACATTAGAAATATTTTCACCGGTAGCGGTAGCCTTTACGAACAGATAGGGCGTTGCAGCAATATCTTTTTCTTCAATTTTAATATTAGCAGCCGCTTCTGGTTTTGGTGCAGCTTCTGCCGATTTTTTTAAATCATCCAATCCTTCAGTCATTTTCTTTTGCATCTCACCATCCATCATCAGCGTCATATATTTTCCTATTGGGTTCCACCCAACCGGAAAATTAAAATCCCAGGTAACCTTTGTTCCTTCTGCAACTTCCTCTAAATTAAAACCCCCTAATGCATCGGCACCAGGTCCAAAATTTAAAGCCGTTTTAACATTTTTGTTAGCAGTACTTTCTGAAATAGTCATAGTACCGTTACCCATCTTTTCACTTGTCCAGCTATATTTCGCACCAGCCCCGCTTTCTGGTCCTTCATACGAAATTTTAATAGCCGGATCTTCCTTACGCCATGGTTCCCATGAATCCCAGTTTTTCAATATATTTATTTGATCATAAACTAATGAAACAGGTGCATTTATTACAATTGATTTTTCGGTTTTGTATTCCTTAGAAATAAACAAAGAACCTATTAGGAGCACCAATATAAGTATCCCTAAAAATTTCAGAATCTTTTTTAACATAATTTTTTTTGTTTAAGTTGGTTAATGGCGTAAAAATAAAAAAAGTATATAAGCCCCAAACCTCAAACTTCAACCCCCAAACCCCAAACCTCAAACCTCAAACTTCAAACTTCAACCCCCAACCCCCAAACCCCAAACCTCAAACCTCAAACCTCAAACCTCAAACTTCAAACTTCAAACTTCAAACCCCTTCCCCCATTTGCTCCCTATCATTCTTCTGTTATCTTTGCGCTCCCTTTTTAAAAAGGTGTATAAATATTGTCTAACTATTTAAATTTTATCAAAAACAAAAAATGAGTAACGATTTAAATTTTGCAACACCCCCATCAGATTTTGATTGGGACAACACGGGTAAAACTACCGACATTTATAAGTCGGAAGAAAAAACCCAGATGGAAGCCATGTACGATGGCACACTTAACCAGATTGCCGAACATGTAACCATGGACGGAACGGTAATTTCACTTACCGACAAAGAAGCCATCATCAACGTTGGTTTCAAAAGCGATGGAATGGTCCCACTAAGTGAGTTCCGCCATATGCCCGATTTAAAACCTGGCGACAAAGTGGGNNGATTTAGGCGGTGTTGATGGCTTGTTGCACATTACCGATATTTCATGGGGACGTATCAATCATCCTGAAGAAGTATTGAAATTGGATGACAAAATCAATGTAGTAATTCTTGATTTTGATGAAGATAAAAAACGTATAGCCTTAGGGTTAAAACAACTTACCCCTCAGCCTTGGGAAGCTTTAGATCCAAACTTAAAAGAAGGCGATAAAGTAAAAGGCAAAGTGGTGGTGTTAACAGATTACGGTGCGTTTATAGAACTGTTGCCCGGTGTTGAAGGATTAATACACGTAAGCGAAATGAGCTGGAGCCAGCATTTACGCAGCCCACAGGATTTCCTAAAAGCGGGTGACGAAATTGAAGCATTGGTATTGACCATAGACCGCGAAGAGCGCAAAATTTCTCTGGGCTTAAAACAACTTACGCCCGATCCTTGGGGTAATATTGATGAGAAATATCCTGTTGGCTCTAAGCACACATCCAAGGTGCGCAACTTTACAACGTTTGGCGTATTCGTAGAGTTAGAAGAAGGCATTGACGGATTAATACACATCAGCGATTTATCCTGGAGCAAAAAAATAAAACACCCAAGCGAGTTTACCAAAGTGGGCGAAACCATTGAGGTAGTAGTGCTTGATGTTGACAAAGAACACCGCAGACTTTCACTTGGGCACAAACAGTTAGAGGATAACCCTTGGGAAACCTACGAAAGCATATTTACTCTTGACTCAGTTCATGAGGGTGTAGTAGGTAAAGTAACCGATAAAGGTGCCAACGTTACCTTCCCAACCTATGGTGTAGAAGGCTTTGCACATTACAAGCAACTTACAAAGGAAAATGGCGCACCTGCAAAACAGGACGAAACACTTCCTTTTAAAGTTACCGAGTTCAGCAAAGACAACAAACGCATAGTTGTATCGCATGTTCGCACTTACGATGACAAGCGCAGAGAAGAAAAAGCAGGCAAAGAAAAGGCAGAAGGCAGAGAGCGCGATGAAACATCTAAAGCAGTTAAGAAGATTAAAGACACACAGGAAAAATCAACCCTTGGCGATTTAGATGTACTATCTGCATTAAAGGACAGCATGGAAAGCAAAGAGAAAAAAGCAAATACTTCTTCAGATTCTACTGATACTAATTCATAATAACAATTTATAGGGTTAGATTAAGGCTCGTTATATTAGGCGGGTGTGACCATTGGTCGCACCCGCCTTTGTTTTATAAAACTAATAATTACTTGGTAATTATTATCACATGTTATTCTAAGTAAGCAACTCAAACACACCTGCGGCCCCTTGTCCTGTGCCAACGCACATGGTAACCATGCCATATTTGAGTTTGCGCCTGCGCATTTCGTTAAAAAGCTGCACACTAAGTTTTGCACCACTGCACCCAAGCGGGTGTCCTAATGCAATAGCGCCTCCGTTTACATTTATTATTTCAGGGTTTAGTTCCAGCGAACGTATAATGGCTAATGATTGCGATGCAAACGCCTCGTTAAGTTCTATCAGTTGAATGTCGTTTTGTTTCAGCCCTGCTCGTTTCAGTGCTTTGGGTATGGCATAAACAGGACCCACACCCATAATGCGGGGCGCCAGTGCAGCAACATCATAAGCAACTAAGCGTGCTATAGGCGTTGCGTTTAACTGCTTCAGCATTTTTTCCGAAACCACCAACACAAAAGCAGCGCCATCACTTGTTTGTGAACTGTTGCCTGCTGTTATACATCCTTTGGCATCAAACACGGGTTTTAGTGTGGCAAGTTTTTCAACGGAAGTATCGGCACGCGGACCTTCATCAGTATCAACTGATGATGAGGTTTTTTTCTTTTTTTCTTTTTCGTCTAAAAAAATTTCTTCCACTTCAACAGGTACAATCTCATCTTTAAAAAAACCCTTGTTGATGGCGTTAATAGCTTTTTGGTGTGAGTGATAAGAAAATACATCCTGGTCTTTGCGAGAAACATTGTACTCGCGCGCAACTTCTTCGGCAGTAAGTCCCATGTTCCAGTACCAATCCGAATGATTTTTTGCAACCTCGTAATTAGGCACAATGCGCCAACCGCCAAAGGGTATAGGGCTCATACTTTCAGCACCACCGGCAATAATGCAATCGGCATAACCGGCATCAATTTTAGCAGCGGCAATGGCAATAGTTTCCAAACCCGATGCGCAATAGCGATTCACCGTCATTCCTGGAACTTTTTCCGTATCCAAACCCATCAGCGAAATCATTCGCCCCATGTTCAATCCCTGTTCGGCTTCTGGCGTGGCATTGCCGCAAATCACATCATCAATTAATTCTTTATCAAGATTAGGAACCGATGCCACTAATTTTTTGATAACGGCAACAGCCAAATCATCGGGGCGTGTGTTTTTAAATTTGCCTCGTGGCGCTTTGCCTACAGCAGTTCTGAATCCTGATATGATGTATGCCATTTTTTTATTAATTGGGTGATTAAGGTAATTGGGGGACTAAGGTAACTGGGGTGATTAGGGTATCGGGGCGATTAAGCTATTGCTATACTTTTTGTAATGTATTTTTAGTAATTAAAAATTGGGTTCTGCAACCGATAACTAAATCCCTTAATTACCCCAATTACCTCCTTTACCAATTACTTTTTTGCCGGAGGAGTAGCCGCTGCTCCCTTACCGGCAGGNNACCTTTTTCAGCAGCTTTTTTTGCAGCGGCAGCTTTCTTGGCTTTGTCTTCTGCAGCCTTGGCTTCCATTAGAGCTTTTACGTCTTCACCGTTTTTAAACTGCGTCTGGCTAATCATTTTTCCTTTTCTATCAAACGAGCGCCACATGCCATCCTTTAAATTATTTTTGTATGTGCCTTCGTTTTTTACTTCACCATCACTATAAAAAGTTGTCCACTTACTGGTTTTTTTACCGCCTAAGTATTCGCCTTCAATTTTTGACTGCCCATTGTAATAGTAGCGCTTAAACTCTCCTTCTTTAATACCGTTTTGGTATTCGGTTTCTTCCATCACTTTATTAAAGGGATAATATTTTTTTGAGAGTCCATGTCTTACATCATCAACGTATTCAATCTCCTGAGTAAGTTCGCCCGATTCGTTATAAAATTTCCAAACACCTTGCTTTTGTCCTAACTCATCTGTTTTGTTACGGTGCTTTTCTTTGCCTGGTGCATACTTTGGTTTTTCTTCCGATTGCGAAAGCAAAAACAAGGGCATGCAAATACAAACAAAAAATATCTTTAAAATCTTTACCATGATTGCTTGTGGTTATTTGAATTAAGTAATAAGTGCGCTAATTTATTGTTTATTGTTGATTGAGTGAAAGTATTACCAGAGATTCACAGATTTAACACTTTCAAATCTCCCCAATAGAGGAAAATTTTTATATCGGTGAATCTGTGGCTAATTTTTTTGCTAGAATCCCTACAAATACCTTTATAAGTGAATCTGTGTCAATCTTTTTTTGTGTTCAATCTTTTTTCAAAATTAATTTCTCAATGGCTTACCCGTGGTTAATATTGATTGAATTCTTTCAAGCGTCTTCTTTTCACCGCAAAGCGATAGGAATGCTTCACGTTCTAAATCCAGCAAATACTGTTCGCTTACCAAAGTAGGCCCCGATAATTCGCCACCGCACATCACATATCCGAGCTTAATTGAAATGTGTTTATCATACTCGCTCATATAATGCCCGCTTACCATTGCATTGGCTCCTGCTTGTATCATTCCTAATCCCTGTTTTCCCAATACTCTGATATCTTTACGTGGCACGGGTTTAATATAGCCTGCTTCGGCAAGTGCAATGCAGGCGCTTTTTGCATCGGTAAGTAAACGCTCTTTGTTTAATGTAATTGCATCCTGTCCTTTGCGCAACACGCCCATATCAAAAGCCTCGTTGGCGCTTGTTGCAACTTTAGCAGTGCCTATGGTTAAAAATCTTTCTCGTAAAATATTCAATTCAATGTCACCGGGTTTTAATTCATCGGCAAAACGAACCGTAAATTCTTTACTGCCACCACCACCCGGTATTAATCCCACACCAAACTCAACCAGACCTATATACGTTTCGGCAGCAGCTTGTACCTTATCGGCATGTAAACTCATTTCGCAACCACCACCAAGGGTTAAACCGTGTGGCGCCACCACAACCGGTATGCCCGAATACCTGATGCGCATGCTTGTGTTTTGAAAAGCGCGCACGGCAAAATCTATTTCATCAAACTCCTGTTCCACAGCCATCATAAAAACCATGGCAAGGTTAGCACCTGCACTAAAGTTGGCACCTTCATTGCCTATCACCAATCCCCTGAAATCTTTTTCTGCAATGTCAATAGCCTTGTTTATACCCTGTAAAACTTCTCCACCTATGGTATTCATTTTGGTGTGAAAGGAAAGATTTATAATTCCATCACCAACATCGGTAATTGTAGTTCCAGAATTTTTCCAGATAGTTTTTTCAGGATTGTAGCGTTTTAGTTTTACAACATTGGCATCTTCACCAATAAATTTGTATGAACCGGTTTCAATGTGATAGTACGTAATAAAATTATTCCCCAGCGACCAGAAACTTTCAATTCCTTTAGCAAGCATGTCATAAACCCACTTTGCAGGTTTATATCCTGCTTTCTCCATTTCGGCAACGGTTGCTTTTACACCAATGGCATCCCACATTTCAAACGGGCCCATTTCCCATCCAAAGCCGGCTTTCATGGCGTAATCAATCTTGTAAAGTTGATCGGTAATTTCGGGTATACGCTCGCTAACGTATTGAAACAAACCATAAAAACTCTTACGGTAAAACTCACCGGCAACATCTTTACCTGCAACTAAAACTTTCAGGCGTGTGGCTAAATCGTCAATGGTTTTTGTTTGTTCAAGCGTAGCAAATTTTGTTTTTTGCTGAGGCTGATAGTCCAGCGTTTTTAAGTTGAGCGCAAGTATTTCGGTTTTGCCTTTTTCGTTTTTTGTCTTTTTATAAAAACCTTGTTTTGTTTTATCGCCATACCATTTATTTACCGACATCATGGTAATGTATGGAGGCAGTTTAAACTTATCGCGCTGACTGTCTTCAGGTAAATTTACATAAGCATCATTGGCTACATGAATGAGTGTATCTAAACCAACAACATCACATGTACGGAAAGTTGCAGACTTGGGTCTGCCTATAACTGGTCCAGTTAGTTTATCAACCTGTTCAACGGTTAAACCCATTTCATCAACCAAGTGAAACAAAGCCATAATGCCAAACACGCCAATTCGGTTGGCAATAAATGCAGGCGTGTCTTTACAAAGAATGGTGCGTTTGCCTAAATAAACGCTTCCGTAATCCATTAAAAAATCCAAAACCGATTTATCAGTTTCAGGTCCCGGAATAATTTCTAATAAAGGGAGATAGCGTGGAGGATTGAAAAAATGTGTGCCGCAAAAATTCTTTTTAAAATCATCACTTCGTCCTTCACACATCATGCGAATAGGAATGCCCGATGTGTTGGAAGTGATGAGTGTGCCCGGTTTGCGGTATTTTTCTACTTCTGTAAAAAGAGATTTTTTTATTTCCAGATTTTCTACCACTACTTCCATTATCCAATCGGCAGCAGAAATATCTTTTAAATTATCGGTAAAATTTCCTGTTTTAATTCTTGATGCAAAACTCTTGTGATAAAGCGGATTAGGGTTCGACTTGATGGCAGCCTGTAACGATGCATTTACTATCCTGTTCTTTACTGACGCACCATCAAGCCTTAAACCTTTTGCCTGTTCTTCTGGTGTTAATTCTTTAGGAGCAATATCAAGCAACAAAACTTCAGCTCCAATATTTGCAAAATGACATGCAATACGTGAACCCATTACACCGGAACCCAGTATTGCCACCTGCCTTATTAGTCGCTTGCCCATAAAAATGTTTAGTTGTTTTTAAAGTGGTTCAAACTTAAAATTTATAGCGAGAATTAAAAGTCATCGGATTGAAAAATTATTAAAAGAGTAATGTTGGTTAAAGCTATTGTGTTAAAAAAACAGCCACGAATGCACGAATTATTGTAGAATCTTTTGCAAGCTTAAAAGCATAGTGTAAATAATTGTATTTTATAATCTGTAAATCTGTGTTAAAAAAAGGGAATTGTAGATTGAGTAACTCAATCTTTCAAAAATCCATTAATCATTTCAACCGTTGCGGCTATTTGTGCAGTATTTTGTGGTGCAGTAATTTCACCAATATAATCGCCATGCCCACCGGGTAAAATGGCAAGTCTTGAGTTTTGTATTAACCCGTGCATTTCTGTTGCATGTGCAGGCGTTACCACATCTTTATCTCCAGCTATAATCAGTGCAGGCGCCTTTAGGCTTATTATTTCTTCTGCTGTCATTTCTGTAAACGATTGCATCCTTGCCACATCTCTTTCATACATACGGTGCAGTGCATTTGTATCAGGATTAATTTTCAAAAAGGCATCTTTAAAGGGTTGAGGCATACCTTCAAAAGTTGGTTTGCTCATCATTTCCCAAAACCATGATGGTGCGCCTTTCTTATTATAAAATGTTGAGCCAACTATAATTTTATCTGTTAAATCAGTATGACGTAAAGCAAATTGTAAAGTAGTACTCGCACCATTGCTAAAACCAAAAATGCTGGCTTTAGTTATGTTTAAGTATCTCAGCAGCTCTGCAATATCATCTGCATCCTGCGCAAAGCTCAGGGGTCTGTCAATATCTGCAGTATGTCCGTGAGCCTGCATTTCTACTGCAATAACTTTATGGCTTTTAGCAAAATCATCTCTTACTCTTCCAAAAGTTGTTTCAATGGTAGATCCACCACCATGTATTAAAACAAGTGGCTTGCCATTGCCACTTATTTCGTAATACATTTTTAATCCGTTAACAGGGGCATAGCCAGTTGTTCTTTCCATCAATTCGCTTTTTGTATAGTTTAATAATGTTGCTTCTTTTTTAGGTTTTGGATCAATGCAGTTGATAAGCAATAAAATCAGTGCAGCTACAATCCATGTTTTTCTCATAGCGCAAATTTTGCATAATATTTTAAACTTTTCATTTTGCTCACGTCAGCAGCAGTAATAATTTTTTGCATCAAACACTTTTTTACTTTAGCAACCTCATAAAACTTTATGACGGCTAAAAAATCATTTTCAAAAGAACAGTATTTAAAGTGGTACGAAGAAATGTTGCTGATGCGTAGGTTTGAGGAGCGCGCAGGGCAACTTTACGGAATGCAAAAGATAAAAGGTTTTTGTCATTTGTACATAGGGCAGGAAGCTGTAGTTTCCGGAGCTATGAGTGTGTTGCAGAAGGATGATAACATGATTACTGCCTATCGTGATCACGCTCATGCCTTGGCAAAAGGTACAAGCGCACGTGCAGTAATGGCTGAGCTTTTTGCGAAAGCTACCGGTTGTAGTAAAGGTAAAGGCGGAAGCATGCACATGTTTGATGCTGCCAATCGTTTTTTTGGAGGGCACGGAATAGTAGGAGGACAGATTCCATTGGGTGCAGGTATTGCATTTGCAGAACAATACCTTGGAACAAAAAATGTAACGGTTTGTTATATGGGTGATGGTGCCGTTAGGCAAGGAGCTTTGCACGAAGCGTTTAACATGGCAATGCTTTGGAAGCTTCCGGTTGTGTTTGTAATTGAAAATAATAATTACGCAATGGGCACGTCAGTTGAGCGTACCAGCAATGTTACTGATCTTTACACTTTAGGCGAGAGTTATGATATGCCATCTGCTCCTGTTGATGGAATGACAGTGGAGGAAGTGCACAACGCTATGGATAAAGCGGTTGACCATGCGCGCTCTGGTAAGGGTCCTTACTTATTAGAAATAAACACATATAGGTACAAGGGGCATAGCATGAGCGACCCGGCTAAATACCGCACCAAAGAAGAAGTTGAAAACTACAAATCTCAGGATCCGATTGAGAAAGTTTTAAAAACAATTACCGATAAAAAGTATGTCACCGCTGAACAGATTGAAGAGATAAATAAAAGAGTAACAGATATTGTGGAGGATAGCGTAAAATTTGCAGAAGAATCTCCTTACCCAACTATTGATGAGTTGTACAAAGATGTGTATGTGCAAAGTGATTATCCGTATATCTTAGACTAAAAAAGTTAATATTATAAACTTCAATAAAAAAAACAAAGGACTATGGCAGAGGTGGTACGAATGCCCAAGATGAGCGATACAATGACTGAAGGAGTCGTTGCAAAATGGCATAAAAAAGTGGGAGATACAGTAAAGAGTGGTGAGTTGGTTGCTGAGATTGAAACCGACAAAGCCACCATGGAATTTGAATCATATAATAATGGCACCTTACTTTATATTGGTGTGCCTGAAGGAAAGGCAGCACCTGTTGATGGGGTATTGGCAATAGTTGGTAAACCTGGCGAAGATTTTCAATCGTTGCTTGATGCAGAAACAAAATCAGCTCCGGTTGCAAAAGCCGAAGAAAAAAAAACCGAGCCTAAAGAAGAAGTAAAAAAAGAAGAACCAAAACAAACTACACAATCTGCTCCTCAGAAAGAATCAATCAAACCTTCTGTTACGGCAGCAACTGAAAACAAAGAAGTTGTATCGGCTGATTCCCGTATAAAAGCTTCACCGTTAGCGAAGCGTTTAGCTGGTGAGAAAGGCATTGACCTGAATAAATTAAAAGGAACTGGCGAAAATGGTCGTGTAGTTAAAAGAGACATAGACTGGTACAAACCAGGCAGCTTTGTTGCATCGTCAAACGGTTTTTCCTCAAAGGCAATTACCACCGAGTCGTTTGAAGAAATAGCCGTTTCTCAAATGAGAAAAACCATTGCAAAGAGACTAAGCGAAAGCATGTTTACTGCGCCTCACTTTTATCTTACCATGGATATTGATATGGGTCGTTGTATGGATGCTCGAGAGAGTATTGTGAATGTGGCAGGAGTTAAAGTTTCGTACAATGATCTTGTTATTAAAGCCTGTGCCTTGGCTTTACAACAACACCCTAAAGTGAATTCTTCATGGCATGGAGATACCATTCGTGTTAATCATCACATCAATATAGGTGTAGCGGTTGCTGTTGACGAAGGTTTATTAGTTCCCGTTGTTCGTTTTGCTGATTCTAAAACACTGTCTCAGATTAATGCAGAAGTAAAAGTCTTTGCACAAAAGGCAAAAGAAAAAAAACTGCAACCTGCCGACTGGGAAGGCAATACTTTTACCATTTCTAACCTTGGCATGTTTGATATAGAAGAATTTACTGCCATTATCAATCCTCCCGATGCTTGCATACTTGCTGTAGGCGCTATAAAAGAAACACCGGTTGTTAAAAACGGTGTTGTTGTTGCCGGGCATACCATGCGTGTTACATTAAGTTGTGATCACAGGGTTGTAGATGGAGTAACAGGAGCTAAATTTCTTCAAACTGTTAAAGGACTATTGGAGAACCCGGTAATTTTGCTGGGGCAGGCTTCGATATAAACCTTTTTTATATTTTTTTTGAGCCGGCATTTTTTGATTTTTTGTTTTTGTTAACGGGTACTTTTTTATTCCCGAAACCTGTCTTTTAACCTCCTTAAAAAATATTTACACAAACACTTGTTTGTAAAAAAACCTTTTCTACATTTGCCAACCCAAAATTTAGGGGTGTAGTGTGTTCTTTCAGTTATTAAAAAAATAATGGCTTATGAGCTTGTTTTTAGCTCTCAAAACCATAAAAAAATATTTAAAAGCCGATGTAGCTCAGTTGGCCAGAGCTACTGATTTGTAATCAGTGGGTCGGGGGTTCGAATCC
>CXWJ01001700.1_pt1 | contig 13724 bp, 11 predicted proteins | sample 590841 | NCBI WGS metagenome assembly CXWJ01 (sample SAMEA3498367, study PRJEB10139) | wastewater metagenome | biome: wastewater treatment plant; material: activated sludge | place: Austria | collected 2015-01-21 | reverse complement strand
ATGGGCGAAATTGACGGCGCATTTCGCGCGTGGGGTTTTGCAAAGAACGGCTCTGGCGGAGTCAGCGGCTCCATTCTTAATGCGGCACAAGCCCTCGGAGTTGAAATAAGAGTCAATTGTTCGGTACACCAAGTCAAGGTCAAGAATGGAAGCGCAGTGGGCGTCATCCTGGAAAATGGCGATGAGATTCAATCCAAAGTCGTCATGTCGGCGGCTGATCCAAAACGAACGTTCCTGCAATTTGTGGAGAAAAAATATTTACCCGATGATTTTGTCACATCGATTCAAAATTTTCGCACACGCGGCTCGTCGGGAAAAGTTAATATCGCGTTGAGTGAATTGCCGAACTTTACAGCGATGCTGTTTGAAAAAGGATACGAATCGATTTTGCATCGCGGCGCGGTTTCGATCAGCCCGAGCATTGATTACATCGAGCGCGCGTATGACGATGCGAAGTATGGGCAGATTTCGAAGCGACCGTATCTCGATATGATTTTCCCTTCGATGATTGACCCCGATATGGCGCCGCCTGGTCAGCATGTGATGTCGTGTTTTGTGCAATATGCGCCGTATGATTTGGAAGGCGGCTGGAATGATCAACGCCGTAACGAACTTGGCGAAGCGGTGATTTCGACCATCGAACAATATGCGCCGAACATCCGCAAATGTATTGTGGGCATGCAAGTGATTTCGCCGAAAGATATCGAACGCATCGCGGGCATCACGGGCGGAAATATTTTTCACGGCGAGTTGTTGTTGCATCAAATCTTTTTCCTGCGCCCCACGCCGCAATGGGCGGATTTCCGCACACCACTGAAAGGATATTATTTCGGCGCAAGCGGCGCGCATCCTGGCGGAGGAGTGATGGGCGCGGCGGGGATGTTGGCGGCGAAGGAGATTCTTAAGGATGGTAATTGGTAATTGGTAATTGGAGACTGGAGATTGAGAATTAGAGGATTGGAGAATTGGTTTGTGGATGAACGGTGGTCGAGTAGCCACGCTTGGTTATTGAGCTTGTCGAAATACTTGTTCTTTGCGGCGTATCGAGACCACGCTTCGTTCTTGACTGGAAGTTGATTCTGCGAAGTGGAGCTTGGTCTGTGCTTTCGACTTAATTTCCAAACTTCTTATCCAAGAATGCCCGATGCTGAATATCAGTTGTTTTTGTTAATTCATAACGCTTGCATTCAAGGCGACCAACACAAAACTCAAGACGATTGGAAGAAATTACATCATCTTGAAAAGAGTTAAAGTGATTTATCAATTGATGCAGATAAAAAACCCCATTTGGAACAGGAGTTTTAAATTCCGCACTTCCGCTAAACACTACAATCGAGTGAATTTGTTCTTTAGGAAGAAAATCAAGCAGTTGCTGTATGGCTTTTATATGACGAAAGTTTTGATGAATAGGGTTTTGAAATTGATTCTTCACCCTATAAATAGACTGCATCCACTGTTTTGATTTTTCATTTGCAAAAATCCAACCAGAGTAATGTTTTACTTCAATAACAAATACTCCTTTGGTTGAAATCAAAATATGATCAATTTGAGTAGTGCCATCTTGAAAAGGAATTGTTATATTATTGAGTAAATGAAAACTTGGCGATTTGAAATTTGAAGTTATTAATTTTCGTACAATTGCTTCGCCGCGATTTTGATTTAACAAAACTCTGTAACGATAAGAATTTTTTGTTATTAAGCCAATCAAAACACCAAGCACAAAAACCGCCAAACCGAGCGTTCCGAAACAAATAATCAAGAAGAAATCTGGCATAGATTACACCCTTCAAAATATGGTTTTTGCAATTATACAATGACAACAAAAGGAATTATTCATGACAAATCACTACAACGCTATCATCATCGGCGCGGGGCACCCGCACGGACGTTAACGTCCGTGCTATTCTTACGAAGTCCGCTCAAGCGGACTAGCCGACTTTCAGTCGGCTTTGTTTGAATAGCACGGGGATTAATCCCCGTGCGGGCATGGCAAGTAAAACATCATTGCAACAAAAGGAATTTTTATGTCAAATATTTATAATCACATCATCATCGGGGCGGGGCACAACGGATTAGTCGCCGCCGCGTATCTTGCCAAGCAGGGCAAAAAAGTTTTAGTCCTTGAACGCCGTTCCATCGTCGGCGGTTCGGTGGTGACCGAATCCTTCGGCGAGAATTTCACTGTTGATTCTGTGCAAACAGGCGGAACGTTAAGACCTGACATTATCAAAGATCTAAAACTTGGTCTCGATACGAGCGAGAAAAGCACTCGCTCTACTCGACCAGCGTTTGTCTCCTTACAACCTGATGGAAATCATTTAACTCTCAACGAAGAATCCATCAAACGATTCTCAGAGAAAGATGCATCACGCTGGAATGAATTCGTCCGCTTCATGGATAAAGCCGCGGGCATTTTGGATGCGGCGTATGCGACCATCATGCCACGCTTGCCGAAGAATATGAGTCTGCGCGATGGTTATGGATTATTGGAATTAGGTCTCGAGCTCCGTTTGGCTGGCAGAAAGGATATGCTTAACTTTATTCGAGCATTGCCGATGTCTGCGCAGGAGTTGGTGGAGGAATATTTTGAATCGGAAATCGTCCGAGCCGCAATTGCTTCGGTGGCGATTCACGGCTCCACGCTGGGACCGATGTCCGCTGGGACGGGATACACGTTAATCCATAATTGGTTGAATCGGGGCGGATTAAGTCATGTCAATGTTGGTGAAGTAGGTGACATGACAAATGCTTTGGCGAATGCGGTCAAATCTTTTGGTGGGGAGATAAGAACTGAGTCACAAGTAACAAGTATCCAAGTTGAAAATCAAATTGCTAAAGGTGTTGTCTTAGCAAATGGGGAAGAAATTTTTGGGAATACAATCATTTCATCGGCAGACCCAAAACATACTTTGTTAAAACTTGTCGGTGCACAAGATTTACCACCTGAATTCGTATGGCATACCCAATCTATTAAGATGCGTGGCTCAGTAGCGAAGATTCATTTACAAGTTAATGGAAATCACGGAATCCCCGAAGGGACTTTAGTTGTTGCACCATCTGTTAAGTATTTAGAGAAGGCTTATGATGCGGCTAAGTACGAAGAAATTTCTGAGAAGCCGTATCTTGAAGTGACAACTTCAGGGAACGTGGTTTCGATTCATTTCCAATTCGCTCCATACAAATTAAAAACTGGAGACTGGAGACAGGAGACTAAGAAACTTGAGAAATTGACGCTAGAGACTCTAAACGAATACTTCCCCAATCTCCAGTCTCAAGTCTCTAATATCAAAACCATAACGCCTCTTGATCTTGAAACCACCTACGGACTGACCGAAGGCGACATCAACCACGGACAATTACAACTCGATCAATTTTTATTTATGCGTCCGATTCCTGGCTGGTCGAATCACAAAACGCCGATTGACAATTTATATCTGTGCGGAAGTGGCGTGCATGGCGGAGGCGGAGTCAGCGGGGCGAGTGGCAGGAATTTAATAAAGATATTGAAATAGAGCAACAAAGCGGCAATTCATACTTGGACTACCGCTTTGTTATGTTATATTCCGACCCATGTTCGATGATATTTTTCTATGGTTGGGACTTGTCGGTCTCATGGCGGGACTGATGGTGGGAATTTCGCTTTTGGAAGACGAAGGCGATTCGTTCGGGCGGAATATCATGTTTTCAATCGGCATCGCCTGTGCGATGTTCGTTTATTTGTTAGTGACTGGGGAGAAAACCCCCTGGTCGCCATTTCTTCTGGTTCTATCCCTGTTTGTTGGCGGAGTCGCCTCCACACTTATCGCTTTTGTTGCAGGCGGAAATCTACGCGCGGCATTCGTCGCGGGCGGAACAGCAGGTATCTTTCTCCAATTTATGATAAAGATTTTCCCACCTGGAAGTCTTGGCTTTACAGGCATTCACGATTTTCCAACAGCCATCAATATTCTTTTTACTATTTTGGTTGCTCTGGGCGTTTATTATTTGCTCCGCAATTGGGGGAAGGATGGAGAAAATTGGGCTGGATAATTTCTGCTTTAGTAGCTTTTGGCAGCTTTCTTGGCTTCATGCATGCCCTCGTCGCTGTTGCCAGCCTTTCCTGTATCCGCTCTGCTCCAGGTCTAAATCTTGTTTCACCAGAAGCAGATCTTTTGATTATCGTTACTTGCTTAGTTCTAGCGTGGATATTAGGATTCTTCCAAAGAGGAGTTTTTGCCTTTCGCTTTTTTGGAACACGCTTTTATGGACGAGAAGAAACCAATCAAGGGTATATAACAACAAAATGGTTAGTAGCAGGCTTTCCTATAATTCCAATTCGGTCATACATTGTTGTCTATCAAGTTGAGGATATATGGAAGTATGAGGTCGAGTACCAACAGAGTATCATGTATCCTATTGCGGGCTATTTTGATTGGAGTCAGATGCTTCGCACTGCCGCTGTTTCGTACGGCACCATCGTATGGTGTCTGGGATGTGTGTGGCTGATGTTCTTAGACCCATGTATATAAAATGAACAACGAAGTCATTCGTGTGTTTTATTTCGCGGAGCGGATTGGCAATCCGCCTTACTTTGCAACAGTCAACACAACGCCATTCTGCGAGGGATCGTAGATCAACAACCCATCATCAATTTGATTCGATGAGATGCCNNATCCCATTTGGAAAGGTTTTGCCACGCCCATGATGTCGAAGCCGATGACGCCGTGATAAAAATCCACCGCTTCATCCATATCGCGGACGTGGAGATGCACATGCCCGATCTTCAACTCAGGCGGAACAGAGACATCGAGCTTATCATCCTCGGTCAGGTGACTGAACAACTCATCGAGATCGAGCGCCTCGCGCCCATCGCTCCATGAGCCGTCTTTGCGATACGTCTCGTACTTGCCGTCTTTGAATGTCCACGTGCCATCGTCGGGCGATTCGCAATACAACTCGATGCCGTTATGTTCGATGTCGTCGAGATACGTGGTCTTCGTCAAAATGTGATCGGTGGGCGAGTTGGGATATTTGATCGCAAACAAACGCGCCACCGCGATCGCCAACTCGCGGCGATTCGGGAACAAGTAGGCGACATGATACAACCCCGTCACACCTCGATATTTCTTGACGTCAGCCTGCTCCATCAACTTCAGCAAATCCGCGCCCCCAGCGCCCAGCCCCGCTTTGCCGTTTTCCTTCCAGTGCAGTTTGAATCCCATCGCCTTTTGGTAGAACTCGATCTGGCTGTCGAGATTCGCAACGGTGAGCGAGATATACCCGATCTGCGTTTTCGGGTGGATCGAGAACTCTGATTTTGTTTCTGTTTGTGGTTGGTTCATTTTTTTCTCCAGCGTCATTGAGACGACCTCAGAATATAGAAACTTTCGTGCTGATGTGAATCTTTTGCCACAGAGAACACAGAGATTTTGAGATTTTCTCAGAGAACTCTGCGCGCTCTGTGGCTAAGCAAGATTCACTTTCGCAAGAGGTATGATGATAAAATCCGCTCCATGCCCAAGCCAGTTATCTTCTCAATTGACGATGACGCCTCCGTTTTGAACTCCATCGAACGTGACCTGCGCTCGCACTACGGGCAGGATTATCGCATCCTCCCCATCAACTCGGGCAAAGCCGCATTGGAGTATTTGAAGAAGATGGAACAGCGCAACGAAACCGTCGCGCTGTTTTTGGTTGACCAGCGCATGCCCGAAATGAGCGGCACCGAATTTCTCGCCGAGGCAATGAAGTCCTATCCGCAAGCCAAGCGTGTCCTGCTCACCGCCTACGCCGACACGCAAGCCGCGATTGACTCGATCAACGAAGTGCGGCTCGATTATTACCTGATGAAGCCGTGGCATCCGCCGAGCGAACGGCTGTATCCCATTTTGGACGATCTGCTCGAAGACTGGAAAGCACATGCGCGATTGCCATACGAGGGGATTCGCGTGGCGGGCACATTGTGGTCGTTGAGCAGTCATCAAGTGAAAGATTTTCTCACGCGACACCAGATTCCCTATCAATGGCTGGATATTGAAAAGGATGAAAGCGCGCGCAAGTTGGTCGAAGGCGTAACGACCGAAACGAAACTCCCCGTCATCTTTTTCCCCGACGGCAAATCGCTCGTTGAACCCAATCTGCAAGAACTCGCGGACAAAGTGGGGTTACAGACGCGCGCCGCGCTTCCGTTCTACGACATCATCGTCATTGGCAGTGGACCTGCGGGTCTTGCCGCGGCGGTGTATGCAGGCTCGGAGGGATATAAATGTTTGGTCATCGAGAAAGCCGCGCCAGGCGGGCAGGCAGGCTCAAGCCCAAAGATCGAAAACTATCTCGGCTTCCCAACGGGAATCTCTGGCGACGATCTCACGCGCCGCGCGGTCACGCAGGCGAAAAAGTTCGGGGTCGAGATCCTGTCGGCGCAGGAGGCAAGCCGAATTGTCGTCAAGGGCTCGTATCGCATCGTCCAGTTAAAAGATGGGGCTGAGATATCCTGTCACGCGGTGTTGCTTGCCACGGGCGCGTCGTTCCACACGTTGAAGATGCCAGGCGGCGACAAACTCACAGGCGCGGGAATTTATTACGGCGCGGCGTATACCGAGGCGATGAATTATAAAGATGGCGATGTGTTCGTTGTGGGCGGCGCGAATTCTGCCGCGCAGGGCGCGATCTATTTGAGTCAGTTCGCGCGCAAGGTCACGGTGTTGGTGCGCGGACACGAACCCACCGCGTCGAAACATCTTGTGGATGCGATGCGCGGCAACGCGAAGATCGAAATTCTCACCGACACCGATCTGCTCGAAGTGCAAGGAAGCAACACGCTCGAAGCGATCGTCATCAAAAACACGAAGACGAATGAGACGCAGACGTGCGATGCTTCGGCGTTGTTCGTGTTCATCGGCGTTCGTCCGCAAAGCCAACTGGTCGCGGATTTAGTGAAGCGCAGTGACAAGGGATACGTGTTCACGGGTCCCGATCTTATGAAGGATAAAAAGCCGCCTCAGAACTGGACCCTCGAACGGGATCCGTTTCTTTTGGAAACCTCCACGCCTGGAATTTTCGCGGCAGGCGATGTGCGCTACGGGACCAATCACCGCGTCGCCTCCGCGGTTGGCGAGGGCGCCATCGCGTACGCGTTGATGAAGGAGTATTTGAAGGGATTGTAAAAAAGCCCCCGATTTCTCGAGGGCATGTTCATACTATTTTCGGTGTTCCTGCGCAAAGCGGCGCAACGCATCCGCTAAAAGTTGTTGGTAGTTTTTTCCTTGCGCCTTGAACCATTGCGCGATCTCAGGTTCGACCTCCACCAGAACCTTGACCTTGTCTTTCGGCATCCGCCATTTCGCAGACTGGAAGAATTCCTCAGTCAAGGGCGGGATATCTGACGTGTCAATCATGTCGTCGGTCAGGGCGTCAAACCGATCCAAATTGGTTTTGTATTCTTGTTCATAACATTCTTCGGAAAGTATAGCACGATTGGATTTGATATGAGAAAATAAGGGATAAACCTCTCCGTTAATTATTAGAACACTTGCGCTAATTATCCTTGTTTGGTATTATGAGGGTGCTATCAATTTTTCCCAGCGGAGAAGCGGCGCATGCCCAAAGATATTCTTGTAAGAAATATTCCATCTGGAGTTCGTAACTGGATTGACAATGAACGCCAGCAAAATCAAATGAGCCAGCAGGAATTTATCTTGTCAGTCTTGCAAGAAGCACAAGCTGTCTATCAGCCATCGCTATTTTCTGTTTCGTCGAAAATTGAAGGAATAGTTCCAGATTCTATCCCATTCAAATTCGTCGACTTATTTGCTGGGATAGGTGGTTTTCGTATTGCGCTCACAAAGCTTGGCGGGAAGTGCGTCTTTTCATCTGAATGGGATAAGTATTCTCAGAAGACATATAAAAATTGGTTCGGTGAAATTCCCCATGGAGATGTTCGCAACATCGAACCGCTGGAGATACCAGATCACGATATTCTTGCCGCTGGTTTTCCATGTCAGCCGTTTTCACTAGCAGGTGTATCTAAAAAAAACAGTTTGGGCAAGGCGCACGGTTTTCAAGATGTTAACCAAGGAAATTTGTTTTTCTATCTAGCTACAATTATTGAAATCAAGCGCCCTCCTGTCTTGTTTCTGGAAAACGTAAAAAATTTGCAATCGCACGACAAAGGCAAAACATGGCAGGTTATCCGACAGACGCTTGAAGAATTGGGCTATTGGGTTAACGCTAAAGTGATTGATGCTTCTGGTTGGGTCCCACAACATCGTGAACGTATTTACATTGTATGCTTTGACAAAAATGTATTTAAATCTGAACCGCCTTTTAAATTTCCTGAACCGCCACAGGGAGAAAAACCGAAACTGGCTGACGTTCTTGACTTAAAGCCTGATCTCAAATATACGTTAACCGACCATTTGTGGAAGTATTTACAGAATTATGCTAAACGTCATAAGAAAAAAGGTAATGGCTTTGGTTTTGGATTAGCTTATCCAAGCGGAATAACTCGTACATTAAGTGCAAGATATTATAAAGATGGCTCGGAAATATTGATACCACAAAAGGGCAAAAACCCCAGGAGACTAACACCTCAGGAATGTGCACGCTTGATGGGATTTGATGATGTGAAAATTGTGGTTTCTGACATGCAGGCATATAAGCAATTTGGGAACGCTGTGGTTCCTAAGGTTGTTGAGGCAATTGGCAATGAGATTGTAAAAGTCTTATCTTGGCAGATTCAAAGCGGTGACAACTGCTTGCTGAAGAAGTAAACTTTGTTGGGAGGATATAATAATGCGATCTCTATTTTGTGAAAGAGCAATTGAAGATGCTTTGAAGTACAAAAAGGCAATTTTAAAGGTGATTTCACCAAATGATGTTGGTGCTACTGGTGGTCATCAAAGAGGGTATTATTTGCCCAAGGAGGTTTGGCATTTATTTACTACCCAAGAACCTCTAAGGGGAATGAATCACCACCATTCAGTTCAAGTTACCTGGCAAGACGGCAAGGTAACAGATTCAAATGTAATATGGTATGGAAAAGCTAAAAGTGAATATAGGCTTACTAAATTTGGGCGGGATTTTCCTTACTTGGATGATGATAATGTTGGTAATTTGTTAGTCTTAATACCAAAAACCCTAATAGACTTTTATGCATATGTTCTTGATAACGATGATGATATTGAAGAAATCCAGTCGGCACTTGGTGTGGAATTAATAAAGAACTGGGTTGCTTATCAAGAAGGTGTTGCTATTGAGGAAACAGAAGATATTTGTCTGAATCGAAAATTCAGGGAATTTGTCGCGGGTATTCAAGAGATTCCTCCAGGCATCGTGTTTTCTTCTACAACAAAAGAAGCCTTGATAGATTGTGTCAATGGTTTTTTAGAGTTTAGCCCCGATGATCAATTGGTCTATCTCATTGATCAAGAATATACTCTATTTAAAATGGCTGAAAGAAAAGTATTTCAATCAGAAGTAACACGTGTGTTCAGAGATATAGATGATTTTATTGAGACTGCAATGAGCATTTTACAGAGTCGCAGGGCTAGGGCTGGACGTTCACTGGAAAATCATGTTGAATTCTTGTTAAGGCAGGCTGGGATACCCTACGAAATGAGACGATATGTTGATAAAACGGAACCAGATATTATTATTCCTGATAAATTGTCTTACGATGATCCATATTTCCCTGAAAACAAGTTGTTTATGGTTGCATTAAAAATGACTTGTAAAGACAGATGGAGACAAGTAACAAGGGAAGCACCACGTATAAAACATAAACATATCATAACGATGCAAAAGGGAATCTCGGGAAGACAACTTGATGAAATGGCTCGTTTAGACGTTTCTCTTATTGTTCCTGAAAAATTGCATAAAGAATATCCCAGGGAGGGGCGAGATGCTTTGTTAACAGTTGGAACATTTGTGAAATCGTTGAAAAATGTTTATCCTCAATGACAGACGTTTTAACTCCTGAGCAAAGAAAATTAAATATGTCGAGAATCCGAAATAAAGATACTCGACCTGAAATCTTTGTACGTTCTTTGGTTTATCAAATGGGGTATAGATACAAATTAAACGTGAGAGGTCTTCCAGGAAAACCCGATTTGGTACTCTCTAAACATGGAAAAATAATATTTGTTCACGGTTGTTTTTGGCATATGCACAAGTGTAAGTACGGCAAGGTAAAACCACAAACACATGCTCAATTTTGGCAGAACAAGAGAGTAGGTAATGTGAGGCGTGACAGACAAAATTTATCGTCGCTAAGAAAAGATGGTTGGAAAGTTTTCGTGGTTTGGGAATGTTGGACTAGAAAACCAGAATTGCTTAAACAACGTATCTCGAAATTCCTCGAATAATATGAACCTCTCCGACCTCCGCAAATCACCCCTCTTTCAAGGCTTGACCGACTCTGAGTTGCAACAACTCATGGAGGATGCCAAGCCTGTCTCTTTACGCGCGGGGGAGTTTCTGATGAAGCAGGGAGATGACGGCGACGCGGCATTCGTTGTGGTGAGCGGCGAGTTTGAGGTCATCAAACAATCGGGGCAATCGCTCATCAAAATTGACGTGCGGAATCCTGGCGACGTGCTGGGCGAGATGGCGTTGCTCTCGCGCTCGCCGCGTTCGGCAAGCGTTCAGGCGATCACCGATTGCGAAGTACTGCGAATTTCACCTGAGGCATTTGAAAATTTACTGTCCACGAGTTCGACGGCGGCGTTGGCAGTGTTGCATTGGGTGATGAATCGACTCAGCCAGAACGACGCCTTGCTCCATCAGCAGGAACGGATGGCGGCGCTTGGCACGTTGAGCGCGGGACTGGCGCACGAGTTGAACAATCCCGCCGCGGCGGCTCAACGGAGCGCGGCTGAATTGCAGAAAACACTCGTCAAGTGGAGGATGTTGACTCACGAGATCGAATCGGTCGCGTTCAAAGAGAATCAAACGGAATGGCTGGATCAATTGATGAGCGAGTCCACGCGGCGGCTTGAGTCGCGAGTCAAACTTGAGGCGTTGGAAAAAATTGATTTGGTGGATCAGCTTCAGGCGTGGTTGGAAGCGAGCGGGGTTGAGTCCGCGTGGGAGCTTGCGCCTGCGATGGTCAGCTTTGGGTGGAACGTCGAGTCGCTTGAAGAGTTGAAGTCGTCTTCATTGTTTAATTTATCCATTCAATGGCTCGGCGCGAGTTGTTTGTTGATGGAATTGCTCGCCGAAGTGCAACATACCACCGAGCGCGTGTCTGCGATCGTGCGCGCGATGAAGTCGTATTCGTATCTCGATCAGGCGCCGCTGCTCGAAGTGGACGTGCACGAGGGACTTGAAAATACGCTGGTCATCTTGCAGCACAAATTGAAACAGGGCGTGACGGTGAAGCGCGAGTACGCGCCGAACCTGCCGCGCATCGAAGCGTATGCCAGCGAGTTAAACCAAGTGTGGACGAACATCATTGATAACGCGGTGGATGCGATGACTGGCAATGGCGAAATTATTTTGCGAACGCGCGTGGAAGATAATCGCGTTGTCGTCGAGATCGTGGACAACGGCGCGGGGATTCCCGAAGATATTCAGGAACGAATCTTCGAGCCGTTCTTCACGACGAAACCGCCAGGGAGCGGAACGGGACTCGGCTTGCACATCTCGCACGACATCATCGCGAATCATCATCGCGGACAATTGTTGGTGAAGTCGAAGCCAGGCGAGACCGTGTTCAAAGCGGTGTTGCCGATCAAGCATGAGAACGAGAACGCGGCAAAGCATTATGATAGGTAAGTTAACCTGTGTTGTCATTCTTTCGCGAGGTGTCATGCTGAGCGTAGCGAAGCATCTCTATCACAGCGAGAGAGACCCTTCGGTCGCGGCGCTTCGCGCCACTCCCTCAGGGTGACATGCCTTAGTTTTTATAGTGAAAAGGAGATTGAAACATGAACAGCGAAAAAGAAATGAAGGACATCCTTTTATCGGCGAAGACCGTTGCGGCGGTGGGATTGTCGTCGAATCCTGCAAAAGAAAGTTTTGGGATCGTGCAATATCTGAAAGATCAGGGATATAAAATTATTCCCGTGAACCCAACCGCGACAGAGATCATGGGCGAGAAGGCGTATCCCGATCTGTCTTCGATTCCCGAGTCGGTGGATGTGGTGCAGGTCTTCCGCAAGCCCGAGGATGTTCCGCCAGTTGTGGACGAAGCCATAAAAATAGGCGCGAAAGTTGTGTGGATGCAGGAAGGCGTCGTCAACGAAGAAGCCGCGCAGAAAGCGCGCGACGCGGGATTGCAAGTTGTGATGGACGCGTGCATGCGTTCCGCGCATCGCAGATTCCTTGGGGCAAAGCCGCTCGGCTTGTAGAAGCGGGGTGAGGAGATTGGGGTAGAATTATCCCGATGAATCTCAATAAGCAAGGTCTATTCTGGATGCTTCCGACTGCCCTCGTTTCGGGGGCAGTTTTGTCGTGGTTTCAGGGCGCCGATTGGCTGTCTGGCTGGCTCGGTTTCTCTGTTCTCTTTTTTCTTACGTTGATGGCGCTTGCCTCCTCCACAAAATGGGCGGGAAGGGGGAGAACTTTGGCTTGGATCGTCGCGTTTACATTTTTCCTCCGTTTAGCGAGCGGCTTGGCGACGTATCAGTTGTTGCCACTCTATGGGCATCAAGACTCCCGCGATGGGCTGGCAGGCTACACCTACACCGACGCGCACAAACGCGATGAACAGGCGTGGAAACTGGCGTCTTCAGACAACTCGATCCTCGATGCGTTCAGCGGAGACTATTCATCCGATCAATACGGCGGATTGCTGGCGTTCGGCGCGCTTGTCTATCGCTATCTCTCGCCCGACGCGCATCGTCCGTTGATGCTGGTTCTGCTCGCGGCATTCGTCGCCGCGTTGGGGGTTCCGTTTTTATGGAGGGCGGCGAATCAAGTCTTTGGTAAAAAGGTCGCGTGGGCATCCGCGTGGATCTTCGCGCTGTATCCCGAATCCGTTTTGTTGGGCGGGTCCGCGATGCGCGAGCCGTATTTGATGACCCTGACCGCGATCGCGTTTTGGGGGTTTGTATTTGGAGTTCAGGAGCTTGCTCCTGAATCGGACGGCAAGCCGTCCGACTCCAAAGTTGCGCCGCGAATTGCTCTCGGTCTCAGCCTCCTCGGCATGTTGCTCCTCTCCCCTGCCGTCGCGGTCTTCACGCTCATCCTCTTCGCGGGCTGGATGTTCTTCTCACGCGAGCGCGCGAGCATCTCATGGAAGCCGATCATAATTTTCGCGCTTGTGTTCCTCGTTGGCTTGTTCGCGTTGTCGTCGTCGCTCAACCGCAAAGGCGTGTTCGACACGACCTCGCCGATGTCTGTGCTCAACGATTGGATTCAACTCTCGGTCAAATGGAATGTCTATCAGATCGAGCGCGAATCGGGTTGGGTACAAAAACTTTTCGATGAAATGCCCGAGGGGGTACGACTTCCGTTCGTTGCGGTCTATGGGATTCTTCAACCTGTGCTCCCTGCCGCGCTGGTCGTGCCGACGCTCCCGATCTGGAAGATCATCTACGTATCGCGCGCGCTGGGATGGTTTGCACTGCTTCCGCTGTTGATCCTGTCGTTCGTAACTGGATCAACTGTCGGCTGGGAAAAGCCTGCGCTGAGCCGTGTCGAAGCGAAGCGTGCTGACGTCCGAAGAGAGAGTCGAAGCATCTTCATCTGGCTCTCGCTTCTCGTCTGGACCTGGATCCTGCTCGCCGCTCTACGAGGCGGAG
>CXWJ01041389.1_pt1 | contig 13750 bp, 13 predicted proteins | sample 590841 | NCBI WGS metagenome assembly CXWJ01 (sample SAMEA3498367, study PRJEB10139) | wastewater metagenome | biome: wastewater treatment plant; material: activated sludge | place: Austria | collected 2015-01-21 | reverse complement strand
AACCCACGCTTCCCATGGCGAACCCGGCATGGGAAGCGTGGGTTCGACCGCATCCCATGGTGAAACAACACCCCCCGCACCGGCGGGTCAGGTGGAGCGGGAGAACCAGCCCCGGGACGGCTGGAGCCACAGCATCGCGATCGCGGCGCCGACCATCGGCCCCAGGAACGGGTCGGTGGCGATGCCGGCGACCACGAGAGGCACGGCCAGGAGGGTGAGCACCAGCCGCGCCGTCCGATCGCGGCGCAGCACCTGGTAGCCCAGGATCGCCGCGGCCGTCGCGCAGCCGCCGAGCACGAGGGCCGCGAAGTGCAGCGCTCCGCGCACCGACTCGACGTCCATCCCGGACCCCGCCAGCGGCGCCTGCTTCAGCGCCGACTGGATGCTGTCGCGGGTCTCGAGGGTGTGCAGCCCGGCCACGGTCTGGAAGGCCGTCAGGACCAGCAGCACCGAGCCGCCCATGATCAGCCAGGCGGCCGTGGTCACTTGGCGCGGCCGTGCGCCGGCGCCGACACCCGGGGAGCTCATGCGCCCATGGAACCACGCGCCTCCCAGCAGGCGCCGTCGCCGACGCCCGTCGACGGAGCTCAGGCGTGGGGGGTGAGCACCAGCCCGCCGTCGCCCACGTCGACCCCGACCTTGCCCCCGTCGCTGACCTGACCGCTGATCAGCAGCTTGGCCATCGGGTCCCCGATGGCGGTCTGGATCAGGCGGCGCAGGGGGCGGGCGCCGTACGCCGGGTCGAAGCCCTGCTCGGCCAGCCAGCTGCGGGCGACCTCGGACACCGCGATGGTGATCCGCCGGGCGGCGAGCCGCTTCTCGAGCAGCGCGAGCTGGAGGTCCACGATCCGGGCCAGCTCCTCCTTGGTCAGCGCGTCGAACATCACCACCTCGTCGAGCCGGTTGAGGAACTCGGGCTTGAACGCCTGCCGGACCACTGCCATCACCGCCTCGCGCTTCGCTGCGGCGTCCAGGGCAGGGTCCACGAGGTACGTCGACCCGAGGTTGCTGGTGAGGATCAGCAACGTGTTGCGGAAGTCGACGGTGCGACCCTGGCCGTCGGTCAGCCGACCGTCGTCGAGGACCTGGAGCAGGATGTCGAACACCTCGGGGTGNNGCGCACGATCGCCCGCTCGTCGTCGAACAGGAAGTCCGCAAGCGCCTTGGCCAGCTCGGTCTTGCCGGTGCCGGTGGGGCCGAGGAAGAGGAACGAGCCGGTGGGGCGGTTCGGGTCCGAGATGCCGGCCCGCGACCGGCGTACGGCGTCGCTCACGGCGTTGACTGCGGACCGCTGTCCGATCAGCCGCTCGCCGATCACGTCCTCCATCGTGAGCAGCTTGGCGGTCTCGCCCTCGAGCAGCCGGCCGGTGGGGATGCCGGTCCAGGCCTCGACCACCTCCGCGATCTGCTCGGCGCCGACCTCCTCGCCGACCAGCGGCTCGGTCTCGGCCTTCTCCGTCTCCTCGACGGCCGCGAGCCGCTTCTCCAGGTCGGGGATCTGGCCGTAGCGCAGCTCCGAGGCCTTGGCGAGGTCGCCCTCGCGGAGCAGCCGCTCCGCCTCGACGTGGAGCTGGTCGAGCTGGCGACGCAGCTCGCCCTCGCCCTCGAGCGAGGACTTCTCCTGCTCCCACCGGGCGTCGAGCGCGCGCAGCTCCTCCTCCCGATCGGCCAGGTCGGCGCGCAGCTTCTCCAGCCGGTCGACCGACGCCGGGTCGGTCTCCTTCGCGAGGGCGAACTCCTCCATCTTCAGCCGCTCCACCGAGCGGCGCAGCTGGTCGATCTCCTCGGGCGAGGACTCGATCTCCATCCGCAGCCGCGAGGCCGCCTCGTCGATCAGGTCGATCGCCTTGTCGGGCAGCTGGCGACCGGTGATGTAGCGGTCCGACAGCGTGGCCGCCGCCACGAGCGCGGCGTCGGTGATCCGAACACCGTGGTGTGCTTCGTACTTCTGCTGGATGCCGCGCAGGATCTGGATGGTGTCCTCGACGCTGGGCTCGCCGACGAAGATCTGCTGGAAGCGGCGCTCCAGCGCCGGGTCCTTCTCGATCCGTTCGCGGTACTCGTCGAGCGTCGTCGCGCCGATCATGTGGAGCTCGCCGCGCGCCAGCATCGGCTTGAGCATGTTGCCGGCGTCCATCGAGGAGTCACCGCCGGCCCCCGCTCCGACCACGGTGTGGAGCTCGTCGATGAACGTGATGACCTGCCCGCCGGCGTCCTTGATCTCCTCCAGCACGGCCTTGAGCCGCTCCTCGAACTCGCCGCGGTACTTCGCGCCCGCGACCATCGCGGCCAGGTCGAGCGACAGCACGCGCCGTCCCTTCAGCGAGTCGGGCACGTCGCCGGCGACCACGCGTTGGGCGAGCCCCTCGACGACCGCGGTCTTGCCGACGCCGGGTTCGCCGATCAGCACGGGGTTGTTCTTGGTACGCCGGGAGAGCACCTGCACGACCCGGCGGATCTCGGCGTCGCGGCCGATCACGGGGTCGAGCCGGCCCTCCTCCGCCGAGGCGGTGAGGTCGACGGAGTACTTCTCCAGCGCTTCGTACGTCGACTCGGCCTCCGGGCTGGTGACCCGGCGGTTGCCGCGCACCGCGGTGAGTCCCTCACGCAGCCCCTCCGCGGTGAGCGCGGCGTCGTGGAGGATCCGCTGCGCCGAGGACTCCACGGTGGCGGTGGCGATGAGCAGGTGCTCGGTGGCGACGTAGTCGTCCTTCATCGACGAGGCGAGGTCGATCGCGGCGGCCAGCACCCTGGTCAAGGAGGCCGAGGCCCCGGGCTGCTGCACGGTGGTGCCGCTGGCCTTCGGCAGGGCGTTCATCGCCGCCTCGGCACTGGCGGTGAGCGTGCGGGCGTCGACGCCCGCCTTGGCGACCAGGGTGCGGGCGGTGCCGTCCTCCTGGCGGAGCAGCGCGACGAGGAGGTGGATCGGCTCGGTCGCGGTGTTGCCGGCGGTGGTCGCCGACACCTGCGCGACCTCGATCACCTCGCGGCTGCGGGTGGTGAACTTCTCGGCTCCGAACTGGCTCAACGCTGTCCTTCCGGGATCGTGGGGGATTGCCTGCCGTCCCATTCAACACCCGCAGAGTTGAGGCCATTCCACTCAACTCTGAGCAGGTGGTCGCGGCGAATCCGAGGATTCCTGCACCGAACCCGCCGGCCACGGGGATTGCGCCAGGACCGCCGGCCCGATTGGCTGAGGGCCCACCCGATCGAAGGAGCCCTCATGCGTCAGGTCAAGTCCTTGGTCTCAGCCGCAGCCATCGCGATGATGCTGGTCGTCAGCGTCGACTACCTCGCCTTCGCCGCGACCGGGCAGTCCCTGCTCCTCGGCCGGAGCAACAGCGCCAACAAGGCCACGGCGATCACCCGGACGACGTCCGGACCGGCCCTCCAGCTCAACGTCAAGAACGGCACGGGCGCGCCGATGAAGGTCAACAGCAAGGGCCGGATCGGCAAGCTCAACGCCGACTACGTCGACGGCAAGCACGCCACGGATCTCGGCGTCCGGACCACCGTCTACAGCTACAACGTCAACGTCGTCGGGGGCAGCAGCTTCACCTTCTCGCTGCCGTCCGTGCCGGCCGGGTCCTACCTCGCCACCATGGACGGCTGGATCTACGGACCTAGCGCGTCGACGCTGATCTGCTACCTCCGGGTCGGCGGCAGCGACGACCGGCTCCAGCAGTGGTTCCCGTCAGTGACCGGCAACACCTACTTCCCGGTCAGCACCTCCGGCGTCGTCACGGCCCCGACCACCACGAACCTCATCGTCCGCTGCAGCGGAAACTCGGGCACCTGGACCGACTACAACGACTTCCAGGTGTCCCTGACCCGGATCGACGTGCGGACCAACGCCGCCACCGGCCCTGTGGTCCGCCCGGGACGCCCGTCCGCCGCCGCCCGCTGAGCGAGGTCGCCTGCGACACACTCCCTGGGCAGGGGGCCGCCGACCTGAGTAGCCTCGGACATGGCGTCGCCCCCCGCCCGGGGAGCGGCGGTCGGGAGACCAGATGAGCGCTCTTGTCGGCGAGCTCCTCGCCCAGAACAACGCAGACCGCACCCGGCTGCTGGACATGCTGTGGGGCGTCCAGCGCGCCCACGGCTGGCTGCCGGAGGACGAGCTCACCGGGTTGGCCGAGGGTCTGGGCACGACGCTCGGCGACGTCCGGCAGACCGCGTCGTTCTACCACCTCTTCCACCGGCGACCCGCCGGACGCCACCGCCTCTACCTCGCCGACACCGTGCTCGCCCGGATGAACGGGTACGACGACGTGCGGGCGGCGTTGGAGCGGGAGACCGGGGCCCGGCTCGGCGAGGTCGACCCGAGCGGGACGTTCGGGGTGTTCTCCACGCCGTGCATCGGGCTGTCCGACCAGGAGCCGGCGATGCTCGTCGAGGGCCCCGACGGGATGGTGGTCTTCACCCGGTTGACGCCGGACCGGGTGGCCGACATCGTCGGGCGGATCCGGGCCGGCGCCACCCCCCAGCAGGTCGCCAACCCCGACCGGATCCCGACCCACCTGCGGGAGTACGTCGACGCCCTGGTCGAGACCAACGTCCGCACCCACGGCCCGGTGTTCTTCCGACCGCGCACCGACGTGGGGGCGATCATCCGGGAGGCCGTCGGGCACCCGCCCGAGGCCCTCCGGGAGCGGGTCTCCCTGTCCGGGCTCCGTGGTCGCGGCGGCGCCGGGTTCGACACCGGGCTGAAGTGGCGGATGGTCGCCAGAGCGCCGGCGGACACCCGCTACGTGATCTGCAACGCCGACGAGGGCGAGCCGGGCACCTTCAAGGACCGGGTGCTGCTCACCCGGCAGCCGGAGCTGGTGATCGCGGGCATGGTGCTGGCGGCGTACGCCGTCGGTGCGCAGCACGGCATCCTCTACCTGCGCGGGGAGTACTCCTACCTCCGGCCCTACCTCGAGCACCAGCTCCAGGGGTTCCGTGAGCTGGGGCTGCTCGGCCGCGACATCGCCGGCCGCGACGGGTTCACCTTCGACATCCGGATCCAGCTGGGCGCGGGCGCCTACGTCTGCGGCGAGGAGTCGGCGCTGCTGGAGTCCTGCGAGGGCCGGCGCGGCACCCCGCGCCTCAAGCCGCCCTACCCCGCCCAGGCCGGCTTCCTCGGCCGACCCACGTGCATCGACAACGTCGAGACGTTCGCGGTGGTCGCCCGGGCCCTGGAGGAGGGGCCGCAGTGGTTCAGCGCGATGGGCACCGAGGACTCCGCCGGGACCCGGCTGCTGAGCGTGGCCGGCGACTGCGAGGTGGCCGGCGTCCACGAGATCGAGTGGGGCACCACGCTCCACTCCGTGCTCACCAGCGTCGGAGCGCCCGACGCCGCAGCCGTCCAGGTCTCCGGTCCGGCGGGCGAATGCGTCTCCGTGGCGCGCAACGGCCACCGGCGGCTGGCCTACGAGGACCTCGGGTGCAACGGCGCGTTCACGGTCTTCGACTCCTCACGAGACCTGCTCGAGGTGGCCCGGCAGCACGTGCGGTTCTTCGTCGGCGAGTCGTGCGGCATCTGTGTTCCGTGCCGCGCCGGCAACCCCGTGCTGCTCGAGCTGGTCGAGCACGTCCAGGCCGGCCGGGCCGACGACGGCGACCTCGCCCACCTCGACTCCTGGGCCGCGCTGATGCGGAGCACCAGCCGCTGCGGGCTGGGGGTGAGCTCGTCCAAGCCGCTGACCACCACGCTGCGCGAGTTCCCCGAGCTCGCCGCCGCCCGGCTCGCCCCCGCGGGCACCCCCCTGCTCGCGTCGTTCGACGAGGACGCGGCGATGGCGGCGTACGCCCCCCTGGCCGAGAGCCTCACCGGCCAGCTCCCGTCCGGAGCGCCCACGGAAGGAGTCGACGCGTGAGCATCTCGCTGACCGTGGACGGAACCCCGGTCACCGTCGAGGAAGGCAGCACGGTGGCTCAGGCCGCGATCGCCGCCGGCGCCTACGTGCCCACCCTGTGCTTCCACGACGAGCACCCGGCGCTCGGCACCTGCCGGGTCTGCACCGCCCGCGTCGACGGCCGGGTCGTGGCAGCCTGCACGATGCCGGTGCACGAGGGCGCGGTGGTCGAGGTGGCCGCCGAGGACCTGGCGCAACTGAGGCGGCAGATCGTGGGGCTGCTGTTCGCCGAGGGCAACCACGTGTGCCCCAGCTGCGAGAAGAGCGGGCGCTGCGACCTCCAGGGCGTGGCGGCGGAGACCGGCATGCTGGCCTCGGAGTTCCCGTACTCCTACCCCGTGCGCGAGACCGACCACGCCGATGCGCGGATCTGGCTCGCTCGGGACCGCTGCATCCTGTGCCAGCGCTGCGTCGACCTGGTCCGAGACGACGCCGGGCGACCGGTGTTCACCCTGACCGGGCGCGGCCCGGCGGCACGGGTCGACCTCGACCACGAGCGGGCCGACGGACTCAGCGACGCCCAGGCCGACGGGGCCGTGGCGCTGTGCCCGGTCGGCGCCATCCTGCGCAAGCAGGTGGGGTACGACGAGCCGATCGGCGCGCGGCGCTACGACNNCGCTACGACCGGGCCAGCGTCCGCGAGCGAGCGCTCGGAGGTGATTCTCGATGACCGACCTGCCCGAGCGCGAGCTCGCCCACGAGCTGCCCGCCACGGCCCCGTCGGCCGAGACGCTCGCGGCCCGCCGCGGCAAGCTCACACTGGCCACCATCTCGCTGTGCGGCTGCTGGGGATGCAACCTGTCCACCCTCGACATCGACGAGCGGATCATCCCGCTGCTGGACAAGGTGACGATCACCCGCTCGTCGTTCACCGACATCAAGCGGATCACGGGGCGCTGCGACGTCGGGCTGGTCGAGGGCGGCGTCGCCAACGAGGAGAACATCGAGACGCTGCGGCACTTCCGCGAGCACTGCGACGTGCTGGTCTCGGTCGGCGCCTGCGCCAACTGGGGTGGGATCCCGTCGCTGCGCAACAGCGTCGGGCTCGGCGAGTGCCTCGCGACGGCGTACCTCGACTCCCCCACGGCCGTCCCCGGGGATCGGCCGACGCTGCCGCTGCATCCCGAGATCCCTCGGCTGACCGACCAGGTCTATCCCTGTCACGAGGTCGTCCACATGGACTACTTCCTGCCCGGCTGCCCGCCGTCCGGCGACGCGGTGTTCGCCGTCCTCGACGCCGTGGCCCACGGGCGGCCGATCGAGCTGCCCACCTCGCTGACCCACTACGACTGACCTGACGACCGACCCACCGACCGAACCACCCTGCCCGACCCAGGACCGACGGAGACGCCATGGCACGCAGGATCGTGATCGACCCGGTGACCCGCATCGAGGGGCACGGCAAGGTCGTGGTCAACCTCGACGACGACCACCGGGTCGCCGACGCGCGCCTGCACGTCGTGGAGTTCCGCGGCTATGAGCGCTTCGTGCAGGGGCACCCCTACTGGGAGGCCCCGGTCCTGCTCCAGCGCATCTGCGGGATCTGCTTCGTCAGCCACCACCTGGCCGGGGCCAAGGCGCTCGACGACATGGTCGGCGTCGGGCGCGGGATCACGCCGACCGCGGAGAAGATGCGCCGCCTGGGCCACTACGCCCAGATGCTCCAGTCCCACACGGCCGCGTTCTTCCTGCTGTCGGGCCCGGAGATGCTCTTCGGCAACGACGCGGCCCCCGAGCAGCGCAACGTGCTGGGCCTGCTCGAGGCCGACCCCGGCCTGGTCACCCGCGTCGTGATGCTGCGCAAGTGGGGACAGGAGATCATCCGCACCGTCTATGGCAAGCGGATGCACGGCATCAGCGCCGTGCCGGGCGGGGTCCAGAAGGGTCTCACGGTGGCCGAGCGCGACCGCTTCCTGCGCGGTGAGGAAGGCCTGCTCGGCATGGACGAGGTCCTCGACCACGCCCAGGACGGCCTGCGGCTGTTCCACGAGTTCCACGAGCGGCACCGCTCCGAGATCGACGGGTTCGCACCGGTCCCGGCGCTCGACATGGGGCTGGTCGGCGCCGACGGGAACGTCGACTACTACGACGGCCGGATCCGCGCCGTGGGTGCCGACCGCGAGGTCGTGACCGAGTTCGACGACCACGCCTATCTCGAGCACTTCTCCGAGGCCGTCGAGGACTGGAGCTACCTGAAGTTCCCCTTCCTCAAGGCGTTCGGTCGCGCGCGCGGCATGGTGCGGGTCGGGTCCCTGGCCCGGCTCAACCTGACCGCCGGGCTGTCCACGCCGCTGGCCGACGCCGAGCTCAAGCGCTTCCACGCCTACACCGAGGGGCGCGCCAACGCGATGACGCTGCACGGCAACTGGGCCCGGGCGATCGAGCTCCTGCACGCCGCCGAGGTGGTCCGCGACCTGCTGCTCGACCCCGACCTCCAGGGCGAGGACCTCGTCGTGGACCCCGGCCGGGAGGCCTGGACCGGGGAGGGGATCGGGGTCGTCGAGGCGCCGCGCGGCACGCTCATCCACCACTACCGCGCCGACGACGACGGTGCGATCACCTTCACCAACCTCATCGTCGCGACCACCCAGAACAACCAGGTCCTCAACAGCACGGTCCGCGCCGTCGCCGAGCAGGAGCTCACCGGGAAGATCGAGATCACCGAGGGGATGATGAACGCGATCGAGGTCGGGATCCGGGCCTACGACCCATGCCTGTCCTGCGCCACCCACGCGCTCGGCCAGATGCCGCTGGTCGTCGAGGTCCACGACGCCGCCGGCGACCTGGTCGCCGAGCGGGTGCGCGGATGACGGCACCCACCGCCACCCGGCTGCCCACCGGCTTCGTCGAGTCCTTCGCGGCCGCGGACTGCCTGATCTATGGGATCGGCAACGTCGGGCGACAGGACGACGGGCTCGGCTGGGCCTTCGTCGACTGGCTGGAGGCGACCGGGCGGCGTGGAGCCGCCACGCTGGTGCGCGGCTATCAGCTCCAGCTGGAGGACGCCGACCTGCTCCGTCGCTTCCGGCGGGTTCTCTTCGTCGACGCGACCAAGGACCCGACCGTGGCCGAGATCGCGGTGCTGACGCCGGAGCCGGCGTACGACGTGCCGTTCAGCTCGCACGCCCTCACCGTGCCGATGGTGCTCGCCACCGCCCGGCTGTGCTTCGGCGCCACCCCCGAGGTGCGCGTGCTGGCGTTGCGGGGGCACTCCTTCGACCTCGAGATCGGGCTCACCGACGGCGCCCGAGCGAGTCTCGCCGCGGCGACGGCCTAGGTCCGAACGCGGCGAGCCCCTCGGTCGCGGGCCTGCGGCGCCTGGGTTGCGGTGGTCGCTGCTTCATCACGGTATGCAGGTGAACCGTCGCTTCCCTCGCCGAGTACGCCGAGGGAAGCGACGGTTCACCCACTTACCTTGATGAAGCGGTGACCAACGCGGCGCGCACACCAGCGGGGGCGCACCGCCGCGGGGCAACGGGGAGAGCGTCAGCCGCGGTTGCGTCGCCAGACCACGACCGACTGGCCGGTCAGGGACTGCCTCAGGACCGGCAGGTTGCCGGCCGGCGGGTCGGGTGCGGCGGACGTCGTACGCCGGGTGAGGGCCTGGCGGAGCGCCTCACGCGTCGCCTCGAGCTCGACCTGGAGCTCCTGGTGACGCAGCAGCAGCGCCTCCACCTGGTTCTCGAGCTCGAGGATCCGGCGGACGCCCTCGATGCCGATCCCGGCCGACGTCAGCTCCGAGATGATCCGCAGCAGCTCGATGTCGCGGTGGGAGTAGCGTCGTCCGCCGCCCCCGGCGCGGCCGGGCGTGATCAGCCCGAGCCGCTCGTAGGAGCGCAACGTCTGGGGGTGCAGGCCCGTCAGCTGGGCCGCCACGCTGATCACGTAGACCGCGGCATCCGCGGTCGGCGGCTGCAGGCCCGGGTCCGGTCGGGACATCAGGTGTCCCCGAACAGGTTGCCGCGCAGCGGCCGGCCGGCGGTGGCCGCGCGATAGGCCTCCACGGCCTGGCGGGCCTCGTCATCGAGCAGGGCCGGCACCTGCACCTCCACCGTGGCGAGCAGGTCGCCCCGGGTCCCGTCGGACTTCTGAGCGCCCTTGCCCCGGACCCGGAAGGTGCGACCGTTGGGGGTCCCGGCCGGGATCTTCAGCGTGACCGGGGGGCCGCCGAGGGTGGGGAGCTTGATCTCCGCCCCGAGGGCGGCCTCGTCGAAGGAGACCGGCACCTCGAGGGTGAGATTGTCGCCCTTGCGGCCGAACAGGCGGTGCGGGGTCACCTTGACCGTGACGAACAGATCGCCGGGAGGCCCCCCGCTGTCCCCNNCCCGGGCGGACGTCCCCCGACCGCTGCCGTGACAGCTGGGGCATGCCTCGTCGTAGACGAGCTGGCGGCCACCGCACCCGGGACACGTCTCGTTGAGCGAGAAGGCACCACCCACCGAGGACACCACGAAGCCCGCGCCCTCGCACTCCCCGCACACCCTCGGCTTGGTCCCGGGCTTGCCGCCGCTGCCCTTGCACTCCGGGCAGGCCGAGTCGGAGGTCAGCCGCAACGAGATGGTGACCCCCTCCATCGCCTCGGTGAACCCGATCGTCGCGGAGGTCTCCACGTCCCCACCCCGGCTGGGGCGGGGCTGGGCGCGGCCGCGAGCTCCGAACAGGTCGCCGAACATGTCGCCGAACCCGCCGCCTCCGGCGCGTTCACGCATCAGGTCGTTGATGTCGAAGCCGCCACCACCGCCGAAGCCCCCGGGGAAGCGCCCACTGCCGTAGAGCGAGCGCATCTCGTCGTACTTCGCGCGCTTCTCGGCGTCGCCCACGACGTCGTAGGCCTCGGCGACCGCCTTGAACTTCTCGTGCTTGGCCGCGTCGCCCGGGTTGGAGTCGGGGTGGTTGGCGCGGGCGAGCTTGCGGTAGGCCTTCTTGATCTCCTCCGCCGTGGCGCTCTTGGCGACGCCCAGCTCGGCATAGAAGTCCTTGGTCGCCCAGTCGGCGCGGAACCCGTCCGTGGCGCTCATCCGCTCACCTCCCCTCATCCATCCGGCTCGACCCGCCTAGGCGCCGGCGTCGTGCTCGGCGCCCGGCTCAACGCCCGGCTCAGCGCCCGGCTCGTCGCGGCCCGCGGCCCGCTCCTCGTGGGACGGCGCCGGGTCGACGACCAGCACCTGCGCGGCGCGGACCACGCGGTCCCCGATCCGGTAGCCGGACCGGGCCACCACCCGGCAGGTCGTGACCAGCACCGTCGGGTCCTCCCCGATGTGCGAGAGGGCCTCGTGGATGCGCGGATCGAACGGGTCGCCCGGCTGCCCGAACTTCGTCAGCCCCAGCCCGGCGACGGTGCGTTCGAGCTGGTCCGCGACCGCCCGGAACCCGTCCTCGAGCGGGCCGTGGTCGCGGGCCCGATCGATGGTGTCGAGCACCTCGGTGATCGGCACGAGGGCGGAGTACGTCGCGTTCTCGCGGACCAGCTCGCGATCCCGCTCCACCCGCCGCTTGTAGTTGAGGTACTCCGCCTGCAGCCGTTGCAGGTCCGCCGTCAAGGAGGCCACGTCCTGCTGGGCGCGCGCCGCGTCCGCCTGGGCTCGTCCGAGATCGTCGCCCAGGTCGCCGAAGCGGTCGGCCGCGTCGGTCTCGACCTCGGTGGCGTCACTGGACTCGCCCGCGAGACCGCCGAAGGACCCCCGCGGGCCGGTCGGCGCAGCCGAGGAGCCGGCCGCGGCAGGCTCCTCGACCTCGACACCGTCGGGCCGCTCCTCCACCGAGGGGTCGGCGCGGGGCTCGTCGGTCACTTGTCCTCGCCCTCGCCGGGCTCGTCCACGATCTCGGCGTCGACCACGTCGTCGTCGGCCTCGCCGGTCGATCCGGTCGAGCCTCCGGCAGCGGCGCTCTCGGCCTCGGCGGCGGCGTACATCGCGGCGCCCATCTTCTGGCTCGACTCACCCAGCTTGGTGATGCCGGCCTGGAGTTCCTCGGCACTCGCCTCGGCGTTCTCCAGCGTGGCCTTGAGCGCGTCGAGGTCGCCCCGCACCTCGGTCTTCACGTCGTCGGGGATCTTCTCGCCGTTCTCCTCGAGGAACTTCTCGGTGGTGTAGACGAGCTGGTCCGCCTGGTTCCGGGTCTCCACCGACTCACGCCGCTTCGCGTCCTCGGCGGCGTACTGCTCGGCCTCCTTGACCATCCGGTCGATCTCGTCCTTGCCCAGCGCCGAGCCACCGGAGATCGTCATCGACTGCTCGCGTCCGGACGCGTGGTCCTTGGCGGAGACATGGACGATGCCGTTGGCGTCGATGTCGAAGGTCACCTCGATCTTCGGGATCCCGCGCGGAGCCGGCGGCAGGCCGGTGAGCTCGAAGTTGCCGAGCGGCTGGTTCTGCGCCCACATCGGCCGCTCGCCCTGCGCCACCTTGATCTCCACCGAGGGCTGGTTGTCGTCGGCCGTGGTGAAGATCTCCGAGCGCTTGGTGGGGATCGTGGTGTTGCGCTCGATCAGGCTGGTCATCACGCCGCCCTTGGTCTCGATGCCGAGGCTGAGGGGGGTGACGTCGAGAAGCAGGACGTCCTTGACCTCGCCCTTGAGGACGCCGGCCTGGAGGGCGGCACCGACCGCGACGACCTCGTCCGGGTTGACGCCCTTGTTGGGCTCCTTGCCCCCGAGCAGGTCCTTGACCACCTCGGTGACGGCGGGCATCCGGGTGGAGCCCCCGACGAGCACGACGTGGTCGATCTTGGCGACCTCGACACCGCCGTCCTTGAGCACCTGCTGGAACGGCGCCTTGGTGCGGTCGAGCAGGTCGGCCGTCATCTTCTGGAACTCCGAGCGGGTCAGCTTCTCCTCGAAGTGGAGGGGGCCGGACTCGCCGTGGGTGATGTAGGGAAGGTGGATGGTCGTCTCGCTGGAGGAGGAGAGCTCGATCTTCGCCTTCTCCGCGGCCTCCTGAAGGCGCTGCTTGGCGATCTTGTCGGCGCCGAGGTCGACACCGTTGTTGTCCTTGAACTTCTTGACCATCCAGTCGACGACCCGCTCGTCCCAGTCGTCGCCTCCGAGGTGGTTGTCGCCGGAGGTCGCCTTGACCTCCACGACCCCCTCGCCGATCTCGAGCAGCGACACGTCGAAGGTGCCGCCACCGAGGTCGAAGACCAGGATGGTCTGGTCGTCGCCCTTGTCCAGCCCGTAGGCGAGCGCGGCCGCGGTCGGCTCGTTGACGATCCGCGAGACGTTGAGACCGGCGATCTCGCCCGCCTCCTTGGTGGCCTGGCGCTGCGCGTCGGAGAAGTACGCCGGCACGGTGATCACCGCGTCGGTCACCGGCTCGCCGAGATAGGCCTCGGCGTCCCGCTTGAGCTTCTGCAGCACGAACGCGCTGATCTGCTGGGGGGTGAAGGTCTTGTCGTCGATCGCGACGTTCCACTCGGTGCCCATGTGCCGCTTGACCGAACGGATGGTGCGGTCGACGTTGGTGACCGCCTGACGCTTGGCGACCTCGCCGACCAGCACCTCGCCGGCCTTGGCGAAGGCGACGACCGACGGGGTGGTGCGCGAGCCTTCCGCGTTCGCGATGACGGTGGGTTCGCCACCCTCGAGGACGGCGACGACGGAGTTCGTCGTACCGAGGTCGATGCCGACCGCACGTGCCATGGTGTGTGTACCTCCGGTGCTGTGGCCTGCGCTGCAGGCCGTCTGGTGATCCGGTCGCCGTGGTCGGCGCCGGGAGGACTGAGAAGCGAAGTTGAGTCGCTTGCGCTCAAGTCTATTCAGGCGGTTCAACGCAGGTGCCGCCGGGGTTGTTCCCGAGGTTCTGCCGGGTCAACCCGAGGTTCTGCCGGGTCAACCCGAGGTTCTGCCGGGTCAA
>CXWJ01014259.1_pt1 | contig 13752 bp, 10 predicted proteins | sample 590841 | NCBI WGS metagenome assembly CXWJ01 (sample SAMEA3498367, study PRJEB10139) | wastewater metagenome | biome: wastewater treatment plant; material: activated sludge | place: Austria | collected 2015-01-21 | reverse complement strand
GGCAGCTATGAATCCTGATTACTTACAAAAGGTGCTTTCTGTTTAGTATGCGGTTGCCCTAGGCGGCGAAGTTTCTATTCCGCGTCCCAAGCTCTACACGTCAACCGCCCCCTTGTCGTGGGACATCTGATCCATCGCCACGGTGGCGGCCAGGAGCATGATCTCGTCCTCGCCGGACGAGATCTCTACGCCATAGACGTCGGAGATGCGGAACCACTTCTTCGAGACCTCGCCAATCTTGTCACGGCCCCGATAGAACTCATATTGGTGGTCGAAGATGTTGCCTTTCAGGTGAATCTCATCCCCACCGTCGAACTTCATCACGAAGTCGTCGCCCAATACGTTCAGCAAGTCCTTCACCAGCCGGGCGCTTTTGCCGCCCACGCGCTCGATGTCGATCTTGTCACGGATGGCGATGATCTTGGAGCTTAGCTTGGCCAGCTCGCGCCCATTGAGGTCTTCAAAGACGAGAATGTCGCGGACGCGCAGCAGCTTGCCGTTGACCTTATAGGCGCGCCGGCCCGTGGCGTTTTCGATCCAGAAGTCGTCGCCGATGCCGAACATCTTTTCGCGCATCTTGTAGCGCTCGGCGTTGCCGCCGCGCCCGAACTCCTGGCGATCAGCCTGCCGCTGGTCACGGCGGTTCATGGGTTGCTGTGGTTGTTGTTCCTGGGCCGACGCGCCGATCGCGCCCGGCCGTCCCGCTCGATTGCGTAACATAGTTGTTTCTCCTAATCAACATATGGGGCGGGCCTTTCGGCTCGCCCCGCGGATGGTGGCCTGATACGTTTTAGCTTCCCCTCGCGACCTCGATGAGCGTCTCGCGGGCCACGGAAACTACCTCGGCCGGCACACGCACGCTGGTCACCAGCCAGCCGTTCGAGTCGCGCACGGCCGCCGCGAACCGTGTCGCCCAGACGTGCTCGAACAGGATGGCCGCGGCCGTGGAGTCGCTGGGCAACGCGTCGGCGGCCATCAGCAAATCCTCTTCCGACAGCAGGCCGTTGAACTCGCCCAGGACGAGCTCCAGCCCGGCGGCCACTTCGCTGTCCAACTCCGTGATTTCCACGATGGTGGCCGTGCCTGCCTCATCCTTGTGGATGACGGCCAGGTCGATGATGCGCACCGTGCCGGCGTCCACAATTTCTTTGAGCGCCGGGATGACGTCGCCGTTGAATTCGTTGCCATCAAAGGCAAAGACGACGTACTCGATCGGCCCCAATTCTTTTACTAATTCCATTTTGTCCGACATGTAACTTATCTCCTTGATCGTTTTCCGATTGCTGCGATTTCAATAGGGACCACCAGAGTCTCAGTCGCCATGGTGCTCGACGCCGATGTGGACCGGCGCGTGGGAAGTCTGATGGACGCGTTGGAAGATCAACATGATGTTCAACTGTCCTGTTCTCGTGGAGGTTCATCTCCTGGCCCAGGCCCATTGGTAGGATGGGGCGACGCGCGACAGGCTGAGTGGATGAGGGCTGGTGTGACGCGCGTCGACCCCTCACCTGGCAGTATAGGAGGCGGGCGGGAATTATGGGAGACGACAAAAAGGCGCTATTCGATCAGGCGGGGATGAGTCCGATATGGCGCGCCAGACCGACCGCCGCGCGACGGTTGTTGACGCCCAACTTCTGGAAGATGCGCAGGTTATAGCGCTTGACTGTCTCGGGAGCCACGACCAGCTGCATGGCGATCTCTTTGTTCGACAGCCGATCGGCCAATAGCCGCAGCACTTCCATCTCGCGGTTGGTCAGCGCGGCGTGGAACTGGAGATATGGCTCGACCGAGGTCGCCGCCATCTCCGGCCGCGCGGCGACCGCCGCCGAACCGGCAAAGGCTCCCAGCAGGCGCTCAATATAGTTGGATGCCGAAAGCTCATCGCGAAGCTGTTCCAGCAGCGGTATCAGACCCGGGCCGCAATCAACATAGGTGCGGATCAGACGGCCCGGCTCGGCCAACCGCAGGCTGTGCCGGAGGGCGTCCAGCGCGACTTGTTTGTCGCCACAGGCGGCGGCTAACAATGCTTCCAGGGCCAGGATGCGAGCCACAAAGCGCAGATGGTAAATCGAATCGGCCGCCGCGCGGCATCGCTCAAGGATGGTGCGGGCTTCCTGAGCGCGCTCAGCCCCGGGGCCGGTATTCTCACGGCCAATCAGGGCGCGCGCGCGCACTGTCAGGGGGGTAAACCAGAAGGAAAGGTAGAGATCGCCCAGAACCGCTTCCGGTGTTAAGGCGCCCTCCGGCATGTAGAGGGTCGATGCCCTGTTACGGCTCGTCGCCAACCATTGACGGGTTGTCTCCACCAGGACTTGCGCCGCCTGATGGCCGGTCTGAACCAGAAAGTCGTTTAATCGCTCAACTTCCGCGTCGGCGGCTTCCGGCCGGCCCAGCGCTTCCAGCGTCAGGGCCAGACCGAGGAAAGACTCAAAAGCGGTGCGGCCGTTCACCTCGTAGGGTGCCAGGGTAATACGGCCAAGATATTCCTCGGCCCGCGGCAGATCGTTCCATTCATAGGCCAGGATACCTGCGCCATAGTGGTACCAGCCCATCGTGATCGGATAGCCGGACCGTACGCCAATCTTGCCCAGTACCTCGTTTACATGCTGAAGCTGCTGGAAATGGCCCTGAGTAAGATAGATGTTAGACTGGGCCAGGTGCAGGCGCGCGCTGATGGTATCGTTGCGTTCGGTCTGCGCGTCAAGCGCTTGTTGCAGATAGGCCAGAGCCGTAGCCATTCTCCCGGCGGCATGGTGGGCCGAGGCACGGTAAAACTCAGCATTACTCCGCGCCCAGAGCATATCCGGTTTCAGGTGGCGTAGCGCCCGCTCTACCAAAGTGAGCGCCATCCCGGCATCTCCGGACCAGTATGAGCAGCCGGCTTTCAAGAGATCGATCTGGGCTTGCAGCACAAGTCGCTCTTCTGCCGACCACGCCTCACCCTGGGCGGCTAGTTGGGCTTCGGTTTCCTGCGCGACGACCATCAACGCCTTGATGCGAAGTTGGAGGAAGAGAATATAGCCCCTGGCCAGCATCAAGAGCGGGTTGCTGTTCCGCAACGATTCCGGGATGAGTTCCAACCATTTGACCAGCAGCCCCCAGCGCTCGCTGTTGAGCGCCTGGTGCATATGGGCGGCCACGATGCTGACTATCATAGCCTCGTCGCCGGCGAGGACGGCGTGGTGGATGGCTTCTTCGACCAACCCCTGCGCCGCCAGCCAGGCGCCGGCGCGGCGATGCAGAGCGGCCAACTCTTCCCCCGTAACCTCTTCCGCCAACTTTCGCTGGAGTAGTTCCTGGAACAGGGCGTGATAGCGAAACCAGATATGCCGGCTGTCGAGCGGCGTCAGGAAGAGGTTGGCGCGCATGAGGCGGCCCATCGTCGGGAACTCCCCGTCCGCGTCCGATGTGGAGCCAACCACCGCACGCGCCAACGAGTCGCACACGCGATCGAGTATGGAAGTCCGCAAAAGATAATCGCGGACGATGCCGGTCTGCTTCTCCAGAACCTCTTCCAGTAAGTACCCGGCGATGGCCTGGTCTCTGGAGCTGTGGATTGCCGGATTGACCGGCTCAAAATCGCCGTGCAGACCCAGAGCCGCCAACTGGAGGCCGGCCGCCCAGCCTTCGGTGTATTGTTCCAGCGACTCGACTTCCGTTTCGCTCAACGGCCTGGGCAACAACCGATCGAGAAATTGCTGCGCTTCGCCGATGGTAAAGCGCAGGTCTTCCAGGCCGATCTCCACCAACTCGCCGGACAGGCGCAGGCGACCCAGCGACCACGGCGGCGTCTCGCGGCTGGCAATGACCAGGTGGCAATTGGTCGGCATGTACTGCACGATCCGCTCCAAACACTCGTGAACCGATGGGTCGTCAACGGTGTAGAAATCGTCCAGGGCGATGGCGAGATCGCCCGGTAAGTTCGCCAGGTCTTCGATCAGCGCGTCAGCCATGACCGCCGGCAGCGTCGGCTGTGGCGTGGCCAGCAGCGCGGAGGACAGACGGCAGGAATCGGGGTAGGCGGCCACAATGGCCGCCGTCAGGTAGCGCGCGAAGGAGCTTAGATCATTGTTGAGTTGATCCACGGTAACCCAGGTCGTGGGGCCGTCGAGCGTGGCCAGCCAGTGGGCCACGAGCGTCGTCTTGCCGTAGCCGGCCGGGGCGCAGACGAGAGTCAGCCGGCAGTGGAGGCGTCGGTTCAGTTGGTCGAGCAGGCGCGGCCGATCCACCAGCCTGCGTAACAGTCGTGGCCGGTAGAGCTTCGTCGATAGGACAGAAGTCTCTTGCATCGATGAGATCGAGCCGTGCCTGAAAACGGATTGAGCCTGAAGACGGATTGAGCCTGAAGACGGACAATGAGCCTGAAGACCGAATGAGCCTTAATGCTCGTGAATTGCACGCCATTGTAACACCATCGCGCCAAATACTACACTTGCCGTCCGGCATTCGCGCGTCCAAATGTACCCCTTTTTGGGTACTTCTCGGCGACCCCACCCCGTGTTACCCTATTTCCATGTCGGCCGGCGTCTGGTCGCTACCGGCAGGTTGGATTCTATGTCTTTGGCGATTGATAGAAAACGTAAACAAGGAGAAGTCAAAAATGTCATCGATCTCAATAGAGAATGCTAAGCCCCAGTCCCATTGGTGGGTGGTGCTCATCCAGGGCATCGCCGCCATCTTCCTGGGTGTCTTGCTGTTGACCCAGCCGGCCGGCACGATTGCGACGCTGGTCCTGTTTCTGGGCATCTACTGGCTGGTGTCGGGCGTTATGACCCTGATCTCCCTCCTGTGGAATCGGGATCAATGGGGCTTGAAGCTCATCACCGGCATCATCGGCATTATCGCCGGCCTGTTCATCGTCCAGAACCCGATCATTAGCGCCTTCGTTGTCCCCGCCGCCTACGGCTTCATGCTGGGCATCCTGGGTATCTTCATGGGTATCAGCCAGCTCATCCAGGCCTTCCGCGGCGGCGGCTGGGGGGTCGGCGTGCTGGGGGTGCTGAGCATCATTCTGGGCATCCTGCTGGTCACCAATCCGGTGATCGCCGGCCTGTCCCTGGCGGTCATGTTGGGATTCCTGCTCATCATCGGCGGCATTGTGGCGCTCTTCGCCGCCTTCCGCCTGCGCAGCGCCAACAAGGCGTATGAGGCAGCCCAGGCTCAGGCGTCCCGGTCGGCATCGGTCGCCGGTTCGAAGGTTGGTTCGACCGCCGGTTCGACCGCCGGTTCGACCGGCAACCGCGCGGCCGGCGCGGTGGGGGCGGTCGGCGCGGGGGCTGCGAGTGTAGCCGGGGCGGCTGTCTCGCGGGCCGGCGATGGCGTGGAGCAGGCGGCGACCGGTGCGGTGGATGCCGTCTCCGACGGAGCCAAGTCGGCGGCCGGCGGTGTTGCCGGCACGGCGGCCGGCACGGCGGCGGCTGTCTCGCGGGCCGGCGACGGCCTGGAGCAGACGGCGAGCGGCGCGGTGGCGGGCACGGCGGCGGCTGTCTCGCGAGCCGGTAACGGCCTGGAGGGAGCAGGGATTGACGCAGCGGAAACCGTAGGGGAGTTCGCCGACAACGCGGGCGATGCCGTCAGGGACACAGCCGGTGATGTGGCCGGTCTGGCGGCCGCGGGCGTCGACGCGGCGCAGGACGCTGGAGGGGCGATCGCCGATGTCTTCACCGGCAATGTGAACCCACTGGATGCCGAGGAGATGTCCAAGTACAAGTACCCGCTGGAGTTTATCGAGGGTGTGGGGCAGGCTTCGGCCGACAAGCTGCGGGCTGTCGGCATCAACAACTGCCTTGAATTGCTCAAGCGCGGCTACACCGCCAAGGGGCGCACGGAAATCGCCGCGCAGTCCGGCATCTCCGGCAGGAGCATCCTGACCTGGGTCAACCACGTTGACCTGTACCGCATCAAGGGCGTCGGCTCAGAATACGCCGACCTGTTGGAAGCCTCGGGCGTGGATACGGTGGTCGAACTGGCCCAGCGCAACGCCGCCAACCTCTTTACCCGGATGAACGACCTGAACGCGGAGAAGAAGCTGGTGCGCAAGACGCCCACAATGTCCCAGGTTCAGGATTGGGTCGCGCAGGCCAAGAGCCTGCCGCGCATTATCACATACTGATTATTGGTTCGTAGTAAGCAACTTTAGTTGCGTTCTTCAGCGGCTTAGCCGCCGACGGCACTGAAGTGCCTGACTACAAACAGATCGTCCGTCAACACTGTAAATTGCAAGGAGAAACAAAATGGCTGGTATTCTGGATTCGATGTCATCGATGCTGACGCCCGACGTGGTCGGCAAACTGGGCAAGGGACTGGGACTAGACCCGGCCCAAATCACGCAGGGTCTGGGCGTGGCCGGGCCGCTGGTCGCGGGCGCGTTGGCCAAGAAGACGAGCACGCCGGAAGGCGCGAGCGGCTTTGCCGACCTGTTGACCAATGCCGAGGCGGCCGCCGGGCAGTCGGCCGCCGCCGGTGCGGGTGACCAACTGGCCGGCCTGTTGGGCGGCGTTTCCGGCGGTAAGCTGGGCGGCGCGCTCGACGGGGTCATGGGCCTGATGAGTGCCTCTGGTGGTACGGGGGCCGATATGATGCAGGGCGTTCTGGGCGAGGGTGTCAACGCCATCGGCGGGACGCTGAGCGGCAAGTTGGGCTTCGACATCAAGCCGCTGTTGGGTATGGCGGTGCCGATGGTCATGGGACTGGTCAACAAGGCCAAGAAGTCCGGCAATCTGGATGCGGCGGGCATCTCCGATATGCTCCAGGCCGAGACCAAGGCCTACACCGACAACCCGGCCAACAAAGCCAATCTCGACCTCATCAACGAGGCCGTGGCTGCCGGCGACCAGGCGGCGGCGCTGCGCGGCAAGTTCAGCGATGCCGACTGGCGTAAGGTGCGCATGGCCCCCATCGCCGCCGCCTATCTGGTGGCCAAGGCGTCCCCGTCGAAGGGCTCGGGCGCGGCGAAGGAACTGGCCGCGGCCATCGAAACCGTCGGCGGTGCCATCAAGGGCGGGTCGCCGACCTCGTTGCTCTCTACGGCCTTTGGCGGCGGACTGACCGGCGAGGAGTGGGACGTATTGGCGAAGGACGCCCCGTCGAATGATACCATTCTGAAGTCGTTGACCGCGGCCAAGGCCGCGGTAGCCGCCCAGTCGCCCGCCGATTCAGCGGCCTTCAGCGCCATGATCGCCGGCGTGGCTGATAACGTGGCCAACGCGACCAAGGAAGGCGGCTTCCTGGGCATGGGCGGCAAGCAGGTCAGCGATGCCGAGGCCGCGGCGGTGAGTGCCATCCGGGCGGCGCTCAGTTAGTCTCGCGTTTGCCAACATCAAAGGCGGTTTCTGCTGAGAGGATGCAGGGGCCGGCCCAGAAGGGCCGGCCCCTGCCGGGCATACCGGATGGGCGGGGATGGCCGTCGCCTCCCATGCCAACGTTGCGTAAGCGGAGTGGTTAGTAACCTCATGAAAGTAGCGCTTCTTCCCGACGGCAATGCGATTGTTGCCGACTCTACGGCCCCGGCGGTCGCCCAGTGCCCGCGGTGCGGGTGTGTCGTCTGCCTGCGCACGCGCCGGTCGATGGACGGCCGGACGACGACTTATTACTGGCGTCACCCGAACCAGGAAAATCGCTATTGCGTCGAGCGGTGGAGTCCCATATTCAGATAATTCGGCCGCCTCTTGGCTCGGCGGCCGGCCGAGGCATGGGCGGCCCGACCAGGGAACGCATCATTTGGAAAAGCCCGGCCGTTTTTGTTGGGGCGGCTTATTGGAAGTAGGCCTCAGCTCAGATTTTTACACCGGCCGCCACTACGGGATTCTGCTTTTGGACGTCACGGTCGGGGTGCGGTGCGACTCGAGCAATTGGCGGATATAGGTTTCCAGGGTCGCGTCGCTCATTCGACTCTGGGCATTGGGATAGAGCGCTTCCTTGGAGAGGAAAAAACAATAGGTGCAGTCAAGATTGCACGTTGAGCCGCTGGGCTTGCTCAGCAGATGAAAACGTGGGGGCGCGTTCGGTAGGGCGGTTCCGTTGGAACCTATCAGTTGCGTCGTCATTGTCGCTCCTTGTTCCGTCACCGAACGGCGCCCGGCCAACTCAGGCGTCAACGGCGCCCTCATCCGGCGACATCTGATCCAACGCCACCGCGGCGGCCAGGAGCGCGATGTCGTCCGAGCCGGGTCCGATTGGCACGCCGTCGGTATCGTCAAAGCCGAACACGTCCTCGCGCATCTTGTAACGCTCGGCGCCGCCGCCGAATTGCCGGCGATCTTCCGGGCGCTGCCCGCGCCGGTTCCGCGACTGTTCCTGTTCTTGGGCCGCGGCACCGATCGCGCCCGGCCGCCCACCTCGTAGACGATCCATAGTTGTTCTCCCTTTCACTTGATTTGTTATGGATTACGGCCATCGATTTACATATTCGCCGCGGCTTCGATCAACGTCTGCCTGGCCGAAGCGATCACTTCGGGCGGGATGCGAACGCTGGTCACCAGCCGGCCGTTGGCCTGGCGAATGGCCGACCAGAACCGCGTCGCCCACACGTGCTCCAACAGCATAGCCGCGGCCGTGGTGTTGGCGGGCAGTTCGTCGCCGACCATTAGCAGGTCTTCTTCCGACAGCAGGCTGGCGAACTCGCCGGTCAGCTTCTCCAGCGCGTCGGCCACCTCGCTGTCCAGTTCCGTCACTTCCACCACCGAGAGGTTGTCTGCCCCATCCCGGCTGACGACGGCCAGGTCGATGATGCGCATCTGACCGGTGTCGATCAGTTCGAGCAGCGCGGGGATGATTTCGCCCTTGAATTCATTGCCATCGAAGGCCACGACGATGTATTCCACCGGGCCAAACTCTTGACCATTAACTATTTCTTCCAACATATTGAACTGCCCTATACCTTGCAATCGCTGGCCATGATTTCACGCGCCGGCTTGTCCTGGGCGCAAGCATCTACAGGCGCGCCGACAACTTGTCAAGCACTATAGGGCAAAACCGCAGATTGTAGGAGAGGACGAAATGATGCTATTTGATCAGGCGGGGATGAGGCCCAGATGCGCGGCCATGCTCACCGCCGCGCGCCGGTTGTTGACGCCCAGCTTCTGGAAGATGCGCGCGGTGTAGCGCCTGACCGTCTCGGGCGCTACCACCAGGCGCGCGGCGATTTCCTTGTTCGATAGCCGGTCCGCGAGCAGGAGGAGCACTTCCATTTCACGATTGGTCAGTGAGGCGCGAAGGTGGAGATAAGGCGTAACAGAAGGCCTGGTCGGCGCCATCCCGGCCGTGGCGGTTGTGCTGGCGAAGGCCCCCAGCACGCGCTCCACGTAACGAGGGGCGGGGAAGTCCTGGCGCAGCCGTTCCAGCAGGGGGACAAGCGACGGGCCGCAATCGACGAAGGCGCGAATCAGCCGGCCCGGTTCGGCCAGCCGCAGGCTCTGGTCGAGCGCGTCCAGCGCCGCGGGTTCATCGCCTCGGGCGACGTTCAGTGACGCCTCCAGGGCCAGGATTTCGATCAGCTTCGGAATGTCATGCAACGATTCGGCCGCCCGGCGCGAGACATCCAGGATGGCCGCGGCTTCTTCCAGGTCGCCGGCCTGGCCCGCGGCAATCCGGCAGCGCGCTCGCGCCCGCAGCGGTGAAACGAGAAATGAGGAGCGAAGGTCGACTCTGGCCATCGCCTCGCTCGGTTCGATCGGCCGCAGCGCCGGCAGTTGTTCGCCGCGCACCACGGTCAGCAGCAGTTGCGCCGCTTCGACCAGAACGAGCGCGGTGGCGTTGTCGGCCTCCAGGAGGAACTCACGCAACTTGTTCAGGGTGTCGTCGGCCGCCGCCCGCTCGCCCATCGCCTCCAGGGTCAGCGCGAGGGTGATAAACGACTCATAAGCCGCGCGCCCGTTGCCATAGTGAGGCGCATCGGTGACGCGCCGCAAATAGGTTTCGGCCAGCGGCAAATCGTTCGCCTCATAGGCCGCCAGGCCCAGCGCAGTGTTCATCCAGGTAATCGAGGTCATCAGGCCGGACCGCTCGCCGACCCGACCGAGTAATTCCGCCGACCGCTGAAACTGTCGCATGTTGCCGCTATCCAGATAGATGAGCATCTGGGCCAGAATCAAGCGCGCCGTGATCGTGTCCGATGGTTCAAACTGGGCCTCAAGCGCCTCTTGCGTATAAGCCAACGCTTCGGCCGTGCCGCGGATCACGTTCAGACTGGTGGCGTAGTAATACTGGCCGATGCTACGGGCATAGAGCATATCCGGTCCTAGCCCGGCCAGTGACCGCTGCGTCAGGGACAGTGTCGTCTCCGGGTCTCCGGCCCAATAGGCAACGACCGCTTTGTGCATATCGATCTGGGGCTGCAAATGATCGCGCTCGGCGGTAGTCAATTGCTTATCCGCGACCGCCAGCCGGGTTTCGGCCTCTTTGGCAACAAGGCCCAGCGCGCGTAATCTGGACTGGATCATGTGTACCCAGCCGCGGATGACCAGCGCTGCCGGGTGATGCCGGGCGGGTTCGGGCAGCAAGGCCAGCCAATGAGCGACGCGCTGCCACTGTTCGCGGTTGAACGCCTCATGGGCGTGGCTGACGGCGATGTGGATGGCGTGTTCTTCGTCGCCGGCGGCCACTGTATGATTGATCGCCTCCTCGATCAAACCCTGTCGCTCGAACCAGTCGCCAGCCCGGCGGTGCAACGCTCGCAGCTCGTCGGGTGATATTATTTCCAGCAGACGGCGCTGCAAAAACCCCTGAAACAAGTGATGGTAGCGATACCAGACATGCTCGCGGTCGAGAGGGGTTAAAAAAAGATTGGCGCGCATCAAGCGGCCGATCGTTGGCGGGCCTGATTCCGGTGTGAGCGCCTCGCCGGCTGGAGGTGTATCCAGCATCGCCCGCACCAACGGGTCGCAAAACCGATCCAGGATGGATGTCCGCAGCAGAAAGTCGCGAGTGGCGTCCATCTGTCTGGCCAGCACTTCATCCACCAGATACTCGGTGACGTGAGACTGATTGGCCCAGGAGTCCGGCCCGAAATCGGCGTTTTCGCCCCGATCACGCTGTCCGAGGGCCGCCAATTGCAAGCCAACTACCCAACCCTCGGCGTAGCGCACGATTGATTCCACGGCGGCCTGACTCACCGGCTTTTTCAGCATGGCGCCCAGAAAACGCTGCACTTCGTCTATGGTAAAGCGCAGATCTTCCTGGCCGACTTCCGTCAGTTCGCCGGAAGCGCGCAGCCGGCCGAGCGGCCAGGGTAGGGTCTCGCGGCTGGCGATGGCAATTTGGCAGTTTGTCGGCAGATACTGCACGATACGTTGCAGACACTCGTGCACGGCCGGGGCGTCGATGACATGGAAATCGTCGAGCGCGATGACCAGGGACTCCGGCAAGTTGGCCAGGTCCTCGATCAGCGCGTCGGCCATGACCGCCGGACTGGTCGGTTGCGGCGCGGCCAGCAGCGCCGACGCCAGATGGCAGCAATCGGGATAGGCGGCCCTGACGGCGGCCGTGAGGTACTCCGCGAACGTGCCGAGGTCGTTATCGAGTTTGTCTAGCGAGAGCCAGGTCGTGGGGCCGTCGAGCGTCGCGAGCCACTGGGCCACCAGTGTCGTCTTGCCGTAGCCGGGCGGCGCGGAGACGATGGTCAAACGGCGTTGGTCAAGCCCCTGGTTGAGTTGATCGAGCAGGCGTGACCGTTCCACCAGACCCCGCGCGAGTTGCGGCCGGAAGAGCTTGGTGGAGATGGTGAGCATTGCCGACAATGAGAATACCCTCTCCTACGACGAAGTATGCGTTGTTGTCAAGAACCCTATGGCAACGAAGCAATTATACCCACCGACGAATGACAGTCGAATACTCGATCACGCGCGGCGCCTCCAGACCTGACAAATCAGCGATACAAGCCTTGGCCTGAATAGATCCAAAATTGCCGATCGGTCAAATCTGGCCTGATTCGCCGCGCGCGGCGGCATAATAGCCTCATTTTGGGTACATCCTGGAGCCTCAGCGCCGTTGACACAACTTCCGCCGCCATGATACGCTATTTTGGTGACAGGCAACCCGGTTGGGCCCAGGTGAATTGATATTGGGGTTGGGGTAGGCCGGGCAATTGGACTAATAAATAGCTTTCAGGAGAGAAAAAATATGTCATCGAATACGAGGGATTACCCCGATCTGGGGTCGCACCGGTGGCTGATGCCCATCCAGGGCAGCGCGGCCGGCGCAGTCGAAGAGTCCGTCGGCGGCGCGGCTGTCGTTGAGGCTGTTGACTCCCTTCTCACCGGTAATGCTGACCCCTTCGACACTGAGCAGATGTCCAAATACAAGTACCCCCTGGAGTTCATTGAGGGTGTCGGGCCGGCCTTCGCTGAGAAACTGCGGACCATCGGCATCCACAATTGCCTTGACCTCATCAAGTGGGGCCACACCGCCACGGGGCGGGCCGAGATTGCCCAGAAGTCTGGTGTCGCCGGCAAACTGATCCTGGAGTGGGTTAACCACATCGACCTGTACCGCATCAAGGGCGTCGGCTCGGAGTACGCCGATCTGTTGGAAGCCTCGGGCGTGGATACGGTGGTCGAACTGGCTCAGCGCAACCCCGCCAACCTCTACTCCCGGATGAATGACCTCAACGCGGAGAAGCAGTTGGTGCGCAAGACGCCCACATACCCCCAGGTGCAGGACTGGGTTGCCCAGGCCAAGAGCCTGCCGCGCATTATCACGTACTAAATGAAAGTAGCGCTTCTTCCCGATGGCAATGCGGTTGTTGCCGGCTCTGCGGCCCCGGCGGTCGCTGTATGCCCGCGTTGCAGGTGCGTCGTCTGCCTGCGCACGCGCCGTTCGATGAACGGCCGCACAACGACCTACTTCTGGCGCCATTCAAGCCGGAAAGTCGGCCATTGCGCCGAGCGCCGCAGTCCGCTGTTTAGATAATGTTGCTCGATAGAGCTTGCTATTGACTGTGGCCCGAAGCCAATCTAAATTGCTCCGGACGCCAATTCATCCGGCTGGGATGGGATGCGCCAACTTGGATCAAGGATGGCATCCAGCGACTGATGCCGGAAATACGTGTTATACAACTCGGCATAATGCCCACCGCCGGCCAGCAGTTCCTCGTGCTTGCCTTCTTCGATGATGTGGCCGTCGCGCAGGACGATGATGCGGTCGGCATGGCGCACGGTGAACAGGCGGTGGGCGATGACCAGCGACGTCCGGTCGCGCATGATCTCCTGTAGCCCTTCCTGAATCTGCGACTCGGTGAACGGATCGACGCTGGCCGTGGCCTCGTCGAGGATAAAGATGGCCGGGTCTTTCATCACCACCCGCGCCAGGGCCACCAGCTGCCGCTGGCCCATCGACAGGCTGCCGCCGCGCTCGCCCACGTTGGTCGCCAGGCCGCCGGGCAACGACGCCAGCCACTCGCCGCCGCTGATGCTGCGCGCCGCGGCCAGCACTTCGTCGTCGGTCGCCTCCGGCCGGCCGTAGCGGATGTTGTCGGCCACCGACCCGGCGAAGAGGAACGGCTCCTGGGGCACGAGGCCGATCTGCCGCCGGTATTGCCCAAGGTCGAGGCGGCGGATGTCGCGGCCGTCGAGCAGAATCTCGCCCCCCTGATACTCGTAGAAGCGCATGATGAGCTTGCCGATGCTGCTCTTGCCCGCGCCGGTGTGGCCCACCAGGGCTACCGTCTGCCCGGCGGGGATGTCGAGCGAGAAGTCGGGCAAGACCACTTCGCGGTCGGTGTAGCTGAAGCGGACGTGGCGGAACGCGATGTGGCCG
>CXWJ01001337.1_pt1 | contig 13765 bp, 15 predicted proteins | sample 590841 | NCBI WGS metagenome assembly CXWJ01 (sample SAMEA3498367, study PRJEB10139) | wastewater metagenome | biome: wastewater treatment plant; material: activated sludge | place: Austria | collected 2015-01-21 | reverse complement strand
TCGGCGGGCTGATCCTTGGATTTTTCCCAATAGCCCGAAAAGACAAAGACGGTCACGATCAGCGAGGCGACGAAGCGCGCAACGATGACATACCACGCGCCGAAACTCCACGGGTCGCCAGTCTTGGCTACCTCCACCGCGATGGTGTAGACCCAGCGCAAAAGCACGCCGAGCAACACACCGAAGAACACCTGCGTCTTCGCGCTATTGTTATCCTGTTGGGTGGCAAGCTTGAAGGTGATCGCGTCGTTGAATATAAAAGACTGCATGAGAATTCTCCTCTTTGAATTTATTCGCCGCTGACGATGCTCCACTTGGAAATATCGGAACGGCTGACGAAAACCATGATGGACATGAAGATCAGGAATACCAACACCACAAAAAGCAGACCACGGAAGATCGGCATGAGGAAGATAAGCGAAAATACAACAGTCAGTAGAAACAAGAACACACCCACGATCCGAAAAGCAAACCATCTACCGAACACATTTGGGGCATATAACAGGAACATGGCGGCGGTCAAGACGATGGAGATAGTGAAGGTCGGGAAAACGCCAAAGAAACGGATGAGGTAGGCGACGAACAGAAAGTAGAAGAGGTCGATCATCCCGACAAACAGGTAATGGAATGCGTTGAATTTCACCGCGAATATCTGCGAGAAGATAAAGGTCACGATAAGAAAAAACGCCAGCGACATCGGAGAGTAACCGATCAGGTTCTGGATGGAATCGAGATACCGCTGTTTAGCAAGAAAGGTGATGCCAAGGTCCTGCGTAGTGGAGAAGTTCTCCACGTCGAATTCGACCGTCGCGCCATCTTTGGTTAGTTCGGTGTTGTGGGGCAGACCAAAACGATAAATGCCAAATTCATCCACATTGATCACGACCTTGGCAGTGATACGCTCGATCACATTATTCTGGTAAGCAGATAGGTTGTATTTGAACACATCCATGCCTTTGGTAGCGTAGGTGACGATTACCTCCACCTCGGAGCCGGGAGCAAATCCGGGAATCAGCGCCTGGGGCGCGTCCATGCTGGGCTGGAGAATCAGGTTTCCCTGCGAAGGGATGCGGATGGTGTAGTCGTACATCAGATTGGCATTTTCGGGCTTGCTCACTTTGATGAGCAAGTCGCCGGTATATTGCGTTTTGTTGACGATGGTATATGTTTCGGTATTGTGCGTTTCAAAGGCGTTGAAGACCAGCAGGTCGAGCTCCTGTTCGCCGTAATCTACAGACGAATCAATATTGATTGTTTTTGGCACAAGGGGATAAGTCTCGGTGCGGACAACATCTTCGTATTGTTTCGCGTCCTTATTGAAGGTCGATTCTGTATAAGAGTGACGAAGAGTGAATAACGGCGGGATAATTCCTATTTCGCCGCCCCATGAATTTTTAAATTGCTCATAGGCGTTCCCGTACGTGCTAGATTTGTGCTCCCCGACCCGGGCAGCGGTGAGCGATAGCAAGACCGCCCCAGTGAGGATCAGCCCGCCCAGCCAGACCAACATGCCAAAGATTCGAGTGGTTGCGTTCATGGAGCGCTCCTATCGGAATTACTTCTGAAGTTCCTCATTACCACTATACTGCTTTATATCCATGCATGTCAATGGAAATTTATCCTTCGTTCTTAAACGAAATTTGCCTCCAGCGCAATCGCTAAAGGCAAATCATTTGGTGAAAAGCTCCTCGACCAGGTCTCGAACCTGGAACCTAGCGGTTAACAGCCGCTCGCTCTGCCGATTGAGCTATCGAGGAAGGCGAGCAGGATTATACGTGCAAGGATAGGGAGTGTCAAGCAGACCTAGTTCGTCATTGCGAGGAGGGCTATGTCCGACGACATCGTACTCTTTAGAGTAAGCAATCCCCAACACAGTGATGGAGATTGCTTCGTGGCGCGAGGCGCCACTCGCAATGACGGAAATGTCTCAATACTTCACCGCGCCCAGTTGATCGAGTTTATCAATACGGTGCGTGGCGGAGATCTGCCGCACGGTGCCGGTCAGTCCGCGCACCACGAGCGAATCGGTGCTGGCTCGGTCGCCGAAGTAGCGCACGCCTTTGAGGAATTCGCCGTCGGTGATTCCCGTCGCGGCAAAGAACACATCTTCCGAGGAGACGAGATCGTCCATCGTGAGGATCTTTTCAAAATCGTAGCCCGCTTCTTGCCCGCGGCGAAGTTCGGCCTCGTCGCGCGCGTAGAGTTTGCCTTGGATCTCACCGCCCATGGCGCGCAACGCGCACGCGGCAAGCACACCTTCGGGTGTGCCGCCCACGCCGAACAACACGTCCACACCGGAGTCGGGCCACGCGGTCATCAACGCCGCGCCCACGTCGCCATCGGGGATCTGTCGGATGCGCGCGCCCGCCTTGCGTATCTCGGCGATCATCTCCTTGTGGCGGTCGCGGTCAAGGATGATCGTCGTCAGGTCTTCCACATCTTTATGCTTCGCCTTTGCGATCGCTTTCAAATTCTCGGTGATGGATTTTTCGATATTGATCTTGCCCTTCGCTTCGGGTCCCACCGCGATCTTGTTCATGTACACGAACGGACCGGGGTCGAACATCGTGCCGCGCGGGGCGATGGCAACCGTCGCCAGCGAATTCGATCTGCCAAAGGCTAAAGGGCGAGTCCCGTCGATGGGGTCCACAGCAACATCCACGTCGGGAGGAGAACCGCTTCCCACCGTCTCGCCGTTGAACAACATCGGCGCGTTATCCTTTTCCCCTTCGCCGATGACGATGATGCCGTTCATGTCCACTGTTTGGAGGACGGTGCGCATCGCGTTGACGGCGGCTTGGTCTGCCGCCTCTTTATCTCCGCGTCCCATGAAGCGACCCGCCGCCATGGCGGCGGCTTCGGTGACGCGCGCGAGTTCGAGCGCAAGATTTCTGGTAGGTTCGTTTTTGTTTGCCATTCGTCCTCCGTTAGAAAATAAAATATAGGATGAGAAAGTAGCCGAGCGGCGCGCCCCAAATCCATGAGTCGACGCGGTCGAGAAATCCACCGTGACCCGGCAGGATGTGACTCGAATCTTTCATGCCGCTTTGCCGCTTGAACATACTCTCGCCGAGGTCGCCGAGCGGGGTGATCGCGCCGATCACGAGACCGAACCACGCGCCTTTCAACGGGGTGATCAAACCGCCAAGCGGCTGAGGTCCCAACGTGGAATAGGCGTACGCAAAGAATGCGCCGACGATCACCGAGGTGAACACACCGGCGAAGTATCCCTCCCAACTTTTCTTCGGGCTGATGCGCGGCGACATCCTGTGTTTGCCATACACCGCGCCGATGGAATACGCGCCGGTATCGCTTGCCCACACCAAAGGCAGAATGAGCATGAGCCACCATCCGCCGGCGGGAAGCAACCGCAAGTCGAGGAGATACGAGCCGAGCCAGCCGAGGTAGACAATGCCGGCAACGGTAATACAAAAATCCAGCGCGGCTTTATCCCTGCCGCGTTCGAAGGAAAACACATGCGCGGTCATGGCAACCATGATGGTCAAAACCATGACGGGGATCGCAGCTTCGGCAAAAAAGAAGCGCACTGTGGCTATCAACAGCACGCCTCCAATCGTGACTTTTTCATTGGGTTCAAACTCCACCGCCCGGTACATGCGAACAAATTCCCATGCGCAACCGCCGAGAACGATTGCCATGGCAATAAAATAAAAAACATCCCCGTAGATAATGGCTGGCAAGCCAATGACCGCCAATATGAATGCCGTCAAAACGCGCCTAGGCATTGGACGCCTCGTATTCGCTCGAAGAAACTTTTCCGTAGCGGCGCTCGCGCGAGGCGAAGGTTTCGAGGGCGCGCAGGTATTCCTCGCGGTCGAAGTCGGGCCAATATTTCGGTGTGACGAACCATTCGGAATATGCGCCCTGCCAGATCAGGAAGTTGCTTACACGCAACTCGCCGGAAGTGCGGATGATGAGGTCGGGATCGGGAGTGCCTGCCGTGTACAAGTAACGGCTCACGAGTTCATCGGTCACGTTTTCAGGAGGAACACCATCTTTCATAATGTGCTGGATCGCGTTGATAATCTCATCACGTCCGCCGTAATTGAACGCCACGTTCAGAACCAGGCGGTCGTTATTTTTTGTCGCGTCGATCGCGTCTAACACTTTTTCCTGGAGGTTCGGGGAAAGGCGTTCGAGCCGCCCGATATGACGCAACTGCACTCCCTCTTTGCTGAGTTCGGCGAGTTCCCGATCGATCACATCCTCAAGAATGAACATCAAACCTTTGACTTCTTCCGGCGGACGTCCCCAATTCTCGGTGGAGAAGGCATAGATGGTCAAATACTTCACGCCAAATTCCACCGAAGAGCGGATGACGCGTCGCAGGTTCTCGGTGCCGGCTTTATGACCGGCAAGACGCGGCAAGCCGCGCGAAAGCGCCCAGCGTCCGTTGCCATCCATAATCATCGCAACGTGGCGTGGAATTCTATCGGGAGGGATGGTAAAGGGGGTGTCTGCCATGGAACCGGCTAGACTTCCATGATCTCGGCTTCTTTGTTCTTGCCCTGAACGCCGATCTCTTCCACATATTTGTCGGTAAGTTTTTGGAGGTCTTCTTCGCCGCGTTCGAGATCGTCTTCCGAGATCAACTTTTCCTTTTCAAAGTCGCGCATATCGTTGTGCGCGTCGCGGCGGATGTTGCGGACGGCAATACGCGATTCTTCCAGGCGGTGATGCACGTGCTTGACGAGGTCGCGGCGGCGTTCCTCGTTGAGCGGCGGCAGGTTGAGATGGATAACCTTGCCGTCATTGTTGGGGTTGAGCGCCAAGTCCGACGTTTGAATCGCTTTTTCGATCGTCTTCAGAGTCGACGCATCGAACGGCTTGATGGTAATCGTTCGCGCTTCGGGAACGCTGATCGAAGCCAGTTGCATGAGCGGGGTTGGGTTGCCGTAATACTCAATGGGGAGTTTCTCCACCAAGGCAGGGCTGGCGCGCCCCGTGCGCACGCCAGCCAGATCGTCATGCAAGACTTGAAGGGCGCTTTTCATTCGATGTTCGGCATCGGCTAGGATATCTTTAATCACTTCAGTCTCCTGAGTTGTGAAATTTATTCAACGACAAGGATACACCAAAACAATAAAAACCGCTATATGAAGCGCTATCCTTGAGAGGTTTTGAAACAACTCGAGAGTTGAATCTGTACTACGATAAACGCCGGCAGACCAATGACTCAATCGCCGACGATCGTGCCCACCGGCTCTCCTTTGAGCGCGGCGAGCAGGGCATGGTTATCCCACAAATTGACAACCAGAATCGGCAGCTTATTTTCCATGCACAGGGTGATGGCAGTGCTATCCATCACCTCCAGTCTGCGGTTGATCACTTCGATATAACCGAGTTTATCGAACTTCTTGGCATCGGGGTTTTTCTTCGGGTCTGAATCGTAGACGCCATCCACCTTGGTAGCCTTGATCACGACATTCGCGTCGATCTCGTTGGCGCGCAACGCCGCGGCAGTGTCTGTGGAAAAGAACGGATTCCCCGTTCCCGCGCCGAAAATGACCACCCGCCTCTTCTCCAGGTGACGGATGGCTCGGCGGCGGATATAAGGTTCGGCGATTGCGCGCATCTCAATCGCGGACATGACGCGCGTATACACGCCTTCGCGCTCCAACGCGTCCATCAACGCCATCGCGTTCATTACAGTGGCGAGCATACCCATATAATCTGCGGTGGCGCGATCCATGCCGCGTTCTAATCCCTGCTTGCCGCGCCACAAGTTTCCCGCGCCGATGACAATCGCCACTTCCACACCCATCTCGTGGACTTCCTTGATGCGGACGGCAATGGCTTCTGCCTCGTCCACGTCGATGCCAAACCCAGACTTGCCGCCAAGCGCCTCCCCGCTCAACTTGAGCAGGATCCGTTTGTACTTGATGTCGCTCATAACTCTCCTTTACCCCTCCCTGCCTCCCCATCCGCAAATTGCGGGATGGGGCGGGTGGGGTGTCAAAAAAATGACCAACCGTCTGGTTGGTCATTTTACTTTAATTGTTCAAACTTTCGCCCAACTCCCAGCGCTGGAAGCGTCGGACGACCACATTTTCGCCGATGGCGGCGACCGTTTGCAAGATCAACTTCTCCACGGTGATCGATTCATCGCGGATGTACGCCTGCCGCGAAAGCACAACTTCATCCTTGAATTTTTCGAGCCGCCCCTGCACGATCTTCTCGTGGATGTTCTCCGGCTTGCCCTCTTCCTTGGCGCGCGCGCGGGCTATCTCCGCTTCATGGTCGAACACCTCGGCGGGAATATCTTCCACTTTCAGGTAGCGCGGCGCAGATGCGGCGATCTGCAACGCCAGTTCATGCGCCAATTCGCGGAATTTATCNNTGCGAGTATAGCTCGACTATGCCTTGCGAAGCTTCGCGATCGGCGCGTTTGGCAGCCGTCGCCATACCTTTTTCTCTCAGCCAATCCACCGCTTTTTGAAAATCGCCTTCCGCTTCTTCGAGCGCCTTGCGGCAATCCATCATGCCGGCGCTGGTAGCGGCGCGCAATTCCTTGATCATATCAATTGTAATTTCCATCCGTTAATTCCTCGTGTTGCAAGGTCTGCTTATTCAGCGCCTTCTGATTTTTCTTCCGTTTTTGTTTCTGCCGCCACTTCAGCTACAGGGGCTTCTTCTGTGGCAGGCTTGCGTGAGGCGCTCATCTTGGCAAGGGTCGCCTCTCCGAGCAGGGCGTTATCTTCCAATTCCACGTCGGTCTCCACCACCTTGGGCGCGCGCCGGGCAGGTTTGTCTGATTTCGCTTTGGTTTCCTCGGAAGGCATATCCTCTGCCGAATCGTCTTTGCGCATGCCTTTGCCCTCAAGCACCGCATCAGCCACTTTTGCCACTAACAACTTAATGGCGCGAATCGCATCATCGTTCGACGGGATCACATAATCCACGTTCTGCGGGTTGCAGTTCGTGTCCACCATCGCAACGATGGGAATGCCCAGCAAATTCGCTTCACGCACCGCCGAGTCTTCGCGACCCACATCGACGATAAAGAGCAGATCGGGGCGGCGCTTCATGTTGCGAACACCGGAAAAGCGGGTGGTCAACCGGACGATCTCGCGTTCGATCAACAACCCTTCCTTTTTAGTCAAGCGGTGAATATCTCCGCTATCGCGCATTTTTTCGAGCCGTTCAAATTCCTGAATGCGGTCATGCATCGTCGACCAGTTCGTCAGAACGCCGCCCATCCAACGTTCGGTCACATAGGGCATAGCGCACCGCGCAGCTTCAGCCGCCACGGTTTCCTGCGCCTGCCGCTTCGTACCGACAAACAAAATTGTGCCGCCATTGGCGACCGTATCACGGATCACATTGAACGCCTGACTCAACAATTTGGATGTCTGTTGCAGGTCGATGATGTGAATGCCATTGCGCTCCGTAAAAATATACGGTTTCATACGCGGGTCCCATTTGTTGGTGCGATGCCCGAAATGGACGCCGCTCTCAAGCAGGGATTTCATAGGGATAACTGCCATATTTCTCCTTACATTCCACATGCCAACGCGTGACAGACATTCGCCAGCGTGCCGTGGATGAGTTTAGCGGGATTTGATGACCCGCTCAGGGACGCTCGATGCCCGTCCCAGGCAAGATGTCGCTCCTCCCTGAGGAGGCACAAGATTTCTTTGTGCCGCAGTCGCAGGATTCGGAAGCGGCGGGATTATAACACAGGAATTGACGAAAACCCCCGCTTCGCCTCGACGGGCATTCTGGTACTTACCCTCCGCCTCTCTCCCCCTTTTAAATGCGCATTCGGAGTTCCCCCGACTCCGAATGCGCATTTCCGCAATGTTCGATTATGCCGTCAGTTGACCAAGTCCTGATTTAGGGCATCCCATATTTTTCTGGCGCGATTTCTAAGTTTTTCGTTCTCATCCACTTTCTTCGTCGCGTACATGACCGTCGTATGATCCCGTCCGCCAAGGATTTCGCCAACCTGAGGCAGGGAGATTTCAATGTATTGCCGCAAAATATACATTGCCAATTGGCGAGGAATCGCTATTTTTGCTGAGCGCTTCTGCCCAAGCAGGTCATCCACGTTTACGCCTTCCATCTCAGCCACCGCTTCAAGAATTTTGGTTGGCGGTATATTCTTCTTTTGCGGCATCAGATCGACCAATGCCATTTCAACCAGGCTAGGAGTTAATGACGCGCCGCTCAGGTCAGCATACGCAAGAATGCGATTCAACGCGCCTTCCAACTCGCGAATGTTCGATTGCACGCGACGCGCGATGCTTTCGAGAATTTCATCGGACACCTGCCGACCCGTGCGTTCAGCCTTCGAGCGCAGGATGGCGAGCCGCGTTTCCAGATCGGGCGGCTGGATGTCTGCCGTGAGTCCCCACTCGAACCGCGAGCGGAGGCGTTCCTCCAATGTGACCAGCGACTTCGGCGGGCGATCCGACGAGACGATGATCTGCTTATCCTGCCCGTGTAATGTATTGAACGTGTGAAAAAATTCTTCCTGCGTAGATTCTTTACCGGCAATAAATTGAATGTCGTCAATTAAAAGCACATCGATCGAACGATATTTCTCCCGGAACGCCTGCGTGGTATGCGTGCGGATGGCGGTGATCATGTCGTTGGTGAATTCTTCGGAGGAAACGTACAACACGCTCAACCCCCGCGCATGGCAGGAATTGCCAATCGCGTGAAGCAAGTGAGTTTTCCCAAGCCCAACGCCCCCATAAAGGAACAACGGGTTGTAGGCGCGAGCTGGCTTCTCAGCAACGGCAAGGCACGCAGCGTGCGCCAGCCTGTTGCCCGAACCGACTACAAAGTTCTCAAAGACGTAGCGGGGGTTTAAAGTCGAATTACGCAGATTCTGCTCGGGAGCCGAAGCAGTTTCCACTGGGGCAAGATGCGGTTCATCCACCTCTATTTCTTTTTCATTGCCGTGTACAACAAAGGTGACAGCCACACTTCCGTTCAAAATCCCGCCGAGCAGACGGTTGACCGTACCGGCAAGACGATTCTCGAGCCAATCGCGCGCATACGCATTGCGGACACCGATGGTAAGCCTTCCATTATGGTAGGAAACCGGCTTGGTATCGCGCACCCAGGTATCGAACGATGCGCGCGGCATTTCCATCTGTAATTGTCCGAGCACGGACTGCCATGCTTGTTCTGCGTTCATTGATTGCTCCTCAGCGGCCGTGGTTGCCAATGTGAAATCTATCCGCTTCGTCAGCGGCTATTTTTGAAGATATATTATTTTGTTTCAGAGATCCAAAGGGATTGCAAGATGCGCTTCGTACTTCACATCAAAATCTCAGCGTGGTCACATTCTAGCATAACTATCCAAAAGTACAACACGAAAAGCCTACGGTTTATTTAAAACATCTGTTTTTTTAAGGTCACTCAACGTTAAAGAGTTCTCGTGCAATGCAACAAGACTTTGATCTTTCATAGAACGCGCGTTTCAGCCATGCGCGCTCCACAGAGTTATCCACACCCCCATATATGGGGCTTGCTCTGCCATTTTAACGATTAGGGCTTTGATTTGGCGATCGTTGTTAAAGAACGCGTGTTGAATACATTTTCACATGCGTTGAATAAGACTCAGGATTTTGAGATTCAATGTTAAAGATTCAACGATTCGTCCAATTCATGCGCGCACATGGCGCGGCACCCATGCTAATATCGTCGTTCCCTCATTCAAATGCGATGAAATTTCAACATCGCCGCCCGCCGATCGCACGCGCGTCTCCATATTGGCTAGCCCATGACCTATATTGACGCTGATATTCTCCATATCAAAACCGACTCCATCATCACGGATCTCCATCAGGGCGCGATCTTTCGTTCGCCACAACGAAATATGCACATTTTTTGCTTTTGCATGCTTTGCCGCGTTCGCCAATGCTTCCTGACAGATATGGAATAAGGCAAGAGAATGGACATCGGGAAGGTTTTTCAGACCTTTTTCAGTATAAGTAAATTGGACCTCGGCAGAAGTATGGGCTTTGAACTCGGCAACAAGGCGTTGAATGCCACCGACCAACCCGGCTTCACCCATCTGTCTTGGTTTTAGATCTAAAATATACGCCCGCAGATCGCGGATCACTTGATTCAAACCATCAATTGTGCTTTGAACGCGGCGCTTTGCTTCAATGGAGTCTTCATTGAATGAAAGTAGAGCGTTTTCAAGCGACAAGCCAAGCCCGTAAATGGACTGAATAACCCCGTCATGCAAATCCATACCGATACGATCGCGCTCTTCCAACACCGCCAAGCGGCGCGCGTCGGTATGCAGTCGCGCATTTTCAATCGCCAGACCTGCCCATGTGCCAACCGCCGCCATCATCTCAACGATCCGATTGTCAATTGCATCTTTGGCTTTAGCCGCAACGCTCATAACGCCCATCAAATTCTCGCCGGAAAGCAGGGGAATACAGGCAATCTGATGGAATCCCGCTTTGACAATGGCTTCACGCACAAAACGGGCGTCATCCTCAAGGCGCGCGCTGATCATTGGCTTGCGAGTTTTGGCAACCATGCCGATATACCCCTCCCCTACTGGAAATTGATTCCGCATCCAGAAAGCCTCCGCGGCTTGTCCGCGATGCAAGACCATGCGCAATGTAACCTTATCCTCCGCTAAAAGAAATATTTCGCCCGCCTCCACCTTCATGTAGTTCATCACGAGCGCGAGAGTTTGATTCAGAATCTCATCCAGTTCCAAACTCGAGGTCAGGGTTGACGCGATACCATTCAACAGAGACATATCCACGTTTCGGCGGGTCAGCGCCAGGTCGCGTTCCCGCATCTGTTCCACCATACGGACGTTTTGGATCGCCGCCGCCGCGTAGGTAGCCAGCATTTGGATGATTTTCTCGTCATCTGAGGTGAACTCTGAAGCATTCAGTTTCTCTGTCAGATAAAGTTGACCCAGCTGAACATCGCCGGCGCGTATGGGAACGCCTAAAAACGAGACCATGTGCGGATGATTCACAGGAAACCCCACAGAGCGTGGATGATCCTGAATGACTGGAACTCGCAACGGCTCTTCCCTATTCATCAATTCACCAACCAACCCCTTGCCGCGAGGCGGATGCGGAATAAGCGCCATCTGCTCTTCGGTCATCCCTACAGAAACAAACTGGACAAGTTTCCCCTCGTCATTCAACACACCGAGAGCGGCATAACGCGCCCCCGCCTGTTCGCAGGCTACCGCCGCGATCCGCTCCAATAAATGCTCCAGCGAAACATCCTTCACCAATTCAAGGCTGGCTTGATGCAACGCGATCAAACGTTCCTGCAACTGTTCACGGGTAAGCAACATGCCCGCATTATCTCATAAACATGATAGATTTTGCGAGCCAACCAGACTACAATATCTCAACGTATCATGACGACTTCACGAATCCCCGGCTTCTATGATCTGACTCTCGAAGAGCGCCGCGCCAAACTAGCGGATGCTTCGCCTCTTTCGCCGGGCGAGCTGATTCCGCTTACCAGCCCTCTCGCCCTTGACGTCGCCTCGCACATGGTCGAAAACGCGATCGGGACATTTTCCCTGCCGCTCGGCGTTGCGCTCAACTTCATGGTCAATGGACGAGATGTACTCATCCCGATGGTCATCGAAGAGCCATCTGTCGTGGCAGGCGCGTCATTCATGGCGAAACTCGCCCGCGCAAGTGGAGGCTTCACCGCCACAAGCGCCGAGCCGCTGATGATCGGTCAGTTGCAGGTGTTGAATGTTGAGGACGCGAACAAAGCCGCCGAGCGCGTGTTGGCGCGTAAAACCGAACTGTTGACGTATGTTGACGCCGCCGAGTCAAGCCTAAAGTCCAGAGGCGGAGGCGCAAGGGATTTGGAAGTCCGCGTCATCGAAGAATCCCCCATCGGAAAATTTCTCGTCGTTCATCTTATCTACGATGTGCGCGACGCGATGGGCGCGAACGCGGTCAACACGGCGTGCGAACGGCTCGCGCCGAGAATCGAAGAAATCACGGGCGGGAAAGTCCATTTGCGGATTCTCTCGAACCTCACCGATAAACGCATGGCAAAAGCGACATGCGTTATTCCCGTGAAAGAGTTGGAATTCGTAGCGCAAGATGGTATCTTACGGTACAGCGGCGAGGAAGTGCGGGATGGAATCATCGCCGCGTACGCCTTCGCCGCCGCAGATCCCTACCGCGCCGCGACCCACAACAAAGGCATCATGAACGGAATTGATCCTGTTGTCATCGCCACAGGCAACGACTGGCGAGCCATTGAGGCGGGCGCTCACGCCTACGCGGCGCGTTCTGGCAGGTACACTTCATTATCAACATGGTCAAAAGATGAAAGCGGAAATTTGGTCGGCGAGTTGGAAATGCCGCTGGCGGTGGGAATCGTCGGCGGCGCGACCAAGGTTCACCCTGCCGCGCAAGCCGCCGTCAAGTTGATGAACGTGAAATCCGCTGGCGAGTTGGCGGAAATTATTGTTTCCGTCGGTCTCGCGCAAAACATGGCGGCATTACGCGCCCTCGCCACCGAAGGCATCCAGCGCGGACACATGTCGCTTCACGCGCGGCAGGTCGCCATCGCGGCGGGCGCGAGCGGAGAGTTGATCGAGAAGGTCGCGAGTCAAATGGCGGCGGAGGGGGTTGTGAGGATGGATAGAGCAAAAGAGATTTTGATGACGATGGAAAGTGGAAAGTAGATGATGGAAAACGGAAAGCGCCGCCCTGCGACCAAAGGGAGCGCCGAAGGGATGAAAGAGGAAGACACGCTCTGGCAATTTCAACGTCCGCTTGCGGGCGCGTTGATCGGCGTTCTGATTTTTCTGGCTATCCTCCTGCCGCTCAAATTTTTGGATTACGACTCGATCTTCCTTTACAGGCTAGCGCTGAACCTCGAGTTACTTGGCAGGCTGACCGTCCTAATAATGGGAATGTCGGCGAGTATTGACTTGCCTGGGGGCGCAATCAACCTTGTGAGCGTTGCCATCTCCTCCATCCCCGCATGGATCGCGGGCTGGCAGATCGGCTCACACAACTCATCGTCAAGGATGAAGGGAATCGTTTTTCTCGCAGGATATCTGCTCTTCATTTATGCGTTTGGGAAATTGTTGGCATTCGCAGGAGTTTGACATGAACAACGCCCTTCTCTGGCAAATCCGTCACTTCGTCTACTCACACTTCGCGGACACGACCACGCCGCCCAGCGTGGACGTCACCGCCGCGCACTTTAACATCTCCACCGAGGAAGCGACCGACTACTACAAGGAACTCCACATCCGCCACGCCTTGTTCCTTGACTTGGACTCCGTGACCATCCGCATGGCAAACCCATTTTCAGGCATTCCCACGGACTTCAAAGTCCACGCGAATGGCAAGACTTATTTCGCTAACTGCGCCTGGGATATGCTCGGCATCCCCGCCGCGCTCCATACAGACGCGGTCATCGAAGCCGTTTGCACAGAGAGCAATGAGACGGTGAAATTGGAAATAAAAGATGGGCATGTCACCCTGAGCGAAAGCGAAGGGTCTCTCCCACCCCAAAACGGGACTCTTCGGTCGCAACGAACGCTCCCTCAGAGTGACATGCTACTCGTCCACTTTCCACTTGCTTTTTCACACTGGTACGATGATCTCGTCTTTACCTGAACAACCATGCTTCTCTTCCAGTCGGAAGAATGGATTGACAATTGGTGCAAACGAAACAGCCTCCAACGCGGAGAAGTTCTCACGATCAACCAAACTTGGGAACTCTCCAAACTCTGGTATCACAACCGCCTGTCACT
>CXWJ01002040.1_pt1 | contig 13768 bp, 10 predicted proteins | sample 590841 | NCBI WGS metagenome assembly CXWJ01 (sample SAMEA3498367, study PRJEB10139) | wastewater metagenome | biome: wastewater treatment plant; material: activated sludge | place: Austria | collected 2015-01-21 | reverse complement strand
CTTCGATCGTGCGCGAAGCATCCGGGTCGTCAGATACCGCAGCCTCCGCTTTGGTTCCGGTGACGCGGGCTACGAGCTCAGCCACCCAGCGGGCATGGTCCTGATCCATACAGACGATCAATCCACCGGCATCCGGCTGCTCTTCCTTCCGAAGACGTGTCAGCTGCGCATGGGCATCGGTGATGACTGGGCCGAGCCAGGTGTCTTGCAGCAGGGCCGTTTTCAACCGTTCACGTTGCCGATTGAACGTCAACCCGTCCTGAAATGTCGCCTGATGCTCGCGACCGTCGGACAGCCAGCTCAGCTCACCTTCATAGCTTGGGAAGACGATCGGCCGACAGACGTTGTCACGGATCGCTTCGGTATACCCATAGGCAAAATCAGCCCGGCTTTCGTCATGCTCATACCGGATAAACGGAATCGGATTATTGTCCGACCTGAACGGCGTACCGGACAAGATCAGCCGAAACACCGCCGGATCAAAGGCGGAGCGAAGCGCTTTCCCCCAGTTCTTCCCATCGCCGGCGTGGTGCAACTCATCAAAAATGAGCAACGTCTTCTTGCTTTTGCAGACGCGCTGAAAGATCTCTGGAGCCAGGCAAACTTGCTGGTAGGTGACCACGGCACCATGATAGTCGGAGGCCTCAGCCGGCTGATCGTTCGTCAATGTCGGGTCGAGCTGCAGCCCGATCTTCCCTGCAGCTTCGGACCATTGCGTGCGGAGGTGATTGGTCGGGCAGACAACCAGCACCCGGACCGCCGCCTGCTTCGTCATGAACTCATGCGCAACACGCAACGCAAAACGGGTTTTCCCGGCCGCAGGCGTGGCCATCGCCAGAAAATCTTTCGACTGATTGTCACAGACAGCCGACAACGCTCGTTGCTGCCAGTCACGAAGGGGCGCAGTCCAGGCGGGTAATTGTTTCATGGCCGATGCGTCGTGGCCAGCTTACATGGATGAGGGGCTAGTCGAGCCAATCCCGTTCCTGAAGTTTCTTCGGCAGGTATTTCTTCGTCAGGTATTGGAAATCTTTGTTGGCCAACGCATCGAGTTCGTATTTCAATCCGCTGGCCAGCATGCGTTTAATCTCAGCCTGCCAGGCCGGCTTCTTGAACCACTGGTAGTTCAATAGTTCCTTCGCACGGGCGATATCCTTGTCGTTGAGCTTGATGCCGACATTGCGCGGCAGCTCATAATTTTCCGGATCGGCACTCGACAGGCCCACGAACTTGGCTTTGGGAATGGCCATCCGTTCACTCTCGAAGGCCAGATTGATCGAGCCTTGCTTGACCACGGAATAGATGTAGTACCCCCAGGGGTCGTTATCGACCAGCACATAGACGGGCAATCGATGCTCTTCGTGCAACCGACAAGCTAAGCGCCGCACACCCCGAGGAGGCTGGCCATTTCCAGTCAGGAGAATACAGTTATAGCGACGCCAGAACTTGTCCTCCGAAAGCCTGTTCCACTGCGTGCCCTTCTCGACGAGCAACACGAAGTCCGCCGTGCAGCGCCGAATCTCCAGATACTCCGGCTCGACGATCGAGGGGACGGAGTAGCCGCCTTTGCCGAGCTTCGAACAATCGACACGATCACCGTCATCACCGAAGACCACCGGCCCTACGATGCTGCCTCGATTTTCGGCACTGACATGGAGCTCTTCTCGAAGCGCCGCAAGCGACACCTCGAGATCTTCAATGACCGGATCAGACTCGTCCTGCGCATCAAAGGTATTCTCATGAGAATCCTTAATCGTGTGTTTCGTGCGGTAGTAGATTTCTCGAAGCGACGTGGTGAGATCGGCGCGCTGCAACTCGGAAAGCGCATCGGCGACCAGCACTGTCTGCATGAATCTTTTTGCCATGCCGACGTTGAAAAACGACCGCTCCTGCTTTTTGCTTCCCATCTCGATGAGGCCCTTCTTTTCGTTGAAGGACACATTCGAGAGGGCACGAATCGGGATCTGAAGCGTTGGATCCTTTGACCGCTCGGCCGCTTGGATGACGATATCCGCTAGACTGATCAGCTTTTTCTCGACCACTGTGGGATTTTTAGTCTTGGTCGCCATGATGTCCTATTTATGTTTGCGAGGAGCGGTAGATTTACCCGGCTTGGCAGTCTTCATTTTCGAACCAGACTTGCCCCCAAAGAGCGTCGTCTGCTCAGACTTCGCAGCTGCTTTCCTTGGCGATTTTTCAGGATGTCTCGCTTTGACCACCTGTGCCTTTGAAGCCGGCGTCTCGACGGGCGTTGTCTCTCCCGGTGCATCGGACGTGGCCCTCGGTGCCGTTCCTGCCTGATCAGCCTCGACTTGATTGGCTACTGCCGTCTCGCCTTCGATGCCTTCTGCTGTCACAATGATGGAGTGCGGCAGCCCTTCAGGCCCGGCTCCGGCCTTACCCAAGGCATGATCGGTTTTTTGGCCGCCGGTACGGGCGGAAGCGATCTTCTGCAACTGCGCTTTCAATTTTTCTTTTGGTAATTTGCCTCCCTTGAGCCGATTGCAGGCATCAACCACTTCTTCGATATACAGCTCAAAGATATTGCGCCGACGAAACTCGCTCGCCGCCCGTTCGCGACGACGCACGAAGAGGCCGAGCCTCCTGCCACACTCACGAAGCGCCAACGTGATTTCTTTTTGGATTTCATCGTAATCAGCGATCGCTTCCTTCGATTCACTCGTAAACGGCACCCAGACCGATGCCATATGGACGAAGATCACCATTGGTCCACCTGGCAACGCTCCACGCGACTGCGTCAGCCCATAATTCTTCCACGTGGTGCTCAGCACGGCTTTGAAGGTGGAACAGGCCGATTGCTGATACAGCAGCGGCACACGATTCGCGTAACGAATCACGCGAGCAAGTTCTGAATCTTCCTCCTCGCCTTCACCCTCGGCTTTTGGCATGGTCGGCCGCTGCGGCTTGCTCTGATCTTGCGGCCTGTTGCCATAAGCCAGCCCAGCCTCGATGATGAAGGGGTTGCCACGATACACGGCCGGCGGCCGGCTGACCGCCGTATAAAACTCACCCTTAATTTGCTTATAGAGTCCTGAGAGAATGGCCTTCTCGCCGATCGGCGAAATGCAGTTGGTCGGCGGCGCCATGAGCTTCGTCTCTTGCAAGATCTTGTAGAGCGTTTCCGCCACAGGCCCCTTCAGTTCACGAGGCTTGGCATCAGGCGACACCTTCGCCGCCTTGCAGATGTCTTCGGCAATCTGCGTAGACACCCGACAAAAATCACTCTCGAGAAACCCGGCAACCGTGTGGCTCTTCGTATCCTGCAACATCTTGAGCAACATGCCGAACTCAATCCCGTAAGGATGCGGCTTGATCTCCCGCGGTTGCGGCGGCAGCTCATGATAGGTGCGTGCGTATTCTTTCGTCTCGCCTTCCGGCGTGTGGTAGATCAACTTGACGTGGGGATTGGCAATCGAGGTCTGCTCCAACCATTCATCGACCGAGGCGCGGCCCTTCTGATACTTCCCTTCCACTTCCAGTGTGACTTGCGTACCACGCGGCTGCTCCCAATCAATCTGTTTACTTTCGTGAACCAACGGCTCATTCTTTTTCGTATCGATCTGCACTTCGAAAAAATGCGCGGCGGCCTTCGGCCCGATGCGAGAAATAATCTTGACCGGCTTGCCGGTGGTAAGCTGTCCATACATTCCGGCAGCGGAAATGCCGATGCCTTGTTGTCCACGGCTCATCCGCAAGCGATGGAATTTGGATCCATACAGCAGCTTCGCGAAGATCCGAGGAATCTGTTGGCGAACGATGCCGGGGCCATTGTCGGTGACCGTGACACGAAACCGGTTCGCTTGGCTTGCTGCAACCGGTTGCCCGTTCGTTACGATCTCAAGTCGGACCGTCACATCAGGAAGGATCCCAGCTTCCTCACAAGCATCGAGCGCGTTATCGACCGCTTCTTTCACACAGGTCAGCAACGCCTTGCGCGGGTTGTCAAAGCCGAGCAGGTGCCGATTCTTTGTGAAAAACTCCGAAACCGAAATTTCCCGCTGACGCGCGCCCATCTCCACTGCAGTGACCCGCTCCGCAGGTTTGGCTGCAGATTTCTTGGTTGCGACTGGTTCGGGAGTGGATCGAGAAGCGGACGATATCGATTCAGTCTCTGATGCGGATGCTCTCTTAGTGGCCATTCACCCTCTTCTGAAAACAAGCGTTGATTGTGTGGTACCACAAAACCTATTCGGAAACAATGGGACCGGATGGTGAACGACCGAAACAGACCTGTGCAAGAAACGAATTACCCTATCGGGCAATGGAAGGGTCGCGCAGATAATGTGCAGGAGCCATTCTCTCAAGAGACCAGACCAGAATTTTTCGGTTGAGGGTCGACACGATCAAGTGCTTCCCATCACTCGTCCAATGCAGATGAGACGGTGTTCTGACATGAAAAGTCTTCCGTTTGGCCTTGGCTGAGAGGTCCCAAACGGAGATATATTCTCCCACGCGAGTCGCAGCCCATCGCTGTTGTGGATCGACGGCCATGGCTGTCCCCAACCCTACGGGCGGTCCGTGGTCAACCTCCGTATCCCGATTGGTAAAGGTATCCAGGTCTGCCCGCAGCTTGTTGCGTTTGGGATCCCAGATTGCAAGCGTCATGGATTTTTGGTCATGGGTGCGCGTGGTCGTCCAGATAAAGGGTTGGTTCCATCCCAGACTGGACCAGACTTCCGGTAAGCTGGTCGGCTTCTCCACCTCGCGCCAGGTCGCACTGTCCCACACAACTCGACCGGCTCGCGAGATCGTCATGAGCCACGCCGTACCGTCCAAGAAATTCAATCCTTCGACGATCTCCCCCTGCACGGCTCCCTTCTTTGCACAGGTCTTTCCAACGCAAGCCGGTGATCGGCTGATATGGGTCAGCTCTTTCACGACTGTTCGGGTAACGAGATCCACGACTGACACGTGTGGCTGTTCCCCTGCGATGACCAGAACACGGTTGCCTGGAAGAAATTGCAACGCATTAATCTGTCTTTGTCCGCTTGCATAAGGGGGAAACTCTCGCCAACTATGAGTTTCCCACAAACGAATCTCTCCTTGGGTGGTTCCTACCGCCAGGATGGCACCGTCGGAGCTAAACGCGAGGGCGCTGGCTGGCACAAGCAGCTTCAGCTGACGCAACAGCATACCCTGTCCCGGATCCCAGATTTTCAGGAACCCGTCATCACTGGCCGTCACAAGCTGATTTGCACTAGGAGAGGTCGCCACTGCACGTACCGCCATTCCATGAACAAACGCCGGCGCAGCAGTCGGCGTAGGAGACGCCACCGGCACCGGGTCTTGTGGTGCCGTTCGTTTTGCCAAAACCTTGGCCTGTGGCTGGCCTGGATCCAGTACCAGCTCCGGAGAATGTGATGAGACGTCCCAAATGGAGGCCTTCCCATCCAGTTCTGGATTCAGGCCTCCCTGCAACACCACAAGCACCTTGGCCGCGGTCGGCGACCATTTCAGCAATGTCACGCGGGTGCCCATTGGACGGCAATCATGTCCACACAAATCAGGCAACATCATTCCCGTCGACAAGTCCCAGATCTGGACTGTGGAGAGATGATCGGACTGTCCGACTAAATAATCCCCATCGGCCGAAATATCGACCGTATGCAGATGGCTCGGTACCCGCACTCCCCTCTCATGATCCTCATAGAGAAACTCCGTCAAGGCAACCAGCTTGCCTGTGCTGACATCAACCAAGACATACCTCGATTCGCCGCTCGCGGCGACCAGCCGCTGGCTGTCACGCGAGAAAACTTGGAGTGTTGCCGGTGCCTCCGTTCCCTCCGCACTCGGCAACGCGGTTTGAGCCGCAACCGTCGCCCCACCCGTCTCAATGAAGAGCACGGCACGACTCACGTTCACCGCAAGAGTGACGTTGTCCGGGGCAAAGAGAAGCTCTCGCACAATGCCCTCCACGGCCACATCTCGGATGGTCCCCCCTCGCAGATCGTACAGATGGATTGTATGGCCTTGCGCAATCGCTAATTGCTTGGCATCGGGAGAGGCCGCGACGGATGATACGTCTTTCTTCTGATCCAGCGCGATATGCTTCAGCGGTACGAGCTTCTTGCCCAGCTGCCAGACAGAGACCGCCTCGTTCCCATGACGGAGAATCAACTGGTCGGTCTCACTCGAGTAGGCAAGCAACTGATAGGGTTCGCGCGATTCTGAGGGGATCGTAGCCACGGCGGCACGATTCCTCCAATCATAGATGGTGACGCTGTGTCCCACGCAGAGTACCCACCCGTCTTGCTTCATCAAGGCGATCTGCCGACAGGGAAGGTCCGGGATCTTTGCCAGAAGTGTCTTGGTCTCCAGATCCCACACCGCTAACTCCTCCATCTGGACTAGGAGAAGCCGACCGTCATCAGAGAAAACCGCAGAGGTTTTTGAGACAGCCCCCACCGCATCCTGCCGGGACAACGCAATGAGGAACAAGAATGCCACGAATGCAACCTTCACGATCTTCTGTCCTGTCCACCCATCCATTATCATGGCTTCATTCTGCTGCATGATGACGCGAACGTGAGACTCCCGCAGCTCGCTCTTTCCCCTTGCGGACATGACCTGAGATGGAAGGGTTTTTAATCTTAGTCCCCGCCTCTGCACCTCCCTTGGCGACAGGCAACACGTCGACGACATGTTCAAGCCCATGTTTGTCTTTCCACGATTGAGCCGGAGCCCTGGTATCTTTCTCACCGAGGTCGATGACTTGCCACGGACTGGTCAACATGGCTTGAAAGGGGTTCAACCCTTCGATGGTCGGCGACATAGGGGGTTCTTCATTGGCCGGAGACGTCACGCTTGGAGCTGAAAGCGGGCGAGCCTCCGCACGAGGCGGATCGGGTGTGACTGGACGAACACTCGCCTTCTTTGACAATGCAGATTGCGGAGCCGGCACAGCCGTCAGATTGGATTTCTTGTGCGTACCGGCAGGCGGTGCATCGGTAATATGGAGATGCCCCTGTTCATCGGTCCATTTATAGAGCTCTGCGCTGCAGACGATCGGAGAGAAAATCAGCCCGGCCACTATGCTCAGGATACGCGTGTTCATGATGGGAGAGGACCGCATAACCCACCTCGTGCATCAATGGGACAAAGTATAGCAGCTGCTTCCAGTTGTGCACGTAACTTCGCGTAACTGGATGGAGGCCGATCAAGCAACCAATGGTTTGGTAAAGAGGAGAGCTCAGCAGAACGCGTAGGGTGGGAGGAGCACGCACCTAACCGAGGACGATCAGGTACGGCGGAGATCTTGGGAGGACTTTAGGCTTCCCAGTCAAAGCTGGGCTTGCACACCATCCTCTTTCACTCGACCTCCTTATGAACCATATTCCCTCGGGGCGTTAACTCCTCCCACTCTGGTACCATAGGCCTCACACCGGGGTGAGTCAAGAGGCGGGTTGAATTCGTCTGGACGGCCCTCCCACTGTGGTGATTCCTTCTGTCCGGTGGTATCTTGCTGAACGCTCAGTTGTAGGATAAGCCTTACATTTTTCAGAACCGGGAGGACTATGGCCCATGGCAACCGCGTTGACCAGTGAGAACGTTCACGACGCATGGTCTGCACTGGTGAGAGATGTGCGCACTGCCGTGCTGCTCACGATGCGAAATGAACGGCCGTTTGGGTCGCATGTGCCATATGTGTTCGGATCGGACTGGACAAGAGCATACCTCCATCTCAGCCGCCTCGCGCTCCACACACAACATCTACTGGCTGATCCACGACTGTCGCTGTTCATCGCCGAACCGGACGGACTTGAGAAAAACCCACTGGCATTACGCCGGATAAATCTCCAGGGCGAGGCAGTAGTATTGTCGCCTGATGCACCATCCTATCGTGCAATCAAGGAACGATACCTGGAACGTTTTCCTCAAGCTGAGATGATGTTTGGATTTGGTGATTTTGCCCTGTGGGAATTGCGCCTCGATGCGGCTCACTTCGTACTCGGCTTCGGCCAGGCATTTATCTCAAATGCGGCCACTCCTGCCAGATGGGTGCATCAGAAAGTAGAGCGGCAAGCTCCTAAGCAGGGCTGATCCGGACAGATCGAATTGTTCCAGCTAAATCGTTCCGGACGCCGAAAGATCTCGCCTCCTACTCGCCTCGCTGAAATACTTTCACCAATTGATTCCCATTAGAACGTTCGAGAATCCATACGTCATCAAGACACGCAAGGGCCGACTTCAGCTCAGCATCGAGGTTGGGGATCTTTCCCCGTTGGTCTTCGATGAATGGATCATAGACATCCATGAAGGTCTGATTTTCCCAGTCTATCCACCCCTCCTTTAATTGAATTCCGAAAGTATAGGACGTCAGTCCGTCGATAACGATAAGGGCAATTCGAGTTGTAGCATCCGACCGTTTTAACTGCTTCGCCGATTCATAGACTCTGTACAGCAAATAGTTCATTGCACAATAAGGTGAACCTCCCCCATAGTCTGATTCGCCTCTGAAGCTTTTCAAAATGTTGGAGAACCCGGCATCATCCTGACCTATAAATTTGATCTCGAATGCTGTTAACACTGAACTCTCATCGGTCGCTTCGATGTCCGGACCTTCGCAAAAGGCCTCTAAAGCAGAAATTTTCCAACCCTGCTTCTCCAACCATTCAGCACACTGAAGCTCTACAATTCGGCCGTAAAACATCTTGAACTTTCGATGTCTCTCGAGAGGGTCACCATAGTCCATCCATTTTTCTTGGATATCGTTGATGTATTGCTTCCTGACGCGACAATTGATGTGGTCTGATTCGAGCAAATGGCGATGCACTGGAGACGTGATGCTGTTCAAGTAACCACGATCCAATGCAAGGAGAAGCGCTGATTCATGGTATGCCTCAGCATCCGACCATAGATGCCAATTGCGAAACTTCGGCCAAATCTCGTCTGGCACAAAGAGAGATTTAATAGCTGGACATTTTTCTCTTACTGCCGCGAACGTATCGAGCAATGACGATCCGACAGTCAAAGATGGTGGCTCTTGGCAAATACAGTTCAATACCTCGCCGGCGGTATTTCCCTGAGACATAACAAGACCCGAGGAAGGTTAGAAATTATTATAGGGGCTTCAGGAACCGTTAGGCAGTAGAGCTCGTCGCGGTGGCGCTACTTGCCCTTGTTTCGACAGAGCACGCCCAGCGAGCTCCCCAGAGCTAGGCCACTGAAGAACGTCAGGCCGAGGATCACGCCGAGCAGTGACGTAGATGGGCCTGCCTGACGACGAATATAGCGACCGGCTTGGGAACCGACCGTCGCCTCTCCACCGATCCAGCTGCGAGGATCGTCATGCTGTGTCTCGTTCAGATGGCTCAGGGGCTTCATGACTGCCTTTCTTCATCCAACGCGATATAGTCGTTGATGAGCTGTTCCAATTCATCCAACTCCTGAGGTTGGAGATCTACAAATCGTACCCCAAACGTTCGATCGACATTCCATTGCACCCGGGCTTGTTCTATCAGGATTGGGGTATCGTCTCCCGGGACAATCAATTTGACGGCGATCTGCCTGCCTGGTTCGACCGCGAGAGAACTCTCGATCTGGGCGCCGCTCAGTGATACATCGCGTGTCTCACCTTCCACTTCGTGCGAGTTCACCCGAACCAAGCTTTTCACATGGGCAGGAACCCGACGATGCTGACGACGCTCCATGTAAATGAGCATACTCCATCCAGACCGGGAAAAGCATCCGACATCCTCTCAAGTTGCTGATTGTTCGGGCATTCCCTTGCAACTCATCGAAGCTTTTCGTTAAGGTACAGCACGATGGAGAGGGCTCGTTCGCGCCAACTTATCTTTGCCTGCGCGAGTGGGTTATTCCTACCCCTCTGCTTCCCCAAGTTCGACCTGGGTTTGCTGGCCTGGATTGTCCTCATTCCTCTTCACCTCGCGCTCGATCAATGTTCCAAGCTGCGGGCGTTTTGGATCGGCTGGCTGAGCGGATTGATCGGGTTCACCGGCATCATGGCCTGGGTTGTCACCGCCATGACCACGTACGGCAAGGTTCCAGAACCGGTGAGTTATGCCATCCTCCTCTTGCTGACCGCGTACCTAGGACTGTACACCGGTCTCTACAGTCTTGCCGTCGTCTGGTTGCGCGATCTCATCCCACGCTACGGAATTTTCTTCGCACCATGCTTCTGGGTCGCCCTGGAGTTGTTCCGTACCTACCTCCTCTCAGGCCTTCCCTGGTGCCTTCTGGGGTATTCACAATACCGCGAATTGGAATTGATTCAGGTCGCAGACCATACAGGCGTATATGGCATTTCATTCCTCATTGTCCTGGTGAATCTTGCGCTGGCAGAACTGATCTTGTGGATCATGCCCTTCTTCCGTGGGTTTCACCCGGTCAAGCTTCCCTGGGAGCTCCTCACGACTGCGGCCGCCTGCATGGTGCTCTCGTGGGTCTACAGTTCGGCGGTCTTGAGCGATCGCCACACAATAGATCCGAGCACCTCCATTACAGTCGGAGTCGTCCAGCCGAATATCGATCAAGCCGTGAAGTGGGACAAGGCCTTCCGTGATGAAACGATGCAGCGCTTCGATCGGCTGACGGCCGAGCTGGGAACCGCTACTGACTTGGTCGTGTGGCCGGAAGCCGCGACACCGTTCATCTTGGAGCGTGAAAAGGACTATCAGGTGCAACTGATCGCATGGGCGGAACGGGCCCAGGCGCCGATTCTTCTCGGGAGTCCGGCCTTGCGGTTTTATCCGGATCGCCGCCCCTATCTTTTGAACAGCGCCTACCTGCTGGGGAGAGACGGTACGCTGCTCGGCCGGTACGATAAACACCATCTCGTCCCTTTTGGGGAATACATCCCCCTCAAATCCTCGTTGTTATTCTTCCTCGATAAGTTGGTAGAGGGAATCGGTGACTTCGAGGCAGGTCCGGGGCCAACCACGCTCTCCTTCACCCCAAAGTCATGGGGGACAGAAGGTTCCCATGGTTCACGACCCGTCAAGTTCGGTGTGGCCATCTGTTATGAAGTCATTTTCCCGGATTTAGTCCGTCAGTTCGCCGCAAACGGAGCGGAGTTTTTGGTGACGATCACAAATGATGGATGGTTCGGGCCGTCCTCAGCCCCTGCCCAGCACTTTGCCATGGTCGTCTTTCGCTCCGTGGAGAATCATGTCGCCTTCGCACGAGCCGCCAACACAGGCATCTCCGGGTTCATCGATCCCTTTGGACAGATCATCCACGAGACGCCCCTGTTCACGGAGCAGGCCTCCCACGCCGTGATCCCGACCAGACAAATCCCGACCTTCTACAGTTATTACGGCGATGTGTTTGCCTACGCCTGTGTTATACTCTGCGCGCTTTTGTGCCTGTTTGGGTATTTCCGCAGCAAAGAACCAGTCATGACGGCCATCACACCGGCCTGACCGAAGCAAGGAGGATCATGGCATGTTAGAGGAAGTCGAAGGTCGCGTGCACGCCCTGGCAGATCAAGTCTCGGAATTACGGGGGCATCTTTGACTTCGCTCATATGACGTCTCAGTTGCAAGAACTTGAAGCACAGATGGGCCAGCCGCACTTCTGGAACGATGCCCGCGCCGCGGCTGCCGTAAGCCGAAAAAAAACGACGATCGAGCGGGAATTGCAGCAGTGGCAAGAACTCGAAACAAAAATGGGCGATATCGGCGCGCTGCTGGAACTTGCACGCGAGAGCGGTGACGCCGGCCTGGAGATGGAGCTCTCGGCAGAATTGAGTCGGCTGGAGCCGCGCTTGGCCACGATGCGGGTCGAACTGCTCCTGTCCGGCGAACTGGACTCCAATAACGCCATTCTGGCGATTCACCCCGGTGCCGGCGGCACCGAGTCGCAGGATTGGGCGCAAATGCTTCTTCGTATGTATGTGCGGTGGGCGGAGCAGAAGAAGTTCAAGGTAGACACCTTGGACCTGCTGCCCGGCGATGAAGCCGGCATCAAGAGCGTCACCGTTTCAATCACCGGGCCCTATGCCTATGGATACTTGAAAGCGGAAGCCGGCGTCCATCGCTTGGTACGTATTTCCCCGTTCGACTCCAACAAGCGGCGGCACACATCGTTTGCGTCCGTCTTCGTGTATCCGGAGCTGAGCGAGGATATCGACGTCGTGGTCGAAGACAAGGATCTGCGCATCGACACGTTCCGTGCAGGAGGTGCGGGAGGCCAGAACGTCAACAAGGTAGAGACTGCCATCCGCATCACCCATCTCCCGAGCGGGATCGTCGTGCAGTGCCAGAACGAACGGTCCCAACTTCAGAATCGAAACGGGGCGATGAAGATCTTAAAAGCACGCCTCTTTGAACTGGAGCAGAAGAAGAAGGAAGCTGAATTCAACGCCATCGTCGGTGAAAAGAAAGATATCGCGTGGGGCAGCCAAATTCGGTCGTACGTGTTCCAGCCCTACCAAATGGTAAAGGATCACCGAACCGGCCACCAGACTAGTGTAGTGTCTTCCGTTATGGACGGTGACCTCGATGGCTTCATTGAAGCCTATCTCACCAAAAAGATTACAAAAGGGAGCAGTCAGGCGCCAGCCATCAGCGATCAGGATGACGACCGCTAGGATCCGATGGCTGAATGCTGAAGACGTAGAGCAACCCCATGGATGAACTGAACGAACAGCGGCAGCAACGAATCAAGAAACTTGACGTCCTTCGAGAGGCCGGCGTCGCACCCTACGGGACCCGTTTCGAGGTCAATGACCGAGCCGGGCAGCTCATCAAGCTACACGGTGAGAAAACCAAACAGGTACTCGAACAGGAAAAGATCTCGTGCACCCTTGCGGGGCGTGTGGTTGCCCTGCGGCGTTTCGGCAAGGCGGGATTCGCCGTCTTACAGGACGGATCCGACCGCCTCCAGGTCTATCTGAAGAAAGATCTCCTGTCAGACCAAGCCTATACCGTTGTCGAACAGTTGGATCTCGGCGACTGGATCGGGGTCACCGGAACGTTGTTTCGTACCAAGACGGACGAATTCACGGTCGAGGTTCAGCACCTGACCTTTCTCAGCAAGGCCCTTCGCCCGCTGCCCGAAAAATGGCATGGGCTGACCGACGTCGAGACCAGGTATCGGCAGCGCTACGTTGATCTGATCGCCAATCCTCAAGTCCACCACATCTTCGCCACTCGAAGCCGGATCATCACCGGAATCCGATCCTTCCTGATCGAGCGAGGGTTTCTGGAGGTGGAGACCCCGATGATGCATCCCATTCCAGGAGGCGCAGCAGCGAAGCCGTTCGTCACGCATCATAATGCGCTCGGCGTGGATCTTTATCTGCGTATCGCACCGGAACTCTATCTGAAGCGCCTGATCGTCGGAGGATTTCCACGGGTCTTCGAGATCAACCGCAACTTTAGGAATGAAGGCATCTCGACGATTCACAATCCTGAATTTACGATGCTGGAATTCTACATGTCCTACGCGGACTATCAGGATCTGATCGCTCTCACCGAAGAACTCATCTCCGGCTTGGCTCAACAGCTCATGGGAAAGACGGTGATTCAATACCAGGGCAAGGAGATCATCCTCACACCCCCCTGGCGGCGATGGTCCTACCATCAGGCCATTCTGGAGGTGAATCGTCTCGACTCGTCGGTACTCCATGAGCGTGACAAGGCCCTGGCAGCCGCCAAACAGCTGAATGTCCACGTGGACCCCACATCCACCTTATTCGCGATTCTCAATGAGATCTTTGAGGAAACCGTTGAGCCGAATCTTCAACAGCCGACCTTTATCACCGACTACCCGATTGAAATTTCTC
>CXWJ01006920.1_pt1 | contig 13772 bp, 10 predicted proteins | sample 590841 | NCBI WGS metagenome assembly CXWJ01 (sample SAMEA3498367, study PRJEB10139) | wastewater metagenome | biome: wastewater treatment plant; material: activated sludge | place: Austria | collected 2015-01-21 | reverse complement strand
CCGGCCTACGATTCGCTGCTCAATCTGGCCGAGCACGCCGGCGCTGACGTCAGCCGCTGGCGCGTCCGGCCGCGGCCCGGCGGCTGGGCGCTCGACCTGGACAAACTGGAGCACCTGTTGCGGCCCGATACGCGCCTGGTGGTCGTCAACTTCCCCCACAACCCGACTGGCCTGCTGCCCCCACCGGCCGAATTCGACGCGCTGATCGACCTGGTGCGGCGGCGTGGCGCGTGGCTGCTGTGCGATGAGATGTACCGTGGGCTGGAGCGCGACCCGGCCGAACGCCTGCCCTCGGCCGCCGACCGCTATGAGCGGGCCATCGTCCTGTCCGGCCTGTCGAAGACCCACGGCCTGCCGGGTCTGCGCGCCGGGTGGCTGGTCGTCCACGACGCGGCCTTGCGCGCGGCGCTGATCAACTGGAAGCATTACACCACCATCTGCGCCGCCGCCCCCAGTGAAATGCTGGCGACGGTGGCCCTGTCGGCCCACGAGGCATTGGCCGGGCGCAACCGGCGGATTATCGCCGGTAACCTGGACACGGCCGAGGCGTTCTTCCGGCGTTGGCCGGAGTTGTTCGACTGGCGGCCGCCGCGGGCCGGGTCGGTGGCCCTGGTCGACGTCAACGTGCCCTCGGCCACGACCTACTGCCACGCGCTGGCCCATGACGCCGGGGTGTTGCTGCTGCCGGGGCCNNTGGGCAAACACCGGCCGCCCGGCGCGGTTGCCCATCTGAAATCGGTCGGCCCTGACATGGTACAATTCGCGATCGCCGTTGTCATACGCCACGTACTGCCAGCCGGGCACGCGCACCGCCCAATATTGAGAATCTTCCGAGGAACTGGCCCGCTTTTCCTGAAGAACGGCCTCGTTCCATTCGATGGCTGTACCGCGCAATAGAGGCATCAAACTCGCGCCATCCTGTGACAGCCCCACCGTCACCCCGGCATATTCGGCAATCGTCGAAGCCAGATTGACGTGGGACACGAATCGCCTCTCTTGTCTGTTCCCGACTCGTCCCGGATAGCGAATCAACAAGGGAACCCGCGAACACTCATCATAGGGGCAGTTTTTATAAAACCAGCGGTGCGACCCCCACGAGAATCCATTGTCGCTGACGAACACGATCAGCGTGTTATCCAGTTCCCCTTTGGCCTGTAGGGCGGCGACGATGGCCTGCACGCCATCATCGATCGCTAATAGTTCCCGGTGGGCGTTCAATCGTTCGACACGCCACTGATTTAGGGTGCTCTGGCCCGGAATCCCTAACTTCCGCACCCACTGTGGCTTATCAGCGATATTGGCTTCGAGATAATTCGGCGGATCCGGCGGCACGTAGACGTCGGCGTTTTCATAGCGGGCCGGTGGGTGAGAGACTAGATGCGGCGCGTGATAGCTGACGTAGAGGAAAAATGGCGCATCGTTGTCCTCAATAAAGCTCACGGCGCTTGTCGTCAGCGGATCCACCGGGCCGGTGTAAACCTGCCACACATCCCACCCGGTTTGGGGGCTGTTGCCCAACTCCCCGTACTTGCCCAACATCGCCGTCCGGTAGCCGGCTGCATCCAGCCAGACGGGCAAGGTATTGGTCGTATCCAGCCGGGCAATGTGTTTTGGCGCGTTGGAAAGCACGCCGTGATGATGGGCATACTGGCCGGTCAACAAGGTGGAGCGGGCCGGGGCGCACAGGGCCGTGTTGGCAAAGGCGTTGGTGAAGTGAACCCATGACCCGCCCGGGTTAGCCATCAAATGGCGCATGACCGGCAATGAGGCCACGTCTTGATCATCGGTGAGGATCAGCACAATATTGGGCCGGGTCGCCTGAGCCGCGATCGTCGATCTGCTCAACCAGAGGGACAGCGAGAGGGAGGGAGAGACAAGCAGCAAGAGTCCCACGATCAGCAGGACGAAGAACAAGGTAAATTTGCGTGTCATTTGATGCCCCCTGAGGACTCCAGCCGGAACGGTGACGAAACCCTGGCCCGCAACGCATTGCTAAAATCTCGAACGATGCCCACTTTCCTCGCCACACAGGGTATCATCCGCACAGTGCAGTATCCTGAATAGTGGGAAGGCGTTACATCGATCCTCCCGGNNTGCTTTACCGATAACCCAGCGGCGCGGCAAATTGACGTAGCGCAGGTGGTCATCCGCCGCGGTGACCGGGTGCTGCTGGAACTGGCCCAGGAGTTCGCCGACGGCCGGCGGCGGTCACGGCTTATGCTACCATCGGAAAAGCTGAAGGGGGGCGAATCGCCGCGCGCGGCCGCGTGGCGTTGTCTGGACGAGGAATTAGGACTACGCGAAGGAGGCGTGGCGCTGGGGGAGACGTCGCAAGTCAGCGAGGAAGTGGGCGATTCCCCTTCCTACCCCGGCCTACCGACGCGCTACGTATTCCACGTCTTCGAGGCTACGGCCGATAGCCTGCCGGACGATGATTTCTACCGCGACAACGCCGCCCCCAACGACCCCATCCGCCGCCACCTCTGGGGCTGGAGAAGGGAATGACTCCCTTTCTTACCAGCCGCGAGTCGCCAGTTGCTGGTCTTCGGTCAGGGTATGGATGCCGATGCCGACCATCGGCTGGCCCAGATTCTCGCTGACGCGGGCCAGGATGTCGGCGTTGCGGAAGTGGGTGGTGGCTTCAACGATGGCCTTGGCCCGCCGGGCCGGATCGCCGCTCTTGAAGATGCCGGAGCCGACGAACACGCCATCGACGCCCAGTTGCATCATCAGCGCCGCGTCGGCCGGGGTGGCGATGCCGCCGGCGGCAAAATTGACCACCGGCAGGCGGCCGAGCGCGCGGGTCTCCTTGACCAGTTCATACGGCGCGCCGATCTCCTTGGCGAAGGTCATCAACTCCTCTTCGGGCATGGCTTGCAGGCGGCGAATGTCGCCCAGCACGGTGCGGGCGTGGCGCACGGCCTCCACCACGTCGCCCGTGCCCGCCTCGCCCTTGGTGCGGATCATGGCCGCGCCCTCGCCCACGCGCCGCAGCGCCTCGCCCAGGTTGCGACAGCCGCAGACAAACGGGATGCCGAAGTCATGCTTATTGATGTGGTAGCTCTCATCGGCCGGGGTCAGCACTTCGCTCTCATCGATGAAGTCGACACCCAGCGCCTCCAGGATTTGGGCCTCCACGAAGTGGCCGATGCGCACCTTGGCCATGACCGGAATGCTGACCGCGGCCATGATCTCCTTGATCAGGCCGGGGTCCGACATGCGGGCCACGCCGCCGCTGACGCGAATATCGGCCGGGACGCGCTCCAGGGCCATGACGGCCACCGCGCCCGCTTCCTCGGCGATGCGGGCGTGCTCGGCCGTCACCACGTCCATGATCACGCCGCCCTTCAGCATCTGGGCCAGCCCGCGCTTGACGGTGAGGTTGCCCACCTCGCCGCGGCCGTTCTGGTTGTGTCCGTTCTCGTTCATTGCTTTACCTCCCGCCGCCGACCCTCGCCGAGCCGCGCCGCGTCTCATCTATTTGATTTATCAACACCACCCATTGTAGAGGTAGGNNACGATAGGGCCACTTGAGATTCGGGCTACGAAAGACGAGTGAAGCGCGCGAAGTTAGAAACCGAGTTTCTCGGAAGAAACTCGGTTTCTAAACTCAGTTGGGGTTGCAGGGGTAGCCGGCCGCCGCGCCGACAATGGCCGCCGAGTCGCCGTCCGCGCTACTGCGCAGTTCGATGGTCACCTCGGTCGTGCCCGCCGGCACGTCGGGCAGGGTCAGGGTGATCAGGTTCAGCAGCGCCCCGTGCGTCGGCCCAAAGCTGACGTCGGTATCATCGACCCCACCGGCATCGGCGATCACGGTGATGGCACGGTTGTCGTTGTCGTTGTCCACCAGCGCCACCTGGACGGTGACATCGGCCGGGCCGAGCGGCGGGTCGATGGGGATGGAGAGGGTCTGAACTTGCGCCCAGGGTTCCTCCGGCCCGACCATGTTGGTATGGCCGTCGGGATAGACAACGTAGTTATCGAAATACGGCACGGTCGTGGCGTGGGTGGCGTAGAGGATGAAGGCGCGCGGCACCTTGCCTCGTGTGCCGGGCGAGAGGAACCACCGGCCGCGAATCGACGACGCCGGCTCCAACTCCGTGCCGTACCAGTAGATACCATAGGAGCGGGCCGCCGTGCCGGTGAGGGACAGCACATCGACGTAGCTGCCATCGGGGTATTGAAAACGGCCGCGGCGTGGCAGGCGGCCGCCGTCTTTGCCGGCCAACTGACCGTAGAGGCCGATTAGATTGCCGGCGTTGGGGACATTCAGCTTAGCCCGCAGCTTGGCCTTGCGGGTGTCGCCCATGCCCACGCCGAGGATGGTGGTCAACTGGTTGGCCGGCGCGGGGCAGATGCCGACCGGCGGCGCGCCGACGTATTCATAGGCACCGATGTCGCACTCATTGCTGCTGGGCGCACCGTTACCTTCCTGGGGGCGAACCACGTCGCGTTGGTCAACACTGCTGACCGGGGCGACGGTGCAGGCGGCGCTGGGGGCGCGGTCGATGGCCGGGCTGCCGCCCACCAGGGCGTGGGTCTCGGTGGCCGGGGTGGTCGGGCCGCCGTTGTCGGCCAACGGGGCCAGGATGGCGGCCAGCGCCGTGGGCTGTGTGCCGTTGCTGGTGGCGGTGATGTCGGTCGCGCCGGGGGTGAAGTTGACGAACGCGGTGCCGTTGGTCAGGCCGCTGTGGCCGAGGAGATTGAAGTTATTGGCCGTGACCGTTCCCGTGCCGTAGGTCCCACTGTAGACGTAGACTTCAGCCCCACTTGCGGCGGCGTTGCCGCTGATGATCGCGCGGTTGAGGTCCAGGGTAGCGCTGCCGTCCACGAAAACACCGCCACCGTAAAACTCGGCCGTATTGTCGCTGATGGTCACGTTGTTCAGGGTCAACTCGCCAACGACGACCAGGATACCGCCGCCGTAATCGGCCGCGTTGCCGCTGATCGTGGTATTGGTGATGCTGCCCGTGGTCGGATAGGCCCCGGAGTCGCCAAAACCGCCCCAGACGATGCCGCCACCGTCGCCGTAGTTGCCGGCACTGTTGTTGGTGATGGCCGATTGGCTGATGGTGACATCGACGCCGTCCTCGATCGCCAACCCGCCGCCGGTGGAGTTCGCCGTGTTGCCGTCGATGGTGGAACGGGTGATGGTCAGATCGACCTCATCGGCGAAGATGCCGCCGCCGTAATCGACCGGGCCGTTGCCGCTGATGATGCTGTCGATGACAGCCAGCGAGCCACCCCTGGCATTGATACCCCCGCCGTTGCGGTTGGCGTCGTTGCCGCTGATGGTAGTGGTGGTTACGGTAACGTCCGCGCCGTATGAGGTGAAGGCTCCGCCGCGAAAGCCATCGTTGCCGCTGAACGTACTGTCGGTGATGTCGAGCGTGCCGCCATCGGCGAAGATCGCCCCGCCACTGCTGCCCGAATTGGTGTAGAAGCGGCTATCGGTGACCGTCAGCGCGCCGCTATCGGAAAAGATCGCTCCACCGCCGTTGCTGCCGCCGGAGACGGAGCCATTCTGCAACGTCAGGTCGTCAACGGTCAGATCGCCGGCCGCGGCCACGGCCAGGAAACGTAGATCGGCGGCGGTCGTATTGTCGAAGGTCGAGCCGTTGCCGGAGAGGATGATCTCGCTCGTGACCTGGGGCAGGCCGGTGTTACCGCCGTAATCGCCGACCGAAGCCGCGAAGTCGAACGTGCCGCCGGCGGGCAGCGCAACGGTATCGGCCCCGACCGCTCCGGCTACACAGTCGCTGCCGGAGGTGTCGTTATTGTTGTTGGCGTTGTTGATGGCTTCGATGAGCGAGCAGTCGCCGTTGCCGGGGTCAAAGTCGATCTCGCCGTCGGCGACAGTGATCGTCGCCGCCTGGGCAAGGGGCACGAGCAGCGGGCTGCCGGCCAGGGCCAGCAGCAGCGCCGCCCCGGCCAACGACACCGCCGCGCGACGGTGGAGCCGCCGCCGGATGGCGCGCGGCGCGGCCCGCAAGTGGATAAGGGCGGCGGCAAAGCGCGGCAGCAGCCGGCTCTGTCGCCGTAATAAAAGGGCGGCCAGCCAGTCGCGGCCGGGGGCGCGGGAATAAGGGGTCTGTTCGGGCACGTTACTCTCCTGTTCGATAGAGTTTTCAACCAACGCCAAGCAAAAAGGAGCAGCGCAAAAATACGTATTTTTGCGCTGCTCCTTCCTTCGTAGTGTACATCATAATGATTTCGTAGATAATGTCAATGATGAATTTGGGCGGGGGTCAGGGGTTTTTTGCTATTGCCTGCGGCCACGTCGGGCGCTATAATTCATAATCATCGGATTCATTTGATTTATTGGATCAATCATCGTGCGCCTCGACAAGCTCGACTCTGAGTTTCTCAAGTACCTGACCGAACACCACGTCAACCCCGGCGATCGGCTGCCGTCCCTGACCGAGATCGGCGATGAGATGGGCGTCAGCGTCGGCACACTGCGCGAGCAGGTGGCCGTGGCGCGCGGGCTGGGGGTGGTCTCGGTGCGGCCGCGGTTGGGCATCCAGCGCGAGCCGTTCGACTTCGCCGAGGCCATTCTGCCGGCCATCCTCTTCGGTCTGGCGACGGGCGAGGCCGGCTTCGCCCAGTTGAGCCGGCTGCGGCGGGTGATCGAGGTCGGATTCTGGGATGAGGCGGTTGTGTTGCTGACGGCGGCTGACAAGGCCCGCCTGGGCCAACTGGTGACTGGGGCCTGGGCCAAGCTGCGCGGCGACCCGGTGCACATCCCCAACGGCGAGCACCGCCAACTTCATTTGACCATCTTCGGCCGCCTGGGCAATCCCTTTGTCCAGGGGCTTCTTGTGGCTTATTGGGATGCCTATGATGCCAGCGAATTGACCCGTTTCATGCGCTATGACTACTGGATGGACGTGTGGACCTACCACGAGCAGATCGTCGCCGCCCTGTGCGCCAATGAATTCGACCGCGGCCGGCGGCTGTTGGAGGAGCATTTTGCGCTACTGCCGATAGCCCCGACGACCACTGATCACTGACCACGGGCAGAGCAGGGGTGTAGGGGTGCGGGGGAGCAGGGGAGAAAGAGCACCACTACCCACTGACCACTAACCACTACTACGGAGTTACAATGACCTTACGATCCGAATTGGAAGCCGAGCAAGTGCGGCATCTGGACTTAAAAAGCTACTGTCTGGTTGAAAGCGGGGTCAGCGTGCGCGAGACGCTGAACCGGATGCGGGCCGAGGGGGGTGCGTCGGCGCTCATCACCCAGAACGGCCGCCTGATGGGCATCTTCACCGAGCGCGACGTGATGCGCCGCGTGGCCGCCGCGCCGGAGACACTCGACGGCCCGGTCGACGCAGTGATGACGCCCAAACCCATCACCGTCCTGCCCGACACGGCCGCCGCCGACGCGCTGTGGCTGATGGACGACCATCACTTTCGCAATCTGCCCGTCATCGACCGCCAGGGCCAAATCCTGGGCGACATGACCTACGCTTCGATTATCCACTACCTGGCCGCCCGCTATCCGGTCGAGGTGCTCAACCAGCCGCCCCGGCCGGAGCAGTATCCGAGTAAGCCGGAGGGTGGGGATTAGTGGATAGTGGGCAGTGGACAGTAAAGAGACTGACCACTGACCACTGGAACAAAAACATCATGGATCAAAACGACTACATAATCGAGGAACGCGACGCGGTCGTCATCCGCTTTGCCGGCGACTCCGGCGACGGGATGCAGCTGACCGGCACGCAATTTACCAACACGTCGGCCGTCTTTGGCAATGACGTCAGTACCATGCCCGACTTCCCGGCCGAGATTCGCGCCCCGGTGGGCACGCTGGCCGGCGTCAGCGGCTTCCAGGTCAACTTCTCCAACCGCGACATCCTGACCCCCGGCGACGCCGCCCAGATTCTGGTGGCGATGAACCCGGCGGCGCTGAAGGCCAGCCTGGTCGACGTGGAGACGCAAGGCACGATCATCGTCAACACCGACGCCTTCAATCAGGCCAACCTGCGCAAGGCCGGCTATGAGGCCGACCCACGCCACGACGGCTCGCTGAAGGAGTATCAAGTCATCGAAGTGCCCCTGACGTCGCTCAACCGCGAGGCGCTGCGGGACGTCGAAGGGCTGTCGAGCAAGGAAAAGGACCGCTCGCAGAACTTCTTCGCCCTGGGGCTGGCCTTCTGGATGTTCGACCGCTCGCTGGACGTAACGATCGAGTGGATCAACAAGAAGTTCGCCAAGTCACCGGCTGTGCGCAATGGCAATATTCGCTCGCTGGAGACCGGCTACCATTTCGGCGACACCAGCCGCATCTTCCAGCACCGCTATCACATCCGCCCGGCGGCGCTGAAGCCGGGGACATATCGCAAGGTGACCGGCAACGGCGCTCTGGCGATGGGCTTTGTCACCGCGGCGCGCAAGATGGGCAAGCCGCTGTTCTACGGCACGTATCCCATCACCCCGGCCAGCGACATCCTCCACGCCCTGGCCCAACTGCGCAACTTCGACGTGCGCACCTTCCAGGCCGAGGACGAGATCGCCGCGATGGGTTCGGTCATCGGCGCAGCCTTCGGCGGGGCGCTGGCCGTGACCGGCACCAGCGGCCCCGGCATCGCCCTCAAGAGCGAGGGCATGAACCTGGCCGTGGCCCTGGAGCTGCCGATGGTCATCGTCAACGTGCAGCGCGGCGGCCCCAGCACCGGCCTGCCGACCAAGGTAGAGCAATCCGACTTGTTGCAGGCCATGTTCGGCCGCAACGGCGAAAGCCCCATCGCCATCATCGCCCCCTATAGCCCGTCCGACTGCTTCGACGCGGCCATCGAGGCGTGCCGGCTGGCCGTGCGGGCCATGACGCCGGTGATGATCCTGTCCGACGGCTTTCTGGCTAACAGTTCCGAGCCGTGGATGATCCCCGACTCGGCCGACATCCCGCCCATTGAATTCAGCCATCCGACCGGCAACGGCGAGACCTTTCTGCCCTACCGGCGGGACGAGGAGACATTGGCCCGGCCGTGGGCGCTGCCCGGCACGCCGGGGCTGGAGCACCGCATCGGCGGCCTGAGCAAGGCTCCGGTGACGGGCAACGTCTCCTATAACCCGCTGCACCACGAGCAGATGGTCCACGACCGGGCGGAAAAGATCGCCCGCCTGGCCGACATCATCCCCGAACAGGAAGTCTTCGGCCCGGAGTCGGGGGAGTTGTTGCTGGTCAGTTGGGGCGGCACATTCGGCGCGGTGCGTTCGGCCGTAGTTGAGGCCCAGCGGCGCGGCCGGCCGGTGGCCCATGCCCATTTGCGCTATATCAACCCGTTCCCGCGCAATCTGCGCGACGTGCTCAGCCGCTACCGGCAGGTGATCGTGCCCGAATTGAACGGTGGGCAGATGGCCTTTCTGTTGCGCGGGCGCTACGCCCTGAACATTCAGGCCTACACCAAGGTTCACGGCCGGCCGTTCTCCATCAGCGAGATCGGGCGCCGGATTGAGCAGGCGTTGGAGAGATGAGAAATTATCGTTGAAGGGTAGCGAGTAGCGGGTAGCGGGTAGCAAGTCGCTCTGCCACCCGCCACCCGCCACCCGCCACTCGCCACCCTTTAGCGTTGCGATGCGGATAATAACCATGACGACTGATACCATACCCATGCCCACCCTCTCCCGCCAGGACTTCGTGTCCGACCAGACCGTGCGCTGGTGCCCCGGCTGCGGCGATTACGCCATCCTGGCGACGATCCAAAAAGCGCTGCCCGAGCTGGGCATCCCGCGCGAAAACATCGTGTTCATCAGCGGCATCGGCTGCTCCAGCCGCTTCCCGTACTACATGAACACCTACGGCATCCATAGCATCCACGGCCGCGCCCCCACGTTGGCGACCGGCCTGGCTATCACCAACCCCGACCTATCCATCTGGGTCGTCACCGGCGATGGCGACGGTCTGTCCATCGGCGGTAATCACCTGCTCCACGCCCTGCGGCGCAATGTGAACCTCAACATCATCCTGTTCAACAACCGCATCTATGGCCTGACCAAGGGGCAGTATTCGCCCACGTCGCGGGTGGGGGCCAGGACCAGTTCGTCGCCGATGGGCACGTTCGAGCACCCCATCAACCCCATCGGTTTAGCGCTGGCGGCCGAGGCGACCTTCGTGGCCCGCTCCATCGACGCCCACACCCAACATCTGGGCGAGGTGCTGCTCCAGGCGGCCCGCCACCACGGCTCGTCGTTCGTCGAGGTCTATCAGAATTGCGTCATCTTCAACCCCACCGAGTGGGAAGGGTTGGACGACCGCCGCACCCGCGACGACAACATCCTCTACTTGGAGCATGGCAAGCCGATGATCTTCGGCAAGAACCGCGATCGCGGTATCCGGCTCAACGGCTTCACGCCGGAGATCGTCATGCTGGGCGACGGCGTCACTGAGGCCGATCTCGTCGTCCACGACGCCGGATCGACTGAGTTGGGCTTCATCCTGAGCAACATGGAATATCCCACGCCGATGGGCGTCTTCCGCAGCGTCGGCGATCATCCCACCTATAGCGACGGCCTGATGGCCCAGATCGCCGAAGCGCAGACCAAACGGGGCCGGGGTAATCTGGACGAACTCTACCGCGCCGCCGATCTGTGGACAGTCGTACCCCAGGAGCCGGACGAGCCGATTGAGTCCCACATCTCCGGCCGCATGGCCGAGGAACTGGATGACGAGTACACCGATCGGCTGCAAGGCACGGGGATGCCCACGCCCAAGACCAATGTGCAGGATCGGCTGGTCGAGCATACCGTGTCCTCGCTGGCCGCCCACGCCCCGGTCGAGGTGGACGCCCACACGTCGCTGGCCAAGGCCATCCGCCAGATGAACAGCCACAATATCGGTTGCGTCATGGTGACCGACGACAACGACCGGCTCATCGGTATTTTCACCGAGCGTGACGTGCTCATGCGCGTGGCCGGCATCGTCAATGACCTATCGGCAGCGACGGTCGAAGGCTTTATGACGCCCGAGCCGGTGGCCGTCGGCCCAGACACGCCGATTGCCCATGCGTTGCACCTGATGGCCGTCCACGGCTTCCGCCACCTGCCGCTGGTCGACGACGGCCACCGGCCGGTGGGCCTCATCTCGTTCCGGGACGTGGTTCATCACCTGCATAGCGCCAACGTGACCGTTCCTTAGTACGCTAACGGCAATCTACTGAGGTTTGTAGTAAGCAACTTTAGTTGCGTTCCCAAAGACAACTCTTGTTGTCCGATAGCCTTGTTGCAGATTTACAAATGAATGCGGTGTAGGGGCGAGCCGGCGGCGATGGACATGGTGGAAACCAATCACCTTGTCTCGCCGCCGCCTCGCCCTTCTTTTGCCGCGACCGAAGAGAGGTCAGGCAACCGTCGCGCTCGGCCCACGCGGGCGCGGCCGATGGTTGTCGCGAAGGAGAAATGTACATGGGTAACGGAATGATTAAAGAGGCGCCGCCGGCGCAACAAAGCAACACGGCCGATGGTCTGATCGTCAATGATGGAACCATCGTCAACGACTTTTCCATCGTCGTCGCCACGGCCAACGGCACCGGCAGCCAGACGGCCAACATGGCTATCCTGCGCGCGCTGTTCAAGATGGGCATCCCCGTCAACGGCAAGAACATCTTCCCGTCGAATATCCAGGGCCTGCCGACGTGGTACCACATCCGGCTGAGCAAGGACGGCTACACCGCCCGCCGCCACACGTCGGAGATACTGGTGGCCTTCAATCAGGCCACGGTCGTCCAGGACATCCAGACATTGCCGCCGGGCGGCATCTGCCTCTACAACGCCGATTGGCGCTCCATTCCCCAGCGCGACGACGTGACCTACTACGCCGTGCCGGTCAACGAATTCATTCGCGATTCGGGCATGAAGGGCAAGCTGAAGGACTATCTGTCTAACATGGCCTACGTCGGCGCGCTGGCCCATCTACTGGCGATCCCGCTGGAGCGGCTGGACGATGCCCTGCTGTTCCTGTTCAAGGGCAAGCGGCGCACGGTCGATGCCAATATGGCCGTCGTGCGCGTGGCCTACGAGTGGGCCGCGGCCAATTTGACGGCCGCCCACCCCTACCGCGTCGCGCCGATGAACGAGACCGAGGGGCTGATTATGATGACCGGCAACGAGGCCGCGGCGCTGGGGGCGGTCTTCGGCGGCGTCACCTTCGCCGCCTGGTATCCCATCACCCCCTCCACCAGCGTCATCGACGCCCTCAACGGCTATCTGGCGCAGATGCGCCGCGACCCGGCCACGGGCGAGGCNNCTGCCCACCCGCACCAGCCAGGGGGACGTGCTCTTCACCTACTACCTGGGCCACGGCGACACCAAAAACGTCATCCTGCTGCCGTCGTCGTTGCGCGAGTGCTTCGATTTCGGTTACATGGCCTTCGACCTGGCCGACACGCTGCAAACGCCAATCTTCGTGCTCAGCGATCTCGATCTGGGCATGAACAACTGGATGTCGGAGCCGTTCGACTACCCGGCCGAGCCGCTGAAGCGCGGCAAGGTGTTGTCGGCGGCCGACGTGGCCGAGCGCGGCTTCGCCCGCTATCGCGACCTCGACGGCGACGGCATCCCCTATCGCACTCTGCCCGGCAACGAGCACCCGCTGGCGGCCTACTTCGCCCGCGGCACGGGCCACAACGACGCCGCCGTCTATAGCGAGCGGCCCGACGATTGGCGCAACAACATGGCCCGGCTGGCGCGCAAATTCGACACGGCCCGTTCGCTGGTTCCCGGCCCGGTCATCGACGAGGTGGAAGGGGCAGAGATCGGCATCATCGCCTACGGTACGACCCGCCCAGCCATCGACGAGGCCCGCGACCGGCTGGCGGCCGACGGCATCGCCACCAGCTGGCTGCGGCTGCGCGCCCTGCCTATCAACGGCGAGGTCGAGGCGTTCATCGCCCGCCACGAGCGGGTGTATGTCATCGAGATGAACCGCGACGGCCAATTGCAGACCATCCTGCGCGCCGAGTTGCCCGAGGTCGCCACGCGGCTGGAGTCGCTGGCCCTGCTCGACGGCATGCCCCTGACCGCCCGCTGGGTGGTCGAGGCGATCATGGCCGCCGAGCAAGACCGGCCGCGCCGTCGCGCCTCTCACGGCCAGGGCAAGCGCGGCGCCACCGAGCTTGATCTGCCCGGCGACGGCTCCCTTTCGCCCGGCAATGGGATGCCCCGCGGCGACAGCGGTCTGACCGATATGGGGCATGATGGGCATAATCGGGAAGTGATTGCGGACGAGGCGTAGCGAGTAGCGGGTGGCGGGTGGCAATTGGCCGCCGATCGCTGACCGCTGATGAATGAACGACGACTACAAAGGATGAAAAATGACTGAAACAACAACACCGCGCGCCGGCCGGGTGAATGCCATCGGGCTGGCCCAGGCCGACTATAAGGGGCTGCCCTCCACGCTGTGCCAGGGCTGCGGCCACAACTCCATCGCCAACCAGATCGTGCAGGTGGCCTACGAACTGAACGTGCGCCCGGCCGAGGTGCTCAAGCTGAGCGGCATCGGCTGCTCCAGCAAGTCGCCGGCCTACTTCCTGGGCGGCAGCTTCGGCTTCAATACGCTCCACGGCCGCATGCCCTCGCTGGCGACCGGGGCGCTGTTGGGCAACCATCAGATGCGAGCCATCGCCGTCAGCGGCGACGGCGACACGGCCAGCATCGGCCTGGGCCAGTTCAAGCACCTGCTGCGCCGCAATGCAAGCATGGTCTACGTCGTGGAGAACAACGGCGTCTATGGCCTGACCAAAGGGCAATTCTCGGCCACGGCTGACGAG
>CXWJ01001071.1_pt1 | contig 13785 bp, 15 predicted proteins | sample 590841 | NCBI WGS metagenome assembly CXWJ01 (sample SAMEA3498367, study PRJEB10139) | wastewater metagenome | biome: wastewater treatment plant; material: activated sludge | place: Austria | collected 2015-01-21 | reverse complement strand
CGCGCCCAGGCTATCCGCGAGATCATCGCCGAACTGGAGCGCGTCCATAGCCACCTGCTATGGCTGGGCGTCGCCGCCCACGATGCCGGCTTCGACACCCTCTTCATGTACACCTGGCGCGACCGCGAAACGGTCATGGACATCCTTGAAGCGCTCAGCGGCAATCGCGTCCACTATTCGGCCAACGTGTTGGGCGGTGTGAAATTCGACTTGACCGACGCCAGCAGCAGCGCCATCCTGAAGGGGCTGGAATACCTGGAGGAACGCACCCATCACTACCGCCAGGTCGTCAATGAGGACGCCTTTTTCCTGCAACGCACGCGCGGCGTGGGCACGATGAGCCATGCAGAAGCGTTGCGCCTGGGGGTCGTGGGGCCGACGGCGCGGGCGTCCGGGGTTGAGCGCGACGTGCGCGTCGATGCGCCCTACATCGCCTATGGGGAGTTTCCGGTTCGACTGCAAACGCTGGCCGCCGGCGATCTGGAAGCGCGTTTNNCTGACGGCCAAACGTATGCCGCGCAAGCTCAAGGCCGGCGAGGTCATCAGCCGCGTCGAGGCCCCGCGCGGCGAACTGTTCTACTACATCCGCAGCACGGGCGGCGAATCGCCCGACCGCATCAAGGTGCGCACGCCGACCCTCTGCAACATGGGATCGGTGCTGACCCAGACCATCGGCCAAAATCTGGCCGACGTGCCCATGATCCTGGTCGGCATCGATCCGTGCTTTTCGTGCAACGACCGGGCGGTAACGGTGCGGTCGGCAACCCAGTCAGGCGATCCCCGGACGTGGACATGGGCCGCGCTGCGCCAATATGGGATCGATCATTATCGACGGCAGATGGGCCTCGACCCATCGCGCCCCTAGCAACGGAGCATCATGTCTATCGCTCGCGATCTGTTTACCTTGATGTTCTTCCCCGCCGGGCTGGGCCTGTTGGCCGCCGGTCTGCTGTTCCAGTGGGTCGACCGCAAGTTGTTGGCCCGCTTCCAGAACCGGCTGGGGCCGCGCTGGTTCCAGCCGTTCGCCGACGTGGTCAAGCTGTTGGGCAAGGAAGAGATTCAGCCGCAGGGGGCCAATCCGCTGCTTTTCGCCGCCCTGCCCATCATCGCCCTGGCCGGGGCGTTGGCGGCGGCGCTGGCCGTGCCGCTCTTCGGCCTGCCGCCGGTCTTCAGCTACCCCGGCGATCTGATCGTCACCCTCTATCTGCTCAGCTTGCTGACGTTGTGCATCGGTCTGGCCGGGGCGCAGACGCGCGACCGTTTCTCGCTGACCGGGGCGTTGCGGGTTTTCACCCAACTGTTCGCCTACGAGGCACCCTTTATCCTGGCCTTGCTTACGCCGGCGGNNCCGCGCGGCCGTGGTTCGCTCTGACGCTGCCCATCACCTTCGTCGTGGCCCTCATCGGCCTGATGGGCAAGCTGGAGCTGCCCCCCTTCGACGCGCCGGAAGCGGAAACGGAGATCGTGGCCGGTGCGCTGACCGAATATAGCGGCCGAGGGCTGGCCCTGTTTACGTTGGCGCGGGCGGTGGAGTTAGTGGTCGGTCTGATGCTGGTGACGGCCCTCTATCTGGGCGGCGCCGGCCAGGGGGCATTGGCCGCCGTGCTGTTCACGGCCAAGGCGCTCGGCCTGCTGGTGGTGGTCGTCGTCCTGCAAACCGTCCTCGCCCGACTCCGCATCGACCAGACGGTCAATCTGTGGTGGCGGCTGGGTTCGGTTCTGGTCATCGGTCAATGGCTATTGATTGTCCTGTTCAGGGTGCTGCAATGAAAAAGATCGGCATGTTCGTGGATCTGATCGAATCGGCTTTTCAGCGGCCGGTGACCGAAATCTATCCGCTGGAGCGCCGGCCAACGGTCGAGCAGTTTCGCGGCCTGTTGCATTGGAACCCCGAGGGCTGCACGGGCTGTGCCCTGTGCGTCAAGGATTGCCCGGCCGAGGCCATCGACTTCATCACCATTGACAAGGCGGCCAAACGGTTCGTCTTTCGCTATTATGCCGACCGCTGCACCTTCTGCGGCCAATGTGCCTACAATTGCCGCTTCTATTGCATCACTCTGAACAACGAGGAATGGGAATTGGCCGACGTCGATCGCGACGGCTATTTGATCACCTATGGACGGCCGGAAGATGTCGAGCAGCTTGAATTGGCGGAACGAACTGAGCCGGTTGGCGGGGCCGGTTAACGGCGCGCCACNNTCATCCGACGCCTTGAGGCAGCACTGCCGGCAACGGCGCATCTCCTGCTGGTCGATGCGGCCCACGCGCCGGAAAACATCCTCGGGCCGATCATACGCTTTCGCCCCAGCGCGGTGCTGTTTGTGGACGCCGTTCGCGCCGGGCAGCCGCCGGGGACAATCCTGTGGTTGCCGGCAGCGGCGGCCGACGCGACGGGCGGCAGCACCCACACCCTGCCTCTCAGCGTCCTGGCCGCCTTCATCACCGCCGAAACGGGCGCGGCCGTCTACGTGCTTGGCATCCAGCCGGCCACGACCGAGTTTGGCTCAGCGCTTAGCCCGGCCGTCGCACACGCCGTGGCTCAGGTCGCGGCCGAAATCACCGCCTATTGGCGCAAGCTCAATGCGGCCTGCTCGGCGATGAGCACCGGCGACGTCGCGGTCGTCAATACCTGAAACACCGCGTCGCCCAGCGCGTCCATGACCCGGCTGGCTTCGTTGACGGGCATGGGCTGGGCGCGTTCCAATTCCTGCCCGGCAAATTGATAGTACGGGTTCAGCTCACTGAGCAAGGCCATCGCCTCACGGCGCGCCGGCAACATCTGGCTGCGCTCGGTCCAGGCGGCCATATTCTCGGCCGACGTCAGGAAGGCGATCAGTTCGCCGGCCAATGCCTGCCGGGCCGGATCGCTCGTCGTGATGGCCCAGGCCCAACTCGTCGTCAGCGGCAGCAACGCCCCGGAGACGCCGGGCACGGCTGAATAGGCTTGTGCGCCCACAAGTCGCGGATCGGCCGCCTGTAGCCCCAGCAGATGTTCGACCCGCGTCCACATGAAATCGCTCGTGCCCAACTGGTGGTATTGCCACGCCTCATCCAGCGTCTTGAGTTGGTGACTCTGCAACAGATTCTCCTTGCGCATGCCTATCGTCGCCAGGGCGCGGGCCAGTGGTTCCGTTTCCAATACCGGCTGGCCCGTGTCGTCGCTCAGGTTGCCGCCCTCGGCCAGATAGAATTGGAGTCCCAGCAGCGCCCCTTCACGGCTATCGGCCGGCAATACCAGCGTGTGATTGGTAACTGAAATGAACTGCGACCAGTTGAGCGGGATGGTTCCGGTGATCACCGCCGGATCATAGAGCAGATGCGTCAGTCCGGCCGTGGCGAAAGGAGCGCCGAAAAACGCATCATCGCGGACAATTTGTGACACCGGCGCGGGGTAAATGTCGCCCATACTCTCGCCCGCCAGCCGCGTATCCAGAGGAAAAAACAAATCGCGCGCGCGGGGGTCGGCCAGCAGCGCCGTCGGCACGGCCACCAGGTCGGGCATGACCGATGGGGCCACCAACCGCCCGGCCTGTAGGAAGGCCAGGATGCCCCCCGGCCCCTCGACCGGCTTCTGCTCAACCGCGATCTCCAGCGCCCCCCGCTCGGCGCGGAAGGCGGCCAGTTGTTCAGCCAGTTCAGCCGAGCCGGCCTCGGTGCGTGCGCCGATCTCCGGCGGCAGCCAGAGGCGAAGTGGAGCAATGGATTGCGCCGGCGCGGGCAGGCCGGACAGATCGCTCGTCGCCTGGGCCGCGGGCGTCGCCACAGGGGCGGTGGCGGCCGGCGAAGGGCTAACCACGATGCCCGGCGACTCCTGTAGCAGCGTGCAGCCGGTAGCCGTGGCGAAGAGGATTAAGAGAATCAACGTCAAGGACAGGCGAATGGTTTTATTCATTGGTGATTTCATCGTCCCAACGAGCCAGTATATCACGCCGATAGTTGCCTGTCAGACGTGTTTGGGGTAAGCTGAAATCATGTCGTTTATGGTCGGCTTCACGCGCGAGATCGTTCAGACCCATCTGCTGGCTTCCAGCACGGGACGGCCTTGTATCAGTGTGCCCCGATCCTGAATGTTATGTAAAGCTAAAGTTTTTGTGAATCGTAGCCGGGGCAATCAAGACCCCGGCTTTTTTGTTTTTGGGAGGCGTATTGTGGCCGAAATAATTGTCAAACTCGACCGTGTGACCGTCACGTTGGCCGGACGGCCGATCTTCGGCGATCTGACCTGGGAGATTCAACGCGGCCAGCGCATCGGGCTGGTGGGGCCAAATGGCGCGGGCAAGTCAACCATTATGAAGCTGGTGGCCCAGGAGTTGACGGCCGATTCCGGCCAGGTCTTCCGCCTGTCCGGCCTCACCTGGGGGCGGCTGGAGCAGGAGCCGCATCTGCCCGGCGGCCGAACCGTGCTACAGGAGGCCCTCACCGCGTTACCCGAGTTGGCGGCCATCGAACAGGAGCTGGACGTGCTGGCCGACCGCATGGCCCAACCCGACGTCTATGGCAACCCCAAAACGCTGGAGAAAGCGCTGCGGGCGCAAGAACGCCTGTTGCATCAATTCGAGCGACTGGAAGGTCCGCGCTACGAGAGCAAGGTCAAGGAGACGCTGCTGGCGCTGGGGTTTGGCCCGGCCGAATGGGGCGCGGCGGCCGAGCATCTGAGCGGCGGCCAGAAGAAGCTGGTCATGCTGGCGAAGTTGCTGGTGCAACAACCGGCGCTGTTGCTGCTGGATGAGCCGGACAATCACCTCGATCTGCCGGCCAAGCGGGCGCTGGAGAATATCATCCGCACCTATGCTGGCTGCGTGGTCATCATCTCGCATGATCGCTATTTGCTCGACGAGGTGACGACCCACATCGCCGAACTGGAGAGCGGCCGACTAACCCAATACCTCGGCAACTACACGTCTTACGCCAACGAGCGCGCGCTACGCCGCCTGCGCCAGCAGCAACTGTACGCCGCCCAGCAAAAGGAAATCGCCCGCATCGAGGCGGCCATCGCCCGCTTCGAATTGTGGGCCTCGCTGGTAGTCAACGAACGCCACATCCGGCAAGCCCGCAGCCGCCAGAAGATGCTCGACAAGATGGACAAGATCGAGAAAGTCAACGAGGCCAAGCGCATGACGCTGGAGCTAAACGGCTGGCGTGGCAGCAATAAGGTCGTGGAGTTGGTCAACGTCGGCCGCACCTTCGACAACGGCCGTGTCCTGTTCCGGCAGCTCAACATGACGATCTGGCACGGCGAGCGCGTCGGTCTGGTCGGTCCCAACGGCGCCGGCAAATCGGAACTGTTCAAAATGTTGCTCGATCCCGAAAACATCAGCCAGGGCGAGGTCAAAATCGGGCCGAGCATCCAGATCGGCTACTATGCCCAGGAGCAGGAAACGCTCGAGCCCGACCAGGACCTCATCACCTGTATCCGGCAGGCTGCGCCGCTGACCCGCGAGGCGGCCGTGGCCTTCCTGCTGCGCTTCCTGTTTAGCTACGATCAGGTGCAGGGGCCAATCGGCAAGCTGAGCGGCGGCGAGCGCAGCCGGCTGCAACTGGCCCGGCTGGTCTTGCAGCGGCCGAACCTGCTGTTGCTGGATGAACCGACCAATAACCTCGACATCGCGGCCATCGAAGTGCTGGAAGAGACGCTCAATGAGTTCGTCGGCACCGTTCTGGTCATCTCTCACGACCGTTTCTTTCTGGATACCGTCGTCGACCGGATCGTGGAACTGCGCGACGGGCGGCTGACNNTAACGTCCCGCTCAAAACGCCTGTATAATCTCGCAAACTAACCGGAGATAGTGTCCCATGGGGCCTGAAGATAACGAGTTTACGGCGCAGCCCTTTCACGAGACAGTCGTCGCCATTCGCGACGAGATCGCCAAGGTGATCATCGGCCAGGCGGATGTCGTGCGCCACGTCCTGACCGGCATCCTCGGCAACGGCAATGTGCTGCTGGAGGGCGTGCCGGGGCTGGGCAAGACGATGCTCATCCGTTCCTTCGGTCGCGCCCTGGCCCTCGACTTCAGCCGCATCCAGTTCACGCCCGATCTCATGCCGGCCGACATCACCGGCACGGTAATCCTGGAAGAAGGCGAAGACGGCCGGCGCGTGTTTCGCTTCCAGAAAGGGCCGGTCTTTGCCAATCTTGTGCTGGCCGACGAGATCAATCGCGCCACGCCCAAGACGCAATCGGCCCTGCTCGAAGCCATGCAGGAGCATACCGTCACCGTCGGCAACACCACCTACCCGCTGCCCGCGCCCTATTTCGTCCTCGCCACGCAGAACCCGATTGAGCAGGAGGGCACGTATCCCCTGCCCGAAGCCCAACTCGACCGGTTCATGTTCAAAGTCGACGTCCCTTTCCCATCGGCCGAGGAGATGCGCCAAATATTGGAGCGCACGACCGGCGGCGCGGAGCCGGAGATTAGGCCCGTGGCTTCGGCTGAGCATCTGCTCGCCATGCAAGCCGTCGCCCGGCGCATCCCCGTGCCCACGGCCGTCAGCGATTTTGTCGGCCGGCTGGTCATTGCCACCCACCCCGGCCACGGCCTGAGCCGGATGGCCGACGATTTCGTGCGCTACGGGGCCAGCCCCCGCGGCGGCCAGGCAATCATCGTCGGGGCGAAGGTGCTGGCCCTCATGGACGGCCGCTTCAACGTCAGCTTCGACGACGTGGCCGCCATCGCCCCGGCCGCGTTGCGCCACCGTATTCTGCTCAACTTCGAGGGGCAGGCCGAGCGGGTGCGGCCCGACGACATCATAGCCGACCTGCTGCGGGCCGTGCCCCGCGAGACCCTGGCCCATGCCCGCTAACCCTTCCCCGCGCCTTTTCGCCGAGGTCGATCTGCGGCAACTGGAGCAGCTGACCCTCGTGGCCGACACCGTGCGTGTCGGGGCTATGAAGGGTGACCGCCGCAGCCGCCAGCGGGGCACGGCCATCGAATTCGCCGATTATCGTGACTACACGAAAGGGGACGATTTGCGGCGGCTGGATTGGAACGTCTTCGCCCGCCTGGAGCGGCCGTTCATCAAGCTGACCGAAGAAGAGGAAGACCTGGCCGTCCACGTGCTGGTCGATGTCAGCCACAGCATGAATTGGCCGCGCGATGAAAATGAGTTGCCAACGGCGAACAACAAGCTGCGTTATGCCCTGTTGCTGGCCGGGGCGTTGGGAACGATTGGGCTGCTGTCGGGCGATCTGGTACAAGTGACCTTGTTCGACAGCACCGATCGGCAGGCGTGGGGGCCGTTTCGCGGCCGGCAAAACAATTGGCCGCTGGTGCAATTCCTGGAGGCCCATTACGTCGCCCTCCGGCGCGAGAATGGCGACAGCCGGCGCAAAACGTCCCTCGACATCTCTCTGCAACGCTATGCCCAACGCGCCCGGCGGCCCGGTCTGCTGCTGCTGCTGAGCGATCTGCTATCACCCGGCGACTATCGCCCCGGCCTGAGCGCCCTCCAGGCGCGCGGCTACGAGATTGTCGTGCTGCATCTTCTCAGCCCCGATGAGCTGACACCGGAGATGGGCGGCGATCTGCGCCTGATTGACACGGAGACGGGCGAGGCGGCCGAGATCACCCTCGACCCGCTGACGGTAGAGGAGTACATCCTGCGCGCCCAGGCGTGGCAGCAGGCCATTGCCGGCCATTGCGCGGCCCGTTCAATCCACTACGCGAAAATTACATCTGATACGCCGTGGGAATTGGTCATCCAGCAGTCGCTGCGCCGGCAAGGGGTGATTCGTTAGGCATGTCATTGCTGGCCCCCACTGCCCTGGCCCTTGGGCTTCTGGCCGTGCCCATCCTCTTGCTCTACATGCTGCGCCAGAAGCGCCGCGACCGCCTGGTCAGCAGCACGCTCTTGTGGCGCGACCTGGTGCGCGACCGCACGGCCAACGCCCCCTGGCAACGGCTGCGCCGCAATCTCCTCTTGCTGTTACAATTGTTGATTCTCGCATTGTTGGTTCTGGCGCTGGCCCGGCCCACCCTGCCGCTGGAAGGTCAAATCGACGGCAATTTGATCGTCCTGCTCGACACGTCGGCGTCGATGGGCGCGACCGACGGCGCGGACGGGGCGAACCGCTTTCAGGCGGCAACGGCTCAGGTGGAGCAGTTGATCGACGGCCTGGGCGGCGGCGATGGGATGACGCTGATCGCCGTCGGGCGTGCGCCCATTGTGCTGTCGGCGGCCACCGGCGACCGTGACCTGCTGCGCGCCGCCCTGGACAACGCCGCGCCGGAATACTCGGCCGCCGATTGGCCGGCGGCGCTGGCCCTCGCGGCCGGGCTGACCCACGGACTGGCCGAGCCGCGTCTTGTCATCGTCTCCGATGGCGGCTTGCCGGCCGACCTGCCCGACGTGCCCGCCGAGGTAACCTTTCTGCCTGTCGGCCGCAGCGGCGACAATCTGGCGCTGGCCTCCCTGGGTGTGCGCCCGGCGGCCGAGGGGCTGGAAGCACTGGTCAGCGTCGCCAACCACGGCGCAGCGCCCGGTCAAGTGCTGCTGAGTCTGACCGTGGATAGCGTCCTATTCGACTCGCGACAACTCGACATCGCGCCGGAGGGAACGGCCGGCGTCACCTGGCAACTGCCGGCCGAGGCCAAGGTGATCGAGGCCCATCTTGAGCCGCTGGACGGGACGGCTGATTATCTGGACGTTGATAATCGGGCGTGGCACGTGGCCGGCAGCGGGGCCGACCAGCGGGTTTTGCTTTTTTCGGAGGGCAATCTTTTTTTGGAGCGGCTATTTGCCATTTTGCCCGGTTATGAAGTCGTTCGCGCCGCAGCCGGAGAGGCCACGACCGCGCCGGAAGACGGCGGCAGCGCCGGCTTCTACATCTTTGATGGCGTCGCTCTGCCGGAAACGCTGCCCGTAGGCAACCTCCTGATCATCAATCCGCAACCAACAGACGAGAGCGCCAACCTCATCCAGGTAACCGGCAGCTTTACCGAAACCCAGTTTATTGCTCAAGCCGACCACGCATTGCTGGCGGACGTTGATTGGCGGTCGGTCAACATTGCCGAGGCGCAAACCGTCACTGCGCCGGGCCTCGTGCCTTTGATCAGCGCCACGGGTGGGCCGCTCCTGTTGGCCGGAGAGGTAAACGGGCGGCGGGTCGTCATGCTGCCCTTCGACCTCAACCAGTCTGACCTACCCCTGCAGATTGCTTTTCCGGCTTTAATGGCTAACATTGCCGCGTGGTTGAACCCTGGCCCGGCCTTTACCATGAATGAAACGCTGCAACCGGGTAGCGTGGTGTCGCTGCTGCCCGACGCCCGCGCCGAAAGGATCACGATCACCATGCCTGACGGCGCAATCCGGCAACAGGCGCTTGACGAATCGTCCGGCATGGTGCTGTTTCAGGACACCCAGCTCCCCGGCCTGTACACTGTCTCCAGCCGAGATAGAGAGGGAACCGAACAGCCGGTGGGCGCTTTCGCCGTTAATTTCTTTAATCCCGGCGAATCGCGCATCCAGCCCACGGACACGTTGCGCATCGGCCGGCTGGATGTTCCCTCCGGCGTAAATCAGGTCGCGGGCGCGCGCGAGGTAGGGCACTGGCTGCTGGGAGCTGGATTTATCATATTATTGGTGGAGTGGTGGGTAGCCTATCACCGCCGCGCCGGCGCTCTGGGCACAAGAAGCTAATGGATATGCCGCCTGAGTTATTGAATGCTCCTGAAGAGGAGCCACTGCATCCCGAGTCATCCGGTCGCCGGCGGATGATCGGGCGCCTGCCACTCGTCTCCATCAGCGCGGCCATTCTGGTCGTGGCCGGGTTGGCGTTGCTGGCCGTTTCCCTCAGCGGCGGCAACAGCAACCCCCTCTACCCCAGCCTGCCGACCATGACGCCGCCCGCCGCCACCACCGCGCTGGAGCCGGAGGTGATCGGCTTTGCCGAGTTGAATGCCGATCCGGCGGCCTTTTTGGGCCGTCGCCTGCAAGTGTCAGGAGATTATACTCCGTTGGCCGCGCCGGAATGCCTCGATTACACCGGCCCTTCTATTCGTTGGAGTCTGGTTAGCGAAGAGTTGCAACTCAATGCCACCGGCTTTGAACCACTGCTCATTCTGCTCGAACCGGGCACGCCGATGATCGTGACCGGTTTCTGGCAGGCATATCGCGGGCCGGTGGGCTGCGGCAAAGAGCCGGACGACGGGACAGTGTGGTATCTGGCCGTGGATCGCATTCTCGAACCCAACCCACTCACCGGCGCGCCCGGCCCGCTGCTGACGGTCGTCCCCGGCGAGGCCCTACCCACATTAGCGCCGGAAGCGACCGTGAACCCACTCACGCCCACTCTTGAAGTGACGCCGACGATCACCGAATCCCTGACCGTGACCGCCACCGTTGGCGCAACGCTGCCGGCCGGATTGACGCCGGAACCAGCCATAACCGCCCCACTCGTGACGCCATTGGCGACGGTGGGAACACCGGCCGCTACCCCCGGAACCCCCGACCCCGCGCTGACGCCGGCCGCCACGCCGCCCCCCGGCTCCAGCCCCACACCCTCGCCGACCGGCGGCACAGCCGGAAACGCCACGCCCGGCTTGCCGACCAGTACACCGTCGGGCACGGGCTACCCCCCATCGGGAGCGACGCCCACGGGGACGACCGATCCCTACCCCTAGTCGATCGCTATGACATTATCTTTCACTTCGGCGCACCATCCCCCGGACCCGGCCGACCGGCCCGGCCTGTGGTTCCTATTCAAGGGGCATCGTTTGCTGGTGCGGCAAGGGCAGATTCCGGCCCTGGTAGCGCCGGGTGACCTGGGCCTGACGCCTATGCGGTCGCGCTATCTCGGCTATTTGGGCGACGGGGCCGAGAGCATCGCCTGCTATTGTGGTGAACTGGCCGAAGAAACCGACGCGCCGCCCGAGCATTCCTTCGAGGGGTTGCGCCCGCTCTACGGCCGCCTGGACGAGACCACATTTTGGCTGGCGGGACGGGCCATCCAGATTGTGGATTGGGAGCGAACGCACCAGTTTTGCGGCCGTTGCGGCCGGCCGACGGTCGATCACGAACGNNGCCCAGCGCTTCCCGGGGACGATGTTCAGCGTGCTGGCCGGTTTTGTGGAGCCGGGCGAAACACTGGAGGAGTGCGTCCGGCGCGAGGTGCTGGAGGAGACGGGCATTCTCGTCGAAGACATTCGTTATTTCGGCAGCCAGCCGTGGCCCTTTCCCCATTCGCTGATGATCGCCTTCACCGCCGAGTATGCGGCGGGAACGTTGACGGTCGATCCGCTGGAATTGGCCGAGGCGGACTGGTTTTCGCCGGCCTCGTTGCCCGCCTGCCCCCCACCGCCCAGCATCGCCAACCGGCTCATCGCGAGCTGGTTAGAGGAGAACAGGCCCGTATAAACAGGAACACCTCTACTCCCGGCCGATTATTGTTTACCGAAATTCCCGCATGGGCTACAATCAATGGCGTTCGTAGTTCAGGTGGGTGGCGCGAGCGATTAGCCTGTGGAGGCAACCGGACTCTGGGTTCCAATCCGCCCCCACCGCGATCACGTAACCGCGGAGCCAACATTACTAGACACTCATCGTACTGGAGGATCCCTTGAGAAATATTCTTGTCACCGGCGGGGCGGGGTTTATCGGTTCCAATTTTGTCCATTACATGCTGGGGCGCTACGACGACTGCCGCATCGTCGTCTACGACAAGCTTACCTACGCCGGCAATCTGGACAATTTGCTGCCTGTACAGGAAGACCCCCGCTACCGTTTTGTGCATGGCGATATTTGCAACCGCGCCGACGTTGAAGCGGCGGTGCGGGCGCACGATGTCGATACCATCGTGAATTTCGCCGCCGAATCCCATGTCGACCGTTCCATCATGGATCCGGATGCCTTCATCCAGACCAGCGTCTACGGGACGTACACGCTGCTGGAAGTGGCGCGCAGCCTGGAGTTGGAGCGCTATCACCAGATCTCGACCGACGAAGTTTACGGCCACATCCCGGCCGGGCAGTCGAGCCGGGAGACGGATAAAGTCGAACCGCGCAGTCCCTACGCGGCCAGCAAGGCCAGCGCCGATCTGCTGGTCAATGCCTACTACGTCACCTACGGCCTGCCGATCACCATCACCCGCGGCTCCAACAACATCGGCCCCTACCAATATCCCGAAAAGGCCGTGCCGCTATTCGCCACCAATGCCATCGATGGGCTGCCGCTGCCGGTCTATGGCGACGGCCGGCAGATGCGCGAGTACCAGTACGTGGGTGATCATTGCGAGGCCATCGATCTGGTCTTGCGGCGCGGCGTCATTGGCGAGACATACAACATCGGCACCGGCGTCGAGGTCGAGAACCTGGATATGATCGAGGTCCTGCTCGATACCCTGGATCGGCCGCGCAGCCTCATCCGCCACGTGGCCGACCGGCCGGGCCACGACCGTCGCTACAGCCTGAACATCGCCAAGATCACCGCGCTGGGCTGGGAGCCTGACCATACGCCCACAGAAGCGATTATCAAGACGGCCGCCTGGTATCGCGATAACGAATGGTGGTGGCGCAAGATCAAGAGCGGCGAGTTTCGCCAATATTACGAAGCCCAATATGGCGAGCGTCTGCGAGCAGCCGCCGCCCAATAGTGACCTTTCAATCAAGCCCAAGCAACAGGAGTTGACCGACATGTCCGAGACCAAGAAAGAAGAGTTGATGACCACCTCGTCAAGCTTCGTCGATGGAACAAAAGGAGAGTTGATCTATCGCGGCTACGATATTCGCGATATCGGCCCGAATGCGACCTTTGAAGAAATCATTTACTTGCTCTGGAACGATAAGCTGCCTAATGCCCACGAGTTGAACTTGTTGAAAGTCGCTCTGGAGTCCAAACGGGCACTGCCTGATCTGCTGCTGAACGTGATGCGCGGCTTCCCCTGGGACGCCCATCCGATGGCCGTGTTGCGCACGGCCACCAGCGCGTTGGGACTGCTAGATCGCAACGCCGACAACATCACCGCCGATGGCGCGCGCGAGAAGGCGCTGCTGCTGACGGCGGTTATCCCCACCATTGTCGCCGCCTGGGAGCGGCTGCGCAACGGCCATGATCCGATCGCGCCGCGGGCCGGTCTGGGGCACGCCGCCAATTTCCTGTATATGCTCAACGGCGAGGAGCCAAACCCCGACGCCGTCGCCGCCCTCGATTCTTATCTCGTCCTGTTGGCCGACCACGGCTTCAATGCCTCAACCTTTTCGGCCCGCGTGACGACCAGCACCGGGGCCGACGTGTACTCGGCCATCGTCAGCGCCATGGGCACGCTGAAAGGTCCAGCCCACGGCGGCGCGACGCAGCGGGCCATGGAACAGTTTATCGACGCTGCTCAGCATGGCGACGTGGCCCTATGGTTCACCGAAGCCCGCGCCGCCGGCAAGCGCATCATGGGCATCGGCCACCGCATCTACAAGGTCGAAGACCCGCGCGCCCGCATTNNGGGCTGGCCCGACAGGATGAATACTTCATCGAGCGCGACCTTTACGCCAACGTCGATTACTATTCGGCCGTCGTCCTCTACACCATCGGTCTGCCGGTCGATCAGTTCACCTGTATCTTTGCCATGAGCCGTATCGCCGGCTGGTGCTCGCAGGTGTTGGAACAACTGGCCGACAATCGCCTCATCCGGCCCAAGGAAGGGTACGTCGGCAAGCGCGATCAGGTGTTCGTGCCCCTGGCCGAGCGGTAGGTCCGTCACACGTTTGGTCAACGGCTCACGATCCTATTTTTACGGATTAACCCAAGTTGCTACCTTAGAACATGATGCAAGCTAAGGCCAAGAACGAACAAAACGAC
>CXWJ01003608.1_pt1 | contig 13786 bp, 15 predicted proteins | sample 590841 | NCBI WGS metagenome assembly CXWJ01 (sample SAMEA3498367, study PRJEB10139) | wastewater metagenome | biome: wastewater treatment plant; material: activated sludge | place: Austria | collected 2015-01-21 | reverse complement strand
AAGACCGCCGCCGGCAGCGCCCGGAAACCGCGCCCGAACCAGCGTCCCGATGAGCGCCCCCACGAGCGCCCGATGCCGCCGAACCCACCGACCGCGCCGAGCAAGGATCTGCACGTGTTCCCGAACCCGGCGCCCGGGCGCGACTACGTCATCCAGTTCCAGGTGCCCGAGTTCACCTGCCACTGCCCGCTGACCGGCCAGCCCGACTTCGCGCACTTCACGATCGACATGGTTGCCGACCGGCTCTGCGTCGAGCTGAAGAGCCTGAAGATGTACTTCTGGAGCTACCGCCACGAAGGTGCGTTCCACGAGAAGGTCACGAACACCATCCTCGACGACATCGTGAAAGCGACGAAGCCGCGTTTCATCCGCATCACGGCGAAGTGGTACGTGCGCGGCGGCATCTACACGAACGTCGTCGCCGAACACCGCCGCAAGGGCTGGAAGCCGCAGCCGCTGGTCGAACTGCCGGCGCTCGCCGCATCGACGGGTCTGCTGTGAACCCGCTGCTCGCGCGCCTGCACCCGTATCCGTTCGAGCGCCTGCGCGCGCTCACGAAGGACATCGTGCCGAACCCGGCCTATGCGCCGATCAGCCTGGGCATCGGCGAGCCGCGGCATCCGACGCCGGAACTGATCAAGCGCGCCTGGAGTGAGCAACTCGGCGGCCTGGCCGTCTACCCGCCGACCGCCGGCAGCGCCGCGCTGCGCGAAGCCTGCGCCGGCTGGGTGCAGCGCCGCTACGGCGTGACGCTCGATCCGGCGAGCGAAGTGCTGCCGGTGAACGGTTCGCGCGAGGCGCTGTTCGCGCTGGCGCAGACCGTGATCGACCCGACCCAACCAGGCTCGACAGTGGTCTGCCCGAATCCGTTCTATCAAATCTACGAGGGCGCGGCGTTGCTGGCCGGCGCGCAGACCGCGTTCGCGAACAGCGACCCCGAATTGTCGAAGATCGGCAACTTCGCCCCCGACTGGTCGACCATTTCCGACGAGACCTGGGCGCGCACGCAGTTGCTCTACGTCTGCTCCCCCGGCAACCCGACCGGCGCGGTGATGCCGCTGGCCGAATGGGAGCAACTGTTCGCCCTGAGCGACCGGCACGGCTTCGTCATCGCCTCCGACGAGTGCTACTCCGAGATCTGGTTCCGCGACGAAGCGCCGCTCGGTTCGCTCGAAGCGGCGCACAAGCTCGGCCGCGATCGGCGCAACCTGGTCGCGCTGACCAGCCTGTCGAAACGCTCGAACGTCCCGGGCATGCGCAGCGGCTTCGTCGCCGGCGACGCCGCGATCCTGAAGTCCTTCCTGCTGTACCGCACCTACCACGGCAGCGCGATGAACCCGGTGGTCCAGCACGCCAGTGCGGCGGCGTGGAACGACGAGGCGCATGTCATCGACAACCGCGCGAAGTACCGCGCCAAGTTCGCGCAGGTCACGCCGCTGCTCGCGCAGGCGCTCGAGGTCGCGCTGCCCGACGCCGGCTTCTACCTCTGGGCGGATGTCACGAAAGCGCGCGCCGACGGCGACGACGTCGCGTTCGCCCTCGGCCTGCTGGCTCAATACAATGTCGCGGTGTTGCCCGGCAGCCTGCTCGCGCGGACGGCGCAGGGCGTGAACCCGGGCGCCGGGCGCATCCGGCTGGCGCTGGTGGCCGAGGCCGACGAATGCCTCGAAGCCGCACGGCGAATCGTCTCGTACGCGACTTCCCACTGAAGACCCACCATGACCCAACAGCTCCAGAACATCATCGACCTCGCGTGGGAAAGCCGCGCGCAGATCAACGCCGTGTCGTCGCCCGAGGTGCGCGACGCCGTCGAGCACGTGATCTCCGACCTGAACGCGGGGCGTTTGCGCGTCGCCGAGCGCCAGGGCGTGGGCCGGTGGACCGTGAACCAGTGGGTCAAGAAGGCCGTGCTGCTGAGCTTCCGCCTGAACGACAACAAGCTGATGCGCGCCGGCGACCTGGGCTTCTACGACAAGGTGCCGACGAAGTTCGCGCACCTCGACGAAGCCGCGCTCGCCGCCTCCGGCGTGCGCATCGTGCCGCCTGCGGTCGCGCGGCGCGGCAGCTATGTCGCGAAGAACGCGATCCTGATGCCTTCGTTCGTCAACATCGGCGCCTATGTCGACGAGGGCACGATGGTCGACACCTGGGCAGCGGTCGGCTCGTGCGCGCAGATCGGCAAGAACGTGCACCTGTCGGGCGGCGTCGGCATCGGCGGCGTGCTCGAGCCGATGCAGGCGAACCCGACGATCATCGAAGACAACTGCTTCATAGGCGCGCGCAGCGAGGTCGTCGAAGGCGTGATCGTCGAAGAGAACTCGGTGCTGTCGATGGGCGTGTACATCGGCCAGAGCACGAAGATCTACGACCGCGCCAGCGGCGAGGTGAGCTACGGCCGCATCCCGGCAGGCTCGGTCGTCGTCAGCGGCAACCTGCCGAGCAGCGACGGCAAGTACAGCCTGTACTGCGCGGTGATCGTCAAGCGCGTCGACGCGCAGACGCGCGCCAAGACGAGCATCAACGAGCTGCTCCGGGCCTGAGCGCGCGAGCCCCTCCAAACCCAAACGAAGGAATCGGCATGAGCGGTGGCAACATGGAGCGTGTGCTCCGGTTGATGTCGGAGAAGGCCGCGTCCGACGTCTACCTGTCGTCGAACTCGCCGATCCTCATCAAGATCAACGGCCAGATCCTGCAGCTCAGCGACCAGCCGCTGACGCATTCGCAGCCGCGCCAGCTGCTCGCCGAGCTGCTCACGCCGAACCAGCTCGAGGAGCTGGACGAGACCGGCGAGCTGAACCTCGGCGTCGGCCTCGCCGGCGTCGGCAGCTTCCGGCTCAGCGCCTTCAAGCAGCGCGGCTCGATCGCCGCGGTGTTCCGCTGCATCCCGTTTCAGATCCCGACGCTCGAAAGCCTGAACGTCCCGACGATCCTGAACAACCTGATCCTCGAAAAGCGCGGCCTGATCCTGATGGTCGGCGCCACCGGCACCGGCAAGAGCACGACGCTCGCGTCGATGCTCGAACAGCGCAACCAGCAACTCGCCGGCCACATCCTGACGATCGAAGACCCGATCGAGTTCCTGTTCTCGAACAAGAAGTCGGTGGTGAACCAGCGCGAGGTCGGGCGCGACACGCAATCGCTGCAGATCGGCCTGAAGAACGCGCTGCGCCAGGCGCCCGACTGCATCCTGATCGGCGAGATCCGCGATCGCGAAACCATGACCTCGGCGATCTCGTACGCGCTGTCCGGGCACCTGGTGCTGTCGACGCTGCACGCGAACAACAGCTACCACGCGCTCGGCCGCATCCTCTCGTTCTACACGCCGGAAGCACGGCCGGCGCTGCTCGCCGACCTGGCCGCGGGCCTGAAGGCCGTGGTCTCGCAACGCCTGGTGCGCGCCACCGCGGGCGGGCGGGTGCCTGCGGTCGAGGTGATGCTCAACAGCAAGCTGGTCTCCGAGATGATCGAGAAAGGCGACTTCAGCGGCGTCAAGGAAGCGATGGAGAAATCGCTCGCCGAAGGCTCGCAGACCTTCGAGGCGGATCTCGCGCGCCTGATCACGCAGGGCACGATCACGCGCGAGGAGGGCCTGGCCTACGCCGACTCGCCGACGAACCTGATGTGGCGCTTGCAGAACGACATGTCGCCGGTATCGCGCATCGCGCCGAAGAAGGAAGAGTCCGACGACCAGCCGGTGTTCACCGACATCGTGCTCGACGTGCGCCCCGACGACGCCTCGACGATGTCGGCGACGCTGCGCGGCCTCTGAAAGCGCGCGAAGCCGGATGTCGCGCACCCTGCACCTGGCCGAGGCGCTGATCGCGTGCCGCTCGGTCACGCCCGACGACGGCGGCTGCCAGGCGCTGATCGAGGCACGCCTGCGACCGCTCGGCTTCGAGTGCACGACGATCGCCAGCGGCCCCGAGAGCTTTCGCGTCACGAACCTGTGGGCGGTGCGCCGCGGTGCGCTTGCCGACGGCCCGCTGCTGGTCTTCGCCGGCCACACCGACGTCGTTCCCACCGGCCCGCTCGAACAATGGTCCAGCGACCCCTTCGTGCCCACGCACCGCGGCGACCGGCTCTACGGCCGCGGCGCCGCCGACATGAAGAGTTCGCTCGCCGCGATGGTCGTGGCGGTCGAGGAGTGGATCGGCGCGTTTCCCGCGCATCGCGGCAGCATCGCCTTCCTACTGACCAGCGACGAAGAAGGCCCGGCGCTCGACGGCACGGTCAAGGTCTGCGAATGGCTGGCGGCGTTGGGCGTCCGCGTCGACCACTGCATCGTCGGCGAGCCGACCTCGGTGCGGCGCCTCGGCGACATGGTGAAGAACGGCCGGCGCGGCTCCTTGTCGGGCAAGCTGACGGTCCGCGGCGTGCAAGGCCACATCGCTTATCCGCAGCTCGCGAAGAATCCGATCCACCTGGCCGCGCCGGCGCTCGCCGAACTGGCGGCGATCGAATGGGACCGCGGCAACCGATACTTCCCGCCGACGAGCTGGCAGATGTCGAACATCCACGCCGGCACCGGCGCGAGCAACGTCATCCCGGGTGAGTTGATCGTCGACTTCAACTTCCGCTTCTCGACCGAATCGACGCCGGAGTCGCTGAAGGCGCGCGTGAACGCGGTGCTCGATGCACACGGCCTGGACTTCCACATCGCCTGGACGCTCGGCGGCGAGCCCTTCCTGACGCCGGCCGGAACGCTCAGCGAGGCGCTGGCCGGCGCGATCCGCACGCACACCGGGCTCGATACCGAGTTGTCGACGACCGGCGGCACCTCCGACGGCCGTTTCATCGCGAAGATCTGCCCGCAGGTCGTCGAGTTCGGGCCGATCAACGAGAGCATCCACAAGATCGACGAGAACACGCCGGTCGCCGACCTCGAGGTGCTGAAGGCCATCTACCACACGACGCTCGAAACCCTGCTCGCATGACACTCGTCGACCTCGTCACCGCGCAAAGCGCCCGCCTTCGAGAGGCGGGCGTTTGTTTTGGCCATGGCACGACGAACGCGTTCGACGAAGCCGCGTGGCTGGTGTCGTGGTCGCTGGGGCTGCCGCTCGACGCGCTCGAAGAGCGCGCGCGGCGCGAGGTCGCAGCCACCGACCAGGCGAAGGCCGAAGCACTGGTCACGCGGCGCATCGAATCTCGCGTGCCCGCCGCCTACCTGACGCACGAAGCCTGGCTGCAGAACGTGCCGTTCTACGTCGACGAACGTGCCATCGTGCCGCGATCGTTCATCGCCGAACTGCTCGCCGACGGCGAAGGCGAGGGCACGCTCGACGCGTGGCTCAGCGACCGCACGAAGCGTGTGCTCGACCTGTGCACCGGCAACGGCAGTCTCGCGGTGATCGCCGCGTTGGCCTACCCCGAGATCGAGGTCGACGCCGCCGACCTCTCGGACGACGCGCTCGCGGTCGCGCGCATCAACGTCGACAAGCACGGCCTGGGTGCGCGCATCCGGCTGCTGAAGTCCGACCTGCTCGACGCCGTGCAAGGCCCCTACGACCTGATCGTCTGCAACCCACCGTATGTCAACGCGCGCAGCATGGGCGAACTGCCGCCCGAGTTCCGCGCCGAGCCGGCGCTCGCGCTCGCCGGCGGCGAAGACGGCATGGATTTCGTGCGCCGCATCCTGCGCGACGCGCCGGCAGCGATGAACGACGCCGCCGTGCTGGTGCTCGAGGTCGGCCACGAGCGGCGCCATTTCGACGCCGCGTTCCGGCGCGCCGAAGTCGCCTGGCTGCCGGTGAGCGCCGGCGACGACCAGGTGCTGCTGATGACGCGCGACGCGCTGGTCGTGCTGAACCGGGCCTGAGACGATGCTCGTCCTCCAAGACGTGTCGCTGCGCCGCGGCGTCAAGCTGGTGCTCGAACACACGAGCGCGACGCTGCAAGCCGGCGAGAAGATCGGCCTGGTCGGTCGCAACGGTGCCGGCAAGTCGTCGCTGTTCGCGCTGCTGACCGGCAAGCTGCAAGCCGACCACGGCGAGGTGCAGATGCCGCCGCGCTGGCTGCAACCCGGCGGCATTGCCGAAGTCGCGCAGGACATGCCGGAGACGGCCGAAGGCGCGACCGATTTCGTGCTGCACGGCGACGTGCCGCTGCGCCTCGCGCAGAAACTGCTGGCCGAGGCCGAAGCGGCGGACGACGGCCACGCGATCGCCGAGGCGCATCACGCGATCCAGGACGCCGGCGGCTTCGACGCGCGTTCGCGCGCGCAATCGATGCTGATGGGCCTGGGCTTCCGCGCCGAGCAGCTCGACGCGCCGGTGAACAGCTTCTCGGGCGGCTGGCGCATGCGCTTGCAGCTGGCGCGCGCGCTGATGTGCCCGGCCGAGCTGATGCTGCTCGACGAGCCGACGAACCACCTGGACCTCGACGCGCTCGTTTGGCTCGAAGCCTGGCTGCAACGCTACACCGGCATGATGATCGTCATCAGCCACGACCGCGAGTTCCTCGACGCGGTGACGCAGGTCACGCTGCACCTCGACGACCAGCGCGTCACGCGTTACGGCGGCAACTACACGGCGTTCGAGGAGATGCGCGCCGAGCGCATGGCGCTGGCCCAGGCGAGTTACGAGAAGCAGCGCGAGCGCATGGCGCACCTGCAGAAGTTCATCGACCGCTTCAAGGCGAAAGCGAGCAAGGCCAAGCAGGCGCAAAGCCGCGTGAAGGCGCTGGCGCGCATGGAAAAGCTCGCGCCGGTGCTGACCGCGAGCGACTTCCAGTTCGAGTTCCGCGAACCGCAGTCGCTGCCGAATCCCATGCTCGCCTTCAGCGACATGGGCTGCGGCTACATGGTGCCCCCGGTCGCCGGGCACGGCGACACGCCCCCCGAGGGGGCCGAACCCGGCTTCGGGCGGCCGGGCGCCGGGTTCGTGCCGCGCCTGATCGTTTCGGGCATCGACCGTTCGGTGCTCGCCGGCCAGCGCATCGGCATCCTCGGCGCCAACGGCCAGGGCAAGTCGACCTTCGTGAAGACGATCTCGAAGGAACTCGCGCCGCTGGCCGGCACGATGACCGAAGGCAAGGGCCTGGTCATCGGCTACTTCGCGCAGCAGGAGCTCGACGTGCTGGTGCCGCAAGACGGCGCGCTGATGCACCTGGTGAGGCTGGCGCGCGACGTCGGCCCGGCGGCGCGCGAACAGGAACTGCGCGACTTCCTCGGCTCGTTCCGCTTCGTCGGCGAGATGGTGACGCAGCCGGTGGGCACGCTGTCGGGCGGCGAGAAGGCGCGGCTCGTGCTCGCGATGCTCGTGTGGCAGCGCCCCAACCTGCTGCTGCTCGACGAGCCGACGAACCACCTCGACCTGACGACGCGCGAGGCGCTGTCGATGGCGCTGAACGAGTTCGAAGGCTCGGTGATGCTCGTCAGCCACGACCGGGCGCTGCTGCGCGAAGTCTGCGACGAGTTCTGGCTCGTCTCCGGCGGTGCGTTGAAGCCCTTCGACGGCGACCTCGACGACTACCAGCGCTGGCTGCTCGACCAGTCGCGCGAGAGTGCGCGCGCGGCGTCGGAGCAGGCGCGCAAGTCGCGCGAGGCGGCGGCAGCGGAGGCGCCGTCGGCGAACCGCAAGCAAGATCGCAAGGCGGCCGCCGCAGCGCGCCAGCAGCGCGCCGACGAAGTCAAGCCGCTGCGCAAGGAGCTGACGCGCATCGACCACCGGCTCGGCGTCTTGTTCAGCGAGCGCGAGCGGCTCGAAGCGAGCTTTGCCGACGCGGCGCTCGGCGCCGAGCAGATCGCCGAGAACGGCCGCCGGCTCAAGGCGGCCGGCGAGGAGATCGAGCGGCTCGAAGGCCGCTGGCTCGAGCTGAGCACGCGCATCGACGAGTTCGGCGCGGCCGAGGGCTGAACGGCGCTCGGGCTGCAACCGGGCCCGAGGCGTCGTATCCTCGCCGCTTCCCTGGCCGCCGAGACGGCCCATGGAGCCCGCGGGCGCACCCCGCCCGTTCCGATTCACCCCAGAAGGAAGCCAGCATGATTCCCGAGAAGATCCTCTACACCGCCCGCGCCACGTCGACCGGCGGGCGTGACGGAAGTTCGAAGACCGATGACGGCAAGCTTGCCGTCAAGCTCGCGCCGCCGAAGGAAATGGGCGGCAACGGCGACGGCACCAATCCCGAGCAGCTGTTCGCCTCGGGCTATTCGGCGTGTTTCCTCGGCGCGATGAAGTTCGTCGCCGGCCAGCAGAAGATCGCGTTGCCGAACGACACCTCGATCACCGCCGACGTCGGCATCGGCCCGATCCCGAACGGTTTCGGCATCCAGGTCGCGATGGCGATCAGCATCCCCGGCATGGACAAGGCCGCGGCCGAGAAGCTCGTCCAGGCCGCACACATCGTCTGCCCGTACTCGAATGCGACGCGCGGCAACATCGACGTGACGCTGAAGGTCGTTTAGGCGCTCCCGGGCGCGCGACCGAGCAGCGCCAGCAGCAGCTCGATGCGCGCCTTCACCGGCGTGAGGTCGCCGGCCGAGGGCCACGCAGACTCGCCGCCCGGAACGATGCGCCCATCGGCACAGCGCGTGGCGCGCAGCACGGCCACGCCTTGCTGAGCGGCTTCTGCCAGCGCCGCCTCGAGCGCCTGGTGCAGCGTGCCGTTGCCGGTGCACGCGATCACCAGTCCCTGCACCCCCGCCCGCAGCAGCGCTCGAACGGCGCGGCCATCGCTGCCGGCGTGGCTCGTCACGATCTCGACCCAGGGCCAGTCGGCGGCCGCGGCCGGCAGCGCCGCCAGGCCGATCGGCGTGCCTTCCGGCCAATCGCGCCAACGCCGCAGTTCGCCCTCCTCGACCACGCCGAGCGCCCCGGCGTCGCCCGAGCCGAAGGCGTCGGTGCGGTAGGTGTGCAGCTTGCGCAACTCGCGCGCACCGTGCAGCTGGCCGGCCAGCACGCCGACCACACCGTGCGCACCGGGCGTGCGCGCGACCGCCACGGCATCGAGCAGGTTCTGCGGACCATCGGCCTGCAGCGAGGTCGCCGGCCGCATCGCCGCGACCAGCACGACCGGCTTGCGCGGCGCGAGCACGCGTTGCAGGAACCAGGCGGTTTCCTCCAGCGTGTCGGTGCCGTGCGTGATCACGAGGCCGCAGACTTCGGGCCGCGCAAGCTGCGCCTCGCTGCGCAACGCGAGCGCGCGCCAGACGGCGAAGTCCATGTCCTTGCTGTCGAGCTGCGCCACCTGCTCGCACTCCAAGGGCCACGCGCCGAGTGCGGGCACGGCGCGGATCAGGTGCTCGACGCCCAGGCTGCCGGCGCGGTAGCCGACGTTGTCCGCAGGATCGCCGGCGGCGCCCGCGATCGTCCCGCCGGTGCCTAGAACGACGACGGTGTCGGAAGTGTTTTGCATTTTTGACGAAGCTGGATGAAAATACAGCCACTGGACAGGCAACCAGCCCGCCAGTCACCGCCCACGAAAGGCCGCCGTGCAAGAAGCCCCGAAACTCACCGACCGCCAGCAGCAGATCCTCGATCTCGTGCGCAGCGCGATCGAGCGCACCGGTGCGCCGCCCACGCGCGCCGAGATCGCCAGCGAACTCGGCTTCCGCTCGGCCAATGCCGCCGAAGAGCACCTGCAAGCCCTTGCCCGCAAGGGCGTGATCGAACTCGTCGGCGGCACCTCGCGCGGCATCCGCTTGCAGTCTGACACATTGCGCGCGCTCAACCAGCAGCGCACGCGCCAGTTCAGCCTGCCGCTGCCGAGCCTGGCGCAGCTGACGCTGCCGCTGGTCGGCCGCGTCGCCGCGGGCAGCCCGATCCTGGCGCAGGAGCATGTCGACCAGACCTACGTCGTCGAAGCCGGGCTGTTCCCGCGCCGCCCCGATTTCCTGCTCAAGGTTCGCGGCATGAGCATGCGCGACGCCGGCATCATCGACGGCGACCTGCTCGCCGTGCAGCAGGCGAAGGACGCGAAGAACGGCCAGATCGTCGTCGCGCGCCTGGGAGACGAGGTCACGGTCAAACGTTTTCGCCGCACCCGCCAGGGCATCGACCTGATCCCCGAGAACCCCGACTTCGAGGTCATCCATGTCGGCGCCGACCGCGGTGTCGAGTTTGCGCTCGAAGGCCTGGCGGTCGGCCTGATCCGCAACAACATGATGTTGTGAGGCGGTTTGCCATGACAGCCGATCCGACGATGATCAAACGCCCCAAGGTCGCCACCGCTGCCGAGTGCGAAGTACTCGAACAGTTGCCGAACATAGGCCCGGCCCTGGCCGCCGACCTGCGCCTGATCGGCATCCGCCATCCGGCCGACCTGCGCGGCAAGGACGCGTTCGTGCTCTACCAGAAGCTGTGCGCTGCCACCGGCCAGCGCCAGGATCCGTGCGTGCTCGACACGTTCATGGCCGCCACCGACTTCATGCGCGGCGCCGCCGCGGCGCCCTGGTGGGCCTATACCGCGCAACGCAAGGCCTTGTTCGGGCAGGTCTGACAAGGTGTGACGGCCGGGCAGCGGCCCGCAAGGCTTCGCCGCAGGGCGAACTGGGGCGGGTTGACCCCCTTGTTCCGAGCCTGGGGCGGCAGCCGACGGCCGAACAATGGTGCGGTGCCCGCCGCGTCGCGCGGGTGAAAGCATCGTCATGCCGCATTTGCCGCTGTCCCGCGTTGCGCGCGGCACTCCGCCCGTCGCGCCTCCCGGCCTCCTGCGCCACGGCCCCGAAGGCGTGTTCGGGCTGCGCCGGTGGTGGGCCCGCACATGGGCACAGGTGCGCGACGGTTCGCACCGGCTGGCTGCCGCGCGCCGCGAGTTCGACGAAGCGCTGTGCGGCGTGCCGCCCGCCGCGGTCGCAGACCTGCCGCGCCGCATCGCCCAAGCGCGCACGCTGCACGAGTTGTGGCACCTGCGTTCCCAGGTCTACAGCCTCGTCGCGCGCCACCTGAGCCAGGCCGACGCCGAAGAGCGGCTGGACGAGCTGAACCGGCACTTCGACGCGCCGCGTCAGGGCAAGGGCCCGAGGTAGTCGGCCTTGCCGAGGTCGACACCGCCGTGGCGCAGCAGCGCATACGCGGTCGTCACGTGGAAGAAGAAGTTCGGCAGCGCGAACTGCTTCAGGTAGGCCTCGCCGCTCATCGTGATCGAGCCGTCGCGGCGCGGCACGACGATGTCGCGCGCATCGCTGCCGTCTACCAGTGCGGCATCGACCGATGAAATGAACGCGACCGTCTTGCGGATGCGCTCGCGCAGTTCGGCGATGCTTGCCTCGTCGTCCTCGAACTTCGGCGCGCTCACGCCGGCCAGCCGGGCGACGCCGAACTTCGCCGCGTCGCAGGCGATCTGCACTTGCTTCGTGAACGCCAGCATGTCGGGCGCCAGGCGTGCGCCGAGGTAGACCGCCGGGTCGAACTTCTTCGCCGCGGCGTGCGCCTCGGCCTTGTCGAGCCAGCGTTCGAGCTGGCCGAGCAGGCGGGTGAAGACCGGCACGCTGGCCGAATGCATCGTGAGCGACATGGGTTCTCCCGTGGATGAAGCGCACCATGCTAGCCGGCCGGGCGCGGGCGTGCACAATGCCGGCCTTGCCCCGCCAGCGACCCGTTGCCGTGAACATCATCATCCTCGACGACTACCAGGACGCGGTGCGCAAGCTGCCCTGCGCGAGCCTGCTCGAGGCGCTGAACGCAAAGGTCTTCACGAACACCGTCAAGGGCATCGGCCAGTTGTCGGTGCGGCTGCGCGACGCCGACGTGCTGGTGCTGGTCCGCGAGCGCACGCACTTCCCGAAGCAGTTGCTGGAGAAGCTGCCGAAGCTCAAACTCATCGCCCAGACCGGCCGCGTCGGCCCGCACATCGACGTCGACGCGTGCACCCGCCTGGGCATCGCAGTCGCCGAGGGCGTGGGCTCGCCGGTCGCACCGGCCGAGCTGACCTGGGCGCTGATCATGGCCGCGATGCGCCGCCTGCCGCAGTACATCGGCAACCTGAAACACGGCGCCTGGCAGCAGTCGGGGCTGAAGGCGGCGTCGATGCCGCCGAACTTCGGCCTGGGGCTGGTGCTCAAGGGCCGCACGCTGGGCATCTGGGGCTACGGCAAGATCGGCCAGATCGTCGCCGGTTATGCGCGCGCGTTCGGCATGAACGTCAGCGTCTGGGGCAGCGAATCGGCGCGCGGCAAGGCGGTGCTCGACGGCTTTGCCGCCGCGCACAGCTGCGAGCAGTTCTTCGAGACCTGCGACATCGTCACGCTGCACCTGCGCCTGAACGACGCGACGCGCGGCGTCGTCAAGCTCGATGCGCTGTCGCGCATGAAGCCGACGGCGCTGCTCGTGAACACCTCGCGCGCCGAGCTGATCGAAGAAGGCGCGCTCGTCTCGGCGCTGAACCGCGGCCGGCCGGGCATGGCCGCGGTCGACGTCTTCGAGACCGAGCCGATCCTGCAGGGCCACCCGCTGCTGCGCCTGGAGAACGCGGTGTGCACGCCGCACATCGGCTACGTCGAGCTGGACAGCTACGAGGCCTACTTCCGCGCCGCGTTCGAGAATGTCGTCGCGTTCGTCGAGCAGCGGCCGACAAACATCGTCAACCCCGACGCCTTGCGGGTGATGCGTTGAGCGCACCGCCCGAGGCCGCGCCCGCGCCGCTCGCGCGGCCCGAATCGCCCGCCGACCTGTTCGTCACCTTCACGCGGCTCGCGTTGATGGGCTTCGGCGGCGTGCTGCCGATCGCACAGCACGAACTCGTCGAACGCAAACGCTGGATGGACAAGCAGCAGTTCGTCGAGACGCTGTCGCTCGCGCAGGTGCTTCCCGGCCCGAATGTCGTGAACCTCGCGCTGATGTTCGGTGACCGCCACTTCGGCCTGCGCGGCGCGTTCGCGGCGCTCGCCGGCATGCTGCTGGTGCCGCTGCTCATCGTGCTCGCACTGGCCGCGCTGTACGGCCGCTTCGCCGAGCACGCGATCGTCGCCGGCGCTCTGCGCGGCATGGGTGCCGTGGCCGCGGGGCTGGTGCTGGCCACCGCCTTGAAGCTGTGGTCGACCCTCGCGCGCAACCCGCTCGGGCCGTCGAAGTGCATGGCCGTCGCGGCGCTGACCTTCGTCGCGGTGGCGCTGCTGCGCTGGCCGCTGGTGTGGGTGATCCTCGGGCTCGGCAGCGCCGCCTGCGCCCTCGCGTGGCGCAAGCTGGGGCCGTGAACGCCCTGGCCGCGGCCGACCTGTTCGGCCTGTTCTTCCACTTCCTCGTGCTCAGCCTGCTCGCGGTGGGCGGCGCGATCGCCACCGCGCCCGACATGCACCGCTACGTCGTCGTACAGCAGCACTGGCTCAGCGACGCGCAGTTCAGCGCCTCGGTGGCGATCGCCCAGGCAGCGCCCGGGCCGAACGTGCTGTTCGTTGCGGTGATCGGCTGGAACGTCGCCGGAGCGCCGGGCGCGCTGGCGACCATGGCCGGCATCCTGCTGCCCTCGACCTTCCTGTCGCTCGCGGCCACGCGTTTCGGTGCGCGCCATCGCCAGGCACGCGGCGTGCGCGCGTTCACGGCCGGGCTGGCGCCGCTGACGCTCGGGCTGCTGCTGGCCACCGGCTGGCTGCTTGCCGATCCTTTCGTGCGCGACCCCGAACACCGCCTCGGCGCACTCGCCCTGATCGCGGCCAGCGTGCTCGTGGTGACGCGCACCCGGGTCGGTCCGCTTTGGCTGGTCGGGCTCGGTGCGGTCGCGGGAATGCTCGGCCTGGCCTGACCCCGACTCGTCAGCTCAGCGCGCGTTCGACCAGCCCGGGCAGCGCGGCAAGCTTTTCGGCCACGGTCTCGGGCAACTCGCGCCACGCCTCGCCGGCCGCGATCAGCAC
>CXWJ01009916.1_pt1 | contig 13798 bp, 9 predicted proteins | sample 590841 | NCBI WGS metagenome assembly CXWJ01 (sample SAMEA3498367, study PRJEB10139) | wastewater metagenome | biome: wastewater treatment plant; material: activated sludge | place: Austria | collected 2015-01-21 | reverse complement strand
GCATCCAACAACAAGCCCACATCGACACCATAGTCTGTCTCGAATCGAACATTACGAAAGATGGAGCGCCGAGCCGCAATTATGCCGCCTAAAGGCTGCTCAAAATGAGCCAATTCGGGAAAAAACGTGAGGAGCAACGGGCGCGCGGTAAGTATCGTTACTCGGCCGGCATTGCGGGTAAACCGCGCCTTCACGAAGTCGGCCCTCCCGGAAATCAAAGGCGACGTCATCCTAGCTACGAGATCGTGTGCAAGACCGGAGAGATCACCGTCGAGGAAAAGTATGATCTCGTTCTGGGCTGCCCATGCACCATCCTCCATCGATGCTCCCTTGCCCAGCAGAGTGCTTGTGACAACGCGAGCGCCAGCCTGAGAAGCGAGCTCGGGAGTTCCATCGATCGAGCCGTCGTCTACGACGATCACTTCTGTAACACCTGGCGAATTCCGCGCGAACGCAACAACTTCCGCGATGGTGGGCGATTCGTTCAATACGGGAATCACGACCGTAATCATTGCGACCTCCTTTCACCGCAGAACGTGGGGCTTACTTTAAGGCCACAGTTGATCGTCCATGAAATCTCGGCAATCATCGCCGTTTCCCTTCAACGCCTAATTGTAAGCCGCATCGTGCAACCTATCCAGTTAGGCTACTGCTTCGATAGCGATACGGATGCTTTGCCAGCGTTACGGACCGATGCATGTACCGCCGAAAATCTTGCAGCGCTACACGAATACGACCGCATTCTTGACAATCCGATCAAGGCCGATGAATGACACTGGGTAATGACCTAATACGCTCATCCGATTATCGCCGGATGATCAAGTCGCTCGTCTTATAAGGCCAATCAAGAAAAGCAGGATTACGGCCCCAATCGTTCCGCCTACAATCTCATTCAGGATTGGGGAATCGAGTAAGTGGAGGCGGCCAAAAAGCATTCCAAAGACCATCGCCCCCAAGACACCGACAATAATATTACCCAGTAGCCCGAATCCCCTCCCCTTCATGATTTGGCCAGCTAAAAAACCTGCAATCGCTCCAACGAGCAAAGCGATCAATAGTCCATTGAGATTCATAGGAGTGACTTTCAAAAAGTGGAAATCAGGCCGGCTGTGCGTTTAGATTTGCCGGGGAAATATGCGTCGTACGACCGAAACGGCAATGCTCATTCTTCTTCATGAGTGTAACATCTGGCCTGGTTTCATGCTTGGAATACCCAACCCAATAACGCTAATTGTGAATCCGCTCGGTCGTGGTTTCCGCGTCAACCGCCGACGTTCTGATACGCCAGTTCTATGTACTTTTTTGCGATAGCGAGGTCATCAAGGTTACGCACTGAAAATTCAAGATCGCCCGTGCCAAAGTGTCCAATCTCTCGAACATCCCGAGCGATTGAGGGCAATGCACCGATCGTCGTCGGGTCAAGTGTGACGTAAAGAAGCAGTCGTTGCTTCTGAATCTCCATACATGCAAAGTTCTGTGAGATCTTATAGGCGACGTAGAACTTCTTGGGCATTTCTTCCATTGCGGGGTCCAGCCCAATCACAAAGACTCGAACGCATTGCGCGAGATCGACAATGTTGCTGGGCTTGCCGTCTACGTGTTGATCGTACGTGTAGGACCCCGTTCGACGGGTCATAGCGGCCTTCTTTCCGGCAGCGACCATGATCGGGTCTTTCGTCATGGATACATCCGGCGACGTAGTCAGCGTCTTCTGGAAGACTTCCTCGAGATAGATTGTATTGTTCTTGAATAAGCGATAAGTCCACAATTCTAAGTTGGCACCCATTACTTGGACCGCGTGCAAATCATGTTTTCGATAGTTGGGAGCGATGCAAATGACGCGAACGTCTGACCAGTCGATTTCGACATCGGTGCCAAGTGCTCGTTGTGCCGCGACATAGAAGCCGCCCTTGTGATCGTGAATCCATGACAGATAGAACAAACTTTGGTTAATGAGTTCCGATGACTCGATCTTCTTGTACTCGATAATGACCGGATTGTTGTCTTCGGAGAGTCCAAGCGTATCAATACGTCCGCCATGCTGCATGCCTGTGCTGAATTCAGTAGCAACTAGGCGGCAGTTGAAAACGGCGGGAAGGTTCAATTCCACAAGCGTCTGAAGCTGTTTCTCGCGGTCAAAATTTGTTTGTTGAATAGGGATCAGCGAGTTACGAACAATCGAAAAGAGCGGCATCGTGGGAAATTTCCTTTGGGCGAGAACCGATCGTCAAGATACTGCATACGGAGAATCAGTCCAAGATAAGTCCTCATCGGGCAAACCGTCATCACCCGTATATTCGGATGCCCGGCAGGTCAATTTAGGACATGTCACAGGTCTTTGCGGTGGAAAAAACCTAGACTTCCCGAAGTTTTCACCAATCCTCCCGCATTGCCCTAAGGTCTTTAGGCCTTTGGCGTGGAACCTATCCGACCATGTTTCGATCCACGCTTCCATCTACCGAGCACCAGCAATACGCAGGGACCTATACAGAGGTTTGGCGTCGGTGGCAATTCTTCGCTTGGGGTTACCTCATCGCGGCGGTCGGAATGTGGTTGACGTGGCTTGCACCGTGGAACGATCTCATCGATCGCTCGGGAACGCCGTTCGGTGGGGACTTTGTGATGTTCTATGCGGCTGGAGAGGTTGTCCTGGATGGCGCCTCGGCTCAGTTGTATGACGATGTTGCCAATCAAGCCAGAACCAACAAACTCATTCCGAATTTGGACCCGCACCAATCGTGGCCCTATCGATACCCTCCGCCGGTCGCATTGGCCTTTGCTCCGCTCGCGAAGCTCTCCTATGCGATGGCATGCACCCTGTTCCTGCTGGTCTCCCTGGGGCTCCTTTCCAGCGCCGTTTGGATGCTGTGGAACTTGACGAGCTGGTCGGAGGGATGTCACTCGGCTAAGCCGGGTTTTTCGAATGCGTTCGGTCTAAGGACACTGGCCGTCCTCTTCATGGGATGGCCCGTGGTCATTGAGACGCTCTTCGGGGGCCAGCTCTCGACGCTCGGGCTCTGGATTGTTGCTGCGACACTTACACTCCTGCGACGCAAGTGTTTTCTTGCATCGGGCCTGGTCTTGTCGCTGGCAATCTACAAACCCAATGTCCTCTTGTGCTTTGTTCTCGGTATCCTTGTCCGCTTCCCCAGACTTTTGATCGGGCTCTGTTGTGGGTTGATTGCAATCGTCTCGATCTCAGGCATTACGGTGGGCTGGAATTCATGGTTTGATTTCGCGGAGCTTAGTAGCCGACTTGCGACTGCAAACTGGTCGCTCGAAACTCCCATGGAGAAAGTCCATGGACTAGTTCCTTGGCTCCAACCACTACTTGGGGACCTTGCACGACCCATGCTCTTGACAATCGGTCTTGGCGGTGCGCTGACCCTGGGATCATTTTGGCGATCCGCAAGTGCTCACGATGGGAGTATGGTAGCGTCGCTCTTGCTCGTGAATTCACTTTTTAACCCGTATGTCCCGATTTACGATTTATTGTTGCTGTCGGCAGTGCCTCTCATGCTTTTCGGGATGAATCGCTTGATTGACCACAGGCCTACAAACGGAGACGCGCAGGCTACAGTCGATGAGACACAACCATGTCCTCGATGGATGGAGATTGCCCTGTTTTCTTTTTATTTTGGGCCCCATTTGTCGCAAGCGATTGCGATTTATCTCGGATGGCAACTTTTTCCATTGTGGCTTTTGATCGTAACGGCCTTCGTTCTTCGAAAGACACTCCCGCAAATTGGCTGGCCGGGCAAACGTTCAAGTCTGGTCATATTTAGAAATAGTGGGCCGATCAAGGCGATTGACAGCCGATAAAAGATGGGTGCGTCGAAGTTCAATTCTTCGCAGATCCATCGGAATGTGTGCCTCGCGCCAGATTGGAATTGGCCCCTAAGTTGCGATGCTTAGCCGATGGACGTGCTGCTGGAAGTTGCCTCGCGTAGAGTTTGCCTATGCGAGGAGTTGCCGGAGCGCTCGGCCATGTCCGGCCTGTCCAAAGGAGATCATGCGGGCCACGCAAACCTTCTTCATCGCTTCCCGCGCAGGCGTAAGGTAATCCCGGGGATCAAATTTCTCAGGTGTCTCCGCGAGCACTTTGCGGATTGCGCCTGTAATGGCCAATCGGTTGTCGGTATCGACGTTTATTTTACGTACTCCATGTTGGATACCCCGTTGGATCTCCTCGACAGGTACACCCCAGGTTTGTTTGATCTTTCCGCCATACTTATTGATGATGTCTTGAAGTTCCTGAGGTACAGAGGAACTGCCATGCATGACAAGGTGCGTATTGGGAAGCCGCCGATGAATTTCGATGATCCTACCCATGGCCAAGATTTCGCCGTCGGGCTTTCGCGTGAATTTATATGCACCATGGCTCGTACCAATGGCCACCGCCAACGCATCCACCTTCGTTGCCGCCACAAATTGCTCTGCCTCGTCGGGATCTGTCAATAATTGGTCATGGGAAAGTTGGCCCTCGGCGCCATGGCCATCTTCCTTCTCTCCCATCCCCGACTCAAGAGATCCTAAGCAGCCGAGTTCCCCTTCGACGGAAACGCGTCGCGCATGCGCCAATTTGACGACTTCCGCAGTGACTTGAACGTTGTAATCAAAGGAAGCTGGCGTTTTTCCATCTTCTTTCAGGGATCCGTCCATCATGACGGAGGTAAACCCATTCTCGATTGCGGACCGGCACGTTTCTACACTATTGCCATGATCCAAGTGCATGGTGATGGGGATATGCGGATACAATTCAACCGCCGCCAGCATCAAATGTCGAAGGTAATTATCCTGGGAATACTTACGAGCCCCACGTGAGGCCTGAATGATGACAGGAGAATCAGTCTCCTGAGCGGCTTCCATGATCGATTGAATCTGTTCCATATTGTTTACATTTAGCGCGGCAACTCCATAATTGTGTTCGGCTGCGTGGTCTAGAATTACTCGTAGTGGCACCAATGGCATCGGCAAAAACTCCTGATTTGCATGGCAGTGACGATATTATGTCATTAATGTGGTTGCTGGTAGTTCCCTCGATAGCTCGCATCGCACCTAGCCGTTGAGCCGTATTGCGATTGNNGTATTGCGATTGTATTGAATTTGGTTCTCCATCCCAGGGTCCCTTTTTTATCGGATTATGTTGGCTCATCGCAAGTACAACTGTTCGGTCTCCGTACTTACGCCGCAGGGTCGTGGAGCTATCGCGTCTCTCCAAGTCGCGGGGCGCGAGGCCAGAAATGCAATCGAATCGTTTCTAATCCCGCCTGCATTGAGTCCCCTGTGGATTGCGGGTCGACATGTGCTAAGAAAATGGCACATTTCGCCGGAATGCTTCGAAGATGTCGTATTGTGGTGTCAAACAGATCAACTCTGCGAGGTACATTGCCATGGAGGCGTAGCGGTGGTCGAGACGCTCGTTAGTCAGCTTCGAAGCGCCGGAGCAGTGCCGGTGGCATGGATGGACGCTTGTGCGAGCCGATACGCACACCACGAATTAGAGGCAATCGAGTTGTTACCGAGGGCCCATTCGAGGCAAATGGCAACGCGCTTACTGGAGCAGGTTGACGGTGCGCTAAGCCGCGAAATCGATGAATGGCGAAAGCTTGTCAAGCAAGAAAAGTTTGGTCCAGCCATTGAGCGCATCCAATCTGTCCTGCGGTTTCGGAAGGCGGCTGCCCATTTGACGGTACCCTGGCAAGTGGTTGTGGCGGGGCAGCCCAACGTCGGCAAGAGTAGCCTAATTAACCAGTTTGTAGGGTATGAACGGTCCATTGTCTTTGACGAACCAGGTACGACACGCGATGTCCTAAGAGCATCACGAATGTTGGGTGGTTGGGAAGTTGAGTTTGTCGACACGGCAGGAATCCGTGATTCCGAAGATCCCTTGGAGATGGCTGGCTGCGCTTTTGGTCGAGTAGCATGGCAGAAGGCGGATCTCCGCGTGGTCGTTTTTGAGGCCGCAGAAGGCGATATGAGACGCTCAGTACTTTCCAAGGAAGACCGATTCCCGTACGGATCTGAATATTCTTCGGCCGATCTTGTCCTCATGAACAAGGTCGATTTGTTGTCAGATCGCGCGTCTTTGATTGCCGATGTCTCGACGCGCAGACTTCTATCGGTGTCTGCGCGAACGGGGGAAGGCTGTGAGGAGGCCCTGGAGAAAATACTGAGCCTCCTGGTTCCTGATACCATTTCCGATGGGCAACCACTCTTAGTGACTGCACGGCAGGCGGAGCTAAGCGCAGATCTTCTTAACGCGGTGCAAGCACATGACCGTGAGCTAGCTCTGCAATCGTTGGTTGCGTTTGGTCGCCCAGATTCTGAGCAAAGTTTCGGTACTTCGGATTAGGATGGCGAGCTTCGTTGCCGATGAGCAGAAATGGACTATGTGCGGATACGAAGATGGTGGATGCGTGCCTTAAGGCACGAGGCTCAACAACTTTCAGTTCGCTCTAGGCGCTTTGTACCAAGCCAGATACGATCTCGCCGAGTTTCGACACAGGAGGCCGTGTTCGCAAAGAACACGGCGTGCAACGGATGGCACTGAAAAATATATCGCTGGTGCGTGCAGCATCATTCATCATGGCAGTCGCATGCGGGTTCGCACCGAACTGCGCAGATGCACAATTTCGGGACATAACCCCCGGAGTTGCGACCGCGACGTCAGATTCGGCAACCCCAGGCGTGAAGCAGGAGGAGAGCGACGCGACGTTTGCCAACGAAGCGAAGATCGACGAAGCGGCGCCCGAGCCGATTGCCACAGATCCTCCCCCGCCGCCGAAAACGAAGCCAACACAAGATCTGCTCCCGGCGGCCGAGCCGGATTCGAGCACTAGCCCGACTCCACCAACCCCAGAACTCATCTCGGAGGCCAGCGCAATCACGGGGAGCGAAATTGCCGCAAAAGAATCTGAACTGGCTCGGTTGATTGAAACCGAACTCGTGGATGATCGAAATCTGCGAGCCCTCAAATTCCGAGGGGTGATGGTAGGTGAGACAACAGAGGAAGAGGTTGTTACCAAATGGGGAGAGCCTTTTAAGGTGGTCGAGGGGGATGGATTGCGAATTATCAAGTATCGCATGCCTCCATTTCGTCAGGTCGATTTGACGTTCGCGAACAATCGTGTGATTGCGGTGCTGATCCACCTTTTTGAGCTTCAGGATCCATTTCATGTGGCGAATGAACTCCGCATGACCTCCTTGGAGCCGGTGCCGATTCCGGATGAGTTTGGAAACGTGATGGGAATGGCGTACCCGGAACGTGGCGTATTGCTGGGGTTCGACGTACGTGATCCCGAATCATTGGTTGCCAAGATCCAGATTGAGCCGATTACCGCGGAGCCCTTTGTGCTTCGCGCGGAATATGACTTTGATCGCAAGTATGAACAGAATCTTGCAGACATAGAACAGGCACTAGAGCTAGATCCCAACTATCCACAGGCTCATTGGGCGAAGGCCAAAGTTTGCGCCTCGATCGGTCGTTATCAGGATGCCATGAAGTCGATCAAATTGGCCTTGAAAGAGTTGCCTAAAGACCTCCAGATGCAGCTTACCAAGGCACAAATTCGCGTTGCTTTAGGGCAAGCAGAGGAAGCTCAGAATGAAGCGGCCGCTTTGCTGGAAGGGGAGGACGTCCCACGAGAAGTCCGCGCGGAGGCAAGCAATATTCTTGGAGATGCGCTGGTCATCAAACAACCAGGAAAATTCAATGATGCTATGAAACATCATCTGAAGGCCATTGAACTAGCGGCTCCGCTAGCAAATGATGCCAGGTTTAATGTACGTCGGTTGTCGAAGAGAACACTCCTGCGAGCTCATCTGGCAGTGGCACAAGATATCGCATTGGGTGATTTTCAGAGGCAACTGGAGATCGTCCCCAAATGGCTCAGTCGCGCGCGAGCTCTCACGGAAGAATACATCCGCCGTGACCAGGGGGATCGCAAGTTGCGACTTGATGTCCAACGCAGCATCCTCGCAACGGCGGCAGACCTCAGATATCCTGATAGCCCAAAAAACGTGATCGAAGACCTCTTAGAAGAGGGTCACGCACTCATTGCTCGGGCCGAAGATCCACGCAATCGCAGTCGCTTGCAATGGGAACTTGGTCTTGGGATCGCAGAAGCTGTCCGCTTGCAACGCCTTCGCGGCGAATACGACGATGCCCTTGAATTGGCGGAGGAGGCGGTGGAGTTGCTCCAGTCGGGGGCTCGGCAGCGCCAAGCCACCGAGGCCGCCGAATACCTCGTTGGCCGCCTTTATTTCCAGGTAGGCTCCTTAAATGCCGTTCATCGGAAGGACCATCGCGAAGCGATCTCTTGGTACGAAAAGTCCGAGTCGCTAGTTCAGAAAATCGTCCCTCCTCCGACATTGGCAGATCTTGCAGCGCATGGCGAAATGTTCGTCAGTATGGGGGTCTCCCATTGGGAAACCGGTGATCAACAGCGAGCCATCAACCTTACGGAATCGGGCACCAACATCCTGCAAAAAGGTGTGGTGGATGGAATCTTGTTGCCAATCGTTCTGCAGATTCCTTACAGCAACCTCGCGTCTATGCACCAGCAAGCTGGGCATGCACAAGAAGCCAAGGCCTTCGCCGACCTCGCGAAGACCATTGACCAAGGTAAGGAAATCAAGTCACGCTGATCGGATGACTTGTGCGGCACGCCGCATGGGCTTGATGGAGTGACCGAAACAAGTCTCGTTCTCGGGAGTATTTTGGAAAACGGGACGATCGGGTTTTACATGTTGCCCATTTTTGCCACGAGATCCGCAGTACGGCAGCTGTAACCCCACTCGTTGTCATACCAACTGACGACCTTGACCATATCTTCTTGTAGCACTTGTGTGAATGGTGCCGCGAATATCGAACTGTGCGGATCGCCAATGATGTCGGTGCTGACAATCGGGTCTTCCGTGTAGCAGAGGATTCCTTTGAGTGGGCCATCGGCTGCCTTTTTCATAGCCGCATTCACCTCTTCCACCGTCGTCTTTCGTGAAGTATCCACGGTCAGGTCCACGACACTTCCTGTGGCGACAGGAACTCGCATGGCAATACCTGTAAGTTTGCCTTTAAGTTCGGGAATCACAAGCGCGACTGCCTTCGCTGCCCCTGTCGTGGTAGGGATAATGTTTTGTCCGGCAGATCGCGCTCGGTAGGGGTCGGAATGGGGAAGATCCTGTACTCGCTGATCGTTTGTGTAAGCGTGGACCGTTGTCATGAGGCCGCGTTTAATCCCGAATGATTCGTGTAGCACCTTGGCAATCGGAGCTAAGCAGTTTGTTGTGCAACTGGCATTGCTGACACATTTCATGTTCGGAGTTAATTGGTTGTCATTCACGCCGAAGACAACGGTCAAGTCCGGGTCGTCCTTTGCTGGTGCACTGAGTACGACCTTCCGAGCCCCGGCTTGTATGTGGGTATCGTAGCCCGGTTTGCCATTGTGCGCTCGACCGACGAAGATTCCCGTGCTCTCGATCACAACATCCACCTTGAGTTCACCCCAAGGAAGCTCCGCAGGGTTCTTCGTTTCAAAGACACGAATGGGCTTCCCGTTCACGAATATGTTCTTGTCATCGAAATCCACTTTGCCGGGAAAACGACGATGTGTACTATCGTACTTGAGCAAGGTTGCCAGCATTTCGTTGTCGGTGAGATCATTGATGGCAACGACTTCAAACTCGGTTGATCGCTCCAGCATCTTGCGAAACGTTAATCGTCCAATTCTTCCGAATCCATTGATGGCTACACGTACGGGCACGGTTTGACTCCTGTATTTGGTCTATTGCTAATCGATCTACGATTGTAAGGGTGCGGATTAGGTCGAGCAACCGCTGCGGTCTTCGTATCAAAACGCAAAAATGGCGCGGTGTTACAACCCTGCGGATGCGGGGAACTTTGGCTCTGAACCATCGGAACGTGGCGAGGCGTGGTACTGATGGCATTGGGTGCAGTCAGAACCGGCGCCCTCAGGAGTATGACAGGACACGCAGCTTTCGCGCTTCACAGGCGTGAACTGAGGGGTATGGTCGAAAGGGTTCGCCGATACGTAACGGCTCTCAGACGTTGTATCAGGGTCAAGTTCATGACAAGAAGTACAGTCGCTTAAGCTTGCAAGCGGTAAATGAGGTCGATGATTGAATCGTGTGAAGTGTGGCGACGTGCTCTGCCCTTTCCCTTTCCACTGAAAGGCGAGGGAGTTCGCTTCTGCCGACAACTGTTCCACGCTGTGGCACGAACGACATAGTCCCGCTGCTGAGGCCCCTGCAATGGAGGCTGGTAACGACGCCAGGCCATCTTTTGTCGCAGTCGCTGTATAATTTAGGAGCGCCTGCATCTGGATATCGCCGTGTCCCGTTGGAACATACCGTAAGACATGGAAACTATCATCACGTATCCATCCTGTCGAAGGGAGAGTGGCGACCTTTTCCACTGGTGGTTCGGCCCCCGTAACCGCCGGTTTCGTCCATGCATCGAGCAGCGCGGTGCTAACTTCAAGCGGTACAGGGCCCCCATCCGCCAGTTTCTCCAGCAGCATCTGCACTCCTGAAACAACTTGCACGACGGCTTGTAGTTGCTCCTCATTCTCTGGATCGACATCCAGAAAATCAAAATCGGCTCCGAGCACCTGCATCCCCTGCGTCACATTGGGATCAGCAAGGTCACTCAAAAGTTGCCACATGAACGGTGGAAGGACTCCGTCAAAGTCGGACGCGAGAGTTTCCGGCCATGCCTCGAGGGCCAATCCCTTTTCGCGAAGCAGTTCCAGATCGAGACTTGGTAGGCGTAGAATCTCAATTCCCTGTGACGCTGAGAGTTGAATCGGCCCCGCATGGCATTCTGCACATGCGTCAAAGTTCGGAGAGGATCTGATCTCGCCCATCGAGTCCACGGCATGACATTGCTTGCAATTGAACAGCTCGCCCTTCTCCTTGAAGTGCCGGTAAGCATGCGTCACATGATCGAAAGCAATGGGCGTGCGTCTTTCATACGGCCATCGTTTGAATTCTGGATGCCCGTCTTGAAAGGATGTGAATTGCTCCTGATGGCAAACCTGACACTGATCATTACTCATTGCCATCAGGTTGAATTGGGCGCCATGGTGCTCACGATGGCACGCCGCGCAGGCGATTTCACCGTGGACATTGGTCGGACTGGGACGCATGACGAAGCCCTTTCCGACTTTCTCAGCGGCCTGCTGCGACATTGTCGAAAGAACTTCTTGCGCCAGTCCATGGACTAGTTTTCCTGATGTCATCGAAGTGACATCAAGATGGCATGTTATGCATCGGTCGGATTGCGAAATGGCGTGCGTCGTGGAGTCATGGACGGGAAGAATCCAACCGGTAAAGTTTTCCGGTTTGTCTCCATGGCAGGCCTCGCAACGCCGCACATTGTCCTGACTAAGGAGCTGCGCATGGTGCTGCGTCAATGCACCTGGCGCAAGGAAATTCCTTCGATGCGATGGGCTGAGTAGGACAGCGAGCGCGCAGGCTAGAATGGCTAAACAAAATCGCACCCATCGTCCGCGCGCGGTACGCCAGGAAGGGGTGGGAACGCATGGGGGCCTGGTGTGGCCACACTTACCCGTAGGAGACGGCCCGTCTTCGCAGGGTCCGCCATCCGTTGGTAAGCGTCCGCAATCCCAATGAGAGCCGACACGGGCTGGTTTGCACTCTCCGGGTATTTGGCAAATGCCTCGGGTGTTGGGTCCGAGCTCACAAGGCTGTCCACCACAAGCATACCCACAGACCCAACGATCATTGGGGCGAAGATAGCTTTTCGGGAAATCCATGTCGTCCGGTAGCTTAGCGTTCATACAGAGCCCTACCCGAGAAGTTGTGGGCAAGAAGTGCATGGAGAGAAGCCAGCACGATGAGCACGTAAGTTAGTCCGATATGTAGAAACAACCAACCCTTGAGCCATCCCTGATGTGCAGCGTGAAAATCGAGATCGTCCTTTCGGTCAATGAGTCTGGCAAGTTCCTGATGAGGAGCCAGTTGAGTCTCTGGGCAGTATCGTGCCAATGCGCTTAATTCGGTCCGTAGCTCATTTCGAAGGCGGCTATTGGGCCAAAGGAAATATGCCCATCCACGGGGCTTCAAAAAATAAGGTGCTAACCGCTTGGCGTAAAGGTCCGGGAGCGCATCGGATCGAGGGTCTTTGGCGAGTGATCGAACAATCTCGTGCGCCTCTTGGGCAACCTGGGTACGCAAGAATGGAATTCGCTCAAAAATGGTTTCGAGGCGCAGCTTTGAAAGTTTGACAGGAACGCTTCGGGAAAGATACCAACCCCATAAACCACTTAGCGAAGTGAGCATGAAGTTAACATAGAGTATCGATTCGAACGTCCCTGTAGGAGGACGAAACTGCGTATGAATTAGAAACGCGGCGATTGCGAAAATACCCACATAGATATGAAATCGAAGCCAAAACGCAGCCGATCCTAGAGGCCACGGTGAGACCTTTTTACGAAAATTGAAGAGTGTCAATAAAATGACGCTACCAGAAAGGAGATAGCCAGTCAAAAGAGATGCATCTTGAAGCGCCATAGATTGGCGGCGCGCACCCCACCATGTTGCCAGAATTGCAACCGCAGTTAGTGTCCAAAAGAATAATCGAACAAGCCAAATTCGTGTCATTAACTAACGCGTAAAATGAAAAGCTAACGCCCTTCTGTCCATGCTTCAAGTTTTGGAATGTTGTTCATATCGATTCGTACAAGTGCGTCATGAGGGCAGGCACGTTGGCATGCAGGCCCCCCCCATTGGTCGATGCACAAGTCACATTTTGTGGCTTTCATCAGGGGTTTCAAGTTTGCGTCATCGCGAATGATCCGTCCGTGACGATCCCGTATCTCAACCATCGTGATATTGTCGTACGGACAGCTCTGTGCGCATACCCCGCATCCAATGCAGGTTAGGTCATTGATGACAATTGTTCCCGTCCCCGGGTCGCGACCGATTGCTCCTGTTGGACATCCAATCATGCACACAGGGTCGACACAGTGCATACATGCGTGTGCGAATTGCAACTGGTCATGTACCGGGCCCGAACGGATAAAGCGTGGATTATTGTTGTGGGTGGCGGCACATGCTCGGACACAATCATCGCAGCGGGTGCATCGTTGCAAGTCGATGATCATGGTTTGTGTCCCATTCATCAACCGATGATCTAGGATGAACTCAAGCAAATCAGTGGGAATGGAACCGCGCTTTTTGTCAGACGGCATCGTTTCCGCCGTAACGCTGCGCTTCAATTCTTGTTCAACCCGATCAATGGAGGCCTGAATCTCTCGCTCAGGAATCCGAGGAAGGACAAACTCTTCTACGACGGGTGCAGGGATTCGGAGGATATCAACATGCCCCACAGCTCGCAGGGAACTTTGCCACGGGACATCGCGTTGTTTTTTCCAACGATAGATTAACTCATCGAGTCCAAAAAATCGCCCTTTGCCGAGGTATGCCAAGGTCCGGTGCCCGTCGCCGTAGCGGTGAGACAGTCGCGCAAACCCTGAGCGAATCAATATCAAACCGTCGGCGTAACTTCCCTCCTCGCCGATGATGGGTTCTCCTCCGATCCAGTCATCAGTGGACCGCTCGCGCAGTTTTAAATAGTCTGTCTGCCATTCAAAATCGCCATAGGACTCGAAAAGGGTTTGCCGCGCCATGATGGGGATGTTTTCTGAACTCACGGCCGCCAAGATGGGAGTTTCCCGCAGATGAGGTTCAAGGCTGTTGGCTCGATAGAGCTGATCAATATGATTCTTGAGTTCTGGGGTGTGACGCATCAGGT
>CXWJ01008054.1_pt1 | contig 13801 bp, 15 predicted proteins | sample 590841 | NCBI WGS metagenome assembly CXWJ01 (sample SAMEA3498367, study PRJEB10139) | wastewater metagenome | biome: wastewater treatment plant; material: activated sludge | place: Austria | collected 2015-01-21 | reverse complement strand
TAGCCGAGCGCACGCCGGTGCGTCGGCACGAAGCAGCCGCTCGGATCGTCCTGCCAGACCTCGTCGCCGAGCGCCACACGGCCTGCGGCGCGCTCGAGCCCGGCGAGGGCGCGCAGCAGCGTCGTCTTGCCGCAGCCCGACACGCCGAACAGCGCGCTGATGCCGTGCTCGGGCAACGCGAGTGCCACGTCGAGCGTGAAGTCGCGACGCGCGAGGCGCAGGCGGGCGTCGATCACCGCAGCGCGCCCGCGTCGTCGTGCGGCGGCCGGTTCACGACATACAGCGTGACGAGCACGACGAGCGCGAACACCACCATGCCCGCGGCGAGCCGATGCGCATCCGCGAACTCGGTGGCTTCGACATGGTCGTAGATCGCCACCGACAGCACCCGCGTCTTGTCCGGGATGTTGCCGCCGATCATCAGCACGACGCCGAACTCGCCGACAGTGTGCGCGAAGCCGAGCACGCTGGCCGTCACCAGCCCGGGCCGCGCCAGCGGCAGCGCGACGCTGAAGAAGCGGTCGCGCGGGCCGGCGCGCAGCGTGGCCGCGGCTTCGAGCGTGCGTTCGTCGATCGCCTCGAAGGCTTGTTGCAGGGGCTGCACGACGAAGGGCATGGAGTACAAAACCGAGGCCACGACCAGGCCGGCAAAGCTGAACGGCAGGCGCCCGAGGCCGAGGGCCTGCGTCGCCTGGCCCACCGGCCCGAGCGGCCCCATCAGCAGCAGCAGGTAGAAGCCGATCACGGTCGGCGGCAGCACCAGCGGCATCGCCACCAGCGCTGCACACAGCGGCTTGAACCGCGATCGCGTGCGCGCCAGCCACCACGCGATCGGCGTGCCGATCAGCAGCAGCAGCAGCGTCGTGACCGCGGCAAGCTGCGCGGTCAGCCGCACCGCACCCCAATCGGCAGCGGTCATGGTGCCCGCCCGTAGCCGTGCGCTTCGATCACTCGCCGCGCCGCGTCGGTCTTCAGGAAAGCCAGCAGCGCCGCGGCCGCCGGCTTGCCGACACCGGCCTGCAGCAACACCGCGTCCTGCCGGATCTCGCGATGCAGCGACGCCGGGACGAGCCAGTACGACCCCGGCGGCGGCCGGCCGGGAACGACGAGCTGCGACAGGGCGACGAAGCCGAGTTCGGCGTTGCCCGTGAAGACGAACTGGTAGGCCTGCGCGATGCTCTCGCCGGTCACGAGCTTCGGCGCCAGCGCGCCGGCCAGGCCACGCGCTTCGAGCACCTGCTGCGCCGCGGCGCCGTACGGCGCGACTTTCGGGTTGGCGATCGCGAGATGGCGAAAACGCTCCGAAGCCAGCACCGCCCCGTCGGCGCCGACGAAGCCCGGCTGCGCGCTCCACAGCGCGAGTCGGCCGAGCGCGTAGGTGAAGCGGCTGCCGGCCACCCCATGACCTTCGGCGACGAGGCGCAGCGGCGTCGCCTCGTCGGCCGCGAGCAGCACCTCGAACGGCGCGCCGGCGACGATCTGCGCGTAGAACTTGCCGGTCGCCCCGCTCGACAGCTTCAGCACATGGCCGGTCGCAGCTCTGAAGTCCTGCCCCAGGCGGGCCAGCGGCGCGGCGAAGTTGGCCGCGACCGCGACCTGCACCTCGGCAGCCCTCGCCACGAGGACGAAACACATCGACAGCACGAACCCGATCCAGCGGACCATGGGTGCGAGTGTACCGACCCGTTGTGTAAGGCGCTACATAACGCTGCCGATCATGCGACCGTTCGTCCGCGCAGCGGGCCGCCGCCCTGCTGAGTCCGCAGTGACGACGACGCGCACGCCGGCGTCGCTGTCGGCCGGCACTGCGCGCAGGCGCGCTGCCGGCACGCCGCGCGCGACCAGGTAGTCGCGCAGGCTGGCGTTGCGTTCGGCCACGAGCGGCGATCCCGGATTTCCCGGGTCGGGCGGCGCCATCAACGACCAGCGCGCAGCGCCGGCCCGCGGGCCGGCCGCGAGCCGATCGAGCACCGCCGCCAGCGGCGGCTTGATCTTCGCGCGCCCGGCATCGAAGCAGTACGGCAGCGGCACTTCGGCACGCAGCGCCGAATCGCCCTGCATCGTGATCGACACCGGCGTGCCGCGAAAGAGGTAGGCGAGCCGGCGCTGTTCGGCAGCCAGCGACGTGTCGGCTGCCGGCGGAATCGCACCGCTCGGCCTGGGAGCGGGCGCGCGCGGCGCGCTGGTGCAGCCGGCCAACAAGGCGGCCAGCACCGCGGCGATGAAGAACGGATGTGTCATGCCGCGATCATGCCGCGCCGCCGCCCGGCCCGGCCCGGGCGTCGCACCCGCTTACTTCTTGCCGCGGATCTTCTCGAGCTCGGCGAACATTTCCTTGGCCACCGCCTCGCCCGAGTCCTGGCTGTACTTGGCGACCACCGGCGCCAGCTTGTCGCGCAGCTTGGCCTGCTCGGCAGCGGGCAGTTCGGTGACCTGCATGCCGTTCTTCTTCAGCTCGCCGAGCGCCTTCTCGCCGAATTCGCGGATCGTCTTGCGCTCGAACCCGGTGGCCTCGCGCGCCGCCTCCTGCACCGCCTTCTGCTCCTCCGGCGTCATGGCGTCCCAGGCCTTCTTCGACAGCAGCAGCACCCACACGCTGTAGATGTGCCTGGACAGCACGACGTGCTTCTGCACCTCGTAGAACTTGCTCGCGAGGATGGTCGCGGTCGGGTTCTCCTGGCCGTCGACCGCCTTCTGTTCCAGCGCGCTGTAGAGCTCCGGGAACGGCATCGGCGTGGCGTTGGCGCCGAGCGCGTTGAAGGTGTCGATGAACAGCGGGTTCTGGATGACCCGCAGCTTCAGGCCGGCCAGGTCGTCGGCCTTGGCGACAGCCCGCTTGCTGTTGGTGACATGGCGGAAGCCGTTCTCCCAGAATGCCAGCCCGATCAGCCCCTTGGCGGGCAGCTGGTCGAGCAGCTTCTTGCCGAACGGCCCGTCGAGCAGCGCGTCGGCCTCCTGCTCGGTGGCGAAGGTCAGCGGCAGGTTGAGCACGCCGAAGTCCTTGATCAGGCTGACCAGCGTCGAACTGTCGGGTACCACCATCTCCTGCGTACCGCCGCGCAGTGCCGAGATCATCGTCACGTCGTTGCCGAGCGTGCCGCTGGCGAACAGCTTCACGGTCAGCTTGCCGCCGGTCTTCTGCGACAGGATCTCTCCGAACTTCTTCACCGACACGCCCTGCGGATGGTCGTCCGACAGGCCGATGCCGACCTTCAGCACCTTCTGCGCCGCGGCAGGGTTTACCAGCGCCGCCAGCAGTGCAGCGGCCAGGACAAGCTTGCGTACAGTCACCTTCGTCTCCTTGCGGTTGATCATGGCTTGCGCCGATACGGACATTCGGGAACTCGATTGCCGCCGCGCCTCACGCCCCATCGGCGCGGGCGCGATCGGCGGCGGACATCCACGCGACGAGCTGCTCGGCCAGCGTCGGCAGCGGCAGCGTCGCGTTCAGGCGCAGCACGCCCGGTTCGCCCGCCGGCGACTCGAGCGTTTCGAACTGGCTCGTCACGAGCGACGGCGGGAACAGATGCGCCGCGCCGCGCTGGGCTACACGCGCGAGCGCGGCCTGGCGATCCAGGTCGAGCCAGGCGAAACGCAGCCCGGCGCAGGCGGCGCGCAGGCTGTCGCGATACGAACGCTTGAGCGCCGAGCACGTCAACACCGTGCCACCAGCATGCAGGGCGAGCTGCCGACCGAGGTCTTCGAGCCACTGGACGCGGTCGGCGTCGGACAGCGCGATGCCGGCGCGCATCTTTTCCTGGTTGGCGGGCGGATGGAAATCGTCGCCTTCGATCAGCGGCAACCCGAGCCGGCCCGCGACTGCCGCCGCGACGCTGGACTTGCCGCACCCCGCCACCCCCATGACCACGAGCGAATCCATTCCGGCAAGGCCCCCGGGTAAGCGAATCGGATAACGTTATCCAATGACATTGACCGTGTCGATCGCCGGAGGCCGGTGCACTGTACCTATGAGTACAGTGAACGTTTGCACGTGTGATCGCGTCGGATGCGTTGGACAGCGTTATCCTAGATCGAATCGATCGCCACCACGAGCGGGTAAATACCAGTGACCAACAAGCCCACCCGCAAGCGCAGCACCGGCCGCGTGACGCTGCACGACGTCGCGCTCCAGGCCGGCGTCAGCGCCGTGACCGTGTCGCGGGCGCTGCGCGGCACGCGCCGCGTCGACCCGGACGTCGTCGCCCGCGTGACGGCGGTGGCGACGCGCATGGGCTATGTGCCCGATCCGGTGGCACGCGCGCTCGTGTCGTCGCGCAGCTCGAACGTCGCGGTGCTCGTGCCGCTGCTGACGAACGCGGTGTTCGTCGAAGTGCTGGAAGCGATCCAGGTGACGCTGTGGCCGCAGGGTTACCAGACGGTGTTCGGCGTCACCCACTACGACGCGGCCGAAGAAGAGCGGCTGCTGCAAGGCTACCTGCTGCATCGGCCGGCCGGGCTCATCGTGACCGGCTTCGACCGCACCGAAACGTCCCGCCGGCTGCTCGAGTCCTCCGGCGTGCCGTGCGTTCATCTCATGGAAACTTCTGGTGCTGCAGGCATTTACAGCGTCGGGTTTTCGCAGCGCGATGCCGGCCAGGCGATGACCGAGCACCTGCTGCAACGCGGCCGGCGGCGCATCATGTTCGTGGCCGCGCAGCTCGACGCGCGCACGATGCAGCGCGCCGAGGGTTACCGCCGCAGCATGCGCGACGCCGGGCTGTACGACCCGAAGCTCGAACTGCTGACGCCCGAGCGTTCGTCGATGGCGCTCGGCGCCCGGCTGTTCGCGGAAGCGCGCCGCAAGGTGCGCGATGTCGACGCGCTGTTCATGTGCAACGACGATCTCGCACACGGCGCCCTGATGGCGGCGCTGCGCAAGGGTGTCAAGGTGCCGGAAGACGTCGCGATTGCGGGCTTCAACGATCTGCCGGGCAGCGACCAACTCGTGCCACGGCTCACGACCGTGCGCACGCCGCGCGGCGAGATCGGCTTCGCGGCGGCGAAGATGCTGCTCGACTTGATGCAGGGCCGAACGATCGAGTCCCCGGCCCTGGACCTCGGCTTCACGCTGATGACGCGCGAGAGCACATAGGCGAGCTCACGAAAAAGCCGCCCGCAGGCGGCTCGTTCGTTGGCGGAGTCGGAGGGATTCGAACCCTCGATGCAGGTTTTGCCCACATACTCCCTTAGCAGGGGAGCACCTTCGGCCTCTCGGTCACGACTCCGTCGAAGCGCGCATTCTAAGCCCGAAGAACTCTGCGTTCAGACCACCTCTTGCTCGAGCTCGAAGGCCTTGTGCAGCGCGCGCACCGCGAGTTCCATGTACTTCTCGTCGATCACGACGCTGGTCTTGATCTCGCTCGTCGTGATCATCTGGATGTTGATGCCCTCTTCGCTCAGCGCGGCGAACATGCGGCTGGCCACGCCGACATGCGAGCGCATGCCGATGCCGACGATGCTGACCTTGCAGATCTTGGTGTCGCCCGACAGCGCTTCGGCGCCGGTCTTGGGCTGCACGGTGGTCTTCAGCAGTTCCATCGTGCGCGCGTAGTCGTTGCGGTGCACGGTGAACGAGAAGTCGGTGCGGCCGTCGTGCGAGACGTTCTGGATGATCACGTCGACATCGATGTTCGCCTCGGCCACCGGGCCGAGGATCTGGTAGGCGATGCCCGGTTTGTCGGGAACGCCCAGCAGGCTGATCTTGGCTTCGTCGCGGTTGAACGCGATGCCCGACACGACGGCTTGTTCCATCTTCTCGTCTTCCTCGAAAGTGATCAGGGTGCCCGAGCGGGCCTCTTCGGCGATGTCGATGTCCCACGGCGTGAAGCTCGACAACACGCGCATCGGCACGCGGTACTTGCCGGCGAACTCGACCGAGCGGATCTGCAGGACCTTCGAGCCCAGGCTCGCCATCTCGAGCATTTCCTCGAAGCTGATCGTGTGCAGCCGGCGCGCCTCTGGAACGATGCGCGGGTCGGTCGTGTAGACGCCGTCGACGTCGGTGTAGATCAGGCATTCGTCGGCCTTCAGCGCCGCAGCCACCGCGACGGCCGAGGTGTCCGAGCCGCCGCGGCCGAGCGTGGTGATGTGGCCGTGGCCGTCGACACCCTGGAAGCCGGTGATGATCACGACCTTGCCGGCATCCAGGTCCGCGCGCACGCGTTCGTCGTCGATGCGCTGGATGCGCGCCTTGGTGTAGGCCGAATCGGTCGCGATCGGCACCTGCCAGCCGGCGTAGCTCACGGCCGGCATGCCCTCGGCCTGCAAAGCGACGGCGAGCAGCCCGACCGACACCTGCTCGCCGGTGGAGGCGATCATGTCGAGCTCGCGTTGCAGCTCGGGCGTGGTCGTCGCCGGCGAGAGTTCTTTCGCGAGGCCGAGCAGGCGGTTGGTCTCGCCGCTCATCGCCGAAGGAACGACGACCATGCGGTGGCCGGCGCGCGCCCATTTGGCGACGCGCTTGGCGACATTGCGGATGCGCTCGGTCGACCCCATCGAGGTGCCGCCGTACTTGTGAACGATCAGTGCCATGGAAACAGTGGGGGTTTCGGGACAGGCGGGATTCGCATTCACGCTGCGGAACGTGAACCGGGGATTCTATCGACCGCCGCGAGCGGTTCAGCCCGGTTGCCAGGCGAGCGTCACCAGCGCCTGGCCCGGCAGGCCGATCGCACGCGCGTCCAGCCCAAGGCCAGGGACGAAGACCAGCTGTCCGCCGCTGTACAGCAGCGGGCCGTCGCGTAACCAGGCCGGAACGCCCGCTGCCTGGTACTGCTTCTTCAGGCTGCGCGGCGGACGGCCGGGCCCGGCCTGGAACTGCTCACCGCCTTCGCGCGAGCGCAGTTCCACCTGCGCCAGCCAGGCCAGCGGCACACCGCCGGACGCCACGCGCGTGACGCGCAGCCGGCCGCCCCAGCCCGGCAGCGCACGCACGCCGGCGCGCGTGATGGACAGCGTCGACTCGCGTGCCGGCGCCGCGGCAGCCTTGTCGGACAGCGGCGCGACGAAGCGCAAGCGCCCGCGGTGGCAACGCAGCTCGCCTTCGCCCGCCGGCCATCGCGCGCTCGCCGAACGGCCGAGCTCGTGCAGCAGCCGCGTCACCAGGCTCGCCGGCGCGAGGCGGCCCGACTGCGCGTTCAGCCACGCGCGCAGCACGTTGCTGCGGCGCGCCGACGATAGCGTCTGCCAGGCGGCGATCTCGAGCGTTTCGCCCACGGCCGCCTGTGCCAGGTCGATCGCAGCGAGCTCGGCCAGGCACTCGTCGGCCTGCTGCGCCCAGGCCGCCGCATCGGCGAGGCTCGCCTCGGCCTGCGGAAAAGCCTCGAGCAGCGCCGGCCACACGCGCAGGCGCAGGCGGTTGCGCGCGAAACCTTCGTCGAGGTTGCTGTCGTCGTCGACAAACTCGATGCCGTGGCGGCGCACATAGGCCTCGATGGCCTCGCGCGACCGGTCGAGCCAGGGTCGCAGCCACGTCACGCCGCCGAACCGCCGTTCACGCGCCATGCCCGACAGACCCGCGACGCCCGCGCCGCGCAGGGCTTGCAACAGCACGGTCTCGGCCTGATCGCGGCGGTGGTGGGCGAGCAGCACGGCGCTCGCCCCCCTCTGGCGCGCCACCGCGGCGAGTGCTGCGTAACGTTGTTCGCGCGCCCAGGCCTCGACGCTGTCGCCGCGCCGCGGCCGGCCGCGCAGCCGAGTCGCGACGAAGTCCACCGGCCAGCCCGCGCGCGCGTACGCCACGCACTGAGCCTGGCCCTGCGCGAGCCAGGCCTCGGCGTCCGGGTTCAGGCCATGGTGCACGTGCAACGCGACGACGCGCAGCCCGAGCGGCCGCGCCGCGCGCAGCGTGGCGTGCAGCAGCGCCGACGAATCGCGCCCGACGCTGTACGCCACCGCGATGCAGCCGCTGCCGCCCACCGCAGCGCCGCGCTGCGCCTCAGCGATCCTTGCTGTCGGCGTAGCGACCGTAGGCCTGCAACCGCTGGTAGCGGCGCTCGAGCAGTTCCTTGGGTTTCAGGTCGGCGACCTGGCGCAGCGCATCGTTCAGGCCGCGCTTGAGCAGCGAGGCCATCTGCTTGATGTCGCGTTGCGCGCCGCCGACCGGCTCGTTGACGATCTTGTCGACCAGGCCCAGCGCCTTCAGCCGATGCGCGGTGATCGCCAGCGCTTCGGCGGCCTCTTCGGCACGTTCGGCCGTCTTCCACAGGATCGACGCACAGCCTTCCGGCGAGATCACCGAATAGACCGCGTACTGCAACATCAGCAACTGGTCGCACACGCCGATCGCGAGCGCGCCGCCCGAGCCGCCTTCGCCGATGATGGTGGAGACGATCGGCACCTCGAGCTGCGCCATCTCGAAGATGTTGCGGCCGATCGCTTCGGACTGCCCACGCTCCTCGGCGCCGATGCCCGGATACGCGCCGGGCGTGTCGACGAAAGTGAACACGGGAACGCCGAACTTCTCGGCCAGCTTCATCAGGCGCAGCGCCTTGCGATAGCCCTCGGGGCGCGACATGCCGAAGTTGCGCAGGCCGCGCTCCTTGGTGTCGCGGCCCTTCTGATGGCCGAGCACGACGCAGGCCTGGCCGTTCAGACGCGCCAGCCCGCCGACGATCGACAGGTCGTCGGCGAAGTGGCGGTCGCCGTGCAGTTCCTCGAAATCGGTGAAGACCTCGGCGATGTAGTCGAGCGTGTAGGGGCGTTGCGGATGGCGCGCGATCTGCGTCACCTGCCAGGCCGACAGGCTCGAGTAGATGTCCTTGGTGAGCTGCAGGCTCTTCTTGCTCAGGCGGTCGATCTCTTCCGAGATGTCGACCGCCGACTCGTTCTGCACGTAGCGCAGCTCTTCGATCTTCGATTCGAGTTCGGCGACGGGCTGTTCGAAGTCGAGGAAATGTCGTTTGCTCATCGGATGAGGTCCTCGGGCCGCGGGCGTCAATAGTCTACCGGCAGCGGGTCCAGGCTGCGCCAGATGTACCAGGTGGCCACCGAGCGGTACGGCGCCCAGGCGTCGCCGACCTCGCGCGCTTCGGCGCGCGACACGGGCTCGCCGCTGAAATAGTTCAGGCTGATGCCGCGCAGCAGGCCGATGTCGTCCAGCGGCAGCACGTCGGGGCGCATCAGGTGGAAGATCAGGAACATCTCGGCGGTCCAGCGGCCGATGCCGCGGATCGCGACCAGTTCCTCGATGATGGCCTCGTCGTCCATCTGCTGCCACTGGCGCACGTGCACCGTGCCGGTTTCGAAGTGCTGCGCCAGGTCGCACAGGTACTCGGCCTTGCGCGCCGACAAGCCCGCCGAGCGCAGGCGCGCAACGTCGAGCGCGAGCACGGCCGCCGGCAGCAGGCGTTGCGCCGAGCTGTCGACGATCGCGACGAACTTCTCCCAGACTGATTGCGCCGCTTTCACCGAGATCTGCTGGCCGACGATCGAACGCGCCAGCGTCGTGAAGGCATCGCCGCGGCTTTGCAGGCAGCCGTCGCCGAACTGCGGGATGAGCTTGCGCATGACACGATCGCGCTTGGCAAGGTGGCGACAGGCCTCGTCCCAGTACGCGGGCGTGCTCGGCGCCTTGGAGGTACGCGGCATGCTCAGGCTTTCACCCAGGTGGTGCCGGCGGCCGAGTCCTTCAGCACGATGCCCTGCGCGGCGAGCTCGTCGCGGATGCGGTCGGCGAGCGCGAAGTCGCGCGCTTGTTTGGCCGCGGTGCGCTGCGCGATGCGCTGCGCGATCGCCGCTTCGTCGAGCTTGCTGCCGGCCTGCAGGAAGACGCGCGGCGCCTGCTGCAACAGGCCGAGCGCGCCGGCCAGGTGCTTGAGCAGCGCCGCCGTGTCCGGCGAAGCGTGGCGGTTCAGTTCGCCGGCGAGTTCGAACAGCACGGCAAAGGCCTCGGGCGTGTTGAAGTCGTCGTTCATCGCCGCGCGGAAGGCCGCGGCCTTCGGCAAGGTCCAATCGAGCGCCGCGCCGGAAGGCGCGACCGCGTCGAGTGCGGTGTACAGCCGCCGCAACGCGCTGCGCGCGTCCTCGAGGTTCGCATCGCTGAAGTTGAACGGGCTGCGGTAGTGCGTGCGCAGCATGAAGTAGCGCAGCGTCTCGCCGTCGAAGTGCTTCAGCACGTCGCGAATAGTGAAGAAATTGCCGAGCGACTTCGACATCTTGACGTTGTCGACGTTCAGGAAGCCGTTGTGCAGCCAGTAGTTGACGAAGGGCTTGCCGCTCGCGCCCTCGCTTTGCGCGAGTTCGTTCTCGTGGTGCGGGAAGATCAGGTCGAGGCCACCGCCGTGGATGTCGAAATGTTCGCCGAGCAGGTCGCAGCTCATCGCCGAGCACTCGATGTGCCAGCCCGGGCGGCCGCGGCCGAAGACGCTGTCCCACTTCGCGTCGTCGGGTTCGTTGTCTTTGGCGGCCTTCCAGAGCACGAAGTCGAGCGGGTCGCACTTGCCCTCGGCGACGGCGACACGTTCGCCGGCGCGCAACTCGTCGAGCGACTTGCCCGAGAGCTTGCCGTAGCCGGGCAGCTTGCGCACCGCGAAGTTGACATCGCCGCTGTCCGCCGCGAGGTAGGCGAGCCCCTTGGCTTCGAGCGCAGCGATGATCGCGAGCATGCGCGGCACATGCTCGGTGGCGCGCGGCTCGTGCGTCGGCGCCTCGATGCCGAGCGCCGCGAAGTCGGCGTGCATCGCCGCCGTCATCTCGTCGGTCAGCGCGCGGATCGGGACGCCGCGTTCGAGCGCGCGACGGATGATCTTGTCGTCGATGTCGGTGATGTTGCGAACGTAGGTCACGCGGTAGCCGATCGTGCGCAGCCAGCGTTGCACCATGTCGAAGGCGAGCACGAAACGCGCGTGGCCGACATGGCACAGGTCGTAGACCGTGATGCCGCAGACGTACATGCGCACATGGCCCGGCTCGATCGGCGCGAAGGTCTCGATACGGCGCGTCAGCGTGTTGTGGAGGCGCAGCGTCATGGGTGCAATGGCGTGGCGGATGCCGGTGCGCGGCCCCGCAGCAACGAAGTGGGAGGTATCGCAAGGCGGGCTGCCCGGCACCGGAACGAGCCGGTGCGGGAGGACGCCTGAACTACAATCGAATCAGTATAGCGGGCGGCCACCCCCTCGATGAACCTCCTCGTACCGAGCCTGAGCGCCCTGCTGATCGTGCTGCTGTCGGGGCCGCTGCCGGCCTTCGCGGCGGACGATCTCGCCGAGGTGTCGCGGCTGCGATCCGGCGGCCAGTTGGAAGCCGCGTTGCAGCGTGCCGAAGCGGCGCTGGCGACCCGCCCGAAGGATCCGCAACTGCGCTTCGCCAAGGGCGTGTTGCTCGACAAGCTCCAGCGTCGCGCCGAGGCGACCGAAGTCTTCGAACGTCTCGTCGAGGACTATCCCGAACTGCCCGAGCCCTACAACAACCTGGCCACGCTGCACGCCGCGGCGGGCGACTACGACAAGGCGCGCGTGGCGCTGGAGCAGGCGCTGCGAGCGAACCCGTCGTTCGCGCTCGCGCACCAGAACCTCGGCGACGTGCATGCGGCTCTCGCCGGCCGGGCTTATGCTCGCGCGCTGCAGATCGAGCCCGCCAGCCGGACGCTGCCGCCGAAGCTGTCGCTGGTGCGCGAGTTGCTCGCCGCTCCCGCAGCCCGATGATCCTTTCTCGTCAACCGGAATGAACCCACGCATGAAGATTCTTTCCCGCGCGCCGCGCGTTGCACTGCTCGCGCTGGCTCTGGCAGCGCCGATCGCAGCACAGGCCCAGAAGGTCCGCCTCGCCACGTCGGCAGGCGACATCGTGGTCGAACTCGACGCGGCCAAGGCGCCCAAGACCGTCGACAACTTCGTCCGGTACGTCAAGGCCGGCCACTACGACGGCACGGTGTTCCACCGCGTCATCCCGAGCTTCATGATCCAGGGCGGCGGGTACTCGGCCGACATGAAGGAGAAGTCCACGCGCGCGCCGATTCCGCTCGAGAGCCGCAACGGCCTGGCCAATGTGCGCGGCACGATCGCCATGGCGCGCACGCCCGACCCGAACTCGGCGACGGCGCAGTTCTTCATCAACGTCCAGGACAATCCGAATCTCGACCAGCCGAACGCATCCGACGGCAACGGTTATGCCGTGTTCGGCAAGGTGACCGCGGGCATGGAGGTGGTCGACAAGATCCGCGCCGCGCCCACCGGCAACAAGGCCGGACATGCCAACGTGCCGCTCGAAGCCGTGACCATCAAGAAAGCCAGCCTGGAGAAGTGACATGAGCAAGTACGTCGAACTGCAAACCACCAAGGGCACGTTGCGCCTCGAACTCGACGAGGCCAAGGCGCCGGCGTCGGTGCGCAACTTCGTCGATTACGTCGAGGCCGGCCACTACGACGGCACGGTGTTCCACCGCGTCATCAAGGGCTTCATGGTCCAGGGCGGCGGCTTCGAGCCGGGCCTGAAGCAGAAGCCCACGCGCGAGGCCATCGCCAACGAGGCCAACAACGGCCTGAAGAACCAGCACTACACGGTCGCGATGGCGCGCACCAACGCACCGCATTCGGCGACCGCGCAGTTCTTCATCAACACCACCGACAACGGCTTCCTCGACTTCAAGGCCGAAAACGCCAGCGGCTGGGGTTACGCCGTCTTCGGCCGCGTGGTCGGCGGCACCGAGGTCGTCGACGCGATCGAGAGCGTCAAGACCGGCCGCAGCGGCTTTCACGACGACGTGCCGCTCGAAGACGTGACGATCGTTCGCGCGACCGTCGTCGACTGACGCCAGCAATGGCCGACGCGGCGCTGCCGGCGTTGCCGACCTTCTTCGAACTGCACGCGCCGCCCGGGTGGCGCGCGATCGACCTCATCAGCGACCTGCACCTGAGCGCCGACATGCCGGCGACCTTCGCCGCGTGGTCGGATCACCTGCGCGCCACCGACGCCGACGCGGTCTTCATGCTCGGCGACCTGTTCGAGGTCTGGGTCGGCGACGACGCCCGCCACGACGGCTTCGAAGCGCGTTGTGCCGATGTCTTGGCCGAGGCCGCGTCGCAGCGCACGCTGGCCTTCATGTGCGGCAACCGCGACTTCCTCGTCGGCGGTGAGTTGCTCAAGGCCTGCGGCATCCTCGCCCTGCCCGACCCGACCGTGCTTGTCGCCTTCGGCGAGCGCGTGCTGCTGTCGCATGGCGACGCGCTGTGCCTGTCGGACCGCGACTACCAGACCTTTCGCGCGATGGTGCGCACCGCAGCCTGGCAACGAGACTTCCTCGCCCGACCGCTTGCCGAGCGCCGCGCACTGGCGCGCGGCATCCGCGCCGAAAGCGAATCGCGCAAGGCCGGCGTCGGCGACGAATGGTTCGACATCGACACCGCCGCGGCGGCCCGCTGGATGCACGAATCCGGAACGCCGACGCTGATCCACGGCCACACGCACCGACCCGGTACGCACTCGATCGCGCCCGGCTACACGCGTCACGTGCTCAGCGACTGGGACCTGGACGACGCCGCCCGCCCGCGTGCCGAAGTGCTGCGCCTGCGCCTGGCCGCGCATCGCAGCATGGCGCTGTCGCGCAGCGCACCGGCGGCCTTGCGCCGAGCATGAGGCCGTGGAGGCAGCGCTGGCGCGCCTGGCGCGAGGCGCGTACGCTGAGCCGCAGGCCGGTTCCCGAGGCGCTCTGGCAGCTCACGCTGGCGCGCTTTCCGTTCCTCGCCGAACGCGATGCAGCCGCGCAAGCGCGGCTGCGCGACATGTCCACACTGTTCCTCGCCGAGAAGGAGTTCACCGGCGCCGGCGGCCTGGTCGTCGACGATTCGATCGCCGTCGCGATTGC
>CXWJ01013387.1_pt1 | contig 13806 bp, 10 predicted proteins | sample 590841 | NCBI WGS metagenome assembly CXWJ01 (sample SAMEA3498367, study PRJEB10139) | wastewater metagenome | biome: wastewater treatment plant; material: activated sludge | place: Austria | collected 2015-01-21 | reverse complement strand
GACCATCGCCGTCAGCTTCCCGGCCAACCTGGGCAGCTTCATGTCGGAGATCGCCCAGCAGCGCGTGGTGCTCGACCGCTTACAGGAGATGCACCCCGACGCGCCGCCGGCGAGCATCGTCGCCCACCGCCCGATCTATGACAAGGGCAACGTCCCGCCGCTGTCTTTGCCAACCAAAACGGCCGCCGACCGGCTGGAGCGGCTGGGGGTGGAGGGACTGACTTACCTTCATCCGCAGGGGAGCAGGGGGGCAGGGGAGCAGGGGGGAATTAGGAATTACGAATTAGGAATTACGAATGAAGAGCAGGACGCTCCCTCGCCACCCGCCACCCGCCACTCGCCACCCGCTACCGGCATCGAGGACGTAACCTTCACGCTGCCGCGCGGCTCTTTCACTGTTGTCACCGGCCGGGTGGGCAGTGGCAAGACGACGCTGCTGCGGGCGCTGTTGGGGCTGCTGCCGCCCGCTGGCGGCCGGGTGTGCTGGAACGGCGCGCCGGTAGTTGATCCGGCCAGCCACTTTACGCCGCCGCGCGCGGCTTACACGCCGCAAGTGCCGCGCCTGTTCAGCGAGACGTTGCGCGATAACATCCTGCTGGGCCTGCCCGACGACCACCTGGGTGACGCCCTGCGCGCCGCCGTGCTGGAACCGGACATTGCCACGCTGGAGGCCGGGCTGGAGACGGTCGTCGGGCCGCGCGGCGTGCGCCTGTCCGGCGGCCAGGTGCAGCGGGCGGCGGCGGCCCGCATGTTGGTGCGCGACGCCGAACTACTGGTCTTCGACGACCTGTCCAGCGCTCTCGACGTGGAGACGGAGCAACTCCTCTGGGAACGGCTGGTGGACGAGGCCGGCGCGGCGCGGCCGACCTGCCTGGTGGTCAGCCACCGCCGCCCGGCCCTGCGTCGCGCCGATCAGATCATCGTGATGGAGAACGGCCGCGTCGCCGCGCAGGGGACGCTGGATGAACTGCTGGTGTCTTCGCCGGAGATGCAGCGGATTTGGCATGGAGAGATTGCATGAATCTGAAAGCTTTTCAAAAGAGTCGAGAGATGCTCTTGGCAACTATTACCAAAGGGTTGCTACAAGATGAACGTGTCGTCGCCGCCTGGTTGCTTGGCAGCGATGCGCGCGGTGAGTCCGACGCCGTTAGTGACATCGATCTATGCGTGGCGCTCGCCGATGCCCATAGCCAGACGCTGTGTCGACGGGAGGAGATGGTCACGGCGCGGCCGGCGGATGAACGCCTGGCGCTGTTCAGTCAGTTTGGCGAGCCGGTCAATGTGCATGAAAACAACCACAACGCGCCGCCTGGCGGGACGTTCACGTCTATTCTGTACCGGTCGGCGCACATTGTCGACTGGATTCTTGTCCCGCGTTCCCAAGCCCAACGGCCGGATACCTCGCTGCTCCTGTTCGAGCGTGTTCCCATACCCCTCAGGCAGCCGCCCGCGCCACCGGAACCAGGGCGTTTCGCCGTCCAGGTGGCCGAACAAGTCGCCTTCTTCTGGATGATGAGCGCCGTGGTCGCCAAGTACCTCGTCCGCGGCGAACTGGGCTTCGCCCGCTGTCGCCTCGATGAGTTGTGGCCGCTGGTCAGGTACGTTGAATGCTCGCTCAATGGCCGGGAATACGTGTACCATCGTGGTCTTAACCTTTCATGGTCAGTATGTCCGTCGCTGGAAGAGGTAAGGGACGTGCTCGTCAGCCTTGGTGACAAGATGGAGGAGCAGATGGTGACCGCCGGCACGATGGGCATTGCCTTACAGCCCGCGCCCAGGGAAGCTCTAGGGGCGCTATTGGAGCTAGTAAAAGGAGAAGATGAGGTGACAAAGGCTGAGTATAAGCTTGAGGAACTGCTGGCCGGTATCACGCCGGAGAATCTTCACGCGGAATTCGATTGGGGTGAAGGCGATGGACAGAGCTGATAACCAATCCGAATACACTGATCCCATCGCTTAGTTGCCAGCAATCTAACTGGTGGCTTCCATATAGGCATACTGCAAGACGATGCCCAACCAGGGGAAGGTTCCATAGGGGCAGGCGCCGGCGCGGGCCGCCGGGCAGAAGGCGAAGTTTGTAAACCTGACCGGCCGGCGACCGGCTATCGATTCGGTGGGAGCCGGCCGGTCAGGTAGCCGGGTCAACGGCGGAAAACGATGTGGACGTAGTTCCTGTCGCTATTGGCCCGGACCCGAACGATGAAGGTCCGGCCGTCGTCCAGCGTGCCGTTGGCGTTGTAACGGATGCCTTGGCCGGGGCGCAGGATCTCTCTGTAGCCCCTGGCCGACCCAACCAGGAGCGAGGGCATCCCCTCCAGTTCGCCGATGGTCAGCACGTCGTCGGCGACGGCCGCTTCCAGTTCATCCAGCTTTACGAACCAAACGGGCACGGCACCCAACCCGCGGAATAAGGCTCTCAGCGGCGCGGGGTCCACCTCCGGGCCGTTCTTCCAGATGCTGACGTTATCCGTCGTCGGCGGTTGGCAGTCGAAAGCGCCGTTGTCGACGCCGTCCGGATAGTCGAAGAAGTCCAGCATATTAAAATCATCCGGGACGCACGAGGGCTCGCGATAGAAGACGATGGAGACCCACCGCCCGTTGTGCAAATACCCACCGCGCTCGATTCGGGCGTAGAACGGCACCTGGCCGTTGTCGTCGATGCGCACCAACGCCAGCGCGGCCGGCGCAATCACCAACAACAAGAGCAGAACGGGCAACAATCTGATCAAAAGACGTTTCATCATGCTTTCTCCTTGTGACCACAACAGCCCTGGCGTCAGTTGCGGGTGTGGTTTCGCGCCATCGCGTCCCGCACCGCGTCGCGGCCGAAAACGGAATGGGATCATTGAACCGCAAATCGGCCGCGCGCGGGTACTTTTTTATGGTACAATACCCGGTACTCGCGACCGGGTACTGGCACGAATAACATGGAGGAGGGTTACTCTTTCGGCTATTGGGTCATGCGGCGGCGGAAAGCGCTGGATCTGACTCGGGCCGGTCTGGCCCATAAGGTGAGTTGCTCCCCGGAGACAATCAAGAAGATCGAAAGCGACGAACGCCGGCCGTCACGCCAGGTTGCCCAACTCCTGGCGGCGGCTCTGGCTGTGCCCGCCGCGGAACGGGAGCTGTTTATGCTGGTGGCGCGCGGCCTGCGCCCGATTGAGCAGCTTAGCCTCGATGACCGGCCGCTGCCCCTCCTCCGGCCGCGCCACAACCTGCCCCGACGCCTCAGCAGCTTCATTGGCCGCCAGGACGAGATCGTTGAAGTCCGCAGGCTGCTGGCCCAATCGCGGCTGGTGACGCTGACCGGCGTGGGCGGCGGCGGCAAAACCCGGCTGGCGCTGGAAGCGGCCGGCGCGTTGCTGGATGCGCCCAATCCCCTGGCCGGCGGCGTCTGGCTGGTGGAACTGGCCCCGCTGTCGGACCCGGCGCTGGCGGCGTCGGTCATTGCCGCAACGTTGGGGGTGATCGACAACAGCGACCGGCCGACTCTCGACGCGCTGGTCGATTATCTGCGCGGCCGGCAACTGCTGCTCCTGCTGGACAATTGCGAACACCTCATCGAGACGATGGCCCGCCTGATCGAGACCCTCGTCCACCACTGTCCCGACCTCCACATCCTGGCGACCAGCCGCGAACGGTTGAATATCGACGGCGAGGCGGTGTGGCTGGTGCCGCCCCTGGCGCTGCCCCCGCCGAGCGAACAGCCGCTCATCGGCGAACTGGCCGGGCACGATTCGATCCGGCTGTTCGTCGAGCGGGCCACGGCCGCCCTGCCCTCGTTTCGCCTGAGCGAGGAGAACGCGGCGGCCGTCGTCTACCTCTGCCGCCAACTGGACGGCATCCCCATGGCCCTCGAACTGGCCGCGGCGCGGGTGCGGCTATTGCGCGTGGAAGAGATCGTCGCCCGGCTGGATGACCGCTTCCGGCTATTGGCCGGGAGTAACCGTACCGCGCCGCCGCGCCACCAGACCCTGCGGGCGCTCATCGATTGGAGCTATGACCTGCTGCCGCCGGATGAGCAACGCCTGTTGCGCCGGTTGTCGGTCTTTGCCGGGAGCTTTGCCCTGGAGGAAGTCAAGGCGATCTGCGACGCGGAAAAGGAAGGCCGCGTGCTCGACCGGCTGACCCAGTTGGTGAACAAGTCGCTGGTGGTGGCCGACCGCGCCACGGGCCGGCGCACCCGCTACACCTTGCATGAGACGATCCGGCAATACGGCCAGGAGCGGCTGGCCGAGGAAGACGCCCTGGAGCAGATGCGCAACCGCCACGCCGCCTTCTACTGCCGGTTGGCCGAGGAGGCCGAACCGCAACTCTATCAGGCCGGGCAGATTCAATGGATGGACCGGCTGGAGGCGGCGCAGGACAATTTACGGGCTGCTCTGAATTGGACATTGGTCGATCAACCGACGAACGCGGAAATCGGCCTACGTCTGGCGGCCGCCATGGCCTACTACTGGGAAATGCGCGGCATCCTGGTCGAGGGGCATCGCTGGTTGACGGCCGCTCTGGAGAATGTCAACAGCGCCGCCATCCCCCTTCAGGCCTGGTTCTACCTGAACGCCGGCAATTTTTGGCTTGAACACGGGGGAAGTATGAAGGTATGGGGCGCAGATGAATGTCTGGCCCTGTATCAGCGGCTCGAGGATGAAAGAGGCATCGCCTGGGCGTTGCGGCTGCTGGGGAATTGCGCTCTGTTCAGGAAAAATGATTTTGAGCGGGCAACCGTTCTATATGAACAAGGCCTGGCGTTGGCCGAGGAAGTGGGTGACAAAGCGCTTATAGCGCGCATATGTCAAAATCTGGGCCAGGCAACGCTGTATCGAGGAGACTATGCCGGCGCGAAAAGGTTGGGCGATAAAGGGCTGGCCCTCGCCCGCGAGACGGGTGATCGCTTCGGTGTCGGCTATCTTTCATTTCTTTTAGGGATAACAGTCGCCAGACAGGGTGATTACGCCGCGGCCGAAGGTTTTCTTCTGGATGCTCTGGCCGTTTGCCGCGAACTGAAGCTGGAGGTCAACGCCGCGAAGACGCTCATTCCATTGGGTGAAGCGGTGCGCCTCCAAAAAAAGTATGATCAGGCGGTATGGCACATTCACGAGCACATCAGGCTCACCCAGGGGATCGCGGGCTGGGAAACAGCTTATTCCACTCATTCAACAGCGCTGGTCAATCTGGGACATATCACCCTTCGCCAGGGTGATCCCCGAGGCGCGGCGGTTTTCTTTCGGGAGAGTGTTGACACAATTAATGGTAATTATGGTGATGATATTTCCTGGAACCTTTGGGGGCTGGGACTGGTGGCCGCGGCCGAGGGTAGAGCAACACAGGCCGCCCGCCTCTATGCGGCCGTCGACAAGTTATTGGCAGCCAACATTAACGAGATCGTCTACCCGGCAGATCAGGAAGACTTCCGGTGTGATATTGCCGCCGTTCGCGAGCAATTGGGCGAAGCGGAATTCGCCGCCGCCTGGGCTGAGGGGCGGGCCATGTCGAAGGACGAAGCCATCGCTTACGCTCTGGCGGCGGCTACCGGCTCCTTAACGACAGGGCATACATTGGCGTAAATGAAGCCATGTCAAAGTACCAGCCCTCGATATAACGCGGCTCGATGCGGTAATTTGAGGCTTGCCCCAGGATGACGGCCGGCGCGGTATCATAGTAGAGTTGCTGGAGCGCAAAATAGGCTTGCTCGCGGGCGGCCGGATCGGTTGTGGCAATGCCCGCTTCGATAAGCTCCCCGAACCGCCCGCGCAGTTCCTCGGGCATATTCTGTCGCCCGGCGAAGATGCCGATCGTATAAGGCTGGGCCCAGTTGTGCGGATCGTGGAAGTCCTCGACCCAGCCGCCGACAAACATGGGCGCCTGATTGGCCTGGGCCGCGCCGAGATATGATGGCAAGGCCAGGCCGACAAGCTCCAGCCGGTACTTCTCATTGATGGCCGCCAGTTGCTCCTGCAGGATGGCGCCGATGGTATTGGCGGTCTGATCATTCCCGCTGACATAGATCAGGCTGAACCGAAAACCGATTTCGGGCAACACGCCGCCCCAGGCTTGCTCCAGGTGGCGGGCGCAAGCCTCCGGATCGTGGTCGTATAGCGGGCCGTCCTCGTTGTAGCCCAACATGCCGGTGATGATCGGGCCGTTGTTGCGGATGCCGCCTTCCAGCAATACGTCATTCAGATAAGTATCATAGTCGAAGCAGGTCGCCATTGCCTTGCGGACGTCCACGTCGCTGAAAAAGTCGGGCGGGATACCCTCGCCGTCCAACTTGCCACTGCCGATATAGGCCGAGGCGGGGGAGATGTTGAAATTCATAAACAGGTCGGTTCGCGCGAAATTGGGCAGACTGTCCCACTTGCGTAAAAGTCCGTCCGGCTCATCAGGATTGGGCACACACTCGCCCGTTTTATAGTCACAGAATTCGCCGATTTCCTTTTGGACGACCCCCTGATCTTCGGGAAGGAATGCTACCAGATCGCTGTCGCCGCGTAGCGTTTGCAGCAGGGCCGTGCTCCACTCGATGTCGCTGACGTTGAGGATGATTCGCGGGATGGCGGCGACGCCAGAAGGCCCGCCGGGGAAAAGCGGCGTGTCGTCCGTGCGCCAGTATGCGGGGTTGGCGACCAGGACAAACTGCCTACCCGGCATCCAATTCTCCAATTGGAAAGGCCCCGTGCCGTTGGCAATAGGGGACAAGGTCGATCGCTCAACGCCGGGGGCATAGTGACGTTGCCAGGTAGCGCAATCGCTATCCCAGGCCCCATTGGCGACGGCCCATTCCTGGTCGGTGATCAACAGCAGGTTGGCGATAACTGATAGGAAGGAGCTATAGGGCCTGGCCAGGTGGATGGTCACCGTCCCGGCGTCGTCGTCGAAGGTTACCGCGGCCATGACGGCCTCGCAGGTCGCGAGAAGTTCCGCGGGCGGCGCGCTCGCCAGCCCCACCGGATCCCCGGCAAATGCTCCGCCGCTGATTTGCTCGGTGATGTCGCCGCCAACGTAGCCCAAGATCGACTCGATAAACATCCATTGTGGGCTGCCCGGATCGCTCTGGAGCAACCCGCGCCGGATCGAGTAGGCCACGTCGTGCGGTTCAAGCGGGCTGCCGTCGTGGAACGAGACACCCTCACGAATGGGAAAGGTGAAGGTTGTTCCGTCGGCCGAAATCAACCCATTTTCCTCGCTGGGAACCTCGGTCGCCAGCACCGGCACGAAGCGCGTCGGGTCGATGGGATCGTAGGCGATGAGGCTTTCCAGTATGTCGTGGAGGACGGCCATGCTGAGCACGTCACCAGCCAGGGCCGGATCGAGCGTGGCCGGCTCGCCGGGGGCCGTGATGACCAGTCTGGACGGGTCCGGCGCGACGAAAGTCTTGGATCCCGGTTCCGGGGATGGGGTAGGGGTGGCGACGATCTGCCGCAGCCGGTGAACGATGCGCGTCACGACCGCCGGCCCACTCTCCTCAGTGGTGGTTTCGACCACCACACGTGTCACTTCGACGGTCTGGGGGTTCGCGCCGCAGCGCGCAGCGACGAGAACAAACAGGGACAAAAGAGCAACGAGCCTTATCCGCCGTGGCGCCATGATCATGCTGTTGTGCCTCGGCTTCCCCCACTACGCTCAATCCGACTGGTAATATCGAAATCATAGCAGCAGAGGAACGCTGGGGCAAGCCGTCAGGATGATCCGTTTTCAGCCGTGGTTAAAAGATTTTTCCACCATCAGACGCCCCAACTGCTCCGCCAAATCGGCCCGTTCGCGCTCGGCGATGGGCGCGGCCAGATGGCGGCGCAGCATGGCCTCGTCCCATTCGCGGACGTAATGGTCGTTGAAGCTTTCGGCGACGCCCAGCGTGGCCCCGGTATAAGGCTCCAGCCGCACCGGCTCCCCGGCGCTCACGTCCCCCTCGCGGATCACGCGGCAATAGACGCCGGGCCGCGCCGCCTGCCGGAACCGCTTGGCGAAGGTCGGTTCGCCCATGCGCGCCGCCAGCGTGACGCAGGGGATGCGCGGCGACGTGACTTCGAGCACCACTTCGGCCAGGTGCAGCCGGTCGCCGATCGACAGCGCCGCGCTCGCCAGTTCGCTGATGGTCAGGTTCTCGCCGAACGTGCCCGGTTCCAGCGCGCGGCCGAGTTCGGCCGACCACCAATCATAATCCGCCTGACCGTAGACGTAGACCGCCTGATCGACCCCGCCGTGATGCTTCACGTCGCAGATGGCGTCGCCGGTCAGCCCCAGGGCGGCGATGCGCACCGGCGCGGCGGCCGGCATCTTGTAGATACCCGTCACGCCGATGGATTTGGCGTTCTCAATGCGTTGGGCACGGCCGACGTTGACGCTGATGACGTTCATATCTTGCCTCCGGTCGGTGGAATTGTCTTTTAGTAGTTGGATGGATGGGCTTAATATTAGCCTAACCATAGGCAACAACGAAAGCCTTGTCGACACGATTAACAAGATGAACAAGATTTGAAGACTGCAATAGGAAATTCTATGCACCCGGGAATCCAATTAATCCGGTCAATCTTGTGAATCCTGTCAAATCTAAAGGCCAATCGTACCTACTGAAAAGCCACGGGATTGTACCGGCAAAGGCCGCCCAATGGAATGGATCGGCTATAATTTCCAACCGAGGCCACATGATCATCGTCGATACCACCTACTGCGCCCGCAAGATAACAGACGTCCACGGCCCGCGCGGCGTGGCCTGGTTGGCCCAATTGCCGGCCCTGCTCGCTGAATTCGCCGCTCGCTGGTCGCTGACCATCGCCCCGCCTTTCCCCGTGCCGTCCTACAACTACGTGGCCCCGGCGGCCGGGCCGGGCGGCGCGGCGCTGGTGCTGAAGGCCGGCGTGCCCCACGGCGAGCTATGGAGCGAGATCGACGCCTTGCGGTTATTCGACGGCCGCGGCGTGGCGCGTCTGCTGGATGCCGACCGGGAGCGTGGCGTGTTGCTGCTGGAGCGCGTGTCGCCCGGCGATTCGTTACATGGCCTGCCGGATGCCGAGCAAATCAGCGCGCTGGCAAATGTCCTGCGCCGCCTGTGGCGGCCCCTGCCTAACGATCACCCGTTCCGCGCCATCCCCGATCTGGCCCGCGGCCTCGACCGGCTGCGCGACGCTTTCGGTGGCGGCTACGGCCCGTTCCCGCCGCGACGGGTCGAGCGGGCGGCGGCCCTCTTCCGCGAATTGACCGGCGATGCCGCCCCGCCGCTGCTCATCCACGGCGACATGAATCCGGGCAACGTCTTGCGCAGCGCCCGCGACGGCTGGCTGGCGATCGACCCCAAAGGGTATGCCGGGCAGCCGCTATGGGACGTGGCGACCTATCTCAACGACCCGCCCCCGGCCGCCCCGGCCGAGACGCGCCGCCGGCAGCAGCGCCGAGTGGCCGGGCTGGCCGAGGCGCTGGGCGAACCGCGCGCCGCCATCCTGGCCTGGGCCGAGGCTCACGCCGTGCTGTCGGCCTGGTGGAGCTATGAGGATCATGGCGCGGGCTGGGCGCCGGCGCTGGCCCTGGCCGAACTGTATGAGGCGCTGGGTTAAGCCGACGCTGGGTATCGAAGATCGCATGATTAAACACGGATGGGGCGCGGATTAAACGGATGAAAACGGATTGATTCATTCTATCCGTGTTTATCCGTCCCATCCGTGTTCATCCGTGGCTAAATCATTAAACCGGGAACGTGCGCGAGCGGGCGTGGACGCCGGCCGGCCGCACCAGCCATTCCCGCCCCGCAAAGCCGGATTCGACCAGCCGCCGGAAGATATTTTCGCCGGGCGGTGGATTGATGGTCAGCCGGTCGGCCTGCCCCCACGGATAGACGGCCGCCGGGCCACTGAGCCGGGCGTAGAACACCTTGCCGCCACCCGGTAGATAAATCGCCCCCTGCCACACCGTCTCCGTGGCCGGCGCGGGCGCGACATCCGCGCTCATGTGGGCGCTGAACAGGGTTTGACCCTCGGCTGCCACGCTGAAACCGGCCGGCGCGCGTTCAGCGACGGCCAGTTCGGCCAGATGGTAGGGCGTCTGGAAGAAGACCCGCTCGGCCCAGGCCAACAGGCGCGAGGAGTTGAAGGCATGGGCCAGATAGGCGTCGCCGCCGTCGCCCACCCGCACGGCGATGGACAGCTCCCGAAAGGGGATGCCGCGAAAGCGCGATTCGATGGCCGTCAGCAACAGGGAGGCCCGGCCGTTGTCATCATATGGGACGAGGCGGGCGGGCCGTAATTGGTCGCGCCAGTAGAGCAGGTCGGCCGCGCCCGACAAGGCCACCTCGCGCACGGCGGTGATGTTCGAGATGTAGGTGATTGGCGTGGACTCGGCCGCGGTTTTACTCATGGCTGCGCCTCAGACTACCGGGAAAGACGCGCATAGGGTTGCTTCTCCTCTGGGCTTACCATTTGAAGCCGGAATCATATCACGCGGTGGGCCTCGTTAATCAACTGTGAGCGGTGGACAAAGGCCGTCTCGTCCAACGTCTGGGCCGCCTCGACCGCGATGTGCAAACCGCCGTTCTTGGGGCATTGACTGAGCTTTTTGCTGAATAGTGATCTTTAATGGGAATCGTTGAGCGCGTGGCGTCAAATCTGGGAAAAAATGATCGCTTCTATCTCTTCCAACGTTTGCGCTAACGTTGGGCCTGCTGATTCAACTACGTGACTTTCGGAACCATCGTGCTTGTGATGAGGATAGGTGGCTAGATTCAATTCTCAATCTCGATTCCCTGGAATGTCTCAGCTTTGTCGCGCAGGGTTGATAGCATTCTGTATTCCCCGACCCAATCAATGAATTCGAGCGTTTCTTCTAGTTCACCGTTCTCAAATCGGCCTATGAACTCCCCGGTTTCCATCTCATAGAGTGATTCAAGTTGCTATAGTCGTTGTTCTGTCTGTCGAATCGCCGCCTCTACCAGCTTGAGTTCGTTGGCTAAGGCAGCCTCAATGAGAGGTCGTAGCGAGCGATCCTGCTTGGAAATAAGGGTTAATTCAGTCATCATTTATCCTATTGTTCAGATCACCACTCTTTCTGACTGTTACATTATAGGAGCGCCCAATCCTTGGGTCAATGGCCCTCAATGCTTACCCATGAACGCGCGCTGAACCCATTGCCCATTCCTCGCGGCGCTTGCTACAATCTCAAGCGCGAAGGGCATCGAAGCGATGAACGGATTGAGCGAAGCGACATTCTGGCGGGCGCTGGCCGCGGCGGGGATTTTTCTCGTCGGGCTGGTCTACGTGCGCGGCTGGCGACGCTTACAGGCTTTCCACGACGAGCCGCCGCCCAGGACTGCCCCGGCCTCGGCCCGTTCGCTCATGCTGTTCATCGCCGGGCTGGCCCTGTTGGCCGTGGCGTTGGTCTCGCCGCTGGGCTATCTCGCCACGCAATACTTCAGCGCCCGCATCATCCAGCATATGTTGCTCGTGGCCTCCATCCCCAGCCTGCTCATGCTGTCCAATCCGCTGCCGGCCCTGCTCCACGGCCTGCCGGAGCGCAACCGTATGGCCCTGTTGGCGCGATTGAACGATGGCCCGCCCGGCCCCGGCCGCCGATTTCTGCATTGGGCCACGGCCCCCGGCGTCACGCTGCTGGCTTTCCTGTGCATCTGCTGGTTCTGGTATGACCCGCTCGTCCACGCGGCCACGTTGCGCTACAGCTTCGTCCACGCCCTGGAACTGCTGAGCCTGTTGGCCGTTGGCCTGCTCAACTGGTGGCATATCACCGCCGCCTGGCCCCATGTCCACGGCCGCATGGCCCCCATCGTCCGCATCCTCTATGCCTTCATCAGCGTCTGGCCGGTCAAGGTCGTCGGTCTGATCCTGCTGTTCTTGGCCGATTCGCCCTATCCCTACCCCCAGACCTTCCAGTTCAGCGGCCTGGACATCGACGACGCCGTCTTCGGGGCGATGATCGCCTGGATCGTCAGCGGCCTGGCCTATGCCGTGGCCGCCGTCGGTCTGGTCAACGACTGGCTGGCCCGCGAGGTGGACAAGCCCGCCCTGCCCGAGGCCAACTGGGCCACCGACGAAGCCATGATCGCCCCCCATATCAAGCGCCGGCCATGACCAATACCATTCGCCCCACCCTGCATCCCGGCGTCTGGATCGCCGACACCGCCACCGTGCGCGGCGACGTGACGCTGGGCGCGGACGTCAGCGTCTGGTTTGCTGCCGTGCTGCGCGGCGATGAAGCGCCCATCACCGTCGGCGCGCGCACTAATATCCAGGACGGGGCCGTGCTCCACGTCTCGGCCGGCTTCCCGTGCGTCGTCGGCCGCGAGGTCACCATCGGCCACGGCGCGGTCGTCCACGGCTGCACCGTAGAGGACGGCGCGCTCATCGGCATCCGCGCCACGGTGCTCGATGGGGCGGTCATCGGCGCGGGGGCAGTGGTGGGGGCCGGGGCCGTCGTGCCGCCCGCCATGCACGTGCCGCCGGGGATGCTGGCTCTCGGCGTCCCGGCCAGGATCGTCGGCCCGCTCAGCGACGCCCAGCGCGCGGCCGGCCCGCGCGCCGTGGGCAACTATTTGGCGCGCAAGGAAGCGTATCGGCAGGAGCAATACTAATTACGAATTAGGAATTAGGAATTACGAATTAGGAATTCAGAACACCTTCTTTATTCCTAATTCCTAATTCCTAATTCCTAATTCCTAATTCCCATGATTACCATCACCAGCACCCAAAACCCCCACGTCAAGAATATCATCAAGCTCAACGACCGGCGGGCGCGCGACGAGGCGCGGCGGACGGTCGTGGAAGGCGCGCGCGAGGTGGGGCTGGCCCTCGGCCGCGGCGTCGTGCCGGTCGAGGCTTACATTTGCCCCGAACTCATCGACGGCCCGGCGGCGGAGACGGCCGCCCGCCATCTGGTGACCATCGGCCAGACGGGCATGAGCGAGGTCTTCTACGTCTCGCCGGAGGTCTTCGCCAAAATGGCCTATCGCGGCGGCAGCGGCGGCTTGCTGCTGGTCGTGGCCTACCGCCCGGCGCGGCTGGACGACGTGCGGTTTCGCGATGCGCCCTTCCTGGTCGTCGTCGAGGAGGCGGAGAAGCCGGGCAATCTGGGCGCGGTACTGCGCACGGCCGACGCCGCCGGGGTCGACGGCGTCATCGTGCCCATCCCGCCCGATACCCGCGGCACCGATCTACATAATCCCAACGTCATCCGCGCCAGCCTGGGGGCCTATTTCACCGTGCCGGCCGTGGCCGCGCCGAGCGACGAGGCCATCGCCTGGCTGCGCGCCCACGACATCGCCATCGTCGCCGCCACGCCCGCGGCCGAGACGCTCTACACCGCCGCCGACCTGGCCGGCCCGGTGGCTTTGGCCGTGGGCAGCGAGGCGTGGGGGCTGGGCGAGGCGTGGCTGGCCGCGGCCGACGTGCGCGTGCGCATCCCCATGAGCGGGCAGGTGGATAGCCTGAATCTGTCGGCCTCGGCGGCGCTCCTCATGTACGAAGTCGTCCGCCAGCGCGAGACCGGCCCAGGAAAATAGAAGAGAATCCACAGATTTCACAGATTTCACAGATAGAGAAGAAGTGGACAGTAGAAAAACTGTCCACTACCCACTGCTCACTATCCACTATTCTTCCATCTGTGAAATCTGTGTAATCTGTGGATTTCTTTTTAGTCTTACATTGCCCCCCGGCCCGAAACGACCGATAATAGACGCTGATCCACCCAAACAATTCGCGCCGGGAGCATGGGCGCGCTTTACAGTTCAAACCCAGGCCGGCACTGCCGGCCAGCCAAGGAGAAGTTTCCCATGACCAAGCTCGTTAAAGTTGCTGTCACCGGAGCGGC
>CXWJ01023451.1_pt1 | contig 13807 bp, 12 predicted proteins | sample 590841 | NCBI WGS metagenome assembly CXWJ01 (sample SAMEA3498367, study PRJEB10139) | wastewater metagenome | biome: wastewater treatment plant; material: activated sludge | place: Austria | collected 2015-01-21 | reverse complement strand
CTTCGGTCCGGACGGGCCTGCGGCTCTGCGGGCAGCCCTGGCCGGCATCGGCAACGCGCGCCGCCGGGTCGGCGACGCCGTCGTCACCTCGGCCATCGAGCACTCCAGCGTCCTGCGCTCCCTGGCGCACCACCCCCCGGTGACCGGGGCCCACCGCGTCGTCGGGGTGGACGGCACGGGCCGCATCGACGTGACGCAGTGGGATGCTGCCGTGCGTGCGCCCGGGTCGGCACTCGCCGTGTTCGCGTGCGCCAACGCCGAGATCGGCACCCGCCAACCGACCGAGCACCTGGTTGCGGCCGCGCGGTCGGCGGGTGTCCCGACCGTGCTGGACCGCATCGCGTCGCTGGGTCGCGAGGACGCGGACCACGACCGATCGGACGCAGCGGTGATGGTCGGCGACGCACGCTCTTTTGGTGGCCCACCGGGCGTTGGCCTGCTCGCGGTGCGCGACACGGTCCGGTTCCGAGCTCCGGGCCCGGCCATCGAGACCGAGCACGGCCGGATCGAGCACGAGCCCAACGTTGCCATGGTGCTGGCGGCGGCCGAGGCGTGGCGCCAGCACGCCATCGACCGCGACGCCGAGGCCCGCGAAGAACGAGTAGTGGTCGACCGCATCCGGGCGGCCCTTCACGACATACCCGACACCGAGATCGTGGGTCACGCCACCGATCGGATGCCGCACGTCCTCACCGCCTCCTTCCTGCTGGCCGACGGCGAGTCACTCGTGCAGGTGTTGGACCGGCACGGGATCGCGGTGGCCTCGGGGTCGGCCTGCACGTCGAGCACGCTCGAGCCCAGCCATGTCCTCGCCGCGATGGGGCGGCTCACCCACGGCAACATCCGCATCACCCTGCCGGTGCGGGCGGTGGCCCCGGACCGTGTCGCGGGCGTGGACCGGCTCCTCGAGGTCCTGCCGGCTGCCGTGCGCGAGGTCCGCGGTGCGCTGGGGAGCGCTGACCTGTGACGGCTCACGTCATCGACGCTCGAGGGCTGCTCTGTCCGCAGCCCGTGATCGAGCTGGCCCGGGCCTTGGCGGCCGGACATCCCGTGGTGCTCATCCAGGCCGACGACCCGGCCGCCGGACCCGACATCGCCGCCTTCTGCCGGATGCGAGGCCACCTGCTCAGCGAGAGCGAGTCCCCCGGGACCTTCGTGGTGCAGTCGGCTAGCGCCATGGGGTCGGCAGCGGCGCGTCGAGAGCCTGGACCAGCGAGCTGAGGTAGTCGGCCTTGGCCATCTCCCGCACACCGAGCGTGGCCAGGTGCGGGGTCGCCCACTGTACGTCGATGATCCGACGCGGATCTGCGTCTGCCGACAAGAGCTGGCACAGGGCGACGACCGCCACCTTCGACGCGTCGGTGTCACGGTGGAACTTCGACTCCGCCGCGAAAAGACCTCCGATCGCGACGCCATACAACCCGCCGACCAGCTCCTGGCCGCGCCGGACCTCGATGGAATGCGCCCACCCGAGCGTGTGCAGCTCGGTGTATGCCGTGGCGATGCGCCGGGTGATCCACCGTCCCGGGCGTCGACGATCGGCACATCCGGCGACGACACCGGCGAAGTCCGTGTCGGTCGTCACCGTGAAGCGCCTCATGGAACGGCGCAGCGACCGCGAGATGTGCACCTGCTCGGGCCGCAGCACTCCCCGCGGGTCGGGGGCCCACCAACCGATCGGGGACCCACCCCGCCGGCCGAGGCCCATGGGAAACGCTCCCTGCGTGTAGGCCGCAAGCAACGTGCCCGGCCGGAGGTCACCTCCGATGGCGACGACCTCGTCGCTGGCGTCGGCGACCTGGAAGTCATAGGTGGACAGCGGGGTGAAAACCGGCATCGCCTAGGGCTGCGGGCAGCGCACGTGCGGCATCACCGCGAGACCGGCCGCCTCGCCATACGAGTCCGACAGCCGGGCGAGGAAGGACTCGGTGCCGAGCTCGTACTCCTGCGTCCCCACGGTCTCGATGACGTAGGTCGCCAGCATGGAGCCGAGCTGGGCACAGCGCTCGAGCGTCAGGTCGGCGGCGACCCCCGCGAGGAAGCCGGCCCGGAACGCGTCGCCCACCCCGGTCGGGTCCGCCTTGCGCAGCTCGCGAGCGACACCCACCTCGACGACCTCGTCGCCTCGGCTGACCCGCACCCCCTTGCTGCCGAGCGTCGTCACATGCACCCCGACGCGCGCGGAGACCTCGTCCGAGGTCCAGCCGGTCTTCTGAGTGACCAGGTGCGCCTCGTACTCGTTGGTGAACAGGTAGGCCGCGCCGTCGATGAGGCGTTTGATGACTGGCCCGTCTGCCCACGCGAGCTGCTGCCCGGGGTCCGCGGCGAAGGCAATGCCGCGCACCCGACACTCGTCGGTGTGCCGCAGCATCGCCTCAGGGTCGTTGGGGCCGATGAGCACCAGGTCGAGGGACCCGACCCGGTCGAGAATCGGCCCCAGCTCGATCTGGCGGGCCTCGGACATCGCCCCGGCGTAGAACGTCGCGATCTGGGCGTGGTCATCGTCGGTCGTGCAGATGAACCGCGCCGTGTGCTGCGTCGCGGAGTAGTGCACCGACTGGCAGTCGACGCCATGCCGTTCGAGCCACGACCGGTAGTCGGTGAAGTCGGCCCCCACCGCCCCCACCATGATCGGCTGGTGGCCCAGGTTGGCCATGCCGAAGGCGATGTTGGCCGCGCAGCCACCTCGGCGGATGTTGAGGTTCTCGGTCAGGAACGACAGCGAGATCTTGTCGAGCTGCTCGATGACCAAGGAGTCAGCGAAGCGGCCCCGAAAGGTCATCAGATGGTCGGTCGCGATGGACCCGGTGATGGCGATACGCACGAGTGGGCGAGCCCCTCGAGTCGGCGAGTCGGTGAGTCAGCCCGTCAGGATGCCGGCGTGGTCAGCTGAACGAGTCACCGCACGCACAGGAGCTGCCCGCGTTGGGGTTGTCGATCGTGAAGCCCTGCTTCTCGATCGTGTCGGCGAAGTCGATCGACGCGCCCGTGAGGTAGGGCGAGCTCATCCGGTCGACGACGACCTCGACGCCGTCGAAGTCGACGACCTCGTCACCGTCGAGCGTGCGCTCGTCGAAGTAGAGCTGGTAGATCAGGCCGGAGCAGCCGCCGGGCTGTACGCCGATGCGCAGGCGGAGGTCGTCACGACCCTCCTGCTCCAGCAGGCTCTTGACCTTGGCTGCGGCGACATCGGTGAGCACCACTCCGTGAGCGGGAGCCGCCACCGGGGCGGTCGCGTCAAGGGCCTGGTCCTGGAGAGTCATGTCAACGTCCTGTCGGTCTGTGTCTGTGGCTGTGAGCGTCTGTGCGCTCAGGCGTGACAACCCTGTCCTGGCAATGGTTGTTCCCGCTCATCCAGGATACGACCTCGGCGACCACGTACGCGCCACGCGCTCGGCTCGAGCCTGGAGCGAGGCGATCGGGTCGGCCAGCGCGAGGAGCACGTCCTGGGGGTTGTCGGCCACGGCGTAACACCCGCTGACCCCCAAGGTCATGGCTTCCCGACGCCCGACCAGCACCTGGCCGGCGATCACGATGCTGGGGACGCCGACGGTCAGCGCGCTGGTCGCGACGGCCGACACCACGGTCCCGCGCAGGGACTGCCAGTCAAACCGACCCTCACCCGTGACCACGAGGTCGGACTCGCCGACCTGCTCGTCCAGCCGGACCACCGACGTGAGCAGGCCGACGCCGCTGCGCCAGCGGGCGCCGAGGACATATAGGGCGAACCCGATGCCCCCCGCGGCGCCCGCTCCCGGCTCGCGGTCGGCACGACGCTCCACACCCGTCAGCAGGTCTGGAGCCGAGGGGGCCGCCCGACGGACCATCGACGCATAGTGGCCGAGGCAGCTCTCGAGGTGCGCGGCGGCGGCCGGGGTGGCCCCGGACCGCTCGGCATACAGTGCTGACGCACCTTGCAGCCCGAGCAGCGGGGAGTCCAGGTCGGTGGCCACAACGATGTCGATGCCCCGCCAGCGACGACGGACCTCGTCGAGTCCCGCCAGGTCCAGCGCGGTGATGGTGTCAAGTGCCCCTCCGCCGCGACCGAGGCGCTCAGGCGACCCGACCCCGAGCGCAGCGAGCAGTCCGGCTCCCCCGTCGTGCGTCACACTGGTGCCCAGTCCGACGACGATCCGGCTCGCGCCCGCGACACGCGCCTCCTCGAGCAGCTCGCCCACGCCATACGAGCTCGTGATCGCGGGGTTGCGTTCGCCCTCGTCGAGCAGGTGGGATCCGCACGCCGTGGACGCCTCCAGGTAGGCCGTGCGGCGCCCGTCGGACTCGTCGAAGACAACCGCGGACGGCACCTGTCGACCCAGCGGGTCAGACACTGTGGCGACGAGCGTCTCGGCCGTGGGCAGGGCGCGGGCGACGATGTCGACGAAACCCGCACCGGTGTCGCCCAGTGGGAGCTGGACGACATCGTCCTGCGGCGCGGCCGTGCGCCACCCAGCAGCGATCGCCGCGGCCGCCTGGCGTGAGGTCAGACTGCCCTCGAACGCATCGACCGCCACCAGGATCCGCACCGTCTCATGCTCTCAGACGTGGAGCCGCCCGCACGTGGGCCCGACCTACGATGATCGCGATGTCTCCTCCGCCAGCCCGTGACGGCGCCTCGCACACGCGCACGCTCATCGTGGGCGCCGGTTTCGCGGGCCTGGCCATGGCGATCCGGCTGCGGGCTGCCGGTGACGAGGACTGGCGACTGGTCGAACGTGCACCGACCCTCGGGGGAACCTGGCGGGACAACCGCTACCCCGGCTCGTCGTGCGATGTGCAGTCGGTGCTCTACTCCTACTCCTTCGCCCCGGAACCCGGCTGGACCCGCACCTACTCGCCGGCGGAGGAGATCCAGGACTACCTGCACCGGGTCGCCCGCGAGCGTGGGGTGGCCCATCGAGTCCAGACTGACACGGCGCTCGAGTCAGCCGTCTGGGACGAGACGACCCGGGTATGGCGGGTGCGCACCTCACGCGGCGAGCTGACCGCTGACGTTCTCGTCACCGCCACCGGCGCCCTCGCTGACCCCAAATGGCCGTCGATCGACGGTCTGACCGACTTTGCCGGCCGGGTCGTGCACACCTCGGGCTGGACCTCGGCAGTCGACATCACCGGGCAGCGGGTGGCCGTGATCGGCACCGGCGCGTCGGCGGTCCAGGTGGTGCCGGCCATCGCCGACGAGGTGGCGCACCTGGACGTCTACCAACGCTCGGCCCCGTGGGTCTTGCCGCGCGGTGATGCGCCGGTCCCGTTGTGGGTTCGCCGGGCCTTCGCCCGCGCCCCACAGCTGCAGCGGGCTGCCCGCGCGGTGACCCGGGCGGGTCGTGAGCTGCTCGTCCCGCTCTTCGCCGGGTCGCGCTGGGTCGGCCGCGCCGCGCAGGCTCGAGCCACGTCATACCGGCACTCCGTGCTCGCCGGTGACGTGCTGGCGAGCTCGGCGCCCGACTACCAGATCGGCTGCAAGCGCATCCTCATCAGCGACGACTACTACCCGACCCTGATGCGCGCGGACGTCGACCTGGTCGCCGACCCGATCGTCCGAGTCACGACGACGGGGCTCGTGGTGCGCGACGCCACCGGGGCGCAGGTGGAGCGACCCGCCGACACGATCGTCGTCGCCACGGGTTTCTTGCCGAGCCGGATGCCGATCGGTGACCTCATCGTCGGTCGTGGGGGGCAGTCGCTTCGAGAGGTCTGGTCGACCGGTGGCCTGCAGGCCTACAAGGGCATGGCCGTCACGGGCTTTCCCAACCTCTTCATGCTCGTCGGGCCCAACTCGGGGTTGGGCCACACGTCGATGATCCTCATGATCGAAGCCCAGGTGGCCTATGTCGCCGCGGCCTTGGCGACCATGCGCTCCGAGGGGTATGCCCAGGTCGAGGTCCGCGCCGACGCGCAGGCTCGATGGAACGCGGGCCTGCAACGGCGGCTGCGCACCATGGTGTGGCAGACCGGCGGCTGCAGCTCGTGGTACCTCGACGAGCACGGCCGCAACGTCACCCTGTGGCCAGGAACCACCTGGGCGTTCGAGCGCGCGGTGCGCCGCTTCGACGTCGAAGCGTACGACTGCTCGCCCTAGCCGGGATCGTTCGGCACCAGAGCGATGTGCGGACGACGGATGGGTAGGTGCATGAATGCGTCCGGCTTTCGTGCGCCTACCCATCCGTGGTCTGGGGAAGGGGCGAAAGGAGGGCGGTGGGTTCGGGCCGTCGTGACCGATCCTGGCTAGCCACACAGATGCACTGGTGAGCGGACGACATACGATGACAGGATGAGTATCGACGTCGGGACCCGACCCTCGAACCCCGCCGACCCGGCCCGGCTGCCCCTGCTGGTGCTCGGCGCCGGACGCGACCTGCACTCAGAACGAGGCGTCGAATGTCCGGGCGAGCTACCCGCGCCGTCGGACCCCGATCTCGTCGAGCGGGCCAGGGCAGCCAAGTCAGCACTGGGCGACCAGGTGTTCGTCCTCGGGCATCACTACCAGCGCGACGAGGTCATCGAGTTCGCCGACGTCACCGGTGACTCCTTCAAGCTCGCCCGGGAGGCGGCGGCCCGGCCCGACTCGCCCTACATCGTGTTCTGCGGCGTGCACTTCATGGCCGAGTCCGCCGACATCCTCACCGCCGACTCGCAGACCGTCATCCTGCCCGATCTGGCAGCCGGGTGCTCGATGGCCGACATGGCCGTCATCGGCGCGGTCGAAGACGCGTGGGACGACCTGGTCGACGCCGGAGTGGCCGAGCAGACCATCCCGGTGACCTACATGAACTCCTCGGCGTCCATCAAGGCGTTCACGGGTCGCCACGACGGCACCATCTGCACCTCCTCCAACGCCCGCACGGCGTTGCGTTGGGCCTTTGACGCCACCGGGGGAGTCGACGGCACGGGCAAGGTGCTTTTCCTGCCCGACCAACATCTCGGGCGCAACACGGCGGTGCGCGAGATGGGGCTCTCACTCGATGACTGCGTCGTCTACGACCCGCACCGACCCGGAGGTGGCCTGACCAAGGAGGCGTTGCGGGCCGCCCGCATGATCCTGTGGCGCGGGCACTGCTCCGTGCACGGGCGGTTCACGACCGACGCTGTGTTCGCCGCGCGCCGCGAGATCCCCGGGGTCAAGGTCATCGTGCATCCTGAGTGCCAGTACGACGTGGTCCAGCTGGCCGACGAGGTGGGCTCGACCGAGAAGATCATCAAGACCATCGCCGCAGCACCCGACGGCACCTCGTGGGCCGTGGGCACCGAGCTCAACCTGGTGCGCCGGCTCGCGACGATGTTCCCGCGCCAGCGCATCGCGTTCCTGGAGAAGAACGTGTGCTACTGCTCGACGATGAACCGGATCGACCTGCCCCATCTGGTCTGGGCCTTGGAGTCGCTCGTGCAGGGCCGAGTGGTCAACCCGATCCGCGTCGACGCCGAGGTCGCCCGCTACGCCCGCAAGGCTCTCGACCAGATGCTCGCNNCCCCGTTCAGCGGGGCAGCGCTCCCAGACGCGCGAGCAGTGACGCCTCGGCGAGACAGACCCGCTCGAACTCACCGAGGTGCAAGGACTCGTTGGCCCCGTGAGCCCGTGAGTCCGGGTCCTCGACACCGGTGACGAGGATCGCCGCCTGCGGGAACCGTTCGGCGAAGGCGGCCACGAAGGGAATCGAGCCCCCGACGCCCATGTCGACCGGCGCCACGCCCCAGGCATCCTGGAAGGCCGCCCGGGCCTGGTCATAGATCGGCCCGTCGGCGTCCGCGGCGAACCCCGGGCCCATCTCGTCGAGCTCCACGTCCACCTGGGCGCCCCACGGGGCGTGCGCGACCAGGTGGTCGCGCAGGAGCTCGAAGGCCCTCTGAGGGACTTCCGACGGCGCGATGCGCAGCGAGAGCTTGGCTCGCACCGACGGGATGAGGGTGTTGGATGCCGTGTCGACCGACGTCGTGTCGATGCCGATGGGCGTGATCGAGGGTTTGGTCCACAGGCGGGACAGGATCGACCCCGTGCCGATCAGGTGCACCCCGTCGAGGAGGCCGCTGTCGCGGCGGAAGTCGGCCTCGGTGAACGGCAGGTCGGCCGCGCTCTCATGACGCAGGCCCTCGATCGCGACGTCACCGACCTCGTCGTGCAGGGTCGCGAGCAGCCGGGCGAGGGCGGTGAGAGCGTCGGGAGCCACCCCGCCGTACATTCCGGAGTGCACGGCGTGTGCGAGGGTCCGGACGCTCACGTTGACCCGGACCCCACCACGCAAGGTGGTTGTCAGTGCGGGAGTCCCCACCTTCCAGTTGGTCGAGTCAGCCAGGACGATGGCGTCAGCGCGCAGCCGGTCACCGTGTCGTTCGAGGATCGTCATCAGCGACGGGGACCCGATCTCCTCCTCCCCTTCGACGAACACGGTGACACCGACCGGCATCGCTCCCGCGTGCGCCCGTAGCGCCGCGACATGCGCCATCACGCCGGCCTTGTCGTCGGCGGCACCGCGCCCGAAGAGACGGCCGTCGCGTTCGGTGGGCTCGAACGGGTGGGTGGTCCAGCCGTGCTCACCGGGAGGTTGCACGTCGTGATGGGCATAGAGCGTCACCGTCGGTGCGCCGGGCGGGCCGTCGATGTGACCGATGACGGCCGGCCGGCCGCCCTCGCGGACGATCTCGACCGTCAGCCCCTCGGCTTCGAGCAGCGCGGCCACGGCGGTGGCGCTGGCCTCGACGTGAGACTGGTCGAAGGACCCCAGAGACACGCTCGGGATGCGGGTCAACGCCTCGAGGTCGCGCCGAACGCCCGGCATGGCGGCGGCGACCCGGGCGGCGAGGTCTGTTGAGGGGGTATCGGTCACGAGACGACCATATCCACGCCGACGCGGCGCGACGACATACAGTGTGCTCGTGTTTGGACGCAAGAAGACCCCGCAGGACGACGTCGTCGTCCAGCACGAGGCTCGCCCGGGCGCCAAGAACCGGCCCACGCCCAAGCGCCGCGACCAGGAGGCCGCCCGGGTCAAGCCCCTGGTGCAGACCGACCGCAAGGCGGCGCGGGCGGCCGAACGCGAGCAGCGCCGGGCGGCCACCGCGCTGCAGCGCGAGGCGATGATCACCGGTGAGGACAAGTACCTGCCGATCCGCGACCGTGGACCCGTGCGGCGCTTCATCCGTGACTACGTCGATGCCCGACGCAACGTGGGCGACTACCTGTTGATCGTCATGTTCCCGATCATGATCGTCGTGCTGGTGCTCAGCGCATTTCCCTCCCAGGCGCGCCTCGCCTATGCGCTGACCTCACTGGTCATCTACGGCCTCATGGGCCTGGCGATCATCGACTGCATCCTGATGTGGCGCAAGATCAAGACTCGTGTCCTCGAGACCTTCGGCCCCGACACCCCCACCAAGGGCCTGGGCTGGTACGCCGGCATGCGGGCGATCCAGATGCGACGGATGAGGATGCCCAAGCCGCAGGTCAGCCGAGGTCAGTACCCCCTCTGACCACGTGCCCGGTCCCCGGCGCCGAACGACTGCGGCGCACGGGTCACGGGGTATGTCGCGAAATACATCCTCTCGAGCGTCCCGTCCTCCGGGTGGACGACGAACTCCAGCAGCTCGCCGCGCTCGCGACCCTCGACCACCCGGTAGGTCGAGCCGTCGACCTGCTCGAACCGGGAGTCTCCCGACGGGTCGGCGCCCGCAAGCCGCGACCACAGCTGCCCGGCCCGCACCTCGAACACCAGCTCTTCGCCCTCGCTCCACCACGACCCCAGCAGGCGCCTGAGCTGCGGCTGCTCCTGCTCAGGGGTCCACAGCACGGCGTCGAGCGGCTCGGCATCCAGGACGGCCTCGAGAAGCGTGGTGGCGAACAGGGCGGGCTCGGCGCGGGTGCCCGTGTTGGTGAGCACGACAGCGCAGAGACCTTCCGGACGACGCACACGGAGTCCGGCTAGGTAGCCCGGCATGGCTCCCCCGTGACCGACGAAGAGCCGGTCTCCCCGCCGCGCGGTGTTGAGCCCCAGCCCGTATGCCGAGGTCCACGCGTCCAGGTCGGCCATGACGATGGGCCGACACATCTCGTCGACGGACTCGGGAGCGAGGATGTCGCGGCTCGGCTGGGCGAGGAACCCGCCATACCGGCAGAGATCGGCGACCGAGGTCCACAGCCCTCCCAGCGGCGCGGCCGAGCGCAGGTCGAAGGTGGGCTCGGCCACCGCGGTCCCGGCGAAGGGGTCGATGCAGTAGCCGACCGCCCGGTCGTCTCGCGGCACGAGGGCCGTGCTTGACAGGCCGAGAGGCCCCAGGAGGCGCTCGGTGAGCACGTGCTCCCAGGTGTCGCCGGCGACGGTTTCGACGACCTGTCCGAGCAGTGCGTAGGCGAGGTTGGAGTAGTGGAAGAGGTCGCGTTGGGGCAGCACCTGAGCCGCGTGACGCAGGTCCTCGAGCAGGCGGTCGGCCGTCGGCCCGTCGAGGGACTCCCAGAGCCGACCGTGCGGCTCACGCTGCAGCCCGGACGTGTGCGACAACAGGGTGCGCAACGACAGTCTCGCGGCTGCTCCGTGAACCCCAGAGACCAGCTCGCCGAGCTCTTGGTCGAGGTGGACTGAGCCGTCGTCACGAAGCATCATCACCAGGCACGCCGTGAAGGTCTTGGTGATCGACCCCATCATGAACTGGGTGTCGTCGTCGGCCGGGCTGGGTGGCTCGAGGCGAGCCGACCCGCGATGCGCGCTCCAGATCAGGCGGCCGTGTCGAGCCAGACCGACCGACACGGTCGGGCTCCGCCAGGACCTTTGGCGGTCGGCGACGAGGTGATCGAGGTGACGCCGGAGCCCGACCGGGATCGCGTCGTCCCCCGGCAGCGTGCGGCCGGGGTTCGAGGTCGTGAGGTCGGTCATGAGGCCGTCAGGCGGGCAGCAGGCTCATCGGCCCGTAGACCAGGGTGTCTCCCTCGAAGAGACGGACGGCGTCGACGCCGGCGTCGACGAGGTCGCGCCAGGTCTCCCCGATCCATGACTCGGCGTCGGACTGCGTGGGATAGGCCGCCTCCGCCAGGGCGGTCCCCTCGACCGGCGGCACGACGACACCCTCCCGGAGGTACTCCCAGCTCCACGTCGATGCCATCACTGCACCCTAGCCGCTGCCGCGGGGTCCGGGATCCCGCCGTCACCCGCGGATCCGGCGCCGCTTTCCCGGACGACGGATGGGTAGGTGCACGAAAGCCGGCGGCATGAGTGCGCCTACCCATCCGCCGTCCGGAGAAAGGCGCGGGCGAGACCCTCAGATGCCGATCAACCGTCGCACGGCGGAGAGGTCGAGGTGCTCGACGACGGCGTCGCCCAAGGTGTCGAGCATCGCCTCCCGCACGGCCGCGAAGTCCGCGGCGCCGGGCCGCGGCTGCCAGTCCGTGCCGCAGGCGCGGGCCACGTCACGCAGCAGCTCGCGGCGAAAGCCGTCATGCTCGACGGCACCGTGCCACATGGTTCCGTATGTCGTGCCGACCCGGACGCCGTCAAGGAACGGTTCGACCTCGGACGCATCACTCATGCCAGTCCAGTCCACCTGGGTGCGGCCATGGTGGATGAGGTAGCCGGTCACGGGCTGTCCGCGCCAGGACGAGGTGGGCTGGCCCAGCGCCTTGGTGCGCGCGAACGTGACGTCGACCGGCAGCGCCCCCAGACCAGCGACCTCGACCCCCTCAGATCCCTCGACCCCCTCGGGGTCACGGATCGTTCGCGCCAGCATCTGGTAGCCGCCGCAGATCCCAAGCACCGGCCGGCGGGTCCGCACTCGGTCCTCGATCGTGGCCGCCAGCCCGGTCGCGCGAAGCCAGGCGAGGTCGCTGATCGTCGCCCGGCTGCCGGGCAGCACAGCGAGGTCGGCCGCGGCCACGACGCGCGGGTCACGGGTGATGACGACATCGACGCCCGGCTCGGTGGCCAGCGCGTCGATATCGGTGGCGTTGCTCACGCGCGGCAACCGGACGACGGCGACTTGCAGAGGGGTCTGCGAGGTGACACCTCCGGGGCCGTCCACCGCTGCCCGAGGCACCCCGGACATGGCGAGGGCGTCCTCGGAGTCGAGCCAGACGTCGGTCAGGAAGGGGATGACACCAAGCACCGGACGCCCGGTCCGCTCGGCCAGGATGTCCAGACCCGGCTGCAGCAAGGGCAGATGCCCACGGAACTTGTTGACGATCCACCCCGCGATGACCGCCTGGTCGTCCGGGTCGAGGATCGTCAGAGTGCCGTACATGGCGGCGAGGACCCCGCCGCGGTCGATGTCACCGACCACGACCATCGGCATACCCGTGTGATGTGCGAGACCGAGGTTGACGTAGTCCCCCGACCGCAGGTTGACCTCGGCTGGGCTACCTGCTCCCTCGGCGACGACGACGTCAAAGCGGCTCGACAGGTCGTCGAACGCCGCGTATGCGGCTCGGGCGAGCTCACGTCGGCCCGTGGCCCACTCCCCCGACTCCAGCACCCCGGCGGGGTGGCCCATGAGCACGACGTGGGAGCGTTTGTCACTGCCCGGCTTGAGCAGGACGGGGTTCATGGCGGCCTCGGGCACCACCCCGGCAGCCTGCGCCTGGACCCACTGGGCTCGACCGATCTCAGCGCCGTCAGCACACACCATCGAGTTGTTGGACATGTTCTGAGCCTTGAAGGGGGCGACCCGCACACCCTCGCGGGCCAACCAGCGGCAGATGCCGGCGGTGACCAGCGACTTGCCGGCGTCGGACGTCGTGCCCGCCACCACGAGTCCTCGGTGCCGGCGTGGGCTCACCGTCGGCTCCGTGTGGCCACGGCGATGGCGGTCGAGACGGCCAGGGCGGCCCATCCCACGACCCGTGACAGTCGCACAGAGCGGCGCAGGTCGTGACGGGTCGGAGCGGGACCCTCGCCNNCGCCACACGCGCATCGCGCGCGACCAGCCGGCCCGGCCGACGACCGCGGGCGACGTGACCACCGTCAGCAACGCCGTCACCCTGGCTGGACCCAGGTTGACCAGGTCGTCGAGCCGGGCCGCCGCCCACCCGAAGCGCAGGTACCTCTCGCTCTTGTAGCCGACCATGGCGTCGAGGGTGTTGACGGCGCGGTAGCCCACCGACCCGGCCGGCCCGGCCAGGGCGCCCCACAGAAGGGGTGCCACGACGGCGTCGGACGTGTTCTCGGCGATCGACTCCAGGGCGGCCCGCGCCAGGGCGTCGACGTCGAGGCCGCCCGCGTCGCGAGCACACAGATGCGCCAACCGCAGCCGGGCGCCGGGAAGGTCGGCCGAGTCGAGCAGGTCGGCCATGGCGTCGCCCTCGCGAGCCAGGCTCTGACCTCCGAGCACGACATACGTCGCGAGAGTCCCGACGGCGGCCTCGGCCCACCATGACGTCCGGCCGGGCGCCGTGCGGGCGAGTCGCTCGGCCACAGCGGCAGCGACCGAGACCGTCCCGACCAGGAGACCGACATACGCGACGCCGGCTGAGCGGGAGTCGGCATACATCCGGGTCTGTGCGGCCCCCGCGACCGTGCCGAAGGCCGCGACGGGGTGCCCCCTGCGGGGGTCGGCGAACACCCGGTCGAGCAGATAGCCGCCGACGAGCCCGGCGGCACGCGCCGAGCGTGACGAGCGGGCTGCCGTGCGCACGGACGTAGGCTACGTGACCGTGGTGGCCCTCGACGCGATACGACTGGCGGTTGGCACCCTCACCAGGATCCGGGTCCCGGCCCCGACGTCAATGCAGGCTCCCCGGGCGGGCTTGGCTATGGTCCTGGCACCGCTGACGGCCCTGCCAGCAGCTCTTGTCGTGGTGGGTGCGGGGAGCATCGCCATGCGCGTCCCGGACCTC
>CXWJ01032964.1_pt1 | contig 13810 bp, 10 predicted proteins | sample 590841 | NCBI WGS metagenome assembly CXWJ01 (sample SAMEA3498367, study PRJEB10139) | wastewater metagenome | biome: wastewater treatment plant; material: activated sludge | place: Austria | collected 2015-01-21 | reverse complement strand
GTCGTGGTGCTCGGCTGGGTGCTCGGTGGGGTGGTCGGCCTCGGCACGGTCCTGTACGCCGTCGCGATCGGGCCGTTGACCCAGCACCTGCTGCCCTGGGTCACCGTCGAGCTGGAGTGACCGAGGTTCTGCCGGGTCAACCCGAGGTTCTGCCGGGTGAACCCGAGGTCCTGCCGGGTCAACCCGAGGTTCTGCCGGGTCAACCCGAGGTTCTGCCGGGTCAACCTAGAGGCCGGGACGGCGGGTGGCGATGATGGCGGTCGCGTCGGAGGCGACCATCACCTCGACCGCCGTGAACCGCTCGTCGGTGAGCCACTCCTCGCGCAAGGTGTCGACGCGGCCGTAGGACACCGGGGGCCAGATCGCGCAGGGCGTGAAGTCGTCGAGCACGACGATCCCGCCGTCCTCGACCAGGTCGGCCACCGCGTCGACGCGGGCGGCGGAGGCGTCCCCGGAGTCGAGGAAGAGCAGCGAGAAGGGGCCCTTGTCGAGCAGGGTCGACCAGTCCGCCGCCACGACCTCGACCTGCGGGTCGTCGGAGAAGATCTCGGCCGCGGCACCGGCGAGCTTCGGATCCAGCTCGGCAGTGACGATCCGGGCCTCCTCGGGCACCCCCGAGCGCAGCCAGGCGGTGCCGACGCCGCACCCGGTGCCGAACTCGGCGAGGGTCCCGGAGCGGGTCGCGGCGAGCGTGGCCAGCAGCCGGCCGGTCTCGTTGCGGCAGAAGGAGACGTACCCGGCGCGCCGCGAGACGTCGAACGCGCGGGACACGATCTCGGGCAGCTCGGGCGGGGCGCTCATGGCGCAGAGTCTGTCACCCCGAAGCCGATGTCTCGCATCGTGAAATGTTCGTACCAACTGCTGGGCAGCACGGCCCGCGGCGGCGTACGGTGGCCGGACCATGCGGAGCGTCTTCGTACTTATCGACTGCCGCGGCGAGGCCTACATCAGGTAAGGCCACCTCGCCGCGGAGTTCGGCGTTGACGGCCCTACCGATCCTCTCGAGTGTCATCCCTTGCTCGAGACCCTCGATGCCCCCGCGGCGGGTCCTCCGCAGACCAGGCAGATCGGCCGATCTCGATCGGCCACCTCTGATCGGCCAGCGCGATCCGCAGTCCCGGTGGTGATGGCCGGCCGACCAGGCCAGGCACGGTCCGCGCGATCCGCGGTCCGACCCCATCTCTCCCCGCCGCGGGGGGCGCCGATCGGCCCGGACCACCGGGCCTCCGCACCCGCCAGATCATCAGCAGAGCGTCAGCCAGGAGTCAACGATGTACGAGATGTACCCCGAGTGGGGTCCCGCCCAGCACGACCCCGAGAACCCGAAGAGCGCCGAGGCGGTCCAGCAGGCGCTTGACCTGCGAGACAACGGCGGCCAGCGGCCCGACGACAACTAGCCTTGCCGCTCATGACCGACCCCTCCTCCGCCCCTGCCCCCGCTGCGCCGACGGACGGGCTGCGTGTCGCGGTCATCCCCGGCGACGGAATCGGGCAGGAGGTGACGGCCGAGGCCCTGAAGGTGCTCGAGGCGGTCGCGCCGGTGAAGATCGAGCAGACGCGCTACGACCTCGGGGCGGAGCGCTACCTCGCGACCGGCGAGGTGCTGCCCGACTCGGTGCTCGAGGAGATCCGCGGCCATGACGCGATCCTGCTGGGCGCCGTCGGCGGCAAGCCCGGCGATCCGAACCTCCCCCCCGGGATCCTCGAGCGGGGGCTGCTGCTGCGACTTCGCTTCGAGCTCGACCACTACGTCAACCTGCGGCCGTCCCGGATCTTCCCGGGCGTCGCCTCGCCGCTCGCGGACCACGTCCTGGAGAAGGGCGAGGTGGACTTCGTGGTCGTCCGCGAGGGCACCGAGGGCCCCTACACCGGCAACGGCGGAGCGCTGCGGGTCGGGACCCCGGCCGAGGTCGCGACCGAGGTGTCGGTCAACACGGCGTACGGCGTGGAGCGCGTCGTGCGGGACGCGTTCTCGCGCGCGATGCGCCGCCGCGGCAGGCTCACCCTGGTCCACAAGACCAACGTGCTCGTCCACGCCGGCGCCGTCTGGAGCCGGATCGTCGGCGAGGTGTCCCGCGACTTCCCGGACGTCGTCGTGGACTACCTCCACATCGACGCGGCGACGATCTTCATGACCACCGACCCGGCGCGGTTCGACGTCATCGTCACCGACAACCTGTTCGGCGACATCATCACCGACCTGGCCGCCGCGGTGACCGGCGGCATCGGCCTGGCGGCCTCGGGCAACATCAACCCCGACCGGACCGCGCCGTCGATGTTCGAGCCGGTGCACGGGTCGGCGCCCGACATCGCGGGGCAGCAGAAGGCCGACCCGACCGCGGCGATCCTGTCGGTCGGACTGCTCCTGGACCACCTCGGGCACGCCGAGTCCGCCGCCCTCGTCGAGCGGGCCGTCCTGGAGGACCTCGCGGCCCGAGTACCCCACGTCTCTCGGACCACCTCCGAGNNCTCGCAGGCGGTCGGCCGCCTCGCGCACCCTCACGAAAGGTGGGCTACCGTGCCCTCTATGGAGATCTCCACGACGCTGTGCGCTGACCCGGTCGACGACCAGCGGCTCGCCGAGATGCTGGCCAACCCCGGCTTCGGCGTCCACTTCAGCGACCACATGTTCACCGTCGACTGGACTCCGGAGCGCGGCTGGCACGACGCCCGGATCACGCCGTACGGACCGATCTCGCTCGACCCCGCGACGGCGGTCCTGCACTACGCGCAGGAGACCTTCGAGGGCATGAAGGCCTACCGCCACGCGGACGGCTCCGTCTGGACGTTCCGTCCCGAGGCCAACGCGCAGCGGATGGTCGGCTCGTCCCACCGGCTGGCCCTGCCGGTGCTCGAGGTCGAGGACTTCGTCGAGGCGGTCGATGCGTTGGTGACCCTCGACAAGCGCTGGGTGCCCGATGCGGAGGGCGAGAAGAGCCTCTACATCCGGCCGTTCATGTTCGCCTCCGAGGCGTTCCTCGGCGTGCGCCCGGCGCGGCATGTGACGTTCATGGTGATCCTCAGCCCCGCCGGCGCCTACTTCGCCAAGGGCATCAAGCCGGTCACCTTGTGGCTCACGACGGAGTACACCCGCGCCGGCCGCGGCGGCATGGGCGCGGCGAAGACGGGTGGCAACTACGCCAGCAGCCTGGTCGCCCAGCAGGAGGCGTCGGCCAACGGCTGCGACCAGGTGGTCTTCCTCGACGCCCAGGAGGGCAAGTACGTCGAGGAGCTCGGCGGCATGAACATGTACTTCGTCCACCGCGACGGCCGGATCGTCACCCCGGCGACCGGCACGATCCTCGAAGGGATCACCCGCGGCTCCATCATCGACCTGGCCGGGAAGATGGGGATGGCGGTCGAGGAGCGCCACTTCAGCGTCGACGAGTGGCGCGACGGGGTGGCGTCGGGGGAGATCACCGAGGTCTTCGCGTGCGGCACCGCCGCGGTGGTGACGCCGGTGGGCTCGCTGCGGTGGGACGGCGGATCGACGCCGGAGGTGAGCGAGGCCGGCGAGGTCACCATGGCGCTGCGTCGCGCGCTGGTCGACATCCAGTTCGGCCGGGCCGACGACACGTTCGGGTGGATGCACCGGGTCTGCTGACACCTCCTGCCGCCCGGCCGTCGGCTCGGGAAGGCCGGATCCGGGGGCGTCACCGGTACCCTCGTGGCGTGTCCGGTACGCCGCGCCAGGAGGCGCCGCCGCAGCTGACCGTCGGGGGCTACACGCTCCTGACGCGCATCGGCGAGGGCGGCATGGGCGTGGTCCACCTCGCGCGCAAGCCTGGCGGCGACCGGGTCGCTCTCAAGGTGATCCGGCCGCAGGTCGTCGGCGACGACGAGGCCCGGGCGCGGCTGGCCCGGGAGGTGGGATCGCTGCGGCGGATCCGCTCGCCACGGATCGCCGAGATCGTGGACGCCGACCCCTGGGGGCCGGTGCCCTTCGTGGCCACCCGTTACGTGCCCGGCCTGTCGTTGCACGACCACGTCGCCGAGGAGGGCGTGGTCACCGGTGTCGACCTGCACCACCTGGCGCTCTGTCTCGCCGAGGCGGTCGCGGCCGTCCACGCATGCGGCGTCCTGCACCGCGACATCAAGCCGTCCAACGTGCTGATGGAGGGCCGCAGCCCGGTCCTCATCGACTTCGGGCTGGCCCGGGTCGCCGACGACCCGCGGCTGACACTGACCGGCTGGCTGCTCGGCACCCCGGGCTACCTCGCCCCCGAGATCCTGCACGGCGAGGACGCCACGACCGCCTCGGACCTGCACGCGTGGGCCGCCACGGTGGCCTTCGCCGCCTCCGGGGAGTCGCCGTTCGGGCGCGGCCCGGCGATGGCGGTGATGGACCGCGTACGCCGCGGCGAGCACCGGATCGAGGGCCTGGAGGAACCGCTGCGATCCCTCGTCGAGGCGACGCTCGCGCCCGACCCGGCCGCCCGGCCCCGGCTGGCCGAGATCCTCGAGCGGCTGCGCCGACCGGAGCCGACGCGTGAGCGGCCGGTGGCGTCGCCGGTCACCGACGCGCCGATGACCCAGCCGCTCGCGGCGGCGATGCTGAGCTCGACCCGCGACGTCACGGAGACGGTGAGGCCGACCGCGACCCGGGTCGAGGAGGTGTCGCCCGCCGTGTCGTTGCCCGCGGTGTCGTTGCCCGCGGTGTCGCCCGCGGTGTCGTTGCCCGCCGCCGGGGCGTCCGAGCCGCCGAGTCCGGGACCGGCGTGGCCCCCGTCGAGCACCCCGTGGCCGACGCCCCCGCTGCGCGAGCCCTGGCCCGTGCGCGCCCGCGCAGGCGTGCTGGTGGGGCTCGGGATCCTGTCGGGCGGCGCCGCCGTGGCGGCGTACCCCTATCTGGGGACGCTGGCGCTTCTCGCGGGCGCCTGGCTGCTGCGCAGCGGCTCGCTGGCGGCCAGCGCGGCCGGCCACCGGCGGCAGGTCCGTGGCCAGCGGTGGTACGACGGTGTCCAGCTGCTGCTGTCCTCCCCGTGGCATCTCGTGCGCTCGATCCCCGGCACGGCCATGCTCGTCCTGTGGGCGAGCGGGCTGGCGGTGGCCGGTGCCTTGATCGGCTACGCCGCCGCGGCGCCGCTCGAGGTCACCCTGGGGGTCGCGGGGGCGGCGTTGAGCGGCGCGCTGTGGTTCGGCCCGGGTGGCTCGCGGATCCGCGGGCCGGTCAACCGGGTGCTGCTGCCGCTCGCCCGACGCCCTGTCGCCTGGGTGGTGGCGGCGCTGCTGGCCGCTGCCCTCGCCGCCGGGCTTGCTGCCCTGGCGAGCGACCGCGGGGTCGACTGGGCGCCTGCCCAGCACGGCCCGCTGTACCGCCTGTGACGACCGCATTCCGAGACTCACTGTCCACGAGACGGGCCGAGTCGTGGCACCATGGGGGCGTGCACCACTCGGAGATCATCATTTCCTAGCGCGTCGAGACTCCCTCGACGCGCCGACCTCTCGTTCCCACGAGAGGTTTTTTGTTGCTCTCCCACCGACCCCGGCCAACCAGAAGCGAGACCAGTCCGATGGACCTGCACGGCGCGTTCCACGTCTACGACACCACCCTGCGCGACGGCGCGCAGCAGGAGGGCCTCAACCTCTCGGTCGCCGACAAGCTGAGCATCGCCAAGCAGCTCGACGCCCTGGGCGTCGGCTACATCGAGGGCGGTTGGCCGGGCGCGAACCCCAAGGACACCGAGTTCTTCCGTCGCGCCGCGGGTGAACTCGACCTGCGCAACGCCCGCCTCGCGGCCTTCGGCGCCACCCGGCGGGCCGGGGTGAACGCTGCGGACGACCCGCTGATCGCGGCGTTGCGCGACTCGGGAGCCTCCGTGGTGACCCTGGTGGCGAAGTCGCACGACCGGCACGTGGAGATGGCGCTGCGCACCACCTTGGAGGAGAACCTCGCCATGGTGCGCGACAGCGTCACACACCTGCGGGCCGAGGGGCAGACCGTGTTCCTGGACGCCGAGCACTTCTTCGACGGCTACCGCGACAACCGGGACTACGCCCTGGAGGTGCTTCGCGTCGCCGCTGAGGCCGGCGCCGAGGTCCTCGCGCTGTGCGACACCAACGGCGGCATGCTGCCCGGCTGGGTCGGCGACGTCGTCGACGACGTCATCTCCGCCACCGGTGCCCGGGTCGGCATCCACTGCCACAACGACACCGGGTGCGCCGTCGCCAACACCCTCGCGGCCGTGGACGCCGGCGCCACCCACGTGCAGGGCACGATCAACGGGTACGGCGAGCGCACGGGCAACGCCGACCTGGTGGCGGTCGTGGCCAACCTCGAGCTCAAGCTGGACAAGCGGGTGCTGCCCGAGGGGCTCCTGCGCGAGGCCACCCGGATCGCGCACGCTGTGGCCGAGGTGACCAACGTGCCACCGGCCTCCCGCCAGCCCTACGTCGGCACCTCCGCGTTCGCGCACAAGGCCGGTCTGCACGCCTCCGCGATCAAGGTCGACCCCAACCTCTACCAGCACCTCGACCCGGTCGCCGTCGGCAACGACATGCGGCTGCTCGTGTCGGACATGGCGGGCCGGGCCTCCATCGAGCTCAAGGGCCGCGAGCTCGGCTTCGATCTGTCGGGAGACAAGGAGCTGGTGACCCGGGTGACGGCGCGGGTCAAGGAGCTCGAGTCTCGGGGCTTCACGTTCGAGGCCGCCGACGCCTCCTTCGAGCTGCTGCTCGTCGAGGAGGTCGAGGGGCGACGGCCGGCGTACTTCGACGTCGAGTCGTGGCGGGTGATCACCGACTCGAGACCCGGCGACGAGGCGGCCTCGGAGGCGACGGTCAAGCTGCTGGCCGACGGGGTCCGCTACGTCGTCACCGGCGAGGGCAACGGGCCGGTCAACGCGCTGGACCAGGCGCTGCGGCAGGCGATCGGGATGGCCTACCCGGTGGTGGCGAAGTTCGAGCTGATCGACTACAAGGTGCGCATCCTCGACCAGGGGCACGGCACGGATGCCATCACGCGGGTGCTCATCGAGACCTCCGACGGTGAGTCCACGTGGGTCACCGTCGGCGTCGGGCACAACGTGATCGAGGCGTCCTGGGGGGCGCTGCTCGACGGGCTGACCTTCGGCCTGCGCAAGCACCGTCTCGACCCGGTCGCGGGCTGACCGGGGTCGCCCGGGGTCGGCCGGGGCCGCCCGGGGTCGCCCGGGGTCGACCGGGGCCGACTGCCGCGGGTCTATGGCGCTTGAGTGCGTGTCCTGCGCTGCCCTCAAGGCGCACAGACCCGCACCAGTTGGTCATCGGCGACCCAGCGGCGGGCACCATGGGGGCATGACCGAGCTGCACGAGCTGACCGCGCTGGAGCAGGGGGAGCTGGTGCGCGCGGGCGAGGTGTCCCCGGCCGAGCTGGTCCAGCACTACGTGGCACGCACCGACGACGTCGGCGCGTTCGTGACCCGCACCTCCGAGCAGGCGCTCGAGCGGGCGCGTTCCTTGCCACGGGGCGGTGACTCCCCGCTGCACGGCGTGCCGACCGCGATCAAGGACCTCAACCTCACGGAGGGGGTCCGCACGACGTTCGGGTCGGCGGCGTTCGCCGACTTCGTCCCGACCGTCTCCGACGAGGTGACCCGGCGCCTCGAGGCGGCCGGAATGATCAGCCTCGGCAAGACGAGCACCCCGGAGTTCGGGTCGCCCTGCTACACCGAGCCCGACGGCATGCCACCTGCGGTCACCCCCTGGGACCGCACCAGGATGGCCGGCGGGTCCTCGGGCGGGGCGGCCGCGGCGGTGGCGGCGAGGCTGGTGCCGGTCGCCCAGGGCTCCGACGGCGGCGGGTCGATCCGGATCCCCGCCTCGTGCTGCGGGCTGGTCGGGCTCAAGCCCACCCGCGGCCGGATCTCCGGCGCCCCGATGTACGGCGACCCGGTCGGTCTGGCGACCAACGGCCCGATCGCACGAACCGTCCGTGACGCCGCGGCCCTGCTCGACGTGCTCGCCGGCCGGGCGGTCGGAGACCCGTTCTGGGCGCCACCGGAGGCGGTCTCGTTCCTCTCCGCCTGCGAGCGGGAGCCGGGCCGGCTGCGGGTCGCCAGGTTCGTCGAGCCGGTGATCGCCCACACCGAGGTCCACCCGGAGGTGCTGCGGGCCTACGACGACGCCTCGGCGCTCCTGGTCTCCCTCGGCCACGAGGTGGAGGACGTTCCGGTGCCACTGCCGGAGTCGGCGGTGCCGGTCTTCGAGACGGTGTGGGCCGTGCTGACCGCGATGTCCGTGGTGCCGCCCGAGCGGGACCATCTCCTGCGCCCCCTCACCCGGTGGCTGAGCGAGCGGGGCCGGGCGGTCTCCGGGCCCGGGCTCGGGCTCGCCGTGGGCGAGCTCCGGCGGCTGGCGGCCGGCGCGCTCGAGGCCCTGGCGGCGTACGACGCCGTGCTGACGCCCACGCTCGCCCAGCCGCCACTCGCGGTCGGCGCCCTCCGCAACGACGCGGATCCGGCGGCCGACTTCGAGGCCCAGAAGGCGTTCACGCCCTGGACCTCGGCCTGGAACGTCACGGGGATGCCGGCGGTCTCGCTGCCGCTGCACTGGACGCCCGACGGGCTGCCGGTGGGCGTGATGCTGGCCGCCCGCCCGGCCGAGGAGGCGTTGCTCCTGTCGCTGGCGGCGCAGGTCGAGGCGGCCCGACCGTGGACGAGCCGGGTTCCGCCAGGCGGGTAGCGCGAGGCTCGGTCAGCGTCCGATCAGCCGCGCGTCGAAGCTGCCGTCGGTGAGCCCGCCTTTGGCCTGGTGCACCTCGACGGCCAGGGTGTTGGCGCCGACCCGGAGCTGGGCGGGGTCGAGCTCGAAGGTCCGCAGCCAGTCCTCGCCGGCCCCGTTGCGGAACGTGGTGGCGAGCGTCTCGGGGAGGATCTCGCCCTCGGGCATGTTGTCGCGCAGCACCTCGACCCCGTTGAGGTAGACGACGGCGCCGTCGTCGGCCGCGAGTCGGAGGGTGAGCGCCGTCGGGAGCGTCGAGACCGAGAAGGTCGTCCGGTAGTACGCCGTGACGCGCGGCGCCTCGGTCGTCCCGCCGTTGATCGCCGTGGTCTCGTCCCCGTCGCCGAAGCCGAACTGGGGGAGGCCCTTGGCCCACCGACCGTCGCCGTACGTCGACGCCGTCCACGCGTCGGTGTGGGTGGAGCGGTCGTCGAAGCGCCACCAGGTCCGCCCGCCGACGTACTCGGTGGCAGCGGTGAGGTCGGCGCCGAAGAACGCGAGGTAGCGGTGGACCTCCCCGGCGACGCGGGTGAAGTTGCCCGCGATCGCGATGCCCTGGTCGGTCGCGGCGATGGTCCGGACCCCCCAGGCGCTGTTGACCCTGGGCGCGAAGCCTGGCTCGGTGGCGCCGTTGAACGCGTCGATCGAGCGGACGCGCGCCGTCGGGTCGTCCAGGGCACCGTCGGCGAATCCCATCCACAGGCTGCCCTGGTGGTACTTCACGGAGTGCACGTCTCCCACCACCTGGTGCCGGAAGATCTGCTTGCCGGTGCTGGTGGACCAAGCCACCGCGGAGTTGTAGCTGCCGCCGACGCCGCCGTAGAGCAGCGTTCCGTCGGGGCTGAGGTCGAGGGCGCGGACGGTCGCCTTCTCCGGCTTGGCGAACGTGACGGGGCTGAGCTTCCCGCTGCCGCCGTTGATCCGGGCCACGCGGGAGCGGGCCTCGCCGTTGACCTTGCGGAAGTTCCCGGCGACGTAGATGTCACTGCCCTGCTTGGGCGCGACGATGGCGCGGACGTTGGTGTCGACCACCGGGTCGAAGCCCTGGGCGACCGCGCCCGAGGTGGCGTTGACCTTGATCAGGTGACCGCCGCGGCCCTTCCGGTCCCGGCAGCCGTCGGTGCTCGTGAACAGGCCGCCGACATAGAGCATCCCGCCGCTGAGCTCCAGCGCACGGACCGTGTTGTTGACGCCGACGCGGAACCTGGAGTCCACGGCGCCGTTCGGGGAGAGCCGGGCGATCCGCTCGGTCTCCTTGCCACCGATCCGGGTGAAGTCCCCGCCGGCCCAGATCGAGCTGCCGTCGGTCTCGAGCGCCCAGACGGTGCCGTTGGTGCCGGGGTTCCACGGCAGGGGCTTGCCGCTGCTGAGCGAGAACGCGGCGAGACCGTTGCGGGGGAAGGTGTCGCCCGTGCTCGACACCGCGTTGCTGAAGCGACCGCCGAGATAGACCGTGTCGCCGGCAACCGCGGACGCGTACACCGGACCGTCGACCATCCACGTCGTCTCCGGCCGGTCATCGGCCCGGACGACCGCCGTCGCAGGGGCTGCGCAGGTCAGGGCGCCCGCCAGCAGAGCGGCGGTGGAGAGGGCTCCCAGGGCGCGCGCGGCCACCCGTCGGTTCGCTGACATGGGGACGATCCTGGCCGGAACCATCGCCCCGGAGTGCGGGAACCGGTCGAACTGGCCCAGATGGGCTATCAGGTTCGCCTAGACGAACCACCCGGGGACGGCGGCGCGGAATGCGGGCCGATCCAGTGACCCGACCCCGGCCGGGATCGTGGCGATCACCGGGACGCCGGTCACCCGCGGGAGGTCGCCGGCGTTGCACTCCTCCGCGAGCACCGGGTGCTCCGGCCAGGAGCCGACGACGAGGCCGACCGGCTCGAGCCCCCGCTGGCGCAGCGCCCAGACGGTCAGCTCGGTCTGGTTGAGGGTGCCGAGGCGGGGGGAGGTGACCACCACCACCTGCACCTCGTGGGTCCTGGCCAGCTCCTCGGCCAGATCGAGCAGGGTGCCGTCCTGCCGGTCCAGGCGCACGAGCAGCCCGCCGGCACCCTCGACGACGACCGTGTCGTGGAACTCGGCCAGCACCCGGACCCGATCGGCGTGCTCCGCGACGGGTGGGAGCGGTACGCCGCGGCGCCGGGCGGCCGTGTCGGGGGCCAACGGGTCCTCCAACGCGACGAACTCCTGGGTCGCACAGCCGGTCAGCCGGTGCACCTCGCCGGCGTCACCGAGGTCGCCCGCGGTCACGCCGGTCTGCACCGGCTTGACCATGGTCACGGTGCCCTGTTCGGTGGCGCGCACCGCGAGGGCGGCGGTGACCACGGTCTTCCCGACGTCGGTGTCGGTGCCGGTGACGACGACGATCCGTCCGCTCATCGAGCGCCGTCCACGACGTCCACGACGGTCGCGGCGGCTCGCTGCCACTCGGCGTCGGTCAGCCCGGCCGAGGCCGTCACCCGCAGCCGGGAGACGCCGTCGGGCGTCGACGGGGGCCGGAAGCAGCCGACCCGTACCCCGGCCTCCAGCGCCGCGCCCTGGGCGGCCAGCGCCGCCTGCGGCGAGGGCATCGGCGCCGACAGCACCGCTCCGGCGGGGGCAGCCAGGCCCAGGTCACCGGCGAGTCCGGTGATCCGGGAGCGGACCGTGTCGGCGAGCTCGGGGTGCGCCGCCAGGTGCTGCAACGCGGCGAGCGAGCCCGCCACCGCCGGCGGCGCCAGCCCGGTGTCGTAGACGAACGGACGGGCCCGGTTGACCAGGTGCTCGACCACGTCCGCGGAGCCGAGGACGGCCCCGCCCTGCGACCCGAGCGATTTGGAGAGGGTCACCGTGACGACCACGTGGGGCAGCCCGGCCAGCTGCTGCCCGACCACCATTCCGCGCCCGTCGGGTCCGGCGACGCCGAGCCCGTGCGCCTCGTCGACCACCAGCAGGGCGTCGTGGGCGGCGCACAGCGTGGCCAGCTCCGCCAGGGGCGCGGCGTCGCCGAGCACGGAGTAGACCGACTCCACGACGACCATCGCCCGGCGCCCGTCGGCGGCCTCCAGGGCACGGCGTACGTCGTCCAGGTCGCGGTGGGCGACCACCCGGACCTCCGCCCGGGACAGCCGGGCGGCGTCGATGAGGGAGGCGTGGTTGTGGGCGTCGGAGACGACCAGTGTGTCGCGGTCGGCCAGCGTGGCCACTGCGGCCAGGTTGGCGTGGTACCCGGTCGAGGTGACCAGCGCCGCGGGCTGGGCGAGGAACGCGGCCAGCGCGGACTCGAGCTCGGCGTGCAGCGCCGTGGTGCCGGTGACGAGCCGGGACGCTCCGGCCCCGGCCCCCCACTCCTTGGCGGCCACGGCCGCGGCCTCGGTGACCACCGGGTGCCGGGCCAGCCCCAGGTAGTCGTTGCCGGCCAGGTCGAGGGCGGCCTCGTCGGGATCGCGGGGACGCAGGGTGCGGACGAGCCCCGCCTGCTCGCGGCGCGCGGCCTGCGCGGCCAGCCATCGGGTCCAGCGTGATCCGGCGGTCATGCGGCGATCACCGCCGCCCGGATGGCCGCGGTGATGGCCGCGACGTCGTCGTCGGAGGAGACATAGGGCGGCATCGTGTAGACGAGGTCGCGGAACGGTCGCAGCCACACCCCGAGGTTGAGGGCGGCCTCGGTGGCGGCTGCCACGTCGACCGGATGGTCGAGCTGGACGACGCCGACCGCACCGAGGGTGCGGACGTCCAGGACCCCGGGGAGGGCTCCGCACCCGGCGAGCCCGTCGACCAGGCCGTCATGGATCCTGGCGACCCGGCCCCGCCAGCCCTCGGACTCCAGGAGGTCGAGGTTGGCCAGGGCCACGGCGCAGGCCAGCGGGTTGCCCATATAGGTCGGACCGTGCATCAGCACGCCAGACTCCGACGCCGAGACGCCGCCGGCCACCTCCGGCGTGCACACGACGGCGGCCAGGGTCAGGTAGCCGCCGGTGAGCGCCTTGCCCACGCACATCAGGTCCGGCGTGATCCCCGCGGCCTCCGTGGCGAACATCGTGCCGGTGCGGCCGAAGCCGGTCGCGATCTCGTCGTGGACGAGCAGGAGGTCGTGCTCGTCGGCGATCTCGCGCAGCACCCGCAGGCAGGCCGGGGGATAGGTGTGCATGCCGCCCGCCCCCTGAAGCAGCGGCTCCACGATGATCCCGGCCAGCTCCGGGGCGTACGACGTCGCGAGCCGGCGCACCTGCTCGGCCCAGGCCTCGACGTCCGCCTCCGCGGCCGGCGGGCGCNNCCTCGACGCTGACCGAGCCGGAGTCGGCGAGGAAGACCCGGTCGAGGCCCTCGGGGGCGAGCTCGACCAGTCGCCGGGCCAGGCGGATCGCCGGCTCGTGCGTCAGACCCCCGAACATCACGTGCGCCATCCGGCCGGCCTGCTCGGCCAGGGCGGCGTCCAGGACCGGGTGCCGGTAGCCGTGGATCGCGGCCCACCACGACGACATCCCGTCGACGACCCGGCGCCCGTCCGCCAGGTGCAGTCGGGTCCCCTCGGCGCCCACCACCAGCCGCACCGGTCCCGGGTCGGTCATCGACGTGTAGGGGTGCCACAGGTGCTCGCGGTCGTAGGCCAGCAGAGCGGCCCCGTCGTCGAGGGTGTCGCGCAGGTCGGCCATGTCCGCAGCAGTCTAGAAGCCCCCCACGGGGGGCACCGGCCGCGGCTCAGCCGGTGGCGGCGACCGTGGCCGGATCGGGCGTGCAGTTGGTGTTGCAGCCCGGCACCTCGGGCGTCATCAGCCCGCTGAACAGCAGCACGGCGGCGGCGACGTTGGTCACGCCGTACACCCCGAACGTGGTGAGGCTGACCCCCCACGTCGTCTTCTCCCACCCCTGTCGGTGGGCGTCGTTGGCGATCAGCGCGGGCAGCATGACGGTCATCACCGTCAGCCCGCGGGCCGGCTCCCAGAGCCCATCGGTGAGATAGCGCGCGGCGAGCTCGATGGTCCAGCCGATCAGCGCGCCGAACAGCACCATCACCGACAGCTTGCGGCGTCCGAAGAGCATCAACCGGGGCATGATGATGCGCACCACGACCACCCAGGTCAACAGCGAGACCAGCGCCAGGTAGACGACGTCCCACCAGCGG
>CXWJ01034970.1_pt1 | contig 13814 bp, 9 predicted proteins | sample 590841 | NCBI WGS metagenome assembly CXWJ01 (sample SAMEA3498367, study PRJEB10139) | wastewater metagenome | biome: wastewater treatment plant; material: activated sludge | place: Austria | collected 2015-01-21 | reverse complement strand
ACGGTGGCCCGTCCAGTCCAGGTCGCCGTCGTACACGTAGGTCAACGACGGACGCTCGGCGGCGGCCGCGATCACCGCGGCGATCCGCTCCCCCACCCGGTCGGCCCCGACGTACGACGCGCCGCGGTGCGCGGCCAGCGTGAGCCCGGACTGCTCGAACTCCCGCTTGTTGACCACGGTCACCGTGCATCCCGCGCTCTGGAGCCGGGCGAAGGCGGTGGGGTGCGGCTGCCACTCCCGTGGGTCGACGCGCTGGTCCCAGTAGAGCGCGTTGAGAAGCCGGTCGGTGCCGGGGACGCGACTGGTGAAGCCGACCAGTCCGTGCGAGCCCGGAGGGAGCGCCGTGCCGAGCGAGGCAAGGCTCGTGGCGGTCGTGGACGGCACTCCCGCCGTCCCCGCCGCCGTCGGACCCGCCCGTTCCAGCAGCGAGCTGAGGAAGGGGGCGGCGTGGGCGTGTCGCCGCAGCAGCTCGGCCCCCAGTCCGTCGATCAGGAACACGACGTACGCCGCGGCCGGCGGGAGCTCCCAGCCGGCACCGGCGCTCGAGTCCTCGATCGGGACGCCCAGTGCCCGCGCGACGGCCGGCACGACGTCGCCCAGCGAGCGCTGACCGTACGCCGGCTCGACGAACGGCGTCCCCGACACCGACCCCGTCATCCCGCGGGCCGGCCTCAGGCGCCGCGGGTCCGCGAGGACAGCGACTCGGCGAAGGCGAGCAGCCCCCCGACCGCGTCCCGCCCGTCCGCCGCCCGCGACACGCGCAGAGAGAAGTCGTCCCCGGCGAGCACCCCGGTGTAGCCGTGGTCGGCGTCGCACTCGGGGTCGCTGCAGCCTGCCGGCTCGAGGTCGATCCGACTCACGCCGCCCCAGCCGATGGTGAGCACCGCCTCGGCCGCCTCCGACGGCCCGGACTCCGGGTTGGTGATCATCCGGGTCACCACGACCGAGCGGACCGAGGACAGGCTGATCGCCTCGGTGGAGGTCGAGGTGTAAGGCTCGGGAAGGAGGTCGTCGCCCGTGTGCTCGTCGGTGTGGGCCAGCAGGAGCCGGGTGGGAGTGACCACCACGACGGTCAGGTGGCGCCGCACCTCCTCGCGCTCGAACGTCGGCTCGTGGTGCACGTAGAACGACACCACCGACTCCCCTGCCACGGCTCCGAGCACCCCGTCGGCGACCACGTCGGGGTAGTAGCCCGTGTGGTGGATCGCCTCCCTCAGCTCGAGGCTGTGGTCGCGTTCGTCGGTGGTGCTAGCGCGCATGGGCGCAGTCTGTCACGTGGGTCGCGCGGGAGCCGGGGCGGCTGTGGAGAGGCCGTCCTGGACATCGGTCAGGTGGTGGCGCAGCCGGAGGAAGGCGAGCGCGGCGACACCGGTGCCGCCGACGACGCACATCGCCCAGACCACCGAATGGCCGTGGCCGATCAGCATCCCCGCGAGAGCGGGGCCGACGATCGAGCCGACCGTCCAGGTCATCCCTTGGAGCGCGTTGTAGCGACCACGAGCGTCCTCCCGGGCCAGGTCGTTGACGATCGCCGGCGCCACCGGGGCCCACAGCGTCTCCCCGACCCCGAACAGCCCCAGCCCCACCACGATCGCGAGGATCGCCGCCAGGCCGCCGACGGCGTCGGAGAGCGCGATGACCACCCACGAGGCCGACCAGATCCCCGCACACAGCGCGAGCATCCGCGAGCGACGCCGGCCCCGGATGAACCGCAGCGCCACGAGCTGGCCGATCACGATCGCGCTGGTGTTGGCGGCGAACGCCCAGCCCAGGGTGCGCGCCGGCACCTCCGCCACCTCCACGGCGTACGCCGCGAGCCCGGCCTCCATCTGGGCATAGCCGAAGGTGATCGCCACGATCGAGATGGCCACGACGCGGAGCAGCACCCGGTCGGCCAGCACCACCCGCCATGAGGCCTCGCCCACCGGCTCGTCGGCGGTGTCGCCGGGGTCGGCCGCCGGTGCGTTCCCGGTCCCCCGCGGCAGGGTCAGCAGCACCGCCAGGTAGACCAGATAGGTCAACCCGTCGATGAGGTAGAGCCGCTGGAAGGACGCGAGTGAGGTCGTGTCGATCAGCAGTGCGCTGATCACTCCACCGACGCCGAGGCCGGCGTTGAGCAGCATGAAGTTGATGCCGTAGACGGTCTCGCGCTGCTCCGGCCGCGCCAGCCTGGTCAGCATCGCCGTCGTGGCGGGCCACAGGGCGGCCGTGCCGACCACCATGACCGACGCGACGGCGACACCCTCCGGGACCGAGTCGATGTGGCCGATGGCGACCACCGCCGAGGCCTCGACGGCCAGCCCGGCGATCATCACCGCGCGAGGACCGAACCGGTCGATCAGGGTGCCGGCGACGGGTGAGACCAGGAAGCCGAGCAGGCCCATCCACGCGAAGACCCAGCCGACCGTCGCGGTCTCGAACCCGCGGACCTCGGCGAGGTAGACGTAGAGGAACGGCATGGTGAGACCGCTGCCGAGCGCCGAGAACGCGAAGCCGAACAGCACCCGTCGCACCAGCGGGTCGAGATCCTTGAACCGCACCCGCACCGGTTCCGCGGTCGCGGTGCCCTCGCTCATGCGGACCAGTCTCGAGGACGCCGCCCCGAGGGGCACCTGGTTTCCGCGGTGCTGCCTGGGCATCGTCGGCCAGCGCTCGTCGCCGGGGCCCGAGCCCCCGCTCGCCGTGGTCGCCGGCGACCAACTCCTGCGGGTCTGTGGTCCTTGAGTGCGTCGTGTGCCGGGCACTCAAGGACGACAGACCCGCGCCAGTCGGTCCCCAGCACCCGGACGCGGCCCGCTCAGTCCGGGAGCGTGTCGCCGACCAGCGTGGTCATCCGGCGCACGAACCAGTCCGAGCGCGGGTCGACCACCGGCTCCAGCCGGATCGACGTGGTGAGCACGCTGACCCCGCCGGCCCCGGCCAGCACCAGCGGCATCTCGAGAGACCGCACCTGGGGCAGGTCGTGCTGGAGCCGCGCGACCTTGAGGATCAGCGACTCCACGGCATCCACGTCCACCACCTCGCTCCCCCGGTAGCCGAACAGCAGCGGCGAGGACTTGATCTCACGCACCATGTCGGCCGCGTCCTGCGGGGCCAACGGCGGGATCCGGTACGAACGGTCGGCCAGCAGCTCGGTGAGTGCGCCCCCGATGCTGAACGACACGACCGGGCCGAAGAGCGGGTCCTCCAGCGAGCTGATGGCCACCGGCACCCCGGGCGGGGCGTTGCGCTGCACCACGAAGCCGGCGTCCTCGGCGTCGGTGATCGTCGCGTTCAGCGTCGACCACGCGTCGGCCATCTCGTCGGGGGTGTCGATGTTGCGCCAGACGTGGGCCAGGTCGGGCCGGTTGCGCAGCCGCTCGTGGGTGGCCTTGAGGACCACGTCCCAGCCGAGGTCCTCGGCCGCAGCCAGCGCTGCGTCGAGCGAGCGGATCGGACGGGTCTCCCAGCAGTCGATGCCGTACGCCGCGAGCAGCGCAGCCCGCTCACCGGCCTCGAGGTCCTTGCCGTCGGGGTGGTGCATCAGGATCTCGTTGACCAGGCGACGTCCGGCCGGAGGCTCCTCCAGGACACCGGGCTCGTGCGGCTCCTCGACCGGGTGCCGCAACCACACGGAGTACTCCACCACCCGGGCGAGCGCCCGGACGGCCGCCTCCACGGCGGGGTACGACGGCACCGAGCCGCGGCCGGCGGTGTGGCCGGCGACATCGGGCACCCGGAGCAGCTCCGGGATCCCCTCGGCCCCGAGGAACGACGACACGAGCGGCTTGTCGGACTGCTCGCCCACGGCGGCCAGGACGTTGGCCACGTCGTCGCCGGAGACGTTGAGGGGCGGGATGTAGACCGCCACCACGGCGTCCACGTCCTCGCTGTCGATGGCGCCGTCGAGCGCGTCCTCGAAGTCCTCCGCGGTGGCGTCGGCCCCCAACGAGACCGAGCGGTTGACCACCAGTCCGACCGAGGCCGCGGCATCGGACGCGAGAAGGCCGAGCGCATCGGAGTTGCCGACCACGGCGACCCGGCGGCCGCGTGGCAGCGGCTGGTGGGCGAGCAGCTGGGCGACATCGAACATCTCGTCCAGCGTGTCGACCTGGATGACTCCCGCCTGCCGGAACATCGCGTCGACGGCCGCCGGCGGCGCCGCGATCCGGCGTACGGCATGCCCCATCGGGACGCCCTGGGTGGTGCGGCCCGAGCGCACCGCGATCACCGGCTTGCGGCGCGAGACGCGTCGGGCGACCCGGGAGAACTTGCGGGGGTTGCCGATGGACTCGAGGTAGAGCAGCACGACCTCGGTGGCGTCGTCCTCCAGCCAGTACTGCAGCAGGTCGTTGCCCGACACGTCGGCGCGGTTCCCCGCGCTGACGAACGTCGACAGGCCCAGGCCACGGTTGTTGACCTTCTCCAGGATCGCCGAGCCGAGGGCGCCGGACTGGCAGAAGAACCCGGCCCGGCCCCGCCGCGGCATCAGGGCGGACAGTGAGGCGTTCAGGGAGACCGCGGGGTCGGTGTTGATCACCCCGAGGCAGTTGGGACCGATCAGGCGCAGTCCGTAGGACCTGGCCAGCCCCACCAGGCGCCGCTGGCGCTGCTTGCCCAGGTCGCCGGTCTCGGCGAAGCCCGACGAGATCACGATGAGGCCGTGGACTCCCTTGGCGGCGCAGTCCAGCACGACCTCCTGGACCGCCTCCGCGGGGACCGCCACCACCGCGACGTCGACCTGGTCGGGGATCTCCCCGACCGAGGCGTACGCCGGCAGCCCGGACACCGCGACCGCCTGGGAGTTCACCACGTGCACCCGCCCGGTGAAGTCGCCGGTCACCAGGTTGCGCACCAGAGCCTGGCCGATCGAGTCCTGCCGCCGGCTGGCTCCGATCACGGCGACCGACTGCGGGTTGAGGAACGCCGCGATCGACGCCGACTCGGCGCGATGCTCGCGATCCTCCATCACCCCGATGGCGGTGTCGGTGGGTTGGATCGGGAAGTCGAGGATCATCACCCCGTCCTCGTAGCCGCTGACCACGCGGTAGCCGGCGTCACGGAAGGTGTGGATCATCGCCTGGTTGTCGGGCAGCACCTCGGCGGTGAACCGGTCGATGCCGCGCTCGCGCCCCGCCTGGGCGAGGTGCTCGAGCAGCAGCTGACCGATGCCCCGGCCCTGGTGGGCGTCCTCGACCAGGAACGCGACCTCGGCCTCACCGGGCTTCACCGTGTCGTAGCGGCCGACCGCGATCATCTTCTCGCCGACGGTCAGGATGAACGCCACCCGGTCGACGTGGTCCACGTGGGTGAAGCGGAAGAGGTCCTTCTCCGACAGCTCGGGCATCGGCGCGAAGAACCGGTAGTACTTCGACTCGGGCGAGACCCGGGCGTAGAACTCGACCATCCGGTCGGCGTCGTCGGGGCGGATCGGTCGGATGTGGGCGGTCCGGCCGTCGCGCAGCAGGACGTCGGCCTCCCAGTGCCGGGGTGGCCCGACCACACCGTCGGCGGCCAACCCGTCGGCGGCCTGCCCCTGGACCGCACCGGTCTCGCTCACGTCGAGAATCTATCGCTCCCGTCCGGCCTGCGGCGTTTCCACCCCGCAACCGTCCGGTGAACCAGCGAGAATCGCCCCCATGGCACGGCGTACGACGAAGGAACCGCTCCCCGACGACTTCGAGGAGCACATCCTCGACACCAACATCAAGCAGGAGATGGAGTCCTCGTTCCTCGAGTACGCCTACTCGGTGATCTACTCCCGCGCGCTGCCTGACGCACGCGACGGCCTGAAGCCGGTGCAGCGGCGGATCCTCTACACGATGGACGACATGGGCCTGCGGCCCGACCGCGGCCACGTGAAGAGTGCCCGGGTGGTGGGTGAGGTGATGGGCCGGCTGCACCCGCACGGCGACGGCGCGATCTACGACGCGCTGGTCCGGATGGCGCAGCCCTGGTCGATGCGGCTGCCGTTCGTCGACGGGCACGGCAACTTCGGCTCCCCGGACAACGGTCCCGCCGCGATGCGCTACACCGAGTGCCGGATGACGCCCGCCGCGCTGGCGATGACGGCGTCCATCGCCGAGGACACGGTCGACTTCAAGCCCAACTACGACAGCCGCGAGATGGAGCCGACGGTGCTGCCGGCGGCGATCCCGAGCCTGGTGGTCAACGGCACCACGGGCATCGCGGTCGGCATGGCCACCAACATGGCCCCCCACAACCTGGTCGAGGTCGTCCAGGCACTGCGACACCTGATCTCCCACCCCGAGGCGACGCTGGACGACCTGATGCGGTTCGTGCCCGGCCCCGACCTGCCGACCGGGGGCACGATCGTGGGCCTCGACGGCATCCGCGACGCCTACGACGCCGGACGCGGGTCGTTCCGGATGCGGGCCCTGGCCCGGGTGGAGTCGGTGACACCCCGGCGCAAGGGGATCGTGGTCACCGAGCTCCCCTACAACGTCGGCATCGAGAAGATCGTCGAGCGGATCAAGACGCTCGTGCAGGCCAAGAAGCTCCAGGGGATCTCCGACGTCAAGGACCTCACCGACATGACCAACGGCACCCGTCTGGTCATCGAGGTGAAGAACGGCTTCCACCCCGAGGCGCTGCTCGAGCAGCTCTACCGGCAGACCCCCCTGGAGGAGTCGTTCTCGATCAACGCGGTGGCGCTGGTCGACGGGCAGCCCCGGACCCTCGGTCTCAAGAAGCTACTCGAGGTGTTCCTCCAGCATCGCTACGACGTCGTACGCCGGCGCACGGCCCACCGCCGCGGCAAGGCCGCCGATCGGCTGCACCTGGTCGAGGGCCTGCTCCTGGCCATTCTCGACATCGACGAGGTCATCCAGCTCATCCGTGGTTCGGAGAACGCCGCTGCGGCCAAGGAGAGACTGATCGCGGTCTTCGACCTGACCGAGGTCCAGGCGGACTACATCCTGGACATGCCGCTGCGCCGGCTGACCAGGTTCTCGCGTCTCGAGCTCGAGAAGGAGCAGAGCGAGCTGCAGGCGACCCTTGAGGAGCTGGACGCGATCCTCGGCGACGAGAAGCTGCTCCGCAAGGTCGTCTCCGACGAGCTCCAGGAGGTGGCCAGGACCTACGGGACTCCCCGGCGCACGGTCCTGCTGGAGTCCGCCGGCACCGCCGCCGTGGCCGCCGCGGTGCCGCTCGAGGTCGTCGACGACCCGTGCTTCGCGTTCCTCTCCTCCACCGGTCTGCTGGCGCGCAGCAGCTCCGACGAGCTGCCCGGATCCGGTGGGCCGCGCGCCAACCACGACGTCATCGTCTCCGCCGTCCCGGCCACGGCCCGGGGCGAGGTGGGCGTGGTCACCAGTCACGGCCGGCTGGTCAAGCTGGCCGTGCTTGACCTCCCCGCGCTGCCGGCATCGGCCAACGACCCCCATCTCCAGGGCGGCCTGCCGCTGAGCCTGGTCGTGTCGTTGGACCCCGACGAGCGGGCGCTGTGCCTGGCCACTCTGGACACCGGCGGCCCCGGTCTGGCCCTCGGGACCCGCGACGGCGTCGTCAAGCGGGTCAATCCCGAGGTGCTGGGCAGGGACGAGTGGGAGGTGATCTCGCTCAAGGACGACGACGAGGTGGTCGGCGCCGCCCAGCTGACCACCGGCGAGGAGACCTTGTGCTTCCTCACCTCCGACGCCCAGCTGCTGCACTTCTCCGCCGGGCTGGTGCGACCGCAAGGTCGCGGCGGTGGGGGCATGGCGGGCATCCGCGTGGCGAGTGGGCAGCGGGTGGTCTGGTTCGGGGCGCTGGATCCGGCCGCCGCGGTCGTCGTCACTTCCTCCGGAAGTTCGACCGCGCTCCCGGGCACCGAGCCGGGCTCGGTCAAGGTGACCCCGTTCCCGGAGTACCCCGCCAAGGGCCGGGGCACCAGCGGTGTCCGCTGCCACCGCTTCCTCAAGGGCGAGGACGCCGTGGTCTTCGCCTGGGCGGGGCAGGCACCTCCCCGCGCGGCAGCCGCCTCCGGGGCGCCGGTCGACCTGCCGGAGGCGCTCGGCCGACGCGACGGGTCGGGCACGCCGGGCAGCCAGCCCCTCGCGGGCTGCGCCGGGCCGGTGGCGGCGGCGCTGTCCGGCCGGGCGGGTGTGGCAGGCTGACCGGCATGCGCGCTTCCCAGCGCCGGCACGCTGCCGGCCTCCGCCTCGTCGGCGCCCTGATGCTGATCGCCCTCACCGCTGTCGGCTGCTCGGGCGACGAGGAGGGCTCCGCCGCTCCGGAGCCGACGCCCGAGGAGATCGTGACCGGCGCCAAGCAGACGCTCGACGAGACCTCGGGCCTCCGGCTCGACCTCGGCACCGAGGACCTTCCCGACGGGGTCCAGGGACTGAACGCAGCCTCCGGCGTGGCGACCCATGCACCCGCGTTCGACGGCACGATCACGATCGTGTTCGCCGGCTCGAAGGTCGACGTACCCGTCGTGGCCGTGGGCGGCAAGGTGTTCGCCCAGATCCCGCTGACGGTCGGCTGGTCCGACGTCGACCCGGCCGAGTACGGCGCCCCCGACCCGGCCGCCCTGATGGAGCCCGACAACGGCTTCTCGGGGCTGCTCGCGGCCACCACGGGCCTGGAGAAGGGCGAGAGCGTCCGCGGCGGGGCCGACAACGACGAGATCCTGACGGAGTACACCGGCACGGTCTCCGGGGAGGCGATGACGTCGGTGATCCCGAGTGCGTCGGGCGACAGCTTCGACGTCGCCTACTCGATCACCGACGAGGGCGAGCTGAGGGAGGCACGTCTCACCGGCGTGTTCTATCCCGACAGCACGAGCATGACCTACACGGTGTCGTTCACCGACTACGGCCTGACGCAGGACATCACCGCGCCGTGAGGCGGAGATGACCGGAGTCGACGGCACCGCGGAGGCCGCACCCGCCGCCGTCTCCCGGCAGGCCCGGCTGCTCCTGGTGCTCGCCTCCGTGGCGGTCGCGTTCGCGGCTGCCGACACCTACGTGGTCGTGCTCGCGCTGCCCGACATGATGAGCAGCGTCGGCATCCCGATCGACGAGCTCCAGCGGGCCGCCCCGATCGTGTCCGGCTTCCTCCTCGGGTACGTCGCGATGCTGCCCCTGATCGGCCGGATCGCCGACCTGCGGGGGCGGGTGCCGGTGCTCCTGCTCGCCCTGGTCATCTTCGCGGTGGGGTCCTTCGTCACCGCGCTCGCCTATGACCTGCCGACCATGGTCGCCGGGCGGTTCCTCCAGGGGGTGGGTGGGGGTGGTCTGGTGCCGGCCACGCTGGCGCTCGTGGCCGACCTCTACCCGGTCGAGCGCCGCGGGGTCCCGCTCGGCCTGGTCTCGGGCGTGCAGGAGATCGGCAGCGTCCTCGGTCCGCTGTTCGGTGCCGTCGTGCTCGCGGTGGCGGACTGGCGGGCCATCTTCGCGATCAATCTGGCGGTCGGGCTGGTGCTGGCGGCGGCGCTGCGGGTGCTGACCCCGCCGGGGCTGGCGGGCGCACCTGCGCNNCCCGATCGGGGTCGTGCTCCTGCTGCTCGCGACCGGGGCGACGACGCTGGTGTTCGTCCGCCCCGAGGCGATCCTGCGCGACATCACCTGGGGGTCGGTCTTCGTGCCCTTCGCCGGCGACTCGCGCTGGGCCACCCCGATCGGGGCGATCGCGGTCGCCTCTCTCGGGCTGTTCCTGGTCCGCTGCGCCACGGCGCGACGCCCGCTCCTGGACCTGCCCGGCTGGTGGCGGGCGACCCGCGACGCCGATCTCACCGGAGCGCTGCTGCTGGCGCTGGCCCTGGGCGGCGTGATCCTGGCGTTCGCGACCGCCGACCCCGAGATCGAGGTCTTCTCCGACCGAGGGTGGTGGTACCTCGCGATCGCAGCGGCGGCGGGGATCTCCTTCGTCGTCCACCTGCGGCGGGCCGCGGCGCCACTGGTTCCCCGTCAGGCGATGGCGCGCACGCCCGCCTGGGGGTCGCTGCTCGTCAGCTTCTTCGTCGGCGCCTCGCTCATCGCCGCACTGATCGACATCCCGATCTTCGCCCGGTCGACCATCTACCCCGACTCCCAGCTGGGCGCGGCGCTGGTGCTCGTGCGCTTCCTGGTGGCCCTGCCGGTCGGCGCCGTCCTGGGTGGCTTCCTGATCCGATGGCTGCCGGCCGGGGTGGTGACGGCGATCGGGATGGCCTGCGCCGCGGCCGGCTTCCTGCTGATGGCGCGGTGGGAGGTCGACGCCCTGGAGTCGTGGACCGTCACCCTCCCTCTGCTGCTCGGCGGATTCGGCTTCGGGCTGGCCCTGGCCCCGGTGAACGCGGCCGTGCTGGCCTCCACCGACGACGACGTCCACGGCCTCGCGACGGCCCTCGTCGTGGTCGCCCGGATGGTCGGCATGCTGGTCGGGATCTCCGCGCTGACCACGGTCGGGCTGCGGCGCTACTACGCCGAGCAGGCCGACATCCCCCCGGTCCGGGAGGTGTGCGAAGGGAAGTCGCGGTGCGCGGCCTTCAGCGACCTGCTCCGCGAGGCGGGCATCGCGCAGGAGCACACCGTCTTCATCGGGGCCGCCTTGTGCNNCAGCGCCGTCTCGCACGTCCCGCAGCGCCGTCTCGCACGTCCCGCAGCGCCGTCTCGCACGTCGCGCAGCGCCGTCTCGGGTCTGGGCTAGCGTGTCCCTGTGGGTGACTTCGACGATCTCCTCGCGGCCAACCGGGACTTCGCCGCCGACTTCACCCTGGGTGGCTTCGACGGCGTGGCCCACGCCGGCGTCGCGATCGTCACTTGCATGGACTCCCGGATCGACCCCTTGCGGATGGTCGGACTGTCCCAGGGCGACGCCAAGATCTTCCGCAACCCGGGTGGTCGGATCACCGACGCCGCCCTCGAGGCGCTGGTGCTGGCCACCCACCTGCTCGGCGTACGCCGGGTCATGGTCGTGCCCCACACCCGGTGCGCGATGTCGCTCAACACCGAGGCCGAGCTGCAGCAGCGAGTCGGGGAGTCGGCGGGACAGGACGCCTCCTGGCACGCGTTCCACGTGATCGAGGACCAGGTCTCCCAGCTCGCCGCGGACGTACGCCGGGTGCGCACCCACCCACTCATCCCCGAGCACGTGGCCGTCGCGGGCTTCCTCTACGACGTCGACACCGGGCTCCTCGATCCGAAGGCCTGACCTACGCGTCGAGCGTCTCGACGTCCACGTCGTAGGCGCCCTGGATGATGAACTCCTTGCGCGGCGCGACGTCAGAGCCCATCAGCAGCTCGAAGACCTGGGTCGCCTCGTCGGCGTCATCGACGGTGAGCTTGCGGAGCGTGCGCCGCCGGGGGTCCATCGTGGTCTCGGCCAACTGGTCGGCGTCCATCTCGCCGAGCCCCTTGTAGCGCTGCACGGGGTCCTTCCAGCGCACCCCCTTGCGGGTCAGCTCGGCGAGCTTCCGCTGGAGCTCGTCGTCGGAGTAGGTGTAGATGTACTTCTCCATCCCCTTCCGGGGGTTGGAGATCTCGATCCGATGCAGGGGCGGCACGGCGGTGTAGACCCGGCCCTGGTCCACCAGCTCGCGCATGTACTTGAAGAACAAGGTGGCCAGCAGGCATCGGATGTGCGCGCGGTCGGAGTCGGCGTCGGCCATGAAGATGATCTTCCCGTAGCGCGTCGCATCGAGGTCGAAGCTCCGCCCGGAGCCGGCGCCCACGACCTGGATGATCGAGGCGCACTCGGCGTTCTTCAGCATGTCGCCGACCGAGGCCTTCTGGACGTTCAGGATCTTGCCGCGGATCGGCAGCAGCGCCTGGAACTCCGAGTTGCGGGCCATCTTGGCGGTGCCGAGCGCCGAGTCCCCCTCGACGATGAACAGCTCGGAGCGCTCGGTGTCGGTGGTCCGGCAGTCGGCCAGCTTGGACGGCAGCGCCGAGGACTCCAGCGCGCTCTTGCGGCGTTGCGTCTCGCGGTGCTGACGGGCGGCGATCCGGGTCTTGGACGCGGCCGCGACCTTCTCCATCAGCAGCTTGGCCTGGGCCTTGTCGGCGCGCTTGGTGGAGGTGAGGAAGCGCTTGAGCTCCGCTCCCACCACCCGGCGTACGACGGTGCGCGCGGCGGGGGTCCCGAGGATCTCCTTGGTCTGCCCCTCGAACTGGGGCTCCGCCAGCCGGACCGTGACCACTGCGGTCATCCCTTCGAGCACGTCCTCCTTGATCACGTCGGTGTCGCCGACCTTGAGTGCCTTGGTCGCCCGCATCACCTCGTTGAAGGTCTTGGTGACGGCCTGCTCGAAACCGCTGAGGTGGGTGCCTCCCTTGGGTGTCGCGATGACGTTGACGTAGGAGCGGAGCTCGGTGTCGTAGCCGGTGCCCCACCGCACCGCCACGTCGACGGTCAGCTCCCGCTCGACCTCCTGGGGCGTCATGTGGCCCTGGTCGTCCAGCAGGGGCACGGTCTCGGTGAACGTGTCGCTTCCCTGGAGGCGCAGCACCTCGGTGACCGGCTCGTCGCGGGCGAGGAACTCGGCGTACTCGGCGATCCCGCCGTCGTGGCGGAACTTCTCCTCGACCGGTGTCTCGCCGCGCAGGTCCCGGATGACCAGCTCGAGCCCCGGGACGATGAACGAGGTGTGTCGGGCGCGACCGAGCAGGTCGTCGTAGACGAACGTGGCGTCCTTGGTGAAGATCTGCCGGTCGGGCCAGAACCGGACCCGGGTGCCGGTGCGGGTCTTGGCCACCCGGCCGCCCTTGCGGGAGAGCCCGGACCGAGCGCTGAACGAACCCCCGGGTCCGTCGCCGTCGAACACGCCCGGGACGCCGCGCTGGAAGCTGATCCCCTGCGTGGCCGGGGAGCGGTCGACATCGATGTCCATCCGCGAGGCAAGCGCGTTCACGACCGACAGGCCCACGCCGTGCAGGCCACCGGTGGCGACGTAGCTGCCCCCGCCGAACTTGCCCCCGGCGTGCAGCTTGGTCGCCACCACCTCGACGCCCGGGAGGCCGGTCTTGGGCTCCTTGTCGGTCGGGATCCCGCGCCCGTCGTCGTGGACCTCGGCCGAGCCGTCGGCGTGCAGCGTCACCTCGACCCGGTGGGCCGCACCGGCCAGCGCCTCGTCGACACCGTTGTCGATGACCTCCCACAGGCAGTGCATGAGCCCCCGGGTGTCGGTCGACCCGATGTACATCCCCGGCCGCTTGCGCACCGCCTCCAGGCCCTCCAGGACCAAGAGATGAGCTGCGTTGTAGGTGTTGTCGGCGATGGTCGTGCTCCTGCTGGTCCAGACGGGGACGGGTACGCCGTCGAATCTACCCGCGACACGCCGTACGCTCAGGAAGGCTCGCCTGCCGCCCGGGCGGGGACGGCCGGTCTACGGTGGTCCGCATCCGCTCCCTCCGGCCCGGGTCTCCATCCGTGGAATTCCGGCCCGGCGGCAGGGGTGCCCGTGGTTGGATGGACGTGTTCTGCACCACGTGACTGGCCGGGAATCTTGGGACCGGTGGCTACGTTGACCCAGACACCTGGACTGAAGAGAGGCCACCGTGACAACTGCCGTTGCCCCGAGCGCCGCGTCGCTCACCGCAGAGGACCGTTGCGACCGCTGCGGCGCCCAGGCCTACCTGCGCGTCGAGCTGGTCCGCGGCGGAGAGCTGCTGTTCTGTGCCCACCACGCCCGTGAGCACGGCGACAAGCTGCGCGAGGTCGCGGCCGCCGTGCACGACGAGACCCACAAGCTCAAGGACACTCCGGCGAGCGCCCCCGAGGGCGAGCGCTGACCGACTCCTCGCCGGCCCTGGACCGTCCGGTCCGGGGCCGGCGCCATTTCCTGAGCTCCTGTGACAGGGTGACCCCGTGAGCCTGACCGACGTCGCCTTCGGACTGGCCATCCTGGTGGG
>CXWJ01010611.1_pt1 | contig 13817 bp, 9 predicted proteins | sample 590841 | NCBI WGS metagenome assembly CXWJ01 (sample SAMEA3498367, study PRJEB10139) | wastewater metagenome | biome: wastewater treatment plant; material: activated sludge | place: Austria | collected 2015-01-21 | reverse complement strand
GGGCGGCTGCGTTATGAACGCGACGGCGCGCCGACGGGCGCGGTCGAATCGTGGCGGCTGACCAGCGCCGCCGAGGGGCATCGCTTCCTGCGCGTCGATCTGGACGCCCGCGCGGCCCCATCAGGCCGCTCGTATTTGTTCCACGTCGTGCTGAACCCAATCGGCCGGCCCGAACAATTGAAGTTTCGCTTCTGGGGCGACGGTCACGCGGCGAGTGGCTCGGCCGTCTGGGATAGCGATGGGGTAGTGGCAACGCGGCGCGTGAATGGCGCGGCCTTTGAGGACACGGCCCACGGCCGGGCGTTCTGGTGTCCGGCCGGGGCCGGGCTGGCTTTGCTGGCCGGGTGGGCCGGGGAGACGAGCGGCATGACCATGATCGCCGACCCCGCCGACCCGGCGCGGTTGATGGCCCTGATCGAGACGCCGGTCGTGATCGCATGGGGCGAGGCGCAACAGGAAGAGGTGGCCGGTGAACTGTTGCCGGTCAGGCCGCTCGACGTGGCCTGGAGCGATCAGCGCCGCACGGTGTGGCTGGATGGCGAGGCGCGGCCGATACGCCTGGCCGGCCACAACGGCCTGACGGCCACCGCCGAACGATTGGTACGCTATCAGAATTAGGCGGCCGTTTGGGCCGCGTGGAGTACGAGACCATGAGCTTTCAATCAGTTTCCAACAAGGTCGATTTTGTGGCCCTGGAGAAGGACATCCTGGCCTTCTGGCGCGAGACCGACGCCTTCAACGAACTGCGCCGCCTGCGCGCCGCGACCGAAGCCAAACACGGCATCTTCAGCTTCATCGACGGGCCGATCACCGCGAACAACCCGATGGGCGTCCACCATGCCTGGGGCCGTACCTATAAGGACCTCTACCAACGCTATCAGGCCATGCAGGGCAAGAATCAGCGCTGGCAGAACGGCTTCGATTGCCAGGGCTTGTGGGTCGAGGTGAACGCCGAGAAGGAACTGGGCTTCAAGACCAAACGCGACATCGAGCGCATGGGGCTGGCCGAGTTCGTCAAGTTCTGTAAATCGCGGGTGCTCAAATTTGCCGCCGTGCAGACCGAGCAATCGATGCGCCTGGGCTACTGGATGGACTGGAACGACCCGGAGCTGCTGCGCCGGCTGAGCGGCCTGATGAACGAGGCCCCCGATCAGGTTATCACCGTCGCCNNAACGTGGCCGCGGCCGTCGGACCCGAACTCGATTACGTCCAGGTGCGGGCCGAGGATGGCTGGACGTATTACCTGGCCGAAGCGGCGATGAAAAATACGCTGCTGGGCAAGAACAATGAGATCACCGCCCGGCTGAAGGGGGCCGATCTCGTCGGCTGGGAGTACAGCGGCCCCTTCGATGACCTGCCGCAAGTGCAGCAGACCTTCACCGAGGCGGGCTACATCCACCGCGTCGTCCCCTGGCGCGAAGTCGGCGCGGAAGAGGGCACGGGCATCGTCCACATCGCGCCCGGTTGCGGCGCGGAGGACTTTCAACTGAGCAAGGAGCACAACCTGCCCATCGTCGCCCCGCTGGACGAGAACAGCCTCTACGCCAACGGCTTCGGCTGGCTGACCGGCCGTGAAGTATTAGGCGTGGCCGATGACATCTTCGCCGTTCTGCGCGAGAGCGGACTGCTCTATCGCAAGCAGAAATATACCCACCGCTATCCCCACTGCTGGCGTTGCGGCAGCGAGTTGGTCTACCGGCTGGTAGATGAGTGGTTCATCAGCATGGGGCCGGTCTACGACAAGCCGCGCCACGAATTGACCGCGGCCGAGAAGCAAGCCAGCCTGCGCTATCAGATCATGGATCGCGTCGACCGGATCAACTGGTTTCCCGGCTTCGGACGCGAGCGCGAGATGGACTGGCTGCGCAACATGCATGACTGGATGATCAGCAAGAAGCGCTACTATGGGCTGGCCCTGCCCATCTATGAATGCGACGAGTGCGGCGGCTTCACCGTCATCGGCAGCGAGGACGAACTGCAAGAGCGGGCCGTCGAGGGCTGGGAGGACTTTGCCGGGCACACGCCGCACCGCCCTTACATCGACGCGGTCAAGATCGCCTGCCCCCATTGCGGCGGGAAGGCCGGCCGCATCCCCGACGTGGGCAACCCGTGGCTCGACGCGGGCATCGTCGGCTTCAGCACGCTGGAATACCGGCGCGATCCCGCCCATTGGGACAAGTGGTATCCGGCCGACCTCATCACCGAGAGCTTCCCCGGCCAGTTCCGCAACTGGTTCTATAGCGTGCTGGCCCAGAGCACGGTGCTGAGCGACGAGCCGCCGTTTCGCAACCTGTTCGGCTATGCCACCCTGTATGCCGAAGACGGCCGTGAGATGCACAAGTCGTGGGGCAACATGATCGAGTTCAACGAGGCGGCCGAGCGCATGGGCGCCGACACCATGCGCTGGCTGTATGCCGGGGCCAGGCCGGAGCAAAACCTGCCCTTCGGCTACCACCGTGGCGACGAAACCCGGCGGCGCTTCCTGATCCCGCTGTGGAACGTCTACTCTTTCTTTGTCACCTATGCCAACGCCGACGGCTGGACGCCCGATGCCGATTCCGGCCGCCTCACCAGCCCGGTGGCGGCCAACGCCCAGCTTGACCGCTGGATCGTGGCCCGATTGGACGAGACGACGCTCGACGCGCGGGCGGCGCTCGATCAGTATGACGCCGAAAAGGCCGTGGCGGTGCTGGAGATGTTGCTCGATGATCTGTCGAACTGGTACGTGCGCCGTTCGCGCCGCCGCTTCTGGAAGAGCGAGGCCGACGCCGACAAGCAGGCCGCCTACGCCACGCTCTACCATGTGCTGGTCGAATTCGCCCGGCTGCTGGCGCCGTTCATCCCCTTCACGGCCGAGGCGATGTATCAGAATCTGGTGCGCGGGGTAGACGCTACCGCGCCGGCCAGCGTCCACCACACGCTGTACCCGGCGGCCGATGCGGCCGCGCTCGACCACCGCCTGTTGGACAAGATGCGCCTGGCTATCGACGCCGCCGCGCTCGGCCGCTCGGCCCGTGGCGCGGCCGGCAAGCTGCGCCAGCCGCTATCCCGCGCCAAGGTCTTCGTCGGTTCGCAGCAGCAGCGCGACGACTTGCGCGAACTGGCCGATGTGGTGGCCGAGGAGATCAACGTCAAGGCCATCGAGATCGTCTCCGAGGTCGGCGAACTGGTCAGCTACAAGCTGCTGCCCAACAACCGCGCCCTCGGCCCCAAGCTGGGCAAAGCCTTTCCCGCGGTACGCGACGCGCTGCTGGCGCTCGATCCGGCGGCGGCGGCCGTGGCCTTGCAAGCCGGGGAGGCGTTGGCCGTGCGTGTAGACGGCCAGGTATATCACCTGAGTGGCGACGACGTGCTGGTGCAGACCGAGCCGTTGGGTGAACTGGCCGTGGCCGGCGACAAAGGCGTGACCGTGGCCGTCGATACCCATCTGACGCCGGAACTGGTGCACGAGGGCTATGCCCGCGATCTGGTGCGCGCCGTCAACAGCCTGCGCAAGGATGCCGGCCTCGATATCTCCGACCGCATCGCTTTGGCGTATGAGGCCGGGGACGATGTGGTCGCCGCTATCGTCAACTTAAGCGATTACATTGCTGGGGAAACGTTGGCCGCGCAACTGACGGCCGGCACTCTGGATAATGCTACGGTGTGTATGCGGGCCGAAGTAGGCGACGAGAAAGTTATTCTGACGATGCGGAAACGGTAAGGGGCAGTCACCCACCGGTTTGTGATCGGTCAACCCCGCCGGCGTATGGGCTGAACGCCGGCGGGGTTTCGTTTTAAGCGGGTACGATCACTTCCAGCGCCTGGGGCAGGATTTCGATCTCGCAGGGGGTCATGCCGCCCTCCTCGCCGTCAAGGGTCACGGTCTGAGATGGGGTGGTCGTAATCGAGACGCGCTTGCCTTGGAACAAATGGGCCTTGGCGATGGTGCTATCCATGTTGCGCAGCGGCAGGCTGAGCAGCGATTTCAGCAGGGATTGCGTACCGGTCAGCAGGAGGATGTCCAACAGGCCATCGTCGGGGGTGATTTGATCCAGCACCGTGCCCTCGGTCGCTGTCGTCTCCTCGCCGTTGTGCACCTGAACTTCCAGGAACAGCTTCTCGGCGATGTCGCGCAGCCGCTCGTTATTGGAATAGCCCACGTTATTGACCATGCACAGGATGCCATCCTCCTCAAAGGTGACATCATCGATGGTGATTTTGTAGCGGATGGCCGGGCGCTCCGACAGAAAACGCAGGGCGGAGATGGGGTAGGCCAGGAAGCCGACGCTGTCCTTCATCTGGCGGTCGGGGATATACTGGTCGGACAGGCCGACAAAGGCGCGCTGGATGAAGTAGCGCTCGCCACAGCGGGCGATGTCGAGCTTGCGCTTGCTCGCCCCGCCGCCCTCGGTCTGCCCGGTCGCCTCGTTGCCGATCAACATAAGGGCCTGACGCAGATTATTGGGGATGCCCAGGGCCAGCGAGACGCCGTTGCCCGTGCCACCGGGCAGGATAGCCAGCGGCACGGAGCGGCCGGCCAGCCCGTTGAGCACTTCCATCAGCGTCCCGTCGCCACCATAGCTGACGATGAGATCAGCTCCGGCATCCAGCGCTTCCTGGGTCAGGCGGGTCGCGTCGCCGGGCCGGTGGGTGACGCGCGCGTCCCAGNNCGCCATTGCTGCTCGAACAGCAAAATGCGCCGCCGAATGTGCCAGATAGTGGGGTCGGCAATCGGCCGTTTTTCGACAACTAGCTCCATTGCTTCCCGCGCGCTACGGCCCAGCGCGATCAGGATACAGCAGGCCATCGCTACACTGCGCCGCCGGCCCTGCTTGCAAAAAATAGCCACCGCGCCGCCGCTCTCGATGACCGGCAGCGCCGCCTCAACGCCGCGATGCAGTTTATCCATCGGCATCGGCACGAGGATCGAATCGGTCGTGGGCAGGTGCAGGACTTGTATATTAGGATGGGTGAAGAACGTTAGCGGCATCCGCTGGCGCATACTGAGGATCAGACGCACACCTTGCGCTTCGAGGCTGTTAATATCTTCCTCGGTCGGCCAGGGGGCGATGAAAAGAAAGTCGGTAATTTTCGATATGCTCATGGTTCCAGTTACTTTAAGGAAAGTGGCCCTGATGGTCAACGTGTCTCGGATACATCTTCTATCCTCATGGTGAGACCTGACAGGTGGGCCGCCCACCTGTCAGGTCTGGGCGTTGGCGGCCGAAAAGCGTGTGCCTTTTCCGGCAAGCCTTGCTATTATTAGCGACTATATGCGTCGTTTGCTGGTTCCCATCCTGTTACTCCTCACAATGGTGGTTTTGGCCGCCGTCGTCTGGGCCGATAACCAACCGGACGACCCGGCCGCAGCGTCGCCCCTGATCGTCACGCCGCCCGAAGATTGGATCGGCGTGGAGATCAAGGTCACCGACCTGCACCTGCTGCCCAGCGGGCCGGATGCCGCCCCCGCCGCCGATATGTGCGCCGATGCCACGCCGCTGGTGCTGTCGTTCGCCCGCCCGGCCGACGGCAGCGGCACGGTGACCAATCTCTTCACCCAGGAAGCGACCGACCCGATGCTGTCGTGCCAGTTCGGCAGCCCCACCAGCCCGCAAGGCTACCGCACCGCCTGGTATGAGTTAACGCCCGGCGATACGAGCGTCGTCACCATCACCACCGCAGGCACCGACTACGATACCGTGCTGGGCGTTTTCGCCGGCAGTTGCGACGCGCCGCTGGAGATCGCCTGTAGCGACGACATCAACAGCTTTCAATCGCGCCTGTCGTTTCTAGCGATTCGCGGCCGCACGTACTACATCGTTGTGGCCGACTACAAGCCCGGCGCGCCGGCGGCCGCCCTGGCCCAATTTTCGGCCGTCATGCGCCCCGGCGGGCAGCGCTGGACGCAGATCGGCAACATGCCCTTCGGCGGCGTCAGCCGTCACGCGCTGGTCAGCAATGGCCCGCATATGTACGTCATCGGCGGCCAGACCAACATCAACGGCATCCCCGAGCTTTCAAACAAGCTGTTGGGCTACGACGCGCCGTCCAACCAGTGGTACGAGCTGGCCGACATGCCCGGTGCCACCCTCGCCAATACCACGGCGGCGCGCCTGGGCCAGAAAATCTATGTCCCCGGCGGCTTCGCCGGCAACATTAGCGACTATTGGAACGAGCATCTGGTCTACGACATCCCCACCGACTTCTGGGACCGCATCACCCCCATCCCCACCGCGCTGTTGCCCAACGGCGAAATGTTTGCCTGGTCGGCCGCCGCCGCCGCGCCGGACGAAACGTCCTATTACACCACGGGCGGCATCACCAGCTATCCGGCGTTCAACGTGGACGCGGTGGTCATCAGCCAGACCTACCGCTATACCCCGGCGACCGACGTCTGGGAAGCGTTCCAGCCGCTGACCACACCGCGCTACGCCCACACGGCGGCCTGGATCGTCGCCGCCAACCGTGGGCTGTGTGTGGCCGGCGGCCTAAAGACCGGCGTTGATCTTGAGGGCCAGCCGGTCAACGTCCTGCTGACCGGCGGGGAATGCTATAATCCGGCGGCCGGCGGTGACTGGCAACCGACGGGCGAACTCAATTTCCCGCGCTATGGGGCCGGCAGCGCCGTGGGGCCGGACGGCAACTGGTACATCTTCGGCGGTCTCGACGCGCGTGGCGGCGTCCCAGAGACCGAAGTCTACAACCCATTGACCAACAGTTGGAACATATTGGGCAGCGAATTCAGCCTGGGCGGCTCTCCGCAAAACCCGGCCCGCGTCTGGCCGCGCGGCGCGTTCTGGGGCGACACGCTCTACGTCTTTGGCGGCAATACGCCACCCACGGAGCAGCGCGTCATCTCATCCGTCGAGCGCATGACCATTGGCGCCGGCCACGTCGCTCTGGCTAACACCGTCCTGCTGCCCTTCTCGACCAATCTGGGGATCGATAATTTCCTGTCCAATGGTCTGCCTTTACAGAACAATATTCCCGTTGCGGGCAACTTCTCGACTTCGACCCATTTCTATAATGCGTATTACTTCGACTGGCTGCAACAGGGTCGGGCGACTATCCGGCTGAGCAATATTCCCGACGACAGTAATTTCAACATCTCCGTCTACGATTTCTACAAGGTCTTGCTGGGCCAGGGCAATATAGCTCTTTATGGCGGCGAGAAAACCGTGGCGGTGACGTTGAAGCCGGGGCGTTATTTCATCGTCGTCGAGCGCATCTTCCCCAAGGACCTGCCCGATCCCGGCGACTATTACCATCTATCCCTGACCGGCGGCTAGGCCGTCTGCCGATTTACCATGCCTCTGCGAATTCTGCACTTTGCCGACGCCCATATCGATATCGCCAATTACGGCCGGCATGATCCCATCACGGGCCTGCCCTACCGGGTGGTCGATTACCTGAAATCCCTAGACGCCATCGTCGATGCCGCCATCGATGAACGGGTCGATCTGGTTATCTTTGCCGGGGATGCCTACAAGGATCGCAACCCGCAGCCGACCTTCCAGCGCGCCTGGGGCGAACGGATGATGCGCCTGTCGCGGGCGGGCATTCCCACGTTGCTGCTGATTGGCAACCACGACATCGCCCCGGCCGAAAGCCGCGCCCATACCTTGCAAGAGTACACGACGCTGGCCGTGCCCCATATCTTCGTGGCCGATTCACTGCACCTGTGGCGGCCGGAAGAGCTGGGCGTGCCGGTGCAGGTGTTGGCGTTGCCGTGGATCACGCGCAGCCGCTTCATGGCCCGCCACGACATGGCCGGCCGCAGCATCGAAGAGATCCACGACATCATCCTGAACCGCATCCGCGACAGTCTGGAGACGACCCTCGCAACGGAAATAGATCCCGCCGTCCCGCTCATCCTGACGGCCCACGCCAGCATCGTCGGGGCCAACTACGGCAGCGAGCGGCTGGTCATGCTGGGCCAGGATTTGGCTCTCAGCAAAGACCTGGTCACCGACCCGCGCATCGATTACGTCGCCCTGGGGCACATCCACAAACATCAGGTGCTCCATCATCAGCCGCCCGTCGTCTATGCCGGGTCAATCGAACGGATCGATTTCGGTGAAACGAAGGAGAAAAAGGGGTATGTGCTGGCCGAGGTGAGCCGCGGCCATACGACGTGGCGCTTCGTGCCCCTGGAAACGCGGCCGTTCTACGACTATCACATCCGCGTGGAAGCCAGGGACGACTTCATGGAATTCATCATGGCCCGCCTGCTGTCGCCGGAGATGTTAGCCGGGTCTATCTGCCGGCTGCGGCTGGAGTATCCCAATGAGCTGGACGGGATGCTCGACGAAAAAGCGATCCGCGATCATCACGATGCCGCCTTTCATTTCAAATTAGCCAAAAATCGCCTGGGCAGCCAAAAGACCCGGCTGGGCGGCCTGGGGACGGTGGAATCGCTGGGGCCGTATGAACTGCTCGATCTGTATTGGCAGACGAAGAGCCGCCCGGCCGAGGAGAGAGCCGGCTTACTGGGCCTGGCCGAAGAGATACTCGACATCCACCCCGCCGTCGCCAACGACCAACCGGCCACCTGAGCGCCCGATGATTCCCCACCACCTGACCCTGCGCAATTTCCTGTCCTATCGCGACGCGGCCGAGCTGGACCTGCGCGGGCTGCAACTGGCCTGCATCTCCGGCCTCAACGGCGCGGGCAAATCGACCATCCTCGACGGCATCACCTGGGCACTCTTCGGCAAGAGCCGCGTCAAGAGCGACGACGACGTGGTCAATCGCGCCGCCGGCCCCAAGGCCGCCGCCGAAGTCTCCTTTATCTTCGAGTTGGAAGGGGCCATCTATCGCGTTATCCGCCGTAAGGCCCCCGGCAAGACCACCGAACTCGAATTCCACGCCTATCTGCCTGGCATTGAGGACGGTGAAGGGCGCTGGCAGGTGAAAACCGAGGCGCGCACACGCGAGACGCAGGCCGAAATCGAACGGCTGCTGCGCATGAACTACGAGGTCTTCACCAACGCCAGCTTCCTGTTGCAGGGCAAGGCCGACGAATTCACCACCAAGACGCCCGACAAACGCAAGGAAATCCTGGCCGATATTCTGGGCGTCAGCGTCTGGGACAGCTATAAGGAAGTGGCGACCGAAAGCCGCAAGCGGGTGGAGGGCGAGGCCGCCGCCCTGGAGCGGCAACTGGTCGAGATCGACGCCGAACTGGCCCGCGAGGACGAACTGACCCGCGCCCTGGAGGAAGCCAAAGCCCGCCTGGCCGTGGCCGCCGCCGCCAGCGACCGGCAAAACGCACTGGTCGCCGTGGCCCGCCAGAACAAGGCCCAGGCCGACCAGCAGCGCCAGGAGTTGCGGCGCGTGGCCGGCGAACTGGCCGAATCGGAGGCCGAGCGGCGACGGGTCGAGGAGGCCCAGGCCCAGCGCCGCGCCGAACTGTCCGGCCATCGCTCGCTGCTGGAGCGCCGCGCGGCCATTGCCGCCGCTTTTGGGGAATGGCAGACGGCCGAGACCGACCTGCGAACGTGGCAGGAAAAGGCCGAGGCCCATAACCGCATTACCCAGGACATGCACCCGTTGCAGACGGCCATCGCCAACACCCACAGCCGGCTGACGGAGCGCGCCCAGGAACTAGGCGGTCGCGAAGAAGGGATCAAGACCGAGGCCACGCGTGGCGCCGAGTTGCGGGCGCAACTGGCGGCCATTCAGACCGGGCGCGAGGCATTGCGCCGGCAAGCGGCCGAGTTGGCCGAACAGCAGCAGGCCTGGGAGACGACCGGTGCCCGGCTGCGCGAGCTGGAAGTGGAACGTCACAAGCGCGAGACGGAGCGCCAGCAGTTGGGCACGATGGCCTCGGAGATGGGCCACAAGGAGATCGAACGCCAACAGGTGCGCGAAAGTCACCGGGCGGCGACGGCGGCGCTGGAGGAACTACGGACGCAATTGACGGAGATGGACAACCGCCGTCGGGAACTGGCTGATAAAACGGCCGAGAAAGCGGGGCTGGATGCCGAGCAAGTGCGCCTGCGCGCGGAGATGGACAAGATCAAGGATCGTCTCAACAAGCTTGTTGCTGAATCCGGCCAGGATTGTCCCTTGTGCGGCCAGCCGCTGACGGAGGAACATCGGAAAAATGTCGAGCGCGATCTGAAGGCCGAAGGAAAACAGTATGGCGATCAGCACCGCACCAACGTCGCCGCGATCCAAGCGCTGACAAACGAGATCGCCGCACTGGAGACGGCGCTCAAGCGGCAGGTCACTCTGGAAAAAGATCGGGATACGCGCCAGGGCATTGTCGTTCGCGCAGAATCGAGGTTGCAGGACATTGAAAAGTCATTGTCCGGCTGGCTGGAGAGTGGGGGGGCCGTCCGGCTGGCCGCGCTGGAGCAAGCCCAGGTGGATGATGGCGAGTGGCGCGAACTGCAAACCCGCCACGCCGGCCTGAAGACAGCCGCCGAGGAAGCCCGCCGCGTCGGCCGCGAGTTGAACGACCACGATCAACGCGCCGCCCGCCACGAGTCCCAGATCGAGGACATCGAACGACGCCACGCCGAATGGCTGGCGGCCGGTCTGCCCGCGCTGGAAGATGCCCGCGCCCAGTTGGCGGCCCAATCCTATGCCGCCGCGGAACGGGCGGCGCTGGCCGAATTACAAGGCCAATTGACGGCCATCGGCTTCGATGCCGCCGCCTACGCCGCCGCCCGCGCCCACCGCGATGAACGGGCCGCCGCGCCCGAAGAGCACCAGCGCCTGCTGCGGGCCGAGGCGGCGGTGAAGCCGCTGGAAGATGGGCTGTTGGAACTTGACCGGCAGCGCGAGCGGTTGGTGAAGCGCGAGGTCGAGTTGCGCGGCCACCACGATGCCGGCCGTGCCCGTCTGGTGGAACTGGAAGCGGGCATCGGCGATCTGGTGGCGGCCGAGGCCGAGCTACTGCGCGTGCGCGAGGAAGCCATCGCCGCCGACAAGGCTGTCACCGCCGCCGACCAATGGGTGTCGGTGCTCGCCATCCGCCGCGAAGACCGCCGCAAGCTGCTGGCCGAGAAAACGGCCCTGGCCCAACGCGCCGGCCTGCTGCGCCAGTTGGAAGAAGCATGTGGCCGCAAGGGCGTCCAGGTGCTGCTCATCGAACGCGCCCTGCCGGAGATCGAGGAATACGCCAACAATCTGCTGGAGAACCTGTCGGGCGGTGAGATGAGCATCACCTTTGACACGCAGCGGCAGGGCAAGACGAAGCCGGATAACTTGATCGAAACGCTGGACATCAAGATCGCCGACAGCACCGGCGAGCGCCCCTACGAGAACTATAGCGGCGGCGAGAAGTTTCGTGTCAACTTCGCCATTCGCCTGGCGCTGTCGCAGGTGTTGGCGCGACGAGCGGGGGCGCGCTTGCGCACGCTGGTCATCGACGAGGGCTTCGGCAGCCAGGACCCCGACGGTCGCCAGAAGCTGGTCGAGGCCATCAACGCCGTCCACGACGAATTCGCCTGCATTTTGGTCATCACCCACATCGATGAGCTACGCGACAAGTTCCCGGTGCGCATCGACGTGGAAAAGACGCCGGCCGGCTCGCGCCTGTCGGTGGTGACGATCTAACGGGGCGGGCGGTTCATTCCGCTTGATAGAGGTAGCCCACGGCGCGCAGGCCGAACTGCACCATCTCGCCCACGGCCTGTTGCGCCTCGCGCTCGGTCTGGGTCGAGGCCAGCAGATGGAAGACGATCTCGTCGTAGGCCCCCACCAGCGCCTCGGCCGTGCGCCGCGCGTTCTGCGGCTCTATCTCCCGGCGCTCCAGGGCGGCCAGCAGCGGCCGCTGCCAGGCCCGGATGAGCTTCTCGCGGTACTCCACCCGCCGCTCGGCCAGCGATGGCACCGACCCCATGCCCCCCACCAGCAAAAGCTGGACGACCGCCGGCTCGTAGAAAGCAACGTTGATGTAAGCCTGGATGGCCGCTTCCAATTGGGCGGGCAGGCTGGTGCGGCTGGTCAGGGCTTGCTCGATGGCCTGGAGCAGGAAAGCAGCCGTCTCCTCGAACAGGTGACCGAACAGCGTTTCCTTGTCGGGGAAGTAGAAATAGAAGGTGCCGACGGCGACGTCGGCCTCGTGGACAATGTCGCGCACGGTGGCGGCGTGGTAACCTTTGGCGGCGAAAACGCGCACGGCGGCCTGCATCATGGCCGTGCGCTTGGCGTCTTTTTTGCGGCGGGTCGTGTCGGTGCTGCGGTAGGGCATGATCCCGGCTATCATACTGAATTATGAATGGAGTCGCAACGTGATCGACTTGCGCATCGATAAAGACCAGGACGAAGCGGCCCATCGCCAGGTCTATCGCCAGTTGCGGGCGGCCATCCTTTCCAACCAATTGGCGGCGGGGACGCGGCTGCCGTCGAGCCGGACGCTGGCCGCCACGGCCGGGGTGGCCCGCGTCACCATCGATCGCGCCGTGGAACAACTGGCCGCCGAGGGGTTCGTCGTCAGCCGTGTCGGCGCGGGCACTTACGTGACCGATGCTCTGGCAACGGGCGGTGAGGCCGGCCGCGAGTCGCTCTTTCGCCCCGCGCTGACCGCCTGGGGCGAGCGGACGCTGGCCCTCCATCAGCCAGGTGAGCCGCCCGGCGACGGCCCGCGTCCGGAGATCGATTTTGGCTTCGGCCGCTCGTTTGCCGGCGGCTTCCCCTATGACGTCTGGCGCCGCTTGCTGGGGCGCTATCTCTCGACCGACGACGCCATGCTGTCGCGCTACGGCTCGGCGGCCGGGTTCTACCCCCTGAGGCAGGCCATTGCCGACTATTTGGGCCGGGCGCGGGGGGTGCGCTGCGCGGCCGAGGACGTGGTCATCGTCAGCGGCGCGCAACAGGCCATCGACATACTGGCCCGGCTGTTGCTCGCGCCGGGGGATGAGGTGTTGGTGGAGACGCCCGGCTATCGCGATGCCTTCGCCCTTTTCCGGCTGCACCAGGCGCGGCTGGTTGGCCTGCCGGTGGATGATTATGGTCTGCCGGCCGACCGGCTGCATGGTGAGCGAGCGCGGTTGGCGTTCGTCACCCCGTCGCACCAGTTCCCGCGCGGCGGCACGATGCCGCTGGCGCGGCGGCTGGCATTGCTGGCCTGGGCGCGGCGGCGGGCGGCGGTCATCATCGAAGACGACTACGACGGCGATTTGCGCTATGAGGGCGGCTCGCTGGCCGCCTTGCAGGGGCTGGATGAGGACGGGCGGGTAGTCTATCTGGGCACGTTTTCCAAGGTGCTCTTTCCGGCGCTGCGGCTGGGCTATCTGGTATTGCCGCGCGCGTTGAATGCGCCGTTCGTGCAGGCCAAGGATTTGGTCGACCGGGGCGCGCCGACGCTGACTCAGGCCGCCGTGGCCGATTTTCTGGCCGAGGGCCACTTCGAGCGCCATCTGCGCCATCTGCGCCATCTGTATGGCGAAAAGCGGCGAGCGCTGACCCAGGCGCTGGACGCCAACCTGGGCGGCCGGGTGCGTTATTCGCCGGTGGCCGCCGGGCTGCACGTCATGTTGTTTGCCGAGCCGGGGTTGGATGAGGCGCGGCTGGTGCGCGAGGCCACCGCCCGCGGCGTGCGCGTCTATGCCGGCGCGCCCTATCATCTGGAGCAACCGGCCCCGCCGTCGATCTTGCTGGGTTTTAGTGGCCTGGATGAAGCGGAGATCGTTGAGGGCGTACGGCGACTGGCCGAAGCTTGGCCCTGATGGGCGGGCAAGCCGTCAGATCAGCCAGCTCCCTTCCAGCCGTAATAGCCACGCCTTGGTTTCCAGACCGCCACGCGCGCCGTAGCCGTGGAGCTTGCCGTCGGCCCCCAGGATGCGATGGCAGGGGATGATAATCGGGATGGGGTTGGTGGC
>CXWJ01008679.1_pt1 | contig 13824 bp, 11 predicted proteins | sample 590841 | NCBI WGS metagenome assembly CXWJ01 (sample SAMEA3498367, study PRJEB10139) | wastewater metagenome | biome: wastewater treatment plant; material: activated sludge | place: Austria | collected 2015-01-21 | reverse complement strand
CCCGCCCCGGCGCGCAAGGGGTGGTGGCTCGATGGTTGCAGGGTCTCCCCCGTTTCGATCACGGTCAGCATGGGCGCGGCGGCCAGCGGTTGGGGGCGATAGATGAGACTATGGACGGCCACGGGGCCACCAACGGGCCGCCGCCACGTTTCGCCGGGGGCGCGCGCCGCTCCCAAAAAACCGGCGCAATTGCCCTGTGGCGCTTCGGAGACAACCGGCGCGTCGAGGTTACCCACGAAACCGGCGGCGATGGCGGCGATCCAGTTGAGCTTGTTCTCGTGCAGCACCAGGAGAAAGGAAGCGTCGTTGTCGCGGGCCACGACACGGACGCGCGTTCCGGCCGGGATGGGTGGGGCGTCGAGATAGGAAGCCGGTTGCAGCGGCGTGGCGATGATCGAGGCTGAGGAAGCGAGGACGATTTCGGGCAGCGATTGGTAAGCGGCCGACTCCTCGAGCGCCGGTTGGCCGGCCGTGGTGCCGGCGGTGGGCGAGGGGTCAGACGTCGCCATGGCGGCAACCGGCGTCGCTTGGACCGGGGCCAGGGTCGGCGTGGCCGCGGGCGGCTCCGGCGGCGCGTTCGTGGCCGCCGCCGACGTGGCGAAGGCCACAACCGCGGTCTGTAGCGCCGGCGCGGCCGGCTCGTTCGGGCTACAGGCCGCGCCGAAGCCGAGGACGAGCGCGACGATCAGCAGGCGCTTTGATCGATAGAAGCAGTTCGCTGGACGGTGCATCATCATCCTCCCTTCGCCCGATCGCCCGGGCGGTCACTCCTCGAACGGCGGCGGCAGGCCGTATTTCCCGGAGCGGAAGAGCGCCGGGTCGAGCCAGCGAAATCCGGTCAGCCCCGTGTCATGGATGGCTTGCCGTACGTCGTCGCGCATCAGATTCACGTAGACACCGCGACAGGTGAATAGGGGTCGCGGCTCGAACGACCCCCACGCCAACGCCAAACGGGCCACCCCCCCGCCCGGCTCGCCCGTCCAGCCGGATCCGTCCCGATCCAGCGCGTCGATTACCCCTTCCAACGAGTGATAGACGCGATAGCGCCACTCACTCAGTTCGTTGCCGCCCTTGTCCACCAGCCTAACCGGAAAGCTTTCGGCCCGCGCGCCAAACGAGCCGAGCAGAGCCACCAGCCGCTCCGAATACAAATTAAAGCCCGAACTTTCAAAGTAGTTGTCCGGGTAGGGGTCGCGGGGATTGACCAGGTAGGTAAAACGCAGATCGACGGGATACGGTTCCGGCTGCATCGGATCGCGAAAGCCACGGTCGGCGTACTCGGTTCGCAGCGCAACCGGCGACGGATCGAGCAACCGGGCCTGAACCGGGCGGTTCCGGCGGGCCAGGATATTTTTCTGATAGAGCCAATAACCAATGGTCATCGGTCGCTCCCTAATAAGGCAATCGCGACCCGGCCGAACGCTTCAAGCGGGCAGTCAAGTCGGGAATCAGGGCCTCCAGCGCCGCGCGCGATTGGGCATTACTCCAATTTTCGTCCAGGGCCTGGGCATTCAAGTTATCCAACAAGCCACCCACCTCGGCGCTATAGGTACGATGGTACCCACGATGGGCCGGCAATCCCACTTGAGCGGCGTCTTCTTCCCATTTGGGCAGCGCAATGCCGTTGCCCGCGCCATCGATCTGCCAGCCGGCATCTGTGGCCCGCGTGACAAACGGATGTCCCTCGAACTCGCCGGGAATGATATGGTGGGCTTGCCACTCCGTCGCTTCGTCGGCCCAGGCGGGTTGGCCCAGGTTACGGCGCAAAATCCGGCTACAGGCGTTATGGACAACCCAGCGCCCTTGACCGACGGCATAAGTGTGGGCCTCGGCCACGGTGAGGGTGAACATGAGTTGTGGCCCCGCCCGCCAACTCAGGCCGGTGACGACGCCCGGCCGGCCGCCCGCCGACCGTACCCCATCGCCTATCTCCAACGCGCCGGCCCGTCGCCAACCGCCGGCCGTGAGGAACGGGTGATCGGCCGTGGTCAACACTGTCTCCGCGCCGATGGTCACGGTCATCAGCAGCGGATCAATGCGGGCCAGGACGGCCGTCACCAGGAAGTAGCCGCTGCCGCCGCCGGTTTCATCGTAGGCCCATATGGCCGTGCCCGAACGCAAGGTTTCGATGGGGGTGGGGCCGGCCGGTGTGTGGACGGTCGTGCCCGCGGCAAAGCTACACGGCTGCTCCATCCGGGCCAGGGCCTGCACCGTCTCGTCGGTGAAACCCACGCCGCGCTCCGCGGCCCGCGCCGCGTCGGCCGAGGCCGAAACCGCGCCGACTTCATCCAGGCGGCGGATGAAGTCGGCGGCCGTGTCGGCGTTGCGCGCCGCGGCCAGCGCGGCCTCGTCGCTATAGCGCAGGCTGCCGGCCACGTCATCACTGATACGCGCCACATCGGCCGCCTCATCGCCATGACGCAGCAGGGCGATTTCGCTCATCCCCACCAGCCCCAGCAGGCCAAACCAGCGCCAATCGCCCAGCGGCTCGCCGGTCACCATGTCGCAGCCGGTAGCCGCCTCGCCCAACCCCTTCAGATCGCCAACCACCGGAATCAGATCGACGCCGATGCTGGTGGCTGTGGCCTGATCCGACACCGGCCCCTCGCGGCACTCCGACGGCGGCACGTAGGCCACCGTCGTCCCGGCCGGGATGCCGGTCAGCGCGGGCGGCGGGGCATGGGGAATGGGGAAAAGGGTGACGTAGAATTTATCGGGCTGGATGAGCATCCAACCCAGTTTGTGTTGCGCCGTGCGCACCGCCAGCCAGCTCAGGTTATCGGTGTCGCTCCACAGGCGGCAATCGATGATGTCCACCTCGGCCCCTTCGGGCAGTCGTTCGAGAAAATTGCTGTTGTCGTGGGTCAAATGGGGGGTGGCGTAGAGCGTATGGCCGTCATAGGCCACAATATCGCCCCTACCGCAGCGTTGATCCGGACTAATGGTGGTGAAGATGACCGGTTCGGCCGCCGGGCCAATGGTCGGCAATTCGGCCGATGGCGACGCCACGGGCGAAACAGGCGGCGCGAGCGTCAGCGTTGCCACAGCTAAGCCGGATGAGGCGGCCTGGGTGGCGGATTGGATCTGGATGACCAACGGGCTGGGCGACGCCGGCGGGCTGCCCGGTTGGGGCGGGGACTCCGGCGCGAGGACGATGGTCGCTGACCCACCGGCCGCTGGGGGCGCGGCCACGGTCGATTGTTGGCTGGACACCGGCGCGCGGCAGCCGCCGAGAATGGCCGCCGCGACCAGCGCCACCGTCAGCCGGCGCCCGGCTCGCCCCGCGCCGCCCGGACTCTTCATGGCCGCACCTTGGACGCCACGCGAATCTCACCCGCCGCCAATTCAAATGATTGGACGTAGCGCTCCGACAACAGGCGGTAGAGACTGGTATTGATCCGGCTTTCCAGGATAGGCCCATAGCGCGCCGTCACATCTTCGCCATCCAGGCGAACGAAAGTCGCCCCAAAGACCAGGCTGTCGTTGGCGACGGCCAGCGTGCCACCGGCCTCGATTTGCGCCGCCACCCCCGGGAAGATAGCCACGGCGCTGGTGGCGCTAATGCCGTCGGGGGAGATATGGAGAGTCAATTCGGGCAGCGCGCCGCCCGCGGCGTCGCGACGAATTTGCTCGGCCAACGCGGCGGCGGTGATAACGTCGGCCACGTCGACCATATTGGCTGGGGTGGGCGGGCCGGTGACGGCGATCGGCGCGGGCGTCGGCGGTGGTTGGAGCGGGGCGGGGGTGGCCGACGCCGTGGCCGGCAGCGTACTCTGGACGACTATCACAATGGTTTGAAGCGTGGCGGTTGGGGTGGCCGTAGCCGAAGGCGTGTCGGCCGCCGTGCTCGCCAGGGTGCCGATAATGCGAATCGTCGGCACGCTCGTCGCCCGGCGGATAGCCGCGATGGTTCCGTCCTGGGCGGCCTCGACCGTTGACTCGTAATATTGTCGGGCCAAAAGGAGATCATCCGGCAGCAAGGGGCGCGACCGAAGCTCAACTACCGCCCAGGGCACCAGGGCCAGGGCGACGAGAGCTAGAATGAACATGGCAACGGCCACTCGGCGCATCATACCTCGCGTCTAATCGATATCCCACACGCAGCCTTCGGGCACGCGAAAGATCGTCGCCATGAACGCCAGGGCTTCGGCGCTGGTGGTGTCCAACTGATAACCCAGGGTATCCCCCGGCTGGAGATAGGCCGGCAACGAGAACACGATGTCCTTGAGCGAGAACTGACCGCGCTCGACGATCGGCCGGCGGCTGCTTTCCACGGTCACGCCGTTGACGGTCAGCAACAAATAGGACTGGGGAAAATCGCCATAGCGCGAGCGGAACAGATCGACGACAACCGCGATGCGCGTGCGCTGGTCGGCCGCCCACACGCTGTCCAGGTTAAACTGGGTGGTAACCGGCTCGGCGCAGCGGGGCGGTTCTTGCTCAAAGATGGGCAACTCTTGCAGAGCCGCCTGATCGCCACTGTAGCTGGTGAAACTGACCGGGATCCAGCCCACGGCGGTATTCCAGACGGCGCGCAAGTGGCTGGCGGTGGCGTTGCGCCCCATGAGGTAGATCGTCTGGCCGGCGGGAACGATGACCGGCGTGATGAGATCATCCCGGTTGGGCGACACATAGAGACCCGATTCGGTCGTGAGCAAGGCCGGCGGCAGGTTATAGGCGATGGGGTTGCCGAGCGGATCGATCGTGGCGACGGGAGTCGGCTCGACGGGGGGAGCGACGGGCGACTCAACCGGCTGTCCAGTTGCCGGATCGACCGCTTCCGGCGTCGGTTGCTCGGCCGCCGGCGGGGCGGATGGATCGGCCGGTGGCCCCGGCGAACTTTCCGGGGCCACAACCACCGGAGAGGCCGGCGCGGGCGTATCGCCGCCACAAGCCGCCAGCAACATAGCGCCACACAACAGAATACCCGCCAACTTTGTTGTCATAGCCACACTCCTGCGCCCTAGCCGTCGACGCCGCACCATGACTCGTTGAGTCGTCCGTTCCATACCTGCCAACGATCCGGGGCGGCGGCATCCGCTACGTTGGCATATTCGTAAGCGCCGGAGCCACCGTACTCTTGCCGGCTCCAATAATTGAGCACGTGGTATTCCCGCGACCGTTGGCGCAGAAACAGGGTATAGCTGAACAGCAATATGAGCACGGCCAGGATGATCACCAACCGTTGGCCCTCGCCGGCCAGCAAGCGGCGCAGGTTGGTGGTCCGGCCATACCAGGGATCGCGCGCCCGTAGGACGAGGATAGCCAGCACGGCCGCCGTCAGCATAAAGATACCCAGCGCCAGCCACACGGATAGCAGATGGCCGGCACTGTTGAATTCATCGAATCGCCAACTGTCGAGCCAGCAGTAGATACTCAAACTGGAGGCCATGCCCTCATAGGCCCACTTGCCGGTCGACGCAAACGATAGGGTATCGATCAACTCCTCCAGCCGTTCGTTGCGCACCAGCCCGGAGAACAGCACGATGAAGACCACGGTGAAACTCAGGTAGACGTACCCCTTGCCGCCGTCGCCGGCCAGTACGGAAATCAGCAAGCCCAGCGTGACCGAAGTGATACAGGCCAGCACCAGGGTGATGATGATGAGCCGGATGGTCGCACTGGTGACCAGGCCAACCAGTTGGAAACGGACGAGGCGCTGCCACCAGGTGACCGTCTCGCCGATGCGCGGCTCAGGGAAGTTAGGCAACGGCTGACCGTAGACCAGAACAATGAACCCCAGCAGCAGCAGGGGGGCCAACACGCCGACGGCCACCGCCAGCCACAACCATTTGGACAGGAAGTAGGCCGAGGGGGATAAGCCCTTCAGCCGCTCGTGGCGGTAGATACGGTACTCCCGCGAGATTTCGGTGTAGCTGGTGATCAGGCCGATGAGCGTGACCACCAGGGCGACGACGTAGATCGACTGGCGAGCCTGATTCAGGCCCAGCCCCAGTTCATTGGGGTCGAACGGCTTGATGAATGTTTTGCCGGGCAGGGTAAAGAACAGAACCCCGCTCAGACCGGCCAGGAGGGTGCCGGCCAGGCTCCAGCGATCGCCCAGGCGTGTCCGTGTGTAGCGGCCGATCAAGGTGAGCAGTTGGTGCGACCAGGTGGCGAGGGGCGGCGCGGCAACCGGAGCCACAGAGGGCGAGCCGGCGGCGCTCTTGTCCATCGCGCCGGCGCAGGCGCGACGACGGCTCGGCTCCGTTTTATAATGATCGAATATGCGCGCCCAGCGTTGGAACGGCGAATCGTCCGGGCGGGGCGCGACGCCCATCCCGCCTTCCAGCGTCGCCAGTACCGGTTGCCATTCACCGGCCGCGCTCAGACGCGCGTTTTCGATAAAGATAACGTCGTCGCAAAACTCAATGGTGTTCAGCGTGTGGGTGATGACGAGAACTGTTTTGCGGTTGGTATGAGCATAGCGAGCCAACAGTTGCATCAATTCGTATTCGGCGTTGGGGTCCAGGTTGCTGGTCGGCTCGTCGAGCATTAATAGCGGCGGATCGATGAGCAGTTCGGAGCACACGTTGGCCCGCTTGCGCTCGCCGGTGCTCAACACCTTGAGTGGCTTGTCGCGCCGTTCGTCGCCGGCCGCGAAACCAAACTCTTCCAGGAGCTTATCGACGCGGCGGGCAATTTCGGGGCCGGTTTGCCCCGGCAAGCGCAGGCGGCCGATGAAGATCAACGCCTCGCGCAGCGCCAACTGTTCGTGGAGAATATTGTCTTCGGGCACATAGCCGATGCGCCGCAGCCACGTTTCCGGGTCGGCGTACAGGTCGTGGCCGTCGATGAGCACCTGGCCGCCTTCCGGCCGTTCGCCCGANNCCGTCCAGGATCAGCCGCCCCTTGCGACAAACCTGAACGTTCCTCGCCTCCAATGCGAACGACATGGCTTCTCCTATCCCGTTGCCGGCAGCCGATTATTGTAGGTTTTCCTGATTAATGAGACTGCACGGCTCCACAAAACCGAGGAACACGCTATAGGTTCCCAACTGATCGCCCTCGCCCTCGGTGCCCTCGTTGATGACGCCTTCGGCCCAGCGCTCGGTCCATTCGATGGTGACAATGGCCCGGTTGCCGGGAGGAATAACGATGGAAACCGGGCACAGCGCCTTTTGCACCTCGCCCTCCGGATCGTTGGGCGGCAATTTATAGAGCTCAACGATCTTGTTGCGCACACTTTGGCCGGAAACGCCCTCGCTATTCAGCCGTTCGACGATCTGGTAGCGATAATCCCGCTCGAACTCCAACTGCACCTGGAGCGGCGCGGTTCCGGCGGTGTTATCGAGGCCGGGATACGTCTCATAGGAAACGACCTCGGTGATTTGCTCGCGCGTCACGTCACGCAGATGCTTGACGGCAAACGCTATCTCGCTCGGCCCACAGGCCGCGATCAGCAAATAGAGTACCAGGCAGACGAAAACCGTAGGAATTGTGACACGATTCAAAAAGCGACTGTTGCCCATCTGACACCCACCTCCCGAATGCTACCGACCGACACAGCCAACAATCCTTAGTATATCTCACTTAGCTGCTGTGTCGATATATTGTAGAAACCGAGTTATTCGGAAAAACTCGGTTTCCGGGCCACCCGCTCCCTGTTTATTGCGAAATCCCCCCACCCTGTCATATAATTGTTGCAATGGCGCAACAGGACGGGTATGTAATTTACACACCCCTTGGAACTTTCGACAAAGGAGCCGGCTTAAGCCACTGCCTTCATTCCGCATGGCATATCGCCGCAGTACGCTATGTCGGTCAACGTTCGTGTGTGTTGCACCCACAAACCGGGGTGTTCGTATAAGGCGAATACCTTCGCCAGAAGGGCTAACCAAAATGGTTACCCCCTGAGGGGGATGCCAAAATGGCGATCCCTTGCCTAAAGGGGGGGGCATAATGCCCCCCCCCTTATTCGGCAGGTGAAGCGTGGGGTTATTACAAACATTCACTACTCGATCTCCCCGTTGAACTCTGATCGAGTAGAAATGCAAACCATTGGATGAAGTAAAGTTACGATACTCAATGACAGCCTAAATGGTGATGACGATGAGTGACAAGGCACTAGCAATAATCGAGCAACGCGACGTAGACTTTTATGGCGATGAACTAACGGCCGTCCGCGCCGAAGATGGCCACATCTATGTCTCGTTGTCTCACCTATGCACAGCACTTGGGATTGACACTCAGGGACAGGCTCGACGGATTAATCGGCAGTCTATTTTGCTGAAGGGGTATAGCTGGGTAGACATTTTGTCTACTCAGCCTACGCCACAACGCCGCCGCTCCCAGGTCCTTCGGGTAGATCTAGTGCCCTTATTCCTCACGGGCATCAGTACCAAGAGCATCGCCGACGAACTTCATCGCCGGAAGCTGGAGCGGTTTCAAGAGGAAGCCGCCAAGGTCCTCTGGGAAGCCTTCCAACAGGGCCGCCTGACGGCCGACCTCGACTTCGACGCCCTGCTGGCCCAGGATTCGCCCGAGGCCCAGGCCTACAAGATGGCCCAGGCGGTGATGCAACTGGCCCGCAACCAGCTGCTCATGCGTTCCCAACTGGCCGACCACGCCCAACGGCTGGAGACCATCGAAGCCCAACTAGGCGACACCGGCCGCAACGTGACCCCCGACCAGGCCAGCCAACTCAGCCAGGCGGTCAAGGCCGTGGCCCTGGCTCAGGGCAAGAAGACCGGCCGCAATGAGTTCGGCGCGGTCTATGGCGAGCTGTACCGCAAGTTCGGCATCACCGGCTACAAGATGCTGCCCGCCCGCCGCTTCGACGAGGCCATGAAGTTCCTGACCGATTGGCACGAGGAACTGGGCGGGATGCTGCCATTCTGAGGAAGAGAAACCACAGATTTCACAGATTACACAGATGAAGAAAAGGGCTACGCGATGATACAATATTATGTAAAACACTGTGTTATGCTTCACTTTTCGGCAACGTTGGCGCTTTGACAGTACAATCTGTGAAATCTGTGTAATCTGTGGTTTTCTTTCGGATTTCTTACCATGACCAAGATCATTGCCGTGGCGATGCAAAAGGGCGGGGTGGGCAAGACGACCACCGCCATCAATCTGGCCGCCGCGCTCAGCGAGTTGGGCCGGCGCGTGTTGGCCGTCGATTTCGACCCGCAGGGCAACCTGACCCAGCACGCCGGCTTCGACCCCGACCGGGTAAGCCCCACCATCTACGACGCGCTGAAGGCCGAGGTCGACGGCGGCCCCGGCGATCTGCGCGCCGCCATCTACGAGACGGCCGAGGGCTTCCACCTCGTCCCCAGCCAGCCGGAGCTGAGCCTGGTCGAGGTGACGCTCATCAACAGCCTCAGCCGCGAGCGCGTGCTGGCCGGGCTGCTGGGCGACGTGGCCCCGGCCTACGATTACGTCCTCATCGACTGCAATCCGTCGCTGGGCCTGCTGGTCATCAACGCCCTGACCGCCGCCGACAGCGTGCTCATCCCTATCCAGACCGAATATCTGGCCGCTCGCGGCGCGCTGATGATCCTCTCCACTATCGAGACCATCCGCCGCAAACGGCTGAACCCCAACCTGAAGATCGAGGGCATCCTGCTGACGATGGCCGACACCCGCGCCTCGTTGACCCGCGACGTGCAGACGGCCGTGGAGCAGCAATACGGCGACAACATCCGCGTCTTCGACACCGTCGTCCGCCGCTCCGTCCGCTTCGCCGAAAGCGCCGCCGCCGGCCGCAGCATCCTGGCCCACGACCCGCGCGGGCCGGGCGCCAATGCCTATCGGGCGGTAGCCAAGGAAATCGACAAAGGAAGATGATCGATCCGCAGATTTCGCAGATTAAGCAGATTAGGCAGATGAATAAGAGACATTCTTGAAATCTGCCCAATCGGCCTAATCTGCGGATGAACCCTCTCCTAAATCTGCGTAATCTGCGAAATCTGCGGATAATATCTCTGAAATGACCAGAAAAAAGACCAAAATCAACCTCTCCCCGCCCATCCAGCCGCGCGGCGGCGACCTGGACAAACTGTTCGCCGGCGCGGGCGACGTGGAGCAGGCCGCCGGGCTGCAACTGCTGGCCGTGCGCCTCGACGCCATCGACCCCGACCCCAGCCAACCGCGCAGCACCTTCAACGAGGAATCCCTGCGCGAACTGGCCGACAGCATCCGCCAGGACGGCGTCATCCAGCCCATCGAGGTGACCCAGAGCACGCCCGGCCGCTTCCTCATCGTCCACGGCGAGCGCCGCTGGCGGGCTGCCCAACTGGCCGGGCTGGAGACGGTGCCCGCCGTCGTGCGCCGCCGCGACTACGACGACGTGACCCGCTTCGTGCGCCAGGTGGTGGAGAATATCCAGCGCGAAGACCTCAACGACGTCGATCGCGCCGCCGCCCTGCTGCGCCTGCGCAAGCTGATGCAAGAGGAGATCGACGCCACCCCGGCCGATCAGCGCGTGGCCGGCACCACCTGGGGCGGCAAGGTGACCTGGGCCAAAGTCGGCGGCCGATTGGGCTACAGCCGCCAGCGCATCCACCAGTTGATCCAGCTGCTCGACCTGCCCGATGAGATCAAGGACGCCGTGCGCGAGGGGGAATTGAGCGAGCGCGACACGCGCATCTATCAGGGCCTGACCGCCCCCCAGCAGCGGGCCTTGCACCGGGCGCGCATGGCCGGCGATCTGGCCGCCGGCGACGTGCGGCCCATCGCCCGCCTGCTGCGCGAGTCGCCGGAGATGACCGTGGCCGCCGCCACCCGCCTGCTGGCCGCCACGGCCGAGGACGACCGGCCGACCACGACCGACGACTCTTCCGCTCCCCTGCCCCCCCGCTCCCCTGCTCCCCTGCCCGACGACGAATCCTCGTCGCGAGGCACAACGACCATCACTGACCCCCTCCGACCCGCCCGCGTCGGCGCGCCCACCAGCATCGAGCGCCTCGACTGGGTGCGCGGCCATCTGGCCCGCGTCGACCGCCAGGGCCTGACCGCCGCCGAGCGCAAGGAACTCTTGCGGCTGCTCAAGCTGATTAAGGAAGACGTGACGTCGCTGATGGCGGCGTTGGCTGAAAGCCGACCGTCAACTGACGATCGCGATTTCTAACGTTTTGGCTGGTTATGGGGTTACAACGAATAACTGAATCAATTCGCTATTTTGTAGTGCTAACAATTGCAAGGCGGTGAGTTGGTATTCCGCGGCGATCAATTGTTGCTCGGCGCATCCGATCCTGTCGATTAAGATTTCGATTATGAGTCCGGAAAAACCCGCCGCTAGATGGGAAGTGCGTTCAAACGCACTCTCAGAAGAGTCTCGCTTCTTCAGTGCGTTTGAACGCACTTTCGTCGCTAGTGGTGGATTTCAATCCACCGNNGATCATTCCCCCACATCAAATCCCCCCATCACCACCGGCACCACCACCATCTCCGTCAACGTATGGGGCCGAAAGACCTCGGCCGTCGACGGATTATTCAGGCCGCCGGCGGCCAGCACGCTACCGTCCGCCAGCCGGGTAACCGTGTGCCCTGCCCGCCCCCACAGCATCGCGTTAGCATACTCCCATTGGCCGCCGGTCACATCGACCAGCACCGTTGTGTCGAAGTAAAACGTCACCGGCGGAAAGTCGGGCGACTCGTCGCCGCCGGCCACGAGCACCCGCCCGTCGGCCAGCAGGGTCATGGCGAATCGATCGCCCACGGCCGGCGAATCCAGCGACGTCCACGCCTCGGCCGCCGGGTCGTAGAGGCCGGCCACCTCACGATCCACGACGTAGACCCGCCCATCGTCGAGGCGAACGGCGGCATGGTAATCCGGAAAATCGATGCTCCGTCCGCCCGTATAGCGCCACGCATCGGTTGCCGGGTCGTACACCTCGGCCACATTGCCCGGCAAATAACCGCCGACCACCAGTACCCGGCCGTCGTCCAGTAAAGTGGCCGTGTGCAAGGCGCGCCCCTTGTTCATCTCGCCGGCCACNNCTCTACGAAGGGGATGCCCGCCAAACTCAGCTCGCCGCCCATCACCAGCACGTCGCCGTCGGGCAGCAGCACCGCGGCGTGGTCGGCCCGCGTCCACAGCATATCGGCCGCCGCCGTCCACAAGCCGGTCGTCGGATCGAATAGTTCGGCCGTGCGATGCACCTGATGCTCATTGAGCCAACCGCCGGCCACCAACACCCGCCCGTCGGCCAGGAGCGTGGCCGTGTGGCCGTAGCGTGGCGTAACCAGCGGTCCGGTTTCCGACCACGTGCCGCCGGCCGGATCATAGATCGCCGCCGTCGTCCGGCTCATATCCGCGTCGCCGACCACCAGCACCCGCCCATCGGCCAGCAGCGTGGCCGTATGGTCGGTGTGCTCCTGCGGCAGCGGGCCGGTCGCATCCCAGCGCCAGACAATGGGCGGCTGATCGCCAACCGCTGCCCCCGCCCCCGCCACCACCATTCCCAACAACGCAACCAGCAGCGCCGCTGCCACTGCCCAATGCTTGCTGCTTATTGCCGCGTTCATGGCACTGCCTCCATCGCCCCGACGACCGGGACAAACACCGCCCGGCTAAACGGTTGCCGCTCGAACGCCCCCACGTCGCACTCAGCCTCCGATAGTTGACCGTCGCCGTCCACATTCCGGGGCTGCCCGCGCTGGTCGATCTCCGCCACCAGCGGATGGCCGCAGGCGTCGTCTAACAGCGCGTCCACGGCCGGGCTGCCCCACGGCAAACGATGTACCGGAGACGTAGGATCGTTTGTGCTCAGGGCGGGATCGATGATGGCCGCCAGCGGTTCGCGGGCCACGGTCGCGTTGTGGAGGAAGAGATTGACCGTGCCGGCCTGGCCGTCGTGGCCCACGATAGAGTCATCAAGAATGAGATGCCCCAGGCAGTGGATCCATTCCTTCTCCACGTAGGCTTCCGGCCCCGCATCGGCCTCGTTGCCGCTCAGGATTGAATCGCTCAGCGTCATAAAGCCGGCGACGCAGAGGTAGTAGAAATCGGTATAGTGGCCGCTGACGAACACCCCGCCACCCCGCTTGGCCGAGTTATCGCTGATGGTGTTGAAATAGCCAAAGACCTGGCCGCCATCGACCAGCACGCCGCCGCCATCGCCGGAGCTGTGGTTGCCGCTGATGGTGCTGTTGACCAGGGTCAGCGCGCCCGCATGGTTGATGAGGCCCCACTTGTTATCAACCACCGCCGAGCGGTCGATGCGCGCCGTCCCCGAATTGGCGAAGCCCGTGCCGTTGCCGCCGATAAGTGTGTCCTCAATCGTCGCCCGGCCGTCGTTGGTGACGGCCGTGGGGGCACCGCTGAATTGGCTCTCGCGGACGGTCACCTCGCCGCGATTGGTGAGGCTCACCGTTGATTGGTTGTCCGCGAACAGAGCGCCCATAAGGGTCATCATCCCCTCATTTTCTACCGCGACGCCAAAATATACGTCGCCGTTGCCGACAAAACGGGGGGAATTGAGCAAATGAACCTTGCCGAAGCTGAGCAGGGCGTCGCCGCCGCCCAGGCCGGCGTTGTTGCCGATGAACTCCCCGCCGCCGTATAGGTTACCGCCGTTATAGATGCCGCCGCCGGCGAAGGCCACGTTGCCGCTGATGACGGCATCGTTGAGAAAGAGAGCGCCCAGATTGAGCGCCCCGCCGCCGACCGTGGCGTAGGTCACCGCGGCGGCGCGCCCCGGTTCGGGCGTCCGGCCGCCGCTGATCGTCACCCGCTCCAGCACCAGCCGCCCCGCCCGCCCCACGGCCAGCACGCGGAACGGCTCGGCCGCCGGGTCGCGGTGGATGGTGGCCGTGGTGGGGCTTTGGATGGTGACGAAATCGGTGATGACCGGCAGGCCGCTGGGGCCATAG
>CXWJ01000659.1_pt1 | contig 13825 bp, 9 predicted proteins | sample 590841 | NCBI WGS metagenome assembly CXWJ01 (sample SAMEA3498367, study PRJEB10139) | wastewater metagenome | biome: wastewater treatment plant; material: activated sludge | place: Austria | collected 2015-01-21 | reverse complement strand
TCGATGCCGCGCTCGGCTCGGGCGACAAGGCAAAGATCGACGCAGCGTTCAACGAAGTGCGTAGGGGGTGCGGCGGCTGTCACAAGCCGTTCCGCGGGCCTGAAATTCCGGGCTAATGCCTCTGGTGCGCTTACCTTTTTTGGCGGCGGTAGCGGTGGGCGCCGCCGTTCTCTTTTGGCTGCTGGTTCCGTGGCGCGCGCCGGTCGACATTCCGGCCGAACTATCAAGCGCCGATGCGCGTATGGCCGCGCGTGGCTCCTATCTTGTCCGTGCAAGCGGCTGCGTCAGTTGCCATTGGGACAAGAAGGGCGGCGGGCAGCCGTTTGCCGGCGGGCTTTCATTGAAGACACCGTTCGGCACGTTCCATTCGCCGAACATCACACCGGACAAGGCCACCGGCATTGGTACGTGGAGCGATGAGGATTTCGTCCGCGCTTTGACTCAAGGCCAAGGGGTGCACGGCGAAGAACTCTACCCGGTCTTTCCGTACACGTCGTTTTCGGCAATGACCGTCGCGGACGCGCTCGCGATCAAGGCCTATCTGTTCACTTTGTCGCCTGTGAGCGCGCCGCGACGCGCCGATGACGTCGCGTTTCCGTTCTCGTGGCGCGCGCTGATGAAAGGTTGGAAGCTGCTCTTCTTCGGCGGTGCTAAGCCGATCGCAGACGATCCGTCCCGAGATGCAGCTTGGAATCGCGGCCGCTATCTCGTCGCCGTCGGTCACTGCGGCGAATGTCACACTCCGCGCGGATTCTTGGGCGCGCAGATAGCGGAGCGCAATTTACAAGGAAATCTGCTGGGTCCTGAGGGCTGGAAAGTTCCGGCGCTGGCCGGCGGCAACGCCAAGGTATTTGCCGCCTGGTCTGTGGAGGAAATCGCTGAGTACCTGAAAACCGGCACAAAGCCTGACTTTGACAACGCGCAGGGTCCGATGGACGAGGTAATTCAGGACGCGACGAAACACCTCACCGACGAAGATCGGCGCGCGATAGCGCTCTACTTGAAGTCGTTGGACGTGCGCTAGCAAAACCTGTTGATAGATGCACTTCGCTGATTTGGCTGGCGCATTTCGCACGACTAAATTGCAGCAATCCCGAAACCAGAACGGTGAGAGCCACATGGCCCGCGTCATTGTCATTCTTGGACTGATGATTGCCATCACTGCAGCGATGTTCTGGATCACGCGCAAGCCTCCTGTAGCGACGGAAGCGGCCGCGACGCCGGTTGCCTCTCAACCGAGCGCGACGGTGAGCCTTGCTGAGCTGAAGACGCCGAAGACGTCTGGGCCGGATGAGGACTTGGCGGAGAAGGTGGACGAGACTCAGTCGCAGGTCTCTGTTGAGCCGAGGCTCGTCACAAATCCAACCGGCGGCGCGCGAGCGGTCGGCCCCGCAAGTGCTCAGGATGTGACCAAGGGACCGGTTGCGGGCGCAGCTCCTTCTATTGCGTCGGCGGGAATCGATCACAAGAACAATGCATCCTTCACCGGAACGGCGACGCCGGGAGATGCAGTTTCGTTGGTTTGGGACGAGAAGCCGATCAGCTGGACCACTGCGAGCCCAGATGGGAACTGGACATTGGAGTTCAGAGCACCGGTTTCGAAGCGCGAACACGAACTCTACGTCACCGCTCAGGGCAAAGACGGAGCTGTCATCGTCGGACCGCAGCGGGCGTTTATTGGCTCGCCCGCGACTTCTGGGGGGCTCGCGCGCATTACGCTGAGGTCGGCCGATCAGTCGACGAAAACGTTGCAGGACGGTGTGGTGGCGGCAGGTCCTGCGACCGGGATCATTGTCGAGAAGATTGCGGGCGGTGAAGCGGGTGAGGCGACCCTCACGGGCCGGGCCGATCCGGGGGCCACGGTGAGAGCCGAAATCAACGGCAAGCCTGCAGGAGAGGTTGTTGTCGGTGTTGACGGCAATTGGACCCTTGTGGCCGACAATCCGTCGGGCAAGCCGGCGAAGAGCTTGCGCCTGAAGCTTTTCGCTAAGGACGGCGGCGAACTCGACGACACGGAAGTGCCGTACAAAGTATCTGCGCCGGAAGCAAAGACTGCCGCCGCCGAACCGAAGCCATCGAAGGACAGTTCGGCGGTGCTGACATCGAAGCCGCCTGGCGCCGACGCACAAGCGGGCGGCAAATCGAGCGAGGTGGCCGCGATGTTTGAGGCACCCACGTACGTGCCGGATAAGCCGAAGCGACAGGTTATTCGCGTTCGCCGCGGAGACAGTCTGTGGCGCATCTCCAAACGTCATCTCGGCAACGGCAAGAAGTGGGATAAGTTCTATCGGTTGAACAAGCGCAAGATCGACAACCCCGATCTCATCTATCCGGGTCAGACGCTTATTCTCCCAGGATAATCGGGAAATCGGCGCCCACTGGAAGTGGCCCGCAGCATGGCTTAAGTGAGGAGCCATGCCGCCATCTCCCGGACGTTCGACTGCAATCGCCGGCGAGAACCATAAGGGTTCGTCGCGGTTTTCACCTGTACGCACGCTCGTACCCTATCTTTGGCCTGAGGGGCGCGCCGACCTCAAAGCGCGCATCGTGCTTGCGATGGTCGCGTTGGTGCTCGCGAAGATCGCGACGCTTTCGTTCCCGTTGTTCTACGGCAAGGCCATTGACGCGCTCGACCAAGATCGGACCGTGCAGGGCTTTGCCGTCGCGGCTGGGTTCATCATCGCGTACGGCGTTGCGCGGGTGCTGATGCAAGCGTTCGCGCAGCTTCGCGATGCTGTTGCCGCAAAAGCGGTCTATCACGCTGTGCGCGCGGTTGCCGGCAAGACGTTTCGCCACGTACACGCCCTTTCGCTTCGGTTCCATTTGGAGCGAAAGACCGGCGGTCTAACCCGCGTGATCGAGCGTGGGACGAAGGGTATTGACGTGCTCTTGTTCTACGTTTTGTTTTCGATCGCGCCTACTATCCTCGAGCTTGTTCTCGTCTGCGGTTATCTCTTTTGGGTCTACCATTGGGGTTATGTCGCCATCACGGTCGCGACCGTTCTGCTCTACGGCGTGTTCACGATCCGCGTCACGGAGTGGCGTACGGCGATCCGGCGGCAGATGAACGACAGTGACACTGAAGCGAACACGAAGGCGGTCGACAGCCTGCTTAATTTCGAGACTGTTAAGTACTTCAACAACGAGGGGCATGAAGCGGCGCGCTACGACAAGGCGATGGTCCAGTATGCGGACGCGTCGGAACGCGCACAGATGTCGCTCTCGGTCTTGAACGCAGGGCAGGCGGTTATAATCACAATCGGCCTTGTCGCCGTTATGGTGCTTGCCGCCTACCACGTCACGGAGAAATCGATGACCATCGGCGACTTGGTTGTCGTGAACGGCTTTCTCATTCAACTCTATGTACCCCTCAATCTGCTGGGTACGGTCTACCGCGAGATCAATCAGGCGCTCATCGACATGGAGAAGATGTTCGATGTGCTGGGGGTGCCTCAGGAAGTGCAAGACAAGCCGGGCGCGCCGCCGCTCAACGTGAGCGGGGGCGAGATACGCTTTGAAGATGTGACGTTCGCCTACGACCCGGAGCGCACGATCTTGAAGGGCGTGAGCTTCACGGTTCCGGCTGGCAAGACCGTTGCGGTCGTGGGGCCTTCTGGCGCCGGCAAGTCGACGATTTCTCGCATTCTCTACCGCTTCTACGACATCAAAGCGGGCAGGGTGACGATCGATGGGCAAGACATCCGCAACGTGACGCAAGATTCAGTGCGGGCGGTGATCGGCATCGTCCCGCAGGACACGGTGCTCTTCAACGACACCATCCGATACAACATTCGCTACGGTCGCATCGGTGCGAGCGACGCGGCTATCGAGCAAGCTGCGCGGTTGGCGCAGATCGAGCCGTTCATCCGCCAGCTTCCCGATGGGTTCAATGCAATGGTGGGCGAGCGTGGTCTAAAGCTCTCGGGCGGCGAGAAGCAGCGTGTGGCCATCGCGCGCACGATTCTGAAGAACCCGCCGATCTTGCTGCTTGACGAGGCGACGTCGGCGCTCGACACACACACCGAGCGCGAAATTCAGTCGGCGTTGAAAGAGGTTTCGCGCAACCGAACGACGTTAGTGATTGCGCATCGCCTGTCGACGGTGGTGGATGCCGACGAGATTCTGGTGTTGGATCAGGGGAGAATCGTGGAGCGCGGCAGACACGCAGAGTTGCTGGCGAAGAACGGAGCTTATGCCGGCATGTGGAATCGCCAGCGAGAGGCCGCCGCTGCGCGCGAGAAGTTGAGCCAGGTCGAGAACGACCCAGCGGTCAATCCCGAGATTGAGCGCGTTCTGCCGGCACCTGTCGGCGGGGTTTGACGGGGCTAGCTGCGCGCCCTTGCAAGCGTTGTGACGAGTTCCGCCACCTTCTCGCGCTGGGCTTTCTTGTCACCCGAGCGGATCGCGTGTTCGACGCAGTGCGAGATGTGGTCGGACAGGATCTCGCTTTCGACCTTCTTGAGTGCTGCGATGACTGCCTGCACTTGTGTGACGACATCGATGCAGTAGCGGTCTTCGTCGACCATCTTGGCGAGGCCTCTGACTTGGCCTTCGATCCGCGTCAAACGCGACAAGCAGGATTTCTTCGTTTCGTTTTGCATAGTTGAAATATACCCCCTGGGGGTATATCTCGTCAAGACAACGAAGTGCGGTGCCTTGATGACGTCGCCTGATGAAACGACCGCGGACGCGTGCTGCCAGGGCAGTCACGCGGGTCGCGCGAAGGTAAAAGACCCCGTATGCGGGATGATGGTCGATCCTGCGACGGCAAAGTCCCGCTACGAGTATGCGGGGCGGGAGCACTTTTTCTGCAACCCGCGGTGCCGCGAGAAGTTCATCGCGAATCCTGATGCTTATTTGCATGGCGCGGCGGCGCCCGCGGCGGCTGCAAGACCCGGAGCCATCTATACCTGCCCGATGCATCCGGAAGCGCGCCAAGTCGGTCCGGGGTCGTGCTCCAAGTGCGGGATGGCGCTGGAGCCCGAGGATGCGCTGGCGGACGATGCGCCCAACCCCGAACTCATCGATATGTCGCGGCGGCTTTGGATCGCGCTTGCACTTGCAGCTCCGGTGGTTGTGTTGGAGATGGGCGGTCACTTCGCGAACCTTCACGCGTTGGTGAGCCCGATGGCGAGCAATTGGATCCAGATGGCGCTCGCGACGCCGGTGGTGCTGTGGTGCGGTTGGTCGTTCTTCGAGCGCGGATACCGCTCTGTCGTCAACGGCAATCTCAATATGTTTACGCTGATTGCGATCGGCATCGGGATTGCGTGGCTCTACAGCATGGTTGCGACGCTGGCGCCGGACGCATTTCCCGCAGCGTTCCGTGGCATGGGAGGAGCGGTTGCCGCCTACTTCGAGGCTGCCGCCGTGATCACGGTCCTGGTGTTGCTCGGCCAGGTTCTGGAACTGCGTGCGCGCGAGAGCACGGGGGGGGCGATTCGAGCCTTGCTCAACCTTGCCCCGAAGGTTGCGCTCAAGGTTCGTGAGGGCACGGGCGATGAGGAAGTGCTGCTGGCGCATATCGTGAAGGGCGACCGGTTGCGCGTGCGGCCGGGCGAGAGCGTGCCGGTTGATGGCGTTGTGGTCGAGGGGCGAAGCAACGTTGATGAGTCGATGGTCACTGGCGAGCCGACGCCGGTTGCCAAGGTGACCGGCGACAGCGTGATTGGCGGCACAACGAATCAGACGGGCGCGTTTGTCATGGAGGCGCGCCGGGTCGGCGCGGACACGGTGCTGGCGCAGATCGTGGCCATGGTCGCCAAGGCGCAGCGCAGCCGCGCGCCGATCCAGCGCTTGGCCGATCAAGTTTCCGGCTGGTTCGTGCCCGCAGTGCTCGCAGTTGCCGTGATTGCGTTTCTAGTTTGGAGTGTTTGGGGACCGGAGCCGCGCTTTGCCTTTGGGCTGATTGCGGCGGTGGCGGTGTTGATCATTGCGTGCCCGTGTGCGCTGGGCCTCGCGACGCCGATGTCGATCATGGTCGGCGTTGGTCGAGGCGCGCAGGCGGGTATCCTCATCAAAGATGCAGAGGCGCTGGAGCGGCTCGAGAAAATCGACACGCTGGTGGTGGACAAGACGGGGACCTTAACAGAGGGCAAGCCCAAAGTCGTTGCGGTGGAGACCGTAGGGGCTGCCGGCCGTGGCGAGTTGCTTCGGTTGGTGGCGGCCTTGGAGCGATCGAGCGAGCATCCCCTGGCGGGCGCCATTGTCGCCGCCGCTACCAGCGAAGGGGTGGTTCAACCGTCCGTCGATGAATTTTCCGCCGTGACGGGTATGGGCGTTACCGGCGTTGTGGATGGGCGCACGGTTGCTATCGGCAACGCCAAACTGATGAGTAACGTGACGGGTTTCGTGAACCTGGACGCGGCGGCTGGGCGGCTACGGGGGGGCGGGGCGACCGTAATGCTGGTGTCCATCGACGGGGCTGCAGCAGGCGTGATCGGCGTCGCGGACCCCATCAAAGCCACGACGCCGGCGGCGATTGCGCGGCTGAGGGCTGAGGGCGTGCGCGTGGTGATGCTGACCGGCGACAACGCCACGACGGCCAGGGCGGTTGCCGAAAAGCTTGGCATCGACGAAGTTATCGCCGACGTACTTCCAGATCAAAAGAGTGCCGTGGTCGAACGGCTGCGTGCGCACGGCAGGAGGGTGGCGATGGCCGGCGACGGCGTCAACGACGCGCCTGCGCTGGCGGCGGCCGAAGTCGGGATAGCGATGGGTACGGGTACCGAAGTCGCGATGCAAAGCGCCGGTGTCACCCTTGTAAAAGGCGACCTTTTGGCGATCGCACGGGCTCGCGCGTTGTCGGCGGCCGTGATGCGCAACATCCGGCAAAACCTGTTCTTCGCGTTCGTCTACAACACGGCGGGCGTGCCGATCGCTGCGGGCGTGCTCTATCCGCTATTCGGTGTGTTGCTGAGCCCCATCATCGCGGCCGCTGCGATGGCGTTGAGTTCGGTTAGCGTTATCGGCAACGCGCTGCGGCTTCGCTCGGTGCGGATATAGGCTAGCTGCCGTGTTTGGCGAAGGCGTTGCGCGTGCCGTCCTTGGCGAAGAGCCAGACGGTATAGGATTCGTCGGGCTGCCCCGGGACTTCCATGCCTGGCGAGTTCACGGGCATGCCCGGGACGGCGATGCCCAGAGCCTTGGGCTTTTCCTTCAATAGGCGTCTGATGTCGGCGGCGGGGACGTGGCCTTCGATCGCGTAGCCGGCAACAACGCCTGTGTGGCATGAGGTCAGGTCGTCGGGGACGCCGTACTTGGCTTTGATAGCAGCCATGTCTTGAGCTTCATCAACTTCGGTCTTGAAGCCCTCAACCTTCAGATGGTCGACCCAAACCGTGCAGCAGCCGCAGTTCGCATCTTTGTAGATCTTGATCGACGGTTCGGCTTGCGCCGCGCATGATGGGCCTGCGGCGAGAGCGGCGGCTGAAGCCAAGAGTACGTCGCGTCGCTTCAGCATGGCTCTCTCCCTTGAATTGCACATGCGCAGGCTACTCCGCAGCATCCGGTGTCGATTTGCGCCGGATCAATCCGAGGCGGCGGAGTAGTGCGACAATCCGTTGCCACAGGCTTGCCATTCGTATGCCGAACTTGCCGTCCGCCCAATAGCGATGCTCGATCGCCAGCATTGCCGGGGTCACGAACAATGTCAGCAAGGTCGAAAACGCGAGGCCGTAGACGATGGCGATCGCCAGCGGCACCCACCACTCGGCGCTGGGGCCGCCGAATTGGACCTCGCGCGAGAAGAAGTCGACGTCGAATTCGTACATCAGCGGCAGTAGGCCAAAGATTGCCGTCCATGTCGTGAGCAGGACGGGTCTTAAGCGCTGCACGCCGGTGCGTACGATCGCGTCCGTGGGTTTGAAGCCTTGGGCGAGCAGGTGGTGAAACGTGTCGACGAGTACGATATTGTGGTTCACCATAACGCCGATCAGCGCCACGACGCCTGTGCCCGACATGATCACCGAGAACAATTCGCCCTCGATGAGCGTGCCCAAAAGCGCGCCGAAAATCGAGAAGATCACCGCCGACAGGATGATGATCACATGCCAGAAGTTGTTGAACTGAACGAGCAGGATGCCGCCGATCGCTAGCATGGCGATCGCGAAGGCGATGATGAGGAACTGCGCCGACTTGTTCTGCTGCTCGTCCGCGCCGCGGAACTTGATGCGCACCTGGCGGTCTAGGCCCTCAGCCGTGATCCACTTTCTCAGTTCGCCGATCCGCTCTGCGATGTTGTAGTTGTTTTCCGTTTGCACGTTCGCTCGGATCGTCCAGACGCGTAGGCTGTCCACGCGTTGCAGGCGGTTGACCTGCTGCTGCGGTTTGCGCTGCACGAAGTTGGTGATCGGCACGCTGCCTTGGCGCGTGTTCACGTAGATCTCGTCAAGTGCGTTGATGCCGCGGTCTTCGATCGGGTAACGCACGCGGATGTCGATCTCGTCTTCGGCGTCGTCAGGGCGATACTCGCCGACCTTGATGCCGTTCGTGACGAGCTGCACCGCCGCGCCGATCGTAGTGACGTCGGCACCGAAGCGGCCGGCCTGTTCGCGGTCGATCGTGAGCGCCCACTCGATGCCGGGCAGCGCGCGCGAATCTTCGATGTCGCGCAAGCCGGGCATGGCGTCCAAGTGCTTGCGCACCCGGTCGGTGATGCGATCGAGAAGTGCGTAGTTCTCGGATCCGACTTCCACTTGAATGGCTTTTCCGGTGGGCGGGCCGCCTTGCGCCTTGGATAGCTCCAGATACACGCCGGGGATCGTGCCCAGTCGGCGCATGACCTCGTCCCAGATCGGCTGCGAAGGACCGCGTTCGGCGTAGGGTTTGAGCTCCATCGACAAGCGGCCGATCATGTCGACAGGGGCGCCGCCGCCGAAGAAGCCGCCGCCGGAGGATCCGGAGACCGCATAGACACCGTGCAGGCCCGGAGTGCCAAGCACGCGGCGTTCAGCCTCCATGACCAGGTCCCGTTTTTCGTCGGCCGAGAGATTGCCGCGGGCCCGGACATAAAGACTCGCCTGGAAGGCGTCGGTCTCTACGAAGAACTGGATGCCTTTGCCGTACATGGTCAGGCTCACCGTAATCGCCACGAGAGTGGCAGCAACGGCTGCCATGACCAACAACGGGCGCTTGATCGCCGCTGCCACCATGCGTGCGTAGGCGCCAACCCAGCCTTTGATCGCGAAGAGGTCGCCGGACTCGGACAGATGGATCGCTTCGGCCGTGTTCGCGTGCGCCTTCTCGGCCTTGCCGAACAAGATGCCGATTGCGGGGATGAAGATCAGCGCGACCACCATCGATGCAGTCATGATGAAGATCATCGTAAGCGGGAGGTAGCTCATGAACTTGCCGGTGACGTCCGGCCAAAAGAGCATGGGCGCGAAGGCGGCAAGGGTGGTCGCGGTCGAGGCGACGACCGGCCAGAACATGCGCTGGGCGGCAACGGTAAAGGCCTCGCGCTTCGAGAAGCCCTCGGTCAACTTGCGGTCGGCGAACTCGACAACGATGATGGCGTTGTCGACCAAGAGGCCCACGGTGATGAGCATGCCCATCATGATCATCATGTTGATCGTGTAGCCGCCGAACCACAGGCACATGATGCCGATCAGGAAGGAGGCAGGAATCGAGATGCCGACGATCAAGCCCGATCGAAACCCCAGCGCCGCGACGACGACGACCATGACGAGCGCGATTGCAAGCAAGACCGCGTTCGTCAGGTGTTCGAGCTGCGAGCTGATCCAGTTGGATGAGTCGAACGAGTAGTCGATCTTCACGCCGTCCGGGATTTGCGCACGGGACCTGTCGACCAAGGCCTTTACGCGGTTGATTGTGTCGACAATGTTCTCGCCGACGCGCTTCTTGACTTCGACGGAGATGGCGGGGTTGCCGTTGAAGCGCAGATAGACGCTGCGGTCGAGGAACGTACGGCGGACATCGGCGATGTCCTGCAGCGTGACGACGTTGTCGCCGCTGACCTTGACGGGCAGGCTTAGCACATCTTGCGGGCGCTCGACGAGGCCGGGGACCTTCACGGCAAAACGACCGCGACCGGTGTCGACGTTGCCGGCCGGGATCAGCTGATTGTTGGCGGAGACGACGCGGAAGAGGTCGCCGCTCGACACGCCGAAGCTTTGCAGGCGGACCTGGTCGACGACAATTTCGAGCACTTCTTCGCGCTGGCCGGACAGGTCGACGCTGAGAACCCCTGGGATGGCCTCGATTTCGCGCTCGAGGCGTTTGGCCGTGCGCAGCAGTGCGCGTTCCGGTAATGCGCCAGACAGCACGACCGAAATCACCGGCTCGTCGGCGATATTGATTTCGTTGATTTGCGGCTCTTCGGAGTCCTGCGGCAGCTCGGGCCGCGCAATGTCGACCTTTTCGCGCACGCGCTGGCGCACTTTGTCCTTATCGAAGTTGACGTCGAATTCGAGTGTGACGCCGCCATAGCCCTGCGCGGCGGTCGAGGTCATCTGCTTGAGACCCTCGACGTTCTTCAGCTGCGTTTCCAGCGGGCGAACGATCAGCCGCTCTGCATCCTCCGGCGAGATGCCGGGGTGGAACACAAGGATACTGAAGACCGGGATCGGAATGTCCGGGTCGGCTTCCTTCGGGATCGACAGATAGGCCACCGTGCCCATGACGAGCACCGCTGCGAGCAAGCTCAGCGTGAGGCGAAGCCGGGCTAGGGCCCAGTCGACGATGCCGATCATGACTGCGTTGCCTTGCCTTCAGCCGTTGCATCGACCTCTTGGCCGGGGGTGACGAATTCTTGGCCAACGGTGATGACCGTGACGGTTTTCGGCAGTCCGGCGACCCACACGCCGTCGGTGCCATCGGCGATGATCTTGACGGGCACAAACTGGACCTTCTTCGTGGCGTCCACGATGCGCACGCCGACCGCGCCCTTGTCGTCCAACGAAAGGATCGCCGGCGATATCTTGTGAGCCTCTACGGTGTCCGACTTGACGTGGATCTCGGCGGTGACGCCGTCGCGCAGGTTTCCGGTGACGTTCGGGACTTCGAGTTCGACGCGGAACGTGCGTGTCGCCTGATCGGCGCTCTTGCCGATGAAGCGTACTTTGCCCTCGACGTGCTCGCCGGTCGTCAGGATTGCCCAACCGGTGTCGCCTATGTTGATTTGCTGCACGTCCTTCTCGGAGACCTGGCCGACGACGAGGAAGGGGTCCTGATCGATCACCATAGCGCAAGGCTGACCGGGTGCGAGGTAATCGCCGACATTGACCATGCGATCGTCGACGACGCCGTCGAACGGTGCCTTGATCTTGGTGTTCTCAAGTTCCTTTTCCATACGCTCGACTTGCGCCTTGGCGGCTTGGAGGCGGGCGAGATCGCCCGCAACCGAGGTATCGGAGCGGAAACCCTTTTCTTGCAGCTTTTTGGATGCTTCGAATTGCAGCGCATACTGCCTCTGGTTCGCGCGCGCTTCGTTCAGCATCGCCAGCCGCGCATCGACATTGATTTCGCAGATTGTGTCGCCGGTTTTGACAAACTCGCCCTTGTCGGCGCGAATGGCTGCAACCTTGCCCGCAGTTTCCGCGCGCACCTGAACTTTGCGCAACGCTTCTGTCTTGCCGCGAATGGTGAGCTCGCGCGGTCGCGTTTCGGCGGTGATCGTCTTCACCCGAACGGACGGTCTTTGCGACGGCTTCGACTTGTCGTCCTTTGCGGCGGCCTTCGGATCTTTTGCGGCGGTTTTCGGATCTGTCGCGGCTGACGCGGAGATGGGTTCGTCGCCGCGATTTAGCGCGCCCGACGCAACCCACACCGCGAGCAGCAAGAAAATCGTCGCCGCAACGATGTACGAGCGGCGGATCGGTGTTCCGGTGACATGGTTATCGTTTTGCTGGCTCATTGAACTCTCGAAGGCCCCCAACCCCGAGAGCCATTATTGCTGGAATCCGTTGCAGAAACGTCGAAGTCGCCGGTTTCCTTATCGGTAGTTCTTGTTTTGGTCCCGCGGAATCGTCGGCCCGCGGCGCCCAGTCACAAGCCTTTCTGCAGCAAAGTACCGGAAATAGGCGCTACTGGGCAATTTACAATAGCGTGACCGATCATCGGATTCGTCTGAGGGAGTACTCCGATCGGATAAGGAACGTGATTAACGCACGAGACATAGCTGAGAGCTCAACTCGTGCATGAAACTGCAACGGAACGTAAGAATATCGGCTGAATCCCTTGGCAATGTGCAAAATCTGCCGATACGGTCAGGTCCGTTTTCAACGCGCGAGTCTGTCGCGAAATAGTTCCGGCTGACCTTCTCACCCCGGGGGAGAGCTTAATGAAGAGTTATGTTTCGGCCGTTTTGGCGGCATTGGCGATGTTCGCGGCAAGCGAAGTGCGCGCGGAGTCGGTTGGCAATGCGTCGGCGATCATTCCGTCGGCGTCGCAGGCGGCGCAGGGGACGCGTAGCGACCTTCGTTTGCGCGACAATATCATCCGCAACGCTGAACTCGTCACCGCGGAGCGCGGTGCGCTCGAAGTGACGTTCAACGATGGCTCCAAGCTGACGATGGGTCAGAATTCGCGCCTGACCGTCGACGAGTACGTCTATAGCGGGCCTGGCGCGGGCAAACAGACAGTGCGCTACACGAAGGGTCTCTTTCGTTTCATTTCGGGCTCCATTCCGAAGGAGAACGTGAAGATCGAAACGCCGACGGTGACGATCGGCATTCGCGGCACCATGCTGCGCACGGTTCTCGACGGCGCCGGTGGCGGCGCGACATCGGTCGAGTACGGGCCGAACGGTGAAGAGTACGAGGTGGTTCTAACCTCAAAGAGCACGGGAAAGACGGTCGTGCTGAAGTCCGGCCAAAAGGTCGCTTTCGACAACCAAGGTGTTTTCGAGGGCATCGTCGACGGTCAGGTCGAAGGCTGCCAGTAGCGCATGCCCTCCCTGCGAAAGCCGACATCCGAACTCGAAGGAAATTCACAATGAACCGTCAGTCCTCCAATAGAACCCGTTTTCTCGCCCGCGCCTCGACCGTCGCTCTTCTGGCTGCAGCCGGGCAGTTCGGCGTCGTGGCGGAAGCGCAGGCTGAGTGCACGAACATCGCGACGCCGCAAACGATCGGCAGCGACATCGAGTGTGCGCGAGTTTTAGGCAACACGGTCGCCGGCGATGTCACCAACAATGCGACGATCGGTGAACCCGTCGACGAGGACAACGCTGCGGCGTTCTTTGTCGGGGGGGAAGGCTCCATCGAAGGTCAATTGATCAACAACAATACGATCACCGGAGGTGATGCGTTCTTCGGCGCGCTGACGATCGGTAGCGGCGGTAGCATTTTGGGAGGCATCGCAAACGCTGGTCAGATTATTTCCGGTTCGGGCAACGCCATCTCGATCGGCTATTACACGGTCGAAGGTAGTTCTAGCGGCTCGCTGTCCGGCGACATTACAAACTCCGGCAGCATCGGCGGAGCCCTCAACGGCGTGGCCGCGATCGAGGGGACGATGTCGGGAGGGTTGGTCAACAACTTCAATGGCGTCATTTCCGGCGGCAACGCGGGCGTGTTTATCGCGGACACGTTCACGAGCTGGAGCGGCGGCATCTCCAATAGCGGCAACATCCTGGGCGACGAAGCGGGCATTCAAGTCGGCAGCTTGACGGGCACTGGCCTCGGCGACGTGGCGTTTTCCGGAGGTATTCAGAACTATGGGACGATCAGCAGCTTGAGCGGTCCGACGGTGATTGCCGGCGGAAATTCGTTCAATGGCGGCATCTACAATGCCGGACAGATTACGCAGCGCGATCTGGCAGCCGCCGGCGGCGTGGGCACCTATGCCGGCGTGGGCATTGTGG
>CXWJ01022130.1_pt1 | contig 13826 bp, 15 predicted proteins | sample 590841 | NCBI WGS metagenome assembly CXWJ01 (sample SAMEA3498367, study PRJEB10139) | wastewater metagenome | biome: wastewater treatment plant; material: activated sludge | place: Austria | collected 2015-01-21 | reverse complement strand
ACCTGACGCAGCCGATCGTGCTCGAGGTCGATCAGATTTACAATCTCGCCTGCCCGGCCGCGCCCGGCCATTATCAATACAATCCGATCAAGACGATGAAGACGTCCGTGCTCGGGGCGATCCACATGCTCGGTCTCGCCAAGCGCTGCCGCGCGAAGATTTTGCAAGCATCGACCAGCGAAGTGTACGGCGACCCAGAAATTCATCCGCAGCCTGAATCGTACCGCGGAGCGGTGAATCCGATCGGCCCGCGAGCCTGCTACGACGAAGGGAAGCGCGCGGCAGAAACGCTGTTCATGGATTACCATCGCATGCACGGCACCAACATTCGCGTCGTACGAATCTTCAACACATACGGACCGCGGATGCATCCCTACGATGGCCGCGTGGTATCGAATTTCATTCGCCAGGCCCTCCGCGGCGAGGATATTACGATCTTCGGCGATGGCGAACAAACGCGCTCGTTCTGTTATCGCGACGATTTGATCGAAGGAATGATCCGCATGATGAACGGGCCAGACGATTTCATCGGGCCGGTGAACCTAGGCAATCCGAAAGAGTTCACGATTCGCGAACTGGCGAATCTGGTGGTAGAACTCACGGGGAGCAAGTCGCGCATCGTGCAGAAGCCGCTGCCAATCGACGATCCGAAACAGCGGCAGCCAGACATTACGCTCGCTCGCAAACACCTGGGCTGGGAACCTCAAGTGCCGCTGCGTAGCGGCTTGGAGAAGACGATCGCCTGGTTCAAGTCGATTGCCTGGGATGAGTACCGCGCGCCAACGCCGAATTATTAAAAGCACTACGCGCCCGTCTTCCAGCAATTTTATTGTGCTGTGGCTATTAGTGCGTTGCTTCCTGATGCGGCGAATCGCCCGGCACACCGCGCCGCTGAATAAAGTGGCGCACGCAGACAAACAACACCAATCCTAGCGCCGCACCTATGGCATTCGCCAGCCAGTCCCAGATGCTGCAAGCGCGGCCGACGGGGATTTGGGTCCATTCATCGATCGCGCCGTAGGCCACAACGACGAACCAAACGAGCACAAGGTGGCGGGTGTTGAGCTGGCCTGCCGCCAATTGCCAAGCGGAGGCCAGCAGCGCGGCCAGGACGGCGTAGGCCGCCACGTGGACCAGCTTATCCACGCCAGCAGGCGGCATCAGGGGTGTGTTTGTCGGGACGTGGGTGCCGATCACCAGCAAAATCCAATAGCCAGCCAACGCCAGTTGCCAGAGCTTGGGATTTCTCAAGACGCCGTGGAGAGGGCTGGGCATAGGCGAAAAATCAATTGCACGTTGACTTGGGAGTCGTTAAGTTCGAGGGTCGGTGCATTCAATGATAGTTGGTTGCGCACCGCTCGAACATGACAACATACCGAAAGGGTGGTTGATAGGCCGATGACCCGCGTTAGATTCCCATTTCCGTCACAGCACGACCCCAATTATGGCGGAGAAGGCGGTCGCCGCCGCACGATGTTTGGCACGCAGAGCAGCGGCAGTTTCAAAATGAGGCTGATTATTGCGGCCGTGATAGCTCTGTTCGCGGTTCTTTCTTATTTTGCTCGAACAAGCGATGAAAACCAGATCACCGGCAAGAAGGAGCGAGTCGCATTCGGCGAGGAAGCAGATGAAGTGCAAATGGGCTTGCAGGCAGCGCCAGAGATGGTGCAGATGCACGGCGGGCCATCGCGAAACGGGGCCGAACAGGCGATGGTCAGCCGCGTCGGCGAAGAATTGCTGGCTGCTCTCGATGCGCAACTCGCCAAACAGGGGCGCAAGAACCCGTATCGCGACGCATTCCGCTTCACGCTCCTAGCCGATCCACAAACGGTAAATGCCTTTGCGCTGCCCGGCGGGCAAGTTTTCATCACGGCCGCCTTGTTTCATGCATTGGAAACCGAAGGGCAATTGGCCGGCGTGCTAGGACATGAAGTGGGCCATGTCATCGAGCGCCACGGCAACAAACGGATGGCCAAAGAACAGTTGTTCCAAGGCTTGGCGACGGCAGGAGGTGTGGCCGGCGGGGATCAGCAAAGCGCGCGAATGGCCCAAGCGGCTGCCCAGATGGTCAGCATGAAGTATGGCCGCGACGATGAGCTAGAATCAGACAAGTGGGGCGTGCGCCTGACCACGATGGCGGGCTACGATCCGCGCGCGATGATCGGCGTGATGCAAGTCCTGGATGCCGCCAGCCAAGGTCAATCGCCGCCAGAATTCTTGAGCACGCATCCAAAGCCGGCGAACCGCGTGGCCTACATCGAGCGCGTCATTGCCGAGGAATTTCCCAATGGCGTGCCGCGTGGCTTGAAGCCGTAAACGATCCACGTCGCTGAACGTCTCCTCAGCGCGTTCCCACACGGTGCGAGAAACGAGCGCCGTGACTTTCGCGCTGCATGCTAGCAGCGCCTGAAACCCGGCGCGGCTTTATTTCCGCTGAAAATGCGAGCCCTTTCTCGCGCCGCGGCTTTCACTCCCCACCCCTACTGAGGTTAAACCTTTCCGATCAGGCGGGCTTCTCCCGGCGGGGGGAGCTTCTCGATTGGTCAAGCACCGCCGCCGGCGACCGGCGCATTGCATTTATGCCGGATGTGCCGGCGATACCAATTTGTACGTGCGCATCGTTTGTGCTGCTTGTACAGATTGGAATCGTCGTGCCGCTCGTAACGCGCGATGCCGCGGCGATTCCCAGGTCGCACTTCTCGAAATCCAGTAGATGAGGTGGATGGATGATGGACGCGAAACGAGTGTTACCGTTGCTGGTTGCCGCGCTAGCGTGGCTGAATCCCAGCGCGATGGGCTACGAAATGGGCTATTCCAGTTTGGAACAGCGGCTCTCCAAGCTGGAAAAGCGGATCGGTGAATCCCAGAGCGTGAAAGAGGGGGCGAAGTCCACCACCCCGACTGCGGCCGCGCCGGCCGCTTTCCTGTCGGACGACGAGGACGACGCCACGTGCTGTGACACTTGCGGTGAGGCAGGCTGTTGCAGTTGTTGCGAAAGCAAGGAATGCGGGGACTCCTGCTGCTGCACCGAGTCGTACACTTGCGGCGAGTCTTGCGAATGCGAAGAGTCTTGCGGCTGTGCCGATGCCTGCAACGGCACAAACTATTGCGGCAAGCTCTACACGGAAGTTCAAATCACCTGGTTGCGAACCCACATTAACGAAGAGGTGGTTGGCAAGCTGGAGGAACGATACAAGGTCGCGCCGCGGTTGATCATGGGTTATGAAGACCCCAACGGCATCGGCGCCCGCGTTCGCTACTGGCGCTATAGCGATGCGACCGAGACGCTGGGCGGCAACGACGATATCGTTTTGGATTTCACGACAATTGATGTCGAAGCCACTAGCCGCTTCCAAACGCGGCGCACCGATTTCGTGATCGCCGGTGGTTTCCGCTGGTTTGATGGCGAGATCGGCTCGGATGGCCGCGAAGTCAACAGCCAGATGCCCGGCCTGACCGTGGCGGCCGATCTGCGCAGCATTGTCTGTGGCGATTGCCGTAAGCAATGGGGGGTCGTCGGCGGCGCTCGCTGGTCGATCCTCGGCCGCAACTGGGAAGGCCGCAACGGCTTGGTCGATCCGGCCCGCGACGACAACATGGTCGTTCAAGAGTTGTACGGCGGCGTGGAATACGCTTGTCGCCGGGGGAGCGTCGATCTCTACACGCGACTCGTGTTCGAAGTGCAGAACTGGCGAAGCGACGTCCTGGGCGACAACACCAACACCGATTCGATCGGCCTGGTTGGTCCGGGCGTGCATGTGGGAGCCAACTTCTAGTTGATCGCGCTTGCCGCGACTTTGCGATCGGCCACGCGCCGCCCATCATTACGTTCGCATCTACCAGCCACGTCGGCCCTCGCGCCGACGTGGCTTTTTTCGTTGCCTCTCGCTCCTAACTCCTCGCCCCTCGCTCCTCCATATTTCCCAACGAAAGAAAGCGTCCGGGCGCGAGCCCTCCGGTGTTCATAGCCGAACGCATTTTACCCCGTAGCCCGCGAGTTAGACCAAGCGAGCCCCGCGAACTGGGCCACCATCCCTCACCAACCGGACGCGTCAGCGATGGAATGTCAGGATAAAAGCCCGACGCGCAAGCGAGGAACAGGATAAAAGCCCGACGCGCAAGCGAGGAAATGGCAGGATAAAAGCCCGACGCGCAAGCGAGGAAATGGCTCCGACAAGGGAGGGCGAGGCTCCCGCCGAGCCTTTGCTCCCGCCAGGGAGGGCGAGGCTCCCGCCGAGCCTTTGCTCCGACAAGGGAGGGCGAGGCTCCCGCCGAGCCTTTGCTCCGACAAGGGAGGGCGAGGCTCCCGCCGAGCCGCAGCAGCCGCAGCTTGTTAACAGTGCTTCGAGATCGGCCGCGGCGAAATTACAAGCTCGCGAGCCACCGCGAGCATACGCGCACACACAGGGCCGTTCACGGTCCTTCTCGCGCAGCGATCCTAGCCCCGAGCATTCATGCCGGGGAATCGAGCCGCGATCAAAACCTCCTCGGCCGAGCCCCCCGCGCCCCTGTCAACTGAGCGCAACCGAGGCCGAAACAACCTACGCTTGCCGTGCCCGCTCCCTGCTCCCCGCCGGACAAAGCGCGTCCCGAGCGACCCTGCTTCAATCCCCAATCCCCAATCCCCAATCCGAATTCCGCAATCCTTTTCGGCAGATAGAACCGCCCACCTTAGCACAAAGCGTGGCCGAAACCTAACAAAAAATTCCGCGCGCACACTTTGAAGGCACGCCAAAAATTCCCCCAACAATGCCCGCGATTATCCTTGAATCACCCCACTGCGCAGAAGCCCCACCCCTACTTATGCGCAGCTGACCTGCCACCCACGCTCGGGCCAACTCTCCACGCCCCGTAGGACGGACATTCCTGTCCGTCTGCCCCCGCCCCCGCCTCCTCCCCGCTCCTCGCTCCCCGCTCTCCTCGCCCGAAGGTGCGCAAAATTAGGTGGGGGAGTTTTGCGCACCTTCGCGAAAACACCGAGAATTAGTGCCTATGCCCAGGGGAGGGAATTTTGCGCACCTTGACCCCGGGCGAGCACCTGACGGTCAGTTGAATTCACTGGGTTGAGATTGCGACAAGGATCGCGCCTGGCTGTGGCCGGAGGATCGACGCGCCGGGGCGGAACGAGTACTCTTTTGGGCAGCAATTGTTGCAAAAATGCCGCTAGGCAGCGGCCGTTCATTCATTGCTTTTTGGATTTCGCAGATGCAAGTTTCACCGCAGCAAACTCGGATTGGCTGGATCGGCACCGGCGTCATGGGCCGCTCCATGTGTGGCCACCTCCTCACGGCCGGCTACAAGGTCACGCTCTTCACGCGCACACAATCGAAGGCGGGCGAACTCATGGAAAAGGGGGCGACTTGGGCCGCAACGCCTCGCGACGTAGCGGCCGCTTCCGACATCGTGTTTTCGATCGTGGGATTCCCAGACGACGTGCGCGACGTATTGCTCGGCGAGCAAGGCGCGCTAGCGGGCTGCAAAAAAGGAAACGTGCTGGTGGATATGACCACCAGCAAGCCCTCCCTGGCGGTCGAAATCGCCGAGCGGGCGGCCGAGCGCGGCGTCGTCAGCATCGACGCGCCAGTTTCCGGCGGCGACGTAGGAGCGCGGAATGCCACGCTTTCGATCATGATTGGCGGCGATGCCAAGACGGTGGAGGCCCTAGAGCCGGTTTGGAAAACGATGGGCTCAAAATGGGTGCTGCAAGGAGGACCAGGGGCCGGGCAACATACCAAGATGGTGAACCAGGTGCTTATCGCCAGCGGCATGATCGGCGTGTGCGAAGGACTGCTGTACGGCTTTAAGGCCGGCTTGGATTTGGACAAAGTTTTGGAGTCGGTCGCGTCCGGAGCGGCGGGGAGCTGGTCCCTCTCGAACTATGGGCCGCGGATGATCGCCGGAAATTTTGATCCCGGATTTTTCGTGGAACACTTCTTGAAAGACATGGCCATCGCGCTCGAGGAATCACGACGAATGGGCTTGGCGCTGCCCGGTTTGGCGCTGGCGGAGCAACTTTATCGGGCGGTGGCGGCACAAGGTTATGGCCGCAACGGCACCCATGCGTTGATGCTAGCTCTCGCGAAAATCTCGGGGATTGAATGGAAAACAAAGAGTTAAAAACTGCTGGAAAGGCTATCTAGCCGCAAACACACAACCTGTAAGTGGCTTGACGCAGGCCGTCGGCGCGTAATCATGGGGGGTATTGGTTGGGTATGTTGCACGGGGTCACTTTTTAGTGGGAGATGAATAGATGAGAACGCTATTCGGTACGCTTGGCGTTTGTACGGTCCTGGCATTGGTAATTGGCTGCAGTAAATCAGCTCCACCGAAGCCGCCGGCGCCACCCGCTCCTCCCGCAACCCCCGCCGCCAAACCAGAAGAAACCAAACCAGCCGAACCGCCGGCGGAGAAAGCCGCCGAAACCCCCGCGGCCGGTGCCTCGATCGGATCCCCCGGCCCGGCTTGGGAGAATCTCACCGGCACCGATGACAAACCCCACAGCTTGAAAGACTTGGCCGACGCCAAGGCGGTGGCCGTGGTCTTCACCTGCAACGACTGCCCCGTGGCCATCGACTACGAGGATCGCCTCGTGAAACTAGCGGCCGACTACCAGGACAAGGGAGTCGAGGTCGTGGCGATCAACGTCAAGACGAGCGATAGCGAACAACTACCGGCGATGAAAGAGCGAGCCGCGGCCAAGGGCTTCAATTTCGCCTACGTCTCCGATCCATCGCAGGCGATCGGCAAGGCTTACGGTGCGACCGTCACGCCCCATGTGTTCGTGCTGGATAAGAGTCGCAACGTGGCGTACATCGGCGCGATCGATGACAATCCCAGCGGAGAAGCAACCCAGCACTATCTTCGCGATGCGATAGATTCGGTGCTTGCCGATCAAACGCCGGCGGTCGCCACAATGAAGCCGGTCGGCTGCGGCATTTCGTACCAGTAATGCGTGGGAACGCAGTGCACCTGACGCATTCCTTGGCAATCGCGATTGCCTCCGCCGGTTCGTTGACACTCGCACTCGCGGGGTGTGGTGGGGGTGATCCGCCCGGCGCAACCAAATCGATTGCAACGCCTTCCACCAACTCCTCCGCAAAGGGCCCGGCGGCAAGTGCGACGAATGCCGCTCCACTTGAACTGACGCCTGTGGACCGCCCGGCGTACGACGCGCGAATCGCGCGGCACCTCGGCAAGGTAGTGCTCGTCGATTTCTGGGCCACTTGGTGTGCCCCGTGCGTGGAACAGCTTCCCCACACGGTGAAATTGGCGGAGCGATACCGTGACGGCGGGCTCGCGGTAATGTGCGTCAGTTGCGATGAGCCGAGCGAATTGGAACCAATCCGGGCCGTACTACGGTCGAAGGGAGCAGGGGTGGTCGAAAACCTAGTGAGCCAATTTGGAACCAGCCCGCAGACAATGGAAGCCTTCGAGATCGCCACCGGCGCGCTGCCGGCGTACAAGCTGTACGATCGAAAAGGCGCATTGCGGCGCACCTTCGAGCTCAACCCACAAGCCGAACGGCAGTTCACGCCCGAAGACATCGACGCAGCAGTGGAAAAACTGCTGGCGGAGTGAATTAAGCGGGCGGCGACGCCCTGCCACTGTCCGAAAAAGAGGCAAGAGATATGTCTACCACCGTCAAGATCATCGCCACCCTAACCGCGCGGCCGGGCAAAGTCGAAGCGCTGACAAAATTGCTCCATGACATGATCCCGCATTGTCGGGCAGAGCCGGGCAACGTGGCGTGGAACATCTGGCGGGACCAATCCAACCCAGCGAGGTTTGTGCTGGACGAAGCGTACACGGACAACGCGGCTGTGGCCGCGCATCGCGAGACGCCTCACTTCAAGAATTATTTAACGACAATTGCCGATCTCGCCGATCGAACGGCTTTGGTACTCGATCCCTATCAAGTCGCGTGAGCTGGATAATCGATGGCGACGATCCAGCTTCCCGCGCAGCCGCTGGGTACGAGAAAACGTCACCTCCACCTAGCGGTCAATCACCCCCGCTTGCTGGCGAAACGTCGATTCGTCCACGGTTACCCCCGCGCGGACCATTTCGAACTCGAGCGGTTGCGTGGGCCAGCCGACGGCGCGGAGAAGCTCGTCGAAGACGGCGGGTGGGCAATCGCCGTGAAGTTCTAAACGAAACAGGCGGCCCGCGAAGTCGAAGAGGTGGCCGTTCACCTGCCAGCGACGGCCCTGGTCATCATCGCCCGAGAGAACGAAAGAACCGTCCAACTCAAAAATCATCCGCGGCATCGGTTCGAGCAGCGTTGCCACGTCTTCCCACGTGACGGCGAAGCCCGCCGCTCGCGGCTGAGCGAAGAGGTTGACGTGGAAGTGATACTGGACGGTCACGATAGTAGGGTAGCAGAGATAGATCGTTGCGTGCCTGCCACGAATGGATGAATGGCTTTGTTGATATGCAATATTTGCGCCTCTTCTCTCTGTTACCTCTCCTACGTCCTGTTCAATTCTCATCAATCCGGCGGGAGGTTATGCCCTAGCTTGTCGCGTTTTGTCGCCAGATAGCGGGCGTTGTGTTCGTTCATCGGAGGCATAATGGGAACCTGATCAACCACTTCGAGGTCGAAGCCGCTGTAGACGAAGGCGTCGGTCTTTTTCGGGTTGTTCGTCAACAATCGCACTTTGCGGAGACCCAGATCCTTCAAAAGTTGGATGCCGACGCCGTAATCGCGCGGGTCGGCTTTGTAGCCAAGCGCGATATTGGCTTCGACGGTGTCGAGCCCTTCGTCCTGTAATGCGTAAGCTCTGATCTTATCGACGATGCCGATCCCGCGGCCTTCTTGCGGCAGGTACACGAGGACGCCGGTCCCTTCGTTCTGGATCATTTCCAAGGCCATATGAAGTTGATCCCCGCAGTCGCAGCGCAGCGATTCAAGCAGGTCGCCGGTGAAGCAGGATGAGTGGAGCCGGACGAGAGGGGCCACGACCTTGGTCGGATCGCCGAGAACGAACACCAGCGGCTGCTGCGACTCGTACTTTACACCATAGGCGATGATGCGGCCGGTGCCATATTTGGTGGGGAGGTCGGCCTCCGCTTCACGATAGACGAGCTTCTCACGGACGCGCCGATACGCGATAAGCTGCTCGATGGAAATGATTCGCAGTTTGGCGCGCTGGGCCAAATCGAAGAGTTGGTCGTGGTTCGCGCGATCGCCCGATTCGTCGAGAATTTCGCATAGCACTCCGGCGGGAAGGCGGCCGGCGAGGCGGGCCAGATCAACGGCCGCTTCCGTGTGACCGGCGCGGCGGAGGACGCCCCCTTCCTTGGCCACCAACGGAAACAAGTGTCCGGGCCGATTGAAATCTGCCGGTTTGCTGGCTGGATCGCAAATGGCTTGAATCGTGCGGGCCCGTTCGGCGGCGGTGATGCCGGTGCGTGTGGAGCGATGGTCAACCGGTACAGTGTAGGCCGTGCCTAGCGGGGCCGTGTTCGATTCGACCATCGGGTGCAAATGGAGTCGCTGGCTGAGCTCGGGCAGAATGGGCATGCAGAGCTGACCGCGGCCGTTAGTGATCATGAAGTTGACCACTTCCGGCGTGGCCAAGTCGGCGGCGCAGATGAAATCGCCCTCGTTCTCGCGGTCTTCGGCATCGACGACGATCACGATCTTGCCGCGGCTAATGGCATCGACGGCGTCTTCGATCGTGGAAAAGTGACTGCTCACGGGGCACTTTGGGGCGATGTACACGAGCGTTTGGATTCAAGCCGAGCTATCCAGCGACTGCGGCGGTTTCTATTATAGGTGTCTGAGGGCGTGGGAGCGAGTTGCTAAATCTTGTTTCGCTACTCGGCGGAGCAAGCCGAATTCAAGCGACACAGATAAAGTGAGCCCTTTAGTATATGAGTCTTTTCATGCGACGATCACGCGTGTTCCTGGTGTGGATGATGGTCTTGTCGGTGTGCGACCTTGCGGACGCAGCAGAGCCGACGTTCGAAGTGATCCGCGATCGGGTCTACGCAGAGAGAGAATCGGGGCCGCTGAAGGTCGATCTGTACGTGCCTCATGGCGCCGGACCGCTTCCGGCGGTTCTTGTCGTCCATGGAGGGGCATGGGTTAGTGGCACGAAGGATCAGTTAGCTCTCGCAGCACGCCACTTGGCCCAGCATGGTTATGTGGCGGCTGCGATCAGCTATCGGCTCCCCCCCGCGAATACGTTCCCGGCCCAGATTTACGACTGCCAGGCGGCGGTGCGCTGGTTGCGCGAGCATGCGAGTGAATTCAAGATCGATCCGACGCGGATCGGGGGCTACGGTTACTCGGCGGGGGGGCATTTGGTCGCCCTGTTGGGTGCGCTAGACGACAATCATTTACGCGAACCAGGCCTGCCGGCCGATGCGCCGAGCGCCCGCTTGCAGTGTGTGGTGGCGGGCGGAGCGCCCTGCGAATTTCGTGTGTTGCCGAAGAAGAGCGATCGATTGGCGTACTGGCTGGGCGGGACGCCGGGCGAGAAGCCGGACGCCTACCGCGATTCTTCGCCGGCGAATTTCGTGACGTCGGACGACCCGCCAATGTTCTTCTTTCACGGCAGCGACGATGCGCTGGTGACAAGCATCAGTCCGGAATGGATGGTCGCGCAGCTCAAGGCGCTCAAGATTCCTGCGGAGTTTTATCTGGTGCCCGGTGAGGGGCATATCCAGGCTGCTCGCAACCGAGATGCACTCGAACACGCGACAGTGTTTGTGGATCACTATTTGAAGCAAAAGACCGCTGGAGCTAACGCGAATGCAACGGCAAGAAGTCCGGCTCCAGCGGCGACAGAGAGTGGGGCTGCGGATGGCAAGTGACTCCACTCACGATCAGACATTCTCGCCCCTCTCGCCATTGGGACGCGAAGAGTACATCGAGCAAGTGCATTTCTTCGAGGCGTTAAGCGAACGGCTCGAAGCAAACATTCCCGCTCAAGAAGTTCTCAAATCGATCCGCGAGGAAGTGCTGGCCACCACCAAGCTGCCGATGGCGATCGATTTTCTGTTGGGGGAACTAAAGCACTTAGGTGTCCTGGGGCCGGCGATGGCCCGGCTGCCTCATTACTTCACGCCATTCCAATCGTTCGTGGTGCGTGAATCTGAGAGCTCGCGACTGAAGTTCGACTTGCGAGTGGGCCTGGAAGTGCTCCGGCGCGAGGCGGAGTACCGCTCGGGTGAGCCGACGAGACCGGGGATTTTCCTCTATCAGTTTGAGGCCCTCTGCCGAAACCGGCTGGGATACGACCGAGGCCTGGAAGCCGTGGCCCTTGATCCGGCCTTCGACGCAACGTGGCGGGATTGGATCCTCAACATGCGGCGGACGATCGGGATGGTCGATCTGGCTGACCTGATCTTCGTTCATAGTGAGTATTACTGGCAGAGGCAGGGCGCGGACCCGTCGGCCACAGAGGCGGAAGCGGGGGGGATAGCGAAGTCGCGAGAAGAGGCGGTTGTGCTGTTCGGCGAGCGGGAAGGGCGGATCGCGCTCGCCAATCGACGAAAAGACCCCCTCTATCTCTTTTCCTCGTTGCAGCGGCAGTTAGGGTATCCCCAAGTTCCCCGGCAAAAGCAGGCAGATACGGAGCAGTCGCTGTTGCCGCAGCTAGCTCGGCGGCTGGAACAGCTCGAAAGCCGGCTGAAACTGCTCGAAGAGGAGCAGCGGGGTGGGCTGGATTTGACGAAGTTTTACGAGCGCCCGCAGCCGGAGGCAGGCTTGTAGGGCAGTTTGGCTGAGATCCAACCACCAACTCGCCAAAATCGCGGAAACACGACTCAGCCTGAAGCCGCAAGAGAATTGTGCAAAAAACCGCTGATTCTGCGGTTCAATCGGACCAACCGTCATGGTAGATTTGTGGTACAGCGTCAATCGGAACGAATCGTGTCCAGCGGATCCATAAATCGGCAGCTTGCATTGGCGGTAAAAATTGCCGGTTGTGCTGACGAGTGGTACGTTTCCCTGAGGCGATTGGCCCTATTGGCACCCATTGTCTGCTCGTACGTCGTCCGTGTTGGAGAGCAGAGTTGTGCCTTCGGTGAAGCGGGAGTGCACCCCACCGAATGTGATCTCGCGCATGAAGTGCACTCAACCGCGCAAGCGGCCTGATCGATTTAAGAAGACTTGCCGTGGACTTTCAGCTTAGCTTGGAGAGTGAGGGAGTCGGGTCCGCTTATCCCGATCAACCGCTCGCAGCATCCTCTCACGAGACCGTGGGTAAGGTACTGCAACTTCTGCGTGCCCAGCGCACCGGCGCTGTGTTGATCTGCGATGGACCGAAGCTGATCGGCATTTTGACGGAGCGCGACGCCTTGAAGTTGATGGCTCGCAGCGCGGATATGTCCATTCCGGTGCGAGAAGTAATGACGAGCTCGCCCACCTCCATTGCGGCGACGGCCACTGTGGCCGATGCGATTCGCGTGATGGCGGAAGGTGGCTACCGTCACCTGCCGATTGTCGATACGGCCGGCAAGCCGACGGGCGTGCTGGCGGTCCACGGCGTCGTGCATTATCTTGTGGACCATTTTCCGGAAACTGTGTACAACTTGCCCCCCAACCCACACGCCGCGCGCGAGCGCGAAGGAGCTTGACTGCGGCGTAAGAACGCCGTCCAAGGCGCGGCGAACGTTGTCTCGCGAGAACCGTATACCAACAATACACATACCCCCCCAAGGTCGTGCCCAGCCGCCTGAATCGGCACAACGATCGCGTGAAGAGCCCACGGCAGTGGCTTGCTCACGCAACCCACCTCAACGCCTCAGCCTGGCAACTGAGACAAAGGAACTGCTCGAAAAGATGGCTACTATCGCAGCACTTGATAAACAGGTTCGTACACTCGATTCGGCTACGGTTCGGTTCTGTGGCGACTCAGGCGACGGCATGCAGTTGGCCGGTACGCAATTCACCAATACGTCGGCGCTCGTGGGCAACGACATCGCCACGTTCCCAGATTTCCCGGCCGAAATTCGCGCCCCCCAAGGAACGCTGGCAGGGGTGAGCGGTTTCCAGGTCCACTTTTCCAGCCAGGATATTTACACGCCGGGCGATACGGTAGACGCTCTGGTGGCGATGAACCCCGCCGCGTTAGCCACCAACTTGGGCGATCTGCGGACCGGCGGCATTTTAATCGTCAACGGCGACGCGTTCGAACCGAAAGGCCTTGAACAAGCCGGCTACGACACCAATCCGATTGAAGACGGCAGCCTGAAGAGCTATCGCATCCATTCCGTGCCGATGACCAAACTGACCCGTCTGGCTGTGGAAGGCCTAGAGCTGAGTCAGAAAGAGAAGGACAAATGCCGGAACTTCTTCGCGATGGGTTTGGTGTTCTGGCTCTACGATCGGCCGTTGGATCCGACGCTTCGCTACATTGAAGATAAGTTCGGCAAGAAACCGGAAATCGCCAAGGCAAATACGGCCGCGCTAAAAGCCGGTTATCACTATGGCGAGACGGTAGAAGCGATCAACACGCAGTTCCACGTGCCGAAGGCTAAGCTGGCCCCCGGCAAGTACACCAGCATCATGGGTAATACGGCCCTGGCGTATGGCTTGGTGGCGGCAGCTCGGCAAAGCGGCAAGCGATTATTTTTGGGCGCTTACCCAATTACGCCAGCCAGCAGCATTCTGGAAGATTTGGCCAAGTACAAGCACTTCGACGTGCTGACGTTTCAGGCCGAAGATGAAATCGCGGCCATGACGGCGACCATTGGGGCGGCCTTTGCCGGGGCGATGTCGGTCACGGCCAGCAGCGGGCCGGGCATCGCGCTCAAGGGCGAAGGCATGGGCCTTGCCGTGATTACAGAATTGCCGGTGGTGATCATCAATGTTC
>CXWJ01020186.1_pt1 | contig 13865 bp, 12 predicted proteins | sample 590841 | NCBI WGS metagenome assembly CXWJ01 (sample SAMEA3498367, study PRJEB10139) | wastewater metagenome | biome: wastewater treatment plant; material: activated sludge | place: Austria | collected 2015-01-21 | reverse complement strand
ATGAACAGGATGGGAACGATCGTCACGCTCGAGATGATCGGGAACATCACCCGGCCACCGAACCGGTCGGTCAGCGCGCCGACCACGATCCGGCCCAGCGAGCCCACGATCACCGGCACTGCGACCAGCAGGGCCACGTCGGACTCGCTGAGCGAGCCCAGGGCACCAGTGTCGCGGAACAGAGGCCCGAGCGGGCTGATCAGCGCCCAGGCCCAGAAGTTGACCGCGAACCCCAGGGTCGCCATCGCCAGCATCAGCCACGGAGATCCAACACCCTCGCGGACGCGGTTGGCATGCGCCGGTGCTGTCATTGTCGAAGTCCTTCCGAGATCGTCAGGTTCTCCACCATTGCCCATGTTGCTCCTGTTGCCAACGGGGACACGCTCACGCATCGGTGCGCACCAGGCTGAGGCGCCATGCCTCGGGGCCCCGCTCGCCGTAGGCCACCGAGAAGACACCGGGCCAGCGCTGGTTCACCTGGTCCAGCAACGGCAGTGGGTCGTGGGGCGCGACCAGTTCGAGGCCGGCTCCGGGTCGCACCGACTCCAGCGCTCCGAAGATCGTGGCGTGCCGGATCGCGTGCGGAATGGAGCGCACGTCCAGCTCGGGATGCCCGGGGCTGTCGACTTCACCGCAGGAGCAGGTGTGGCCGCCGCAGCCGGCGCTCTCAGCGTCTGCATTTGCGGTGTCGATCGGCTCGCCGAGGAGCTCGTGCATGTCACTGAGCAGGTCCGCGACCGAGACACCTGGTGTGCGGGCCAGCAGCGGGATGACAAGGTCGTTCTCCTTCAGCAGGTGGGAGTCGAAGACTACACGCAACGCACCGGCCGAGACCGCTGCACGCAACAGGTCGGCCGCGTCCGTCACTTCGCGCAGCAACCCCGTGATGACCCGGTGCTCGCCGAGCATCGCCTCGACCAGAAGCCGCCCCTCCACCGTGGCCTGCGCGGCCGGATACATGGCCCGTTCCTCGGCCAGGGCATGCGGCAGTAGCTCCTGCTCGCACCAGTCGACCAGGTCACGGCGGGCCTGCTCCGCCGCCTCGGCGTCGCGTGACGAAGCGGCTGCAAGAAGCGCCTCGGTGCGCAGGCTCAGGGCGCCCGCCATGACTGCGTGGTGCTGCACGACCGCCTCGGCGGCGTGAGCGTCGGCCTCGCTCGAGGCGATGACGAGTTCGGACATCTCCGGTCTCCTTCGATGGGCTGGTTTGGCAAGGTCCTGGGATTTTATTACACTCACCTCCGTGGAAAATAATCCCTCCGCGACGCCGCCGCGAGCGGCTCCGGGCTACGGCCCCCGCCCCAGCGCCGGACGCGCTCGCGAGCCACTGTCCAGGTCGCGAGCGGCGCTGCTGGAGACGCTGCGCGCCCAGAGCGAACCGACGACCCTCGCGGCCCTGGTCGCGATCTCGGGGCTGCATGCCAACACGGTCCGCGAACACCTCGACGCGCTGGCGCGCCAGGGACTCGCGCACCGGCACGCGTCGGAGCCAGCCGGCCGCGGCCGCCCGGCCTGGCTGTACGAGGCCACCGGCAGCGACGCCGCCGCCGCACCCGAATACGCCGGGCTGGCCGCGGCCCTGGCCGCGGCGATCCACCGGACCAGCACGACGCCAACCGACGACGCGGTTACCGCCGGACGGGAGTGGGGACACGAGCTCGCGCGCCAGCGCAGCGCCGCGCCGGCCGCAAGCGCCGTCGCCGCCCGGCGTGAGGTGGTCTCTCTGCTCGACGAGATCGGGTTCGAGCCGCAGACCGACGCGCGCAGCTCTTCGGTGCGCCTCACCCGCTGCCCGCTGCTGGAGGCAGCACACAAGTACCCCGACGTCGTCTGCGGCGTGCACCTCGGGCTCGCTCAAGGGGCGCTGGAGGAGTACGGCGCGGACCCCGCAGGCACCGAACTGCTGCCATTCGCCGAACCCGGCGCGTGCCGATTGCACCTGATGCGACAGCACCGATGACCACTGCAACCCCTCACCACAGCGGTTCGAGCGCCTCCAGCACTGCCACAGCTCCTGGGAATCGAACATCGGTGTTGCCCCGAGTCGCGTTGCTGGCGCCCGCCGGCATCGCCCTACTCGCAGGCCTCGACGCAGCACTTATCCTCCTCGATGTTCCCGCGCCGGTGCGGATCGACCGGCTCCCCGAGGTACACGGGATGCTCATGGTCCTCGGCTTCGTGGGCACGCTGATCGCCTTGGAGCGAGCGGTCGCACTTCGGCGCCGACTCGGCTTCATCGCCCCCGCGCTGCTCGGACTCGGCGCCCTCGTCCTAGTGTCACCGGCGCCGCTCGGAATCGGCCGAAGCCTGCTGGTGACCGGCGCAGCCGCGCTGGTCGGACTGTACGTGCCGTTGTGGCGTCGCCAGCGCGACGAGGCGGTCCTCGTCCAAGCCCTCGGCGCGGTGCTCGCCCTCGGAGCCGCCGTGCTTTGGCTGGGCGGCGCTGCCGTGCCGGCCTTGGCGCCGTGGCTGGTCGGGTTCGTCGTGCTCACCATCGCCGGTGAGCGGCTCGAGCTGGCCCGGATCGCGATGGGTCCATCGGCCGGCCACAGGCTGGTACTCCTCGCTTCCGGACTGCTCGCCGGCGTCGTAGCCAGCCTCTTGTGGCCTCGGGTAGGTACGGCCCTGCTCGGAGCGACCCTCCTCGCCCTGACCGGATGGCTTGCCGCGCAGGATGTGGCCCGGCGCACCATCCACACCAGCGGACTGACCCGGTATATGGCCGGCTGCATGCTCGCCGGGTACTGCTGGCTGGGCGTCGCCGGCACCATCTGGCTGCTCGGCGGCCCGGCCCTGGACGGGGTTCGCTATGACGCCGTCCTGCATGCTGTCTTCCTCGGGTTCACATTGTCGATGATCATGGCCCACGCTCCGGTGATCCTCCCGGCCGTGCTGCGCCGACCCCTCCCGTATCACCCGGCGCTGTACGCCCCGACGATCCTCCTGCACGTCTCCCTGGCTACGCGGTTATGGGTGGGCGACGCCCTCGGCAACCACGGCGCCTGGGTCACCGGCGGCGTCCTCAACATTCTTGCGGTCCTGTCATTCCTCGCAGTCGCGGCCGTCTTGACGATCCGCAGCAACCGTAGGTCCGTTGCGAGCAGGCCGTCGTGACCAGGCCGACCATCCGCGGCTTCTGGCCGCTGCGCGACCTGCCGGTGCTGGTCTGGCTGGCTGCCACCGTCGTGGTCGCAGCCGCGCACCCGTTCGTGCCGGCGCCGCGCTGGCTGATGATCCACCTGCTCATGCTCGGCGCGGTCAGCCACGCCATCCTGGTCTGGAGCCGGTACTTCACCGACGCGCTGCTGCACAGCGCCGATGATGACCGGCGCGGGCAGAACCGCCGGCTGCTGATGCTCAACGCCGGGGTCATCGTGGTCGTGGCCGGCGTCCCCTCCGATGTGTGGCCCCTCACCCTGCTCGGGGCAACCGCCGTCGGCACCGCGGTCATCTGGCACGGCTGGACGATCCTGCGCCAGCTGCGTGCCGCGCTCCCCGCCCGGTTCGGACCCTCGGTGCGCTACTACGTGGCCGCCGCGTGCTTCCTGCCGGTCGGCGCCGGACTCGGCACCGCACTCGCGCGAGGCCTCGGTGACCCCTGGCATGCTCGGCTGGTCGTCGCGCACGCGACGGTGAACCTCCTCGGCTGGGTCGGCCTCACCGTTGTCGGCACCCTGGTCACCCTGTGGCCCACCATGCTGCGCACCCGGATCGCCGCAGGAGCCGAACGGGCCTCGGCGCGGTCGCTGCCGGTGCTGGTCTGCTCGGTGCTCGCCGCCGCCGCCGGTGCGTCCGCGGGCTCCCGCCCGGTCGCCGTCCTCGGGATCGCCGGATACGTGACCGGGCTGCTCCTGACGGCGCCGGCGTTCGTCGACACCCTGCGCCGCAAGCCTCCGACGTCGTTCCCGGCGTCGTCGATCCTGGCCGGGTTGACCTGGCTGGTCGGCAGCCTGGTCGCCCTCGGTGTCGGCATCGGCACCGCCTCCTCGTGGCAACGCGTCGATGAGGTCTTCGGCTGGCTGACCCCGTTCCTGGCAGCCGGCTTCGGTGCTCAGGTGTTGCTTGGCGCCTTGTCGTACCTGGTGCCTGTCGCCCTCGGTGGAGGCCCGGCGCCGGTTCGAGCAGCCAACGCGGTCCTGGACCGGGGCACGCCGCTGCGCCTGGTGACCGCCAACGCCGGCCTGCTGCTCTGTGCGCTCCCGGTGCCGAGTACCGTCCGGGTGCTCGCTTCCCTCCTCGTCCTGGGTGCTCTCGCCTCCGCCCTGCCGCTGCTGCTGCTGGCGGTGCGCTCCTCGCGCCGCGCGAAGGCGAACCCGGCATCTGTCGCGGCCGAACCTCGAGGACCTCAGGAGAGGCCGGCGGGCCAGCGGTCCGGCCTCGCCGCGGCCGGCCTCGCCGCCGTGGCGATGGCGGTGGCCGTGGGCGTGGGAATCGACCCAGCCGCCCTCGGCGCCCCAGACACCGTCTCTGCTGCGGCCGGTGTCGCCGCCACCGGCGAGACCACGACCGTCGAGGTCGAGGCGCGCGACATGCGGTTCACCCCCGACACCATCTCGGTCCCTGCCGGCAATCGACTGGTGGTCGTGCTGACCAACACCGATGACGAGGACGTCCACGACCTGGTGCTCGACAGCGGCGCGGACAGCGGACGACTCGCGCCCGGCGAGACGGCACGCGTTGACATCGGAGTGGTCGGCCGCGACCTCGAGGGCTGGTGCTCGGTCATCGGTCACAAGCAGATGGGCATGGTCCTCAACATCGACGTCACCGGGACGGCTTCCGCCGTGGCGGCTGGGACCTCGGCCGGGACGTCCGAGGGCCACGCCGCCCACCAGCACGGGCCCGGAGGGGACCACAGCGACGACGACTCCACCGACACGGGCGAGGCCCAGGATGCCGAGCGCACCCCGGCCACGGCCAACTTGGACCTGATGGCCGACCCTTCACCGGGCTGGGCGGCCCGCGACGCGGCGCTGCCGCAGCCGTCGAAGAGCCGCGTGCACCGGCGCACATTCGTTGTCCGCGATGTCGAGCGCGAGGTCGCCCCCGGCGTCACTCAACGTCTGTGGACCTACGACGGCACCGCCCCGGGGCCGGTGCTGCACGGGCGGGTCGGGGACAGGTTCGAGATCACCCTGACCAACGACGGGTCGGTTGGCCACTCGATCGACTTCCACGCGGGCGCTCTCGCCCCACAACGCCCGATGCGCACCATCGCACCCGGCCAGTCCTTGACCTACCGGTTCCGCGCCACCCGCGAGGGGGTCTGGATGTACCACTGCTCGACGATGCCGATGTCGGCCCACATTGCCAACGGCCTTTTCGGCGCGGTCGTCATCGAGCCACGACACCTGCCGAAGGTCGACCGCAGCTACCTGCTGGTCCAGTCCGAGCTCTACCTCGGCGACCAGGGTGGGGAGGTCGACGTCACCAAGCTCGCGGCCGAGGAACCCGACCTGGTCGTATTCAACGGCTTCGCCAACCAGTACGACCACGCCCCCTTGACCGCGCGGGTCGGGGAACGGGTCCGGGTGTGGGTCCTCGACGCCGGCCCCAACCGGCCCACCTCGTTCCATGTGGTCGGCGGCCAGTTCGACACCACGTACGCCGAAGGCGACTACCTACTGGACCGGCGCGAGGACGGCGACGGGGGCGCGCAGGCGCTCAGCCTGGGGCCTGCGCAGGGTGGCTTCGTCGAGCTCACCTTCCCCGAGCCCGGGACCTACCCCTTCGTGTCGCACGTCATGGTCGACGCCGAACGCGGCGCCCACGGCATCTTCAGGGTGACCCGATGACATCGCCGCCACCCGCTCGGTCCCGGCCGAGCAGGCCGAGCCGGCAGGAGCACCTACGTGCCCACCCGGGACTTGTTTCCAGCATGGCCGACCAGAGTCACTAAGGATGAGGAGCAGCAAACGATGAGTACCTTGGCCCGAGAGAAGTCCCGGCAGATGCGCGCGGCACGTGCCGCCGAGCTGGCTCGCAAGAAGCACCAGCGCAAAGTCGCCACCGTCGTCGGTCTCGTGGTCATCCTTGGCCTCGTCGCCGCGATCGCGATCGCCGTCGGCAGGTCCCTAGGGAGCGACGACAGCGCAGACGTCACTGGGAAGGTCGTAGTCCCCGCCAACATCGAGGCAGGCGCGTTCGCGGTCGGCGAGACCGACGCTCCCGTGACTCTCGACCTGTACTACGACTACATGTGCCCGGCCTGCGGTGCTTTCGAGTCCACGAACGTCGAGGACCTCTCCCGACTCATTGACCAGGGCACGGTCCGCGTCAACCTGCATGTCATGGCCTTCCTCGACGAGCAGTCGCAGGGCACCGAGTACTCCACCCGCGCCGGCAACGCGTACGCGACGGTTGTCGACGCCGCTCCGGACAAGGTGTGGGCGTTCCACAACGCCTTGTACGCCAACCAACCGCACGAGGGGACCGAAGGCCTCAGCAACGACCAGATCGCGACCATCGCCGTCCGTGCTGGCGTCCCCGCCGACGTGGTGGAGACCTTCGCCGAAGGGGTTCACCGTGGCTGGATCGCGCAGAGCACGCAGGATGCGTTCGACGCCGACGTCACCAGCACGCCGACCGTGAAGATCAACGGCGACATGTTCACCGGCGACTGGTCCACCCCCGGTGCGCTGACCAAGGCCATCGAGGCTGCTTCGGCTGCTGGCGCTGGGTGATGAACGCTAGTGATCTGGCCTGTCGCACGCGCCGCAGCAGTTCCGGGGTCTGGGTGGTGATGCTGCTGTCGTCGATAGCCAGCCTCGTCGCCTCGTTCGTGCTCGCCGTCGAAGCGATCACGCTCGCCGGGAACCCAAGCGCCGATCTCGGCTGCGACATCAACGCAGTCCTCAGCTGCGGCACCGTCGCCTCGTCATGGCAAGCCTCCGTGTTCGGCTTCCCGAACGCCTTCCTCGGGCTGATCGCGGAACCAGTCGTCATCACCATCGCTCTCGCGGCTCTGTCCGGTGTGAGATTCAAGCGCTGGTTCATGCTCGCCGCCCAGCTCTTCTACACCCTCGGTCTCGCTCTGGCGTACTGGCTGTTCTACCAAGCGATGTTCAACATCGGCGCGCTCTGCCCGTGGTGCCTGCTCATCACGGTCGCCACCACGCTCGTGTTCTTCGAGATGACGCGCATCAACATCCGCGACAACAACCTCTATTTACCCCGCCGGATACAGCACGCCCTGGCCTCCGCGGTGCAGTGGAACCTCGACGTGATGGTCGTCATCGCCTGGCTCTTGGGGCTCGCACTCCTGATCGTCGTGAAGTACGGCAACGCACTGTTCTCCTGAGCGCCCCTCCCCCCGCCGCCCTCCAGGGCGGTAGTCCTCGCGAGTGCATTCATTCGAGCGAGGCGCACATGGTCGAACGCTCATGCGTCACTGCGGGTGCGTCCCGCGAGGAAGGCGTCCAACTCCGCCGGCGCCGCGGTTACGCGCTGCATCTGCTCCCCGCCATCGCAGCTGAACAGGCCCATCACGACCGACACGTCCGAGCAACTCAACACACGCCAATGCCCACCTGATGCCTCCCACCGGCGCAAGACGTCCACGGGCGCTTCGCGCTCCACGGTCACGACCGGGGATCGGCGGGCTCGACGCCGCGACGTTCGAACCCCGGAGCCGATCGTGCCTTGACGCAGCACCGGCCGTGTTCAGGCTCAAGGCAGGCAGTGACGTTCGAGCCGAGGCCGTCGGCCACTCCTTGCACGAATGCCTGATTGAGTCCGCACACCAGGGCGGTGTGCTTCTGAGCCAAGGCGTCGAACGGGCAGTTGGAAAGCACCACCTCGTCGTCTCGAACCTGTGGCTCGAAGCCCTGACTGCCCAGCGCCTGGGCGAAGGAAGCCAGCGACACGGCGTGATCGGTACCGCCCGCACCCTTACCCAGTGAGAGCCCTTCGTGGCGGGCACATTCGTGCAGCGCCTGGTCCAACGGCATTCCCTGGGCGGCACGACTGACCGCGGTCGCCAGGATGTCTCCGACCAGGTCGTAACGCCGGGGCGGCAGGGAGACCGCGAACTCTCGTGCGGCGCGACGGTAGAGCTTGCTCGGCCGGCCCGCGCCGGGGCCGGTCTTGCCGCTGAGTCGCCGGTACTCCACCTCCAGCAGGCCTTCGGCCACCAGTCGGTCGAGATGGAAGTTCACATTGTGCAGGGCGAGACCCAGTTCTTTCGCAGCCTGCTCGCGGCCGATCGGCTCGGTCTGCTCGGCCACGTACTCATACAGCGCCCGCCGGGTGTCATCGGCCAATGCCCCGATGCCGGCCGCGTGAGCGCTCAAGTCCATGAGTGCAGTCTAAAACAGAACCCGCTTGACACAAGAGATCGCACGGCGTCTAATCTTGAATAACTTCTATTTTAGAAAGGATCGGTCATGGCCACCTCCACAAACCCCGCGACGCATCCCACCGCAACCCCCACTCCCGCGACACATTCGAAGCTGGGCGCACACCGCGCCTTCACGCTGCTGCGTACGGTCTTCACGATCGCCCCGATCGCGTTCGGCCTCGACAAGTTCGCCGAAGTACTCACGGACTGGGAGCAGTACCTGGCCCCCTGGATCAACGACGTCGTCCCCGGCAGTGCCCACGACGCGATGCTCACCGTGGGCGTCATCGAGATCATCGCCGGCATCGCCGTCGCTGTCGCCCCTCGCTACGGGGCGATCCTGGTCGCCGGCTGGCTCGCCGGGATCATCGTGAACCTGGTGACCATGGGCGAGTACTACGACGTCGCGCTGCGCGACTTCGGCCTCCTCGTCGGCGCCCTCGCCCTCGCGGTGCTCGCGTGGGATCGCGGCAAGGCCGCAGCGTGACCAGCACCGCCGCCATCATCACCGACCAAGCCACCGGCAACGCCATCGACCGAGCCGTCGACCAGGTCGCGGCGCGCCGGTGGCGGCCGCGTGTCACGCACACGCGACCCGAGATCGACGCCGCAGCAGCAGAGCATGCTGCCGCCAACCTGCTCACCGCACTGGGCCTGGACCTGGAAGACGAGAACCTCGCCGAGACACCGCGCCGCATGGCGCAGGCCCTGGTCGAGATGACCAGCGGACCGGACTTTGAGCTGACCACCTTCCCCAACGACGAGGGCTACGACGAACTCGTGCTGGTCCGCGACATCCCGCTGCAGTCGGTGTGCGAGCACCACATCCTGCCCTTCGTCGGCATCGCCCACATCGGCTACCTCCCCGGCGACCGGATCCTGGGGCTGTCGAAGTTCGCCCGGATGGTCGACCTCCACGCCCGCCGCCCGCAGACCCAGGAACGGCTCACCAAACGCATCGCCGACCACCTCCAAGGGGAACTGCAGCCCCGCGGCGTCGGCGTGGTCATCGAGGCCGAGCACACCTGCATGAGCCTGCGCGGGGCCAGAGCCGCAGGCGCCCGCACCACTACCTCCACCCTGTTCGGCCGGCTCCGCGACGACCCCCGCAGCCGCGCCGAGTTCCTCGCCCTCACCAGGAGCACGCCATGAACATCGTCGTGGTCGGCGCCGGCCTAGCCGGCGCCAACGCGGTGAAAGAACTTCGCACCCAGGGATACACCGGCGACATCACCCTGATCGGAGCCGAACCCCACCCGCCCTACGAGCGCCCACCACTTTCAAAGAGCCTCTTGCTTGGCAGCGCCGACCCCGACTCGGTCTTCGTCCACGACACCCGTTGGTACGCCGACCAACAGGTCGACCTCCGCGCCGACAGCACGGTCACCGAGATCGACCTGGACACCGGCCACATCACCGCCTCAGGCCAACAGCTGTCCTACGACCGGCTGCTCTTAGCGACCGGTGCCCGACCGCGTCGGCTCCCGCTCGCCGACGACTCGGGGGCCGACGTCGTCTACCTCCGCACCCTCGACGACGCCCTCAAGCTCCATGCCAGGCTGACCGAACATCTCCTGATCGTCGGCGCCGGCTGGATCGGACTCGAGGTCGCCGCCGCCGCACGCGAGGCAGGCGGTACCGTCACCGTCGTCGAACCCGCGGCCTTCCCTTTGGCACACGTGCTGGGCGACGAACTCGGATTGCTCTTCGCCGCCCTGCACCGCGAGCACGGCGTCGACCTCCGGCTGAAGACCACGGCCGCCGCGATCAACCGCACCCGGGATCAGACCACCGTCCGGCTCTCCGACGGCACCGAACTCTCCCCCGACCTGATCCTGGTCGGCATCGGCGCCGAGCCCGACGACCGGCTCGCGGCAGCTGCGGGGCTGGCCACCGACCACGGCATCCTGGTAGACGCCCGGCTCCGGGCCAGCGACCCGCACGTCTACGCCGCCGGGGACGTCGCCAGCCACGACCACCCGCTCCTGGGGAGGATCCGGGTCGAACACTGGGACACCGCCATCCACCAAGGTCGTCACGCCGCCCGCAGCATGCTCGGCAACGACGAGCCCTACACCCGTCAGCCGTACTTCTTCACCGACCAGTACGACCTCGGCATGGAGTACGTCGGCCACGTCGGCCCGAACGGCTACGACGAGCTCGTAATCCGCGGCGACTTCGCCAGCCGCGTCACCACCGCCTTCTGGATCAAGGACAACCACGTCGTAGCCGGGATGCACACCAACGACTGGGACGCCATCGACCCGATCCGCTCATGGATCGGCCGCGAAGCCAACGACGACCTACGAGACCCGGCATCCCCACTGTTGACCTTGCGACCCCTGTCGGCCTGAAGCCAGCAGCGAGCCGCTGAACACTGCGATGTCCGTGCAAACGGAGCAAACGGAACAACCCCGATGACCACCGCGCTCGTCCTTACCGGCGGCGGAAGCCTAGGCGCCGTCCAGGTCGGCATGCTCCAGGCTCTCGCCGAGCGCGGCATCATGCCCGACCTACTGGTGGGCACCTCCTGCGGCGCGCTGAACGCCGCATGGGTGGCCGGACACGGAATGTCCACCGACTCGCTGAGCGAACTCGCCACGGTGGGGACAAACCTGCGACGCAGCGACATCTTCCCCGTCGATGTCCGTCAGGTACTGCGCGGACTGCTCGGCCTCAGCCCCGCCGTGACCACAAACACCAAACTTCGCCACCTCATCGACGCCCACGCCAGCATCCATGACCTCGCCCAGGCACAGGTACCGACCTACCTCGTGGCCGCCGACCTGCTCAGCGGCTGCGACGTGCTGCTCTCCACCGGCGACCTGACGACAGGAGTCCTCGCCAGCTCGGCCATCCCCGGCGTACTTCCTCCGGTAGAACACGCTGGGACGCAACTCATCGACGGCGGGCTCGCCCGTCGCACCGGCATCGCACAAGCCGTCGAGCTCGGCGCCTCGATTGTCTACGTACTCCCAACCGGCGCGGCCTGTGCCCTGCCGCGTGCACCGCGCAGTGCGATCGGAGTTGCCCTCCACTCGCTGACACTGTTGATCGAGCAGCGGCTCATCCACGAAGTAGCTGCAATGCAGACAGCAACCACGATCAAGCTCCTCCCACCACTGTGTCCACTGAGGATTTCAGCAGCGGACTTCAGCCACGCCACCGAACTCATCAGACGCGCACGCCGATCCAGCATCCGATGGATAGACTCCGGCGGTACCGACCTGCCAGACCCTGAACGATTCCTCGCGCTCCACCACCACGCCCGCACCGGGAGTGCATCGCAGGTGCCTATAGGTCCGAAGTAGACACCGGCCTGCCAGATGGCTTTGTAGCGTGAGGAAGACCCTCGCACGATGCAACCTCTGCATCGCGGATTGGCGCAAGCCCGGCAGTCCATGGGTGCCGCAGCCGTCGCACTCAGCAATCGTCTCGATCTAGCCATCGTCGTCCCACCTGGCTGAGCCCAGTGCAGACCCATCGACGCAGTCGACGCACGCGACCTGTCGGGCCCAGTTCACGCACCCGGCTGCAGCGCTCGTCCGTCTCTTCTACCTGCCGACCAGGGCGCGCGCCGAGACATCGCCAGCCCCTCAGGCGGGCTAGACTGTTACAAGCCCGGTACAAACGGCCGGGAAATCTCGACGTTTGCGCAGGTCAGAATGGGTCAGTCAGTCAGTACTTCGACATCTGATCCACGGCTTTCCAGCCTTTGGCAGTGGTCGTCGAAAGCGGCCTCTGACCTGCACAAACGTCTTTCGACGTCTGTCAGCGTCAGGGGTCGCTTTTCGTTGGCCTGCGGGTGCCACCCGGCAACGCCCCGGTATGCAGAGTCCGCCGGGCTGCATAGCGCGGGTCGCCCGTGCGGGCCCGAGGCCCCCGACCACTTCCACCTCGAAACGAACACTTCACCCCGTTTCGAACTCGGGTGAAGTGTCCATTCCGAGGGTGAAGTCGCGGGGTGAAGTCGCGGGGTGAAGTTGCGGGGTGAAGTCGCGGGGCCGCGGCCCTCGGGGTCGACGACCGGTTCTGGATCAACATCCCGACTGACTACGAGGTCGAGCGCGACCTCCACGGTGCAGAACTGGCCAAGGTGACCACGCTGGTAGCGACCTGAAAGCCGGCCGCCGGAGGCCCACCGCGGCCCAGCGCGAGCGACAAGGACGTTCTCGCAGGTCAGCGCTGGCGTCCCCATCACCACTACGACATCGAGGCCACACGTCGAAGGCCAGAAAGGGCCCCTGACCTGCAGGTTTGCAGTGTCAGGGGCCCTTCGCATCCGCGACTGCGAGGCGTCGGACCCGCAGCCGTGACCTCAGGGCGTCACGATGGCGAAGTCGGGGTCCACCGAGGACAACAGCCCGACGAGCCGACCCAGGTCGCTGGGATCGCCGGCGACCTCGACCGCGCCGCTCCCGATCGCCGCCGCGAGGTCGACCGTGCCGGTCACGACTCCGATCAGCGCGAGCCGCGACAGCGTGAAATGCGTCAGCCCGTCCACGGCGGCCGGAACCGTGCGGCGGTTGAGCGCTCCGTTGCGCAGCTCGGTCACATAGGTCGTCTCGTCATCCGTGATCGTCCAGCAGAGCTCGATGTGCTTATCCCAGGCCGCCGGACCGTTGACGCGAATGGCGATGCTGTCGAAGACCTGGGGCACGGTCAACGCACCGATCAGGTCCGCGGAGGCGGCCGTGGCGGGCGTGCCGAACGGGCCGTGACGGAGCTCAGTAGCGCCGGCCAGGAAGGCGTTGCGCCACGTGCCGCACTCGGCACCGAAGCCCAGCTGTTCCAGCGTTGCCGCTTGCAGTTCATGTGCCAGCGGGTGTGCCTCGCCACTGAAGATGACGTGGTCGAGAACCTCCGCTGCCCAGCGGTAGTCACCCTCGTCATACGCCGTCTGAGCCGTCGCGACGGCAGCGTCGGCACCCCCCATCGCGGCGACGTAACGCGCCGCCGCGTTCTCGGGGGTGTGCTTCCACAAGCGGGCCGGGTTGCCCTCGTACCACCCCAGGTAGCGCTGATAGATCGCCTTGACGTTGTGGCTGACCGAGCCGTAGTAGCCGTGCGTGTGCCACGCTGCTTCGAGGGCCGGCGGAAGCTCGAGCTGCTCGGCGATCTCGGACCCGACATACCCCTGGTTGATCAACCGCAGCGTCTGGTCGTGAAGGTAGAGATAGAGGTCGCGTTGCTTGGCGACGAACTCCTCGGCACTTTGGCGTGACCAGGTGGGCCATTGGTGCGAGGCGAAGACGACATCGAGCTCGTTGCCCCACAGGTAGATGGCCTCGGTGAGGTAGCCGGCCCAGGCGTGTGCGTCGCGCACCAGAGCACCGCGGATCGTCAGAATGTTGTGCAGCGTGTGTGAGGTGTTCTCGGCCGTGCACAGCGCGCGGAAGTCGGGGAAGAAGAAGTTCACCTCCGCTGGCGCCTCGGTGCCGGGGGTGATCTGGAAGACGATTCGCACGCCGTCGACGACCAGCTCTTGCCCCGTGCTGGAGATGTCGACGGTCGGCGCGATGAGCGT